>Ga0307323_10000029_pt1 | contig 35807 bp, 61 predicted proteins | sample ER_DNA_381_FD_194496 | JGI IMG/M metagenome (GOLD analysis project Ga0307323, IMG submission 194496) | Bulk soil microbial communities from the East River watershed near Crested Butte, Colorado, United States - ER_DNA_381 | ecosystem: Environmental > Terrestrial > Soil > Floodplain | place...
TTCATAAACTCCTGTCCTGTTTCTGGATATTTCAGTGCCGCTCGGTATTCTTCCGGTGTGATCACTCCCCGATCCATCGCTTGCGTGAGCCATTTGGTGAGCGTCTCCATGTCCGTTTGCATTTCCGGCAGTTCCGAGACATCCCAGACTTTCACCACCCCTTGCATGCTTTTGAACTTCGGATAGAACTGGCTGTTTAAGTCTTGCGCTAAAATGCACAAGTCCGGCTGAATCCGGTTCGAGATCGCCATTCGCCATTGAATATCGGCGTTGTCGTATTTCGGTTCCCCGTTCACCCCAAAGAATCCAGAAGGCCATGCGTAGACGTTGCAAATCTCCTGCGCTGAGTATCTCAAAAATTCAAACGGTTTCAGTTCGTCGGTGTTTAAAGAGAGTTTGGTGAAGCCGACAGGAGCCGATGCGCCCTTGAATCTATTTAAGGTCCCGGTATCGCGCTCCATCTCTACCAACGATTGTTTCAAGGCCTGCGCCTGTTCTGACGTTAGCGGTTGATTCGAGTCCGTCCCGTGAATAAACCCGAATACCCCGCCGTTCTGCATCGCCTTGATGTTCTGATCGGTAGCAGAGTTGTTAATGTTCAGATTCTTTAAGGCCGCTCTTAACGGGCTTTGCCCGTATAAATGCGACCCGTTCAAATCGTAGTTCGGGTTCGGGTATTTACTGTGGATAATGGAATTAGCCGGAAACTGGATGTACTGATCCCCGATTAATAACATGTAGTAATCCACCGGATTATCTAAGTACTGATTTTTCGAGATGGTCGCTTCGTCGATGATGAAGGCACTCGGTTTTAAGACTATTTTGACGTAATGTGAAGGTAATAGAAACACTTGAATCGGCACGCCTGCGTTCGGCCCTTCTGAGGGCATTAACATATAAATATAAGCGTTCCCGTTCAGCATCATGAAGGTTTCCCACAGGGCATAGAACTCTGTCCAGGTCTGGTAATAGTTCGGTCTTACTAAAGGTTCGGCTATTTCGCTCTGATTGTAGGCTTTTGTTTCGAGTAGTCTCTTTCTAGCAAACTCTCCCGGCGTTAAGACTCCTTTGGTTTGCAGTAACTGATCTAAACTCGCTTTTGTCTTCTTGTCGTCGACTTTTTTCAGAAAGGTAGGCACACTACTAACCTTTGTCGCCGCCATGTTAATGACCGAATACACTACCGAATTCAAATTATAGCCTTTATCGACATAGACAATTCCTTTCGGGTCGTAGTTGGTGAACTTGTTGCCCGAAACGAAATAAAGGGCCTCGTTAAACAGGTTGACTATACTATTGGTTATATTCTTACCTAAAACGGCGTTGGACAGGTTCTTAAAATAGCTTGTAGGCATTTTTTATATTTTGTAGTAAATATATTAAAAAAAGAATACATCTCGCTTAATTCTTAGTTCGAACCACATTCGCATCATGATTGTATCGGCAAAGTCAGGCGAACGACCTAAGACTTCTTTGATCTTATCTTTAGGAATCACGCCTTTTTTTAGATCCGAATCCATGTTCTTTTGCTTGATCTGCTCCAGTTCTTCGATAATCAGATCCTTAATGCTGTCGTCTTCACATTCTAAGAACAATTCGTTTTTATTCACCTTGTCAGCGAGACGAAAATAACACTGGCTTTTCAGGTTGTCGAAGTTTTCGGGTATCCGATTGCCTTTCTGATCCCTGCCTGCTTCTGGGTTCTCCATCGGTCGGGAGTTGTTGACAAATCCTTTACACTTGTAAAAATCGACCACGCCTCCGCCTAATCCGTCCTCATCGACTAATACATCTGATAAACCAATCATTAACTTATTCCTCGACTGTTCAATAGATCGGGTAGTGATATCTAAGGTTTGTTTCTTTGCCCATTTTACGTAGCCTCTGAATCCATTCCATTCGATGATCACAATCCTATCTCCACCCAATCGGGCTAAATCGGAAGTAATGTATTTGTCGCCTTCTTTTACGTGGTTGTTGTTGAAGATGTCTACGATCTTGTTATAGTCCATCAATACCGAAGGATCGTCGTCGTATTCCCAATTCCCGAACAAAAGGCGTTCTTTCTGGTTCTTCGTTAAGATGTTGTTCAGGTTTTCCAAATACGAGGCAGGTAACATCTTGTTATCGGTCGGCAATGCCTGTATAAAGCATTTCCAAGCCTCTAGCGTGCGTTCTTTGGATTTCTTATAATAATCCCTGTACAGATAGTTTTTAGATGGATTACAGGTCTGTAATAGCTTCGGGTGTAAACTGTATTCATCGTTGCGCCAACGACCGATAGAAGCCGCTAAGTTATTTTTACATTCTTCCTCAAATTCTCCTGCTTCTTCGATCCATCCTCTGGTCATTTGCATGGAACCAAAGCGGTAGTATTCAGGATCAGAAGGAATGAACTTAGCATCCAATAAATAGACTTTGCTTCCATTGTTTAGCTCATAGAAATTATCCTGACCATTGTACTTATAGTCTTGGTCGGTAATACCCCAATGCTTAAAGACTTCGTGAATGGAAGGAATGGTAAATTTTCGGATCGCTGTTAAACTTTTACGAGCGATGAAGTAGTGAGTGCCTGGATAAATGAACGCATCGCCAAAGATCAGCGAACATCCTAGATAAGACTTTCCAGATCCTTTTGATCCTCCGTAGGCGATATCAGTAGTGAGTGAGTCTACCCAATGCTTGCAGACTAATTTCTGTTTGTCGTTGCCATTGGTGTTAAAGGTGATGATCATTAAACGATATTCATTCCGGTAATGACTACCGATGTCTGTTTCTGGTCGTTATCTTTCTTAAATACGCCTAAGTGTTTACCGAGTGCGTCCAGTGCGTTGAGCTTGCTGTGCAGTTTTACTTTCTTGGTTTCGCCAATCGGAATCATTTGCCTGCCGTCGAATTCTTTTTCCTCAAACACATCTATTCCTGATATGACTGCTGCCGCTTCGTCTCCTAATTGATTTGGAGTTAATAGACGACCTTGCTCGTCGTAGATGTTGCGAATATCAAAGAAAGCAATCTTGGCATATTCCTCTAGAATGCGTTTTTGAGTAACTCCTGTGGCTTCCTGTAGTTCCTTTTGCCGTTGGGAGAGGTAGTCCTGAATATTAGGATAACTTAGGATTTCAGAAGCCGTAGAATGTGCAGAAGTTGTAGAATATCCGGCTCGTATCGCCGCTTGTGTACCGTTTAAATCAATCAGGTATTCCTCACAGAACCTTTTCTGTTTCTCCGTTACTTCTTCGCTTCTGGGCTTTGTGATCTCTTTACTCATGTACTCAAATATAAAATAAATTAATTAAAAGTTACTTTTTCTTCTTTTTGTAGTAGAAAAATAATGGAGTCAATAGTACTAATGCTACTACAAAAAGTATCCAGATAGGCGAAACTATCCATATCCATGACCAAGCAATTACTTTACATAGTTTTAAGACCACAAAAGCAATGGTTAATAGGTACGCTGGTAAATAATAATAAAAATTTTGTTTATCGTTCATAGTTAATTCACTGATTTGTATTTGATCTTCCAGACGCCGATGTCGCTCTTTGCTTTTGATGCGGTTAGCTTTTGAATTTGATCGGTCTGTGTTTTATAAAAATAACATTCGTTTGAAGAAATATAATTCGATTGAATGATTGCCGTTGGCTTTGCGTAGCCTACATAAATGATTTTAGTCATCCTTAAAAGTTTCTAATCGTGATCTGGTCGTCTGTTTTTAATATGCTGATGGCTTGATCTTCATAGTATCCTAATTCATAATTATAGAACTCTAACTTAATATGGATCTTGCCGCCGTGAATGGCTTTTAACTCTTGTAAATGGTTCAGTAAGTTGTCTAATAGCATAGGTTATGTTTTTCTGTTTTAAAACAAACTGTATGCCAAAGAGTTACAATTTCATTATTTACAATTAAAAAAAGACGGGGTTTTACTCCCGCCTTCCCCATAACCAATTGAAAAAACATTTATTTTACGCTCTATTCTTTATACGATAGAATTAACTAAAGGTTACGTTTTACGGAATTAAAAGTACGTAGCCTTTTACCCGTTTGGCCTCCAATTCTTTCTTCGTGATTCTTCTGAATTTAACTAGCGGTACACCCATGTCTTCTTGTCGATTTGAACTAGTTTCTTGCCTTGTGGAATTTCGAACTCCTGCAGTTCTTTCTCCTGTACTTTCGGGTTCATGCGTTTGGGTTTTAAATCCGGTTTGCGTCGGTGTGCGCTCATCGCTTCTGAGGTTTTGGTTTCTAGGTTTAGTTTGTATTTACGAGGACGTCCGATCTTCTTTCGCACCACCGTTTTGTCCACCACGTTGCCTTTCTCGTTTCGCGAGTACTGGAAGCATTGCAGTTTGTGTTGTTGGCCGTTGAATGTGACAATTAATTGCTCCGTCTGGTAAATCCGTTCCCCCAGTTTAAAGCCCTGGATCTTACACTGCTGCCAGACGGCGATTGCTGATCTATTAAGAGCCAAGGCGATTGAATCGGTCTTTACTCGGCCATAATACTGGCGGATAAACTCGATCTCCTCATGGGTCCAGCGGGTATTGCTTTTTTCGGTCTTCGTGTCGATTTTCTTTTTCATTAGTATTTAATCTCTTTGCTGGTTAGGTGAAAGCTTTTGCAGTTGGCGCAGTAATAACTTCTTTTCTCCTTCCTGTGTTTTGCCTCTAGTCCTGAATTAATGCTTGTTAGCTGAACTTCCGCTCCTTGTTGTGACAATCGTTTCTTCCCACATGGTAATTCAGTGCTAAATAATATCTCGGTTCTGTTCTTCTGAAGACTCACGACATTTTTCTTGTTTAATCCGTTTCCTTCAATCTCAATGCAGTCGATCCGATTGCCTACTTCTTTTGCGACCACATATCGCTTCTCTTTTATTAAGACGTATTTCGTATAGTTCATCTGGTTTTCAGGCTTTGAAAGTATTCGGAAATGTAACGACTGGCCGCTTCTTCGGTCACGCCGATCAGTGCTCCTAGCTCTTTCATGGATAGTTCTCCGTTATGTTTGAAATAAATGTCCCAGGCTTTCTGCTTATTGGCTGTACTTTGGACTCTGATTTCACTTAATGTTCTTTTGGCGTCTGTTTTCATGTTGTTGTTGTTTACAAATTAGCTAAACAGATTTTTTAACGGTTACATTATCCTCGTCATCAACCTCATAACAGTTAGGGCAATAATGTTTATCATCTTCTGTCTCGCTTCTTTCAGTATGCCAATCATCATCACTTGCTCTGTTGTCTACATCATCAGGAAAAATTGTAAAGCCTTCACAGCTTTCATATTCTTTGTTGCAGTTATCACATGAAAGTGATTCGCATTCAACTTTGTGTATCATAGTTATTTTTGTTGTTTACAAATTAATACCAGAGTTTACGTTTAACTTTTCCGTTGCGAACGAGATCCACCCTGATGGTTTTATTCAGCGTTCCATCTGAACAGCGATATTTTCCTATTACAGCATCGTCTTCTTTACTGTGCAATGAAATGGTAGTAAAATCCGCTTCTTCAATTTCTTCTTTGGTACATCGCGGCCCGCTTCCAGAGTTAAATTCTTTTACTATGCACTTGGTTGAACAGTCGCAAAGACATTTGTGATCTGATCCAATTAAAATTAATCCCATGTTGTTTACAAATTAAGGTTAGTGGAGAGCGGGTTTATTTAAATACGGCACACAGTTTTTCTAATGTTTCCAATGAATAGACTGTGATCTCGATTTGTTCTTTTCTGTCCAATTCAAGCGTTACAGATACTCTACAAGGAGTAATATCGTTTGTAAACAGACTGTCTACTTCATAGCCGATTACTTTTAATCGGTCGGTTTCGAGTGTTTCAAAAAAATACTGAGTTGTCATGTTCGTTTTCGTTAGTTCCCAAAGGTAAGTATTAATTGCTAAATCGCAAGGATTATTTACTTAATTCTTTTATTTTTTGCTTGTAGTGTTGAATCAGTTCTTTCAGTTCTTCGGTCGTGTATTTCCGTGGATGATTCCGTAATTGTTTTAATTCTTCCATAGAGGCCGCTCCGATGCGCTCTGCGAGCCTTATTCTGTATTCGTGGATGTTTCCATGTTTGTGCTGGTTACAAGCCACACACTGTCCAAATACGTTATTTTCATGAAAGCGTAAATTAGGATAGGCACCGCAGGAAAAGTAATGACCGGCGTCGTACTTGCCCGTTAATGGATTGTCGCAGGAAATGCAATTTTGGTTTTGATCCCTTAGCCGTATGTACTTGTTAAAAACTTGTTGAGTGATTTTAATGTAGTCGGAATTCGTCTTCGTCTTTTCCCTGTATTCTTTGTGCTTTTCTTTTTGGGCTTGGGTTTCTTTCTCCTGCAATTTCTTTTCCGCGTACTGGTAGACGCATTTGCCGTTGTTACAGAGGTATTGCAAAGGCCGTTCGGGCCCGAACGTCTCTTTACAGTTCTTGCATTTCTTTTCTTTGAGTACTTTTTGGTTCATCTTAGAGTTTGCTTAACCATTGTTCATAGACTTGTTTGGCGATCTGGGCGGTCATGACCGGTGGGACAGACATTCCGATTAAATAATAGGTTCTTAATTTACCGAAATTATAATCTAGTGGATAAGAGCCTATTTTCATTCGTTCGGTATCGCTCAGGTATTTGCCTTCATTGAATAAAATATGACCGTCTTCTTTTGATACTAGTGTTCCGCAAACAATATCATCATAAAGGTAATTCTGGTTAAATTGTGAGTTCGGCTTATTAAATTCACGATCATTTGTACAGCTTAAGTCTATGTCTCCGTTTTTGCGCAAGTTCCAGGCTGTTTTTAATCCTTTTGGAATGTCCCTTCCTTTACCGTCCTTGACTTCATTAAACACTATTTTAGGTTCATTGAACTCCATTTTTATTTTAGGAAGCTGCGTGAACATATCAGAAGAATGTAAAAATTGCGTAGCTAAATCTTTTCTAAGGCAAATAAAAAAAACACGTTCTCTACGTTGAGGAAGCCCCATGTTAGAAGCATCCAGCAAAAAGTGTTGTACATAATAACCAGCTTCATCCAATTCCTTGTAAATTCTTCTCACATAGCTTTTAGCCGATCCTAGTAACAAACCTTTCACGTTCTCGGCGATCACCACTTTCGGTTGCAATTTCTTAGCCAGATCGATGAAGTCAAAAAACAACGTATCCAGGATTTGTTCGGCCTGGCCTTCCCGAAATACTTTTTCTGTTCCCCAGTCTTTTTCACGGTTCCCGGCCATGCTGAAAGAAGAACAGGGTGGGGATCCGTCCAAGATGTCCAGTTCGTAGAGTTCTTGAGGCAAGTCTTCCCTCAGCTTGAAGGTTTGGATCGGTTCCAAATAGGCATACTTGGGGTTGTGGTTCGCTTTATACGAGGCGATCATTTTCGGGTCAATCTCGTTGCATCCCAGCACGTCAAAGCCGGCCAGTTTATAACCCATAGTCGATCCTCCGCCACACGCAAAGCAGGAAAACACTTTTCCTTTGTCTTTGGTAAAGACGGCCTCTTTCAGCGTCCATTCGTAGGGGAAATTATGTATATTTTTATTCATGTTCATGGTTCTTGCTGTTCGTTGAGGGAGTTAAAAAGTTAGTTATTTTCCAATTGTTTTTTCAAATAAAAGAGACGATAGTAGGCCGCTTTCCAATGCGTCGAATTCAGTTCCGAATGGTTCATTGTGTTTATGGCCGTCTCGATGTATTTATTCATGTTAATGAACGTTTCGTGCCTTACGGTTTTCAATGGCTGCACATCTTTGTCCTTGAACCAGTCGATTAACTGTTTTGCTTTTGCTTGGTTATCCATCGTTAAAATGCGTCAAATTCTTCAGAAATAGGCATTGAGTTGAGTGGTTTAAATTCCGGCTCTGGAAAGCTGCTCAGGTCATGGAAACTGGTTGTTTTTCCGGAGAATCGTAATGAAACTTTATCCAATGCGCCGTGACGGTTTTTAGCGATGTGGACTTCCGCGATCCCTTTCAGTGAGTTGCCCTCGTCGTCCTGTTCGTAGCCGTAATATTCCGGACGGTACAAAAACATGACCATGTCCGCATCCTGTTCGATGGAGCCGGATTCACGAAGGTCAGACAGCATCGGTATTTTGTCTCCGCCTCTGGTTTCTACGGATCTGGAAAGTTGAGATAAGGCCAAGACCGGAATGTTCAATTCCTTGGCAATACACTTCAGTCCTCTGGAGATTTCGCTGATCTCCTGCTCGCGATTTGATCCGCTCTTGCGCTCTCCGGACATTAGTTGCAAATAGTCTATTGCCAGCATTCCGATGTCGTATTTTTGCTTCAATCGTTTTGCTTTAGCTCTTAACTGTAAGAGTGATAAACCAGGAGTATCGTCGATTAAAAATTTTGAGTTAACCAACTTGGTGATTTTTGACATCATGTGACTGATCTCCGACTGGCTGATGTCTTTGCGCTTGATCTTCTGATTATCGACTTCCGTTTCCATCGAGATCAATCGGTCTACTAATTGCTCCGAAGACATCTCCAGCGAAAAGATCGCGACTGGTTTCTGATGCTCCACGGCTGCCGATTTCAAAGTCTGCAATACGAAGGATGTTTTTCCCATGCCAGGACGAGCCGCGATTATCACTAAATCCGATTTCTGCCACCCGTTCGTTAACTTGTTCAGATCCGTCCATCCGGTTCCGATGCCGGTCATATTGCCGTCCGTCTTTACCTGGTATTCCTTGAATCGTTTCGCGACAATAGAAGCGATGTCCTGCACGTCCCTGCCTAGGCTGGCGTTCACCACCTCAAAGAGTCCGGACTGGCACTGATCAATCAACTGCATCGCGTCTTCGTTCGGTGAGTAGGCTTTCGTGTTGTATTCGCCGGTAATCGCGATCAGCTTTCGGCTCATCGAACACTGCTGAACGATCCTTGCATGGTACTCGATGTTCGAAGCCGAAGCCACTTTGTTCGTCAGTTCGGTCACGTAGTACGCGCCTCCGGCCTCTTCCAGCTTGCTAACACTTTTTAAGTACTGAGTCACGGTAATAATGTCGACCGGATTTGATTTTTTGTACAGTTCGGTGCAGGCTGAATAGACAATGGCGTTTTTAGGGCTGTAAAAGCTCTCTGGTTGCAATAAGTCACACACTCTGGTATAACTTGTCGATTCGATTAAAATTGCGCCTAAAATCGCTTCTTCTGCGTCGACTGCTGCGGGCGGTAGTTGTCCTTTGTTTTTCATTAGTGTTTAGGTCTGATATTCGATGTTTCTGTTTTAGGTCTTATCACCTCTTTTACGAAGTCTTTCTGTTTGTTAAAATCATTATTGTACCATTTGGCTAGTCTGCGCTCTACGTCCCATGTTCTTTCTATCTCGTAGCGCATCTTGGTCTTGCTCTTGTTTGGCTCTGACCAGTAATCAAAAAACTCTTTTACCAGTTGTTTACTGTATTTACCGGTATGAGGTTTCACGTTCGTGAACTTAAAGAGCGATTTCTTGAATTCGTATACTTTTAATTCAAAAGGTGTTTGTGTGGTTGATTCATCAACACTCTCTTTCTTATCTGTATTACTATCTGTATTACTAACTGGTATTGGTTCGCCCTTTTGTACATCTCCATTTGCCCTTTTGTCAAATGCATTTGCCTTTTGGGCAAATCGATCAGTTTGCTCAGAATCGCGTTTTTGAAACAATTCGATTGTTTTTTCGGTCAAGGCATACCACAAAGTTTTGTCCATTTTTAATTTGTTGTAATTACCCTTGATGATGTAGCCGTTTTCCGTCAACCGGTCGATGCATCCCCTGATTTCTTTCTGACTCAGATACGGAAATATTTCCGTAAAGGCGTGAATCGAATTGTAGGTCCAGGTAGATCCGTCGTAGATATGTTTCTTATTCGCTTTGTTTTTTAAATGCCAGAACCAAAAATGTTGTAACAGGATAGAATCTTTCAATCCTACCACTGTTGCTAGTTGAACATTAAAGGAGTGCGTATCAACCATGTATTTTTAATTGATGGTTTTCCATTAACTCACATAACACTTGTAGATTATAGCACCCGATAGCCGCTCTTAATTCAAAGATGGTATCGTTAATAAAAAAAGTATAGGTTGTATAGGAATCAACTCTGGAAATATACACCAGTGCATAGTACACCTGGTATTTTTCTCCGATATCGTAAATCAGCACCTCTATCAATTCTTCTTTTAATAGTTCGGTTATTCTATGGCAAAACTTGCAGAGCGTCACCAAATTATCATTTTCGTATTGCCAAGGTTCACGGCCTCTTAAGTACGTTTTATGATGAATATGAAGTTCGATGTCGTCTGAATGACAGGCCGTGCATTTAAAACGATCACGGTTTAAAATTTCCAGTCGTTTTTTCTGCCACTTTGGATGCTTTAGTTTTTCAGCGTAAGTTTTCTTAGGCATTGAGTAGGGTTTTTAGTTTGTCTTGTTTTTTAGTAGATAAATTGCGTGTTCCTGCAAGGCACATGTAGAAATAACATGGTGTAACTCCCACGTATTCAGCCAGGTAATTCTTCTTAAATCCGCTGACCTTGATTTTTTCTTTAAGTATTGGTTCCATAACTCTTTGTACGATTGTAAATATAAATAGTTACAAATATTTTACTTTAATTTTAAAATAGTTACAACCAGTTGATTTTCAGCCAAATAAAAAGCCAGTCTTTTTAGGACTGGCTCGGTGAGAGAGAGACTAATATTTTTACATAGAGGCAGAAATAATCATCTCTTGTTTCAAGGTGGAAAGAATAGACCTGAGAAAGTCCCCACAATGCACAATGGCCGAGTAGTTTCGTTCGCATTCGCAAAAGAGCGTTTCTTCTTCAATCGTTCGGGTCTCGACAAATTTATTGACGATGGAAGGACTTAAATACTTCTTTAATTCCTTGTCGCCTTCTTTCGAGAGGTAAATCTTGTCCAAGACTTCTTTACGGGCTTTCAGCAAGATGTTTTTACTGTAAGCGATACAGGTGCTACCGGATGCTAACAGTGTGCTAATCTCCTGCAGTTTGTGCATACAGTCCGAAGGATTGTTGATGTCCACCTTTCTATTCACAGCCGTTTGGATCTGCGCCTGGATCGTTCTGATTTGTACTTCGGTCATTACTTGATCTGAATGTTTTGATTCGTTTTCATACTAGCTCCTGGTACGTCCTTGCCTTCTTGGATCGCAGTTTTAATCGCTGTTTTAGAGATAGTCGCCGTTGTTTTTTCAACCCAGTATTCACCAGGTATCAATCGATCGTTATCAATCTCGACCGACTCTGATTTCCGAAACGAGATTTTCAAAATCGGTGTTTCGATCTTCTCGATCCCGTAAATCTTCATGGCTTCCGATATATTTTGTTTGAGCCGATCCACAGCGTTCACACGGGCTTGTTTTAAGGCCTTTAGGCGATCGATCTCTTGATCCACAATGTCGTTATTATACTCCAGTTGTTTAATGACCAGTCCGTAATTAGTGGACTTGGTTTGCAAGTCCTGTTGGTTGATCGTTAAAGCCAGTTCCAATTCAGGGGTCAGTTCGCCCCCGTTTTCGGTCAACTGTTCTGCTAACTGGATGTATTCTTGTTCGATACTGTATAAGGATAGTTTCATGGCTAAATAGATTGTGAGGCTTGTTCTAGTAATAAATCTTCGTTGACTTTCGAGAGTAAGTAACTTTTCTTTACTTTCTCAATCGTGCCGTTTTTGTTCACTAAATAATCTAACGCGTCTTTCCATTTACCGGCATCTTTCGGCGTCAGTTCGGTTAAAACTTTAACTTCCTGTTTAGGAACATAAGCTTGTTTCGGTTCCGGTTTCATGCTCGCTTTATTCCCGTCGTCGTCCTCATCGATGTTTAAACTTAAAATAGCACCCACTGCATACCGTCGTTGATAAGTGATGCAAGAGCCGATTCCTTGCGGATCGTTCTTCGAAGGTGTCATGGTGTAGGTGTCCATCATGTATTCGCCCGATTCAGCGTGAATTAAAATGGTGGTTAAGCCGTGGTTGCCGGTCGGAAATTGGTTAATTACGAGTCCCGATTGGATCAAGGGTTCGTGAATGGCCGCTAAAATATCAGGCAACGCTGCGTATTTCGACTTGAAGAACGGATTATCGCTGTCCTTCTTTACTTTCTTGACCAAGCCGTTGAACTTCACCAAGGCCATGGCTAAGTTTTTAATTGATTCTGATTTTTCCATTTGTGTAAGTAGGGGAATAGGTTAGCTATTTGATATCTTCTCTCACTAAGTTGATTTGCTTCCAAAGCATCTCGTTATTTTTAACCAGTATTTCCATTCTTCTCTCAAAGCTTTCGCTGTTGATTTTAAGAATATTGATTTCATGTTTGGCGCGATCCAGTTCGTATTTCAATTCGTGGACCTGACGTTCTAAGGCAATAACTTCTAAATTCATATTCGTTAGGGGTTTTGATAAATCAAAGATAATTATTTATTGCGAAATAGCAACAAATAAATGAAATATTTTTAGAGCGGAAATTTAGAGAGAGCGTAAATTGAGGAGAGATTATTTAAACAGAAGGTACAGGCCGTAGCAGACAAAAACCAATAAGATCCCGCATAAGGAGAATAGCATTGTTTCGTTGTTGCGGTTCAAATGTTCCTGGGTTCGTCCCTGACTTTCCAGACAGGGACAGTCACTGGTATTGATCACGTTATTGATTGGACTGGCTTTCACCGTAAAGTTAGCGTGGTTATCGTCGTACAAGTGGTCTTCTTGGATGTGGTCGTAGATCATTTGCTTAGTTTTACAGTTAAAATTGCCATGACAGTATTAAATACAGCGCACCCTGCATTGATATAAAAACACACTAAAGAAAGTGTTTGATGGTCTTTACCATATTCACCCATGCAATAAGATGCTGCCAACACATTAAAGGTGATAAAAGCAATGAATAATAACAGTGTCTTCATTAGTTATTGGAATTAAGGGTGAAACCATTTTTAACAAAAGCGAAGTAGTTCACTTCCGTTTGCTTGCCGGTTCTGAAAAACTGATCTCTAGCTTGTTCTTTCGCGTTCAAGTAACGGTCGAAAGAATAGATCGTCAAGGTTAACACGACGCAGCAGATAATAATTAAAAGGTTCTGAGATTTCTTTGCAGTATACATTGTTTTCATATTAATCTAGGTTTAAGATATTATTAATTTCGGTTAATTCCACGTGTTCGGGGAAGAATAAGTTTTCGATCCAGAGCCAGACAAAGTTCTTTGAGTCGTCGCCCATTTTTACCGCCTTCACGTAGAGCTCCCCGTCCGATTCAAATTGCTTGATGTCCAGATACAGAAATTTCGTGCCTGGTTTGTGTGAATGGTATTTATCACTTAGATAATAGCATTCGGTCTGTCCGGTGATCATAACGTACCGTAGTAAATAATGATGCAGATGACAATCATGGAAACGGCCAGGACCGCGAAACTTTTAAGTAAATCTTTAATATTGTTCATAGGCTTGTTTTTATAGTTTAAGTTAATTAATCTTCGATGATCTCGTCCTGACTGATTTGGTCTGACTTAATTTGTTCGGGTGAAGGAAAAAAGAATTCGATCACTTCTTTTGCTTTGCGTTTTGCTTTGCGTATCATTCCGTTTAGTTATAAAATTCATCTCCGAAGAAAGCATATTCTTCTCGTAAGTTAAATAAAGTTTCTCCTTCTTCCTCCTGCTGAATTAAATCTAATTCATTTTGCTGAATTTCTTCGAGGCTTAAGTGTTTAAAGTTGATTTCGTTCATGTTCGTTCGATTTGATAGGCAATGATAAAACATTAATTGCTATTTCGCAATAGCAAAAACGATTTATTTTAAATTATTTTTCAAAGGGGACTGCGATCACGTAAATATCACCCAGCTTTAAGGAAGTAGAACCGTCACTAAAATGATTGTTTTTACAGCGTACCCGTATCGCCTGCGGACTGACTGCTTTAAAATCCGCGTACTGCTTGCCGCTCATCAAGGTCACCCAGCGACCATTCAGTTTAAATTTATTCTTTGTCATGTCTATTGCTCTTTTAAGTGGATTAACATTCGGATTGCTACTGCTGCCGTTTGTCCGCATTCGTGACGGGCCAGTCCGTAATTTTGATTGTTGCATTCTTTCAGGCATTCTCCTGCTTCTTCGGCCAGGATCGATCCTTGATAAATTAAATCGTCAGGAAAGACGGGATGCAGTTTCTTCGCCTCTAGGTAATGTCGGAAGACCGTTTGCAAGGGTTCTAATAATTCGTTCGGTATTTCTATTTGTGTCGTCATTATTTCCAAGATTTAATAATAAGATCTCCCGACACTTCGATTAATGAATCACCTACTGAATAATAAAAGCCGTCCGATCCTTCAGAGTCGTTCAAAATGCCTTTAAAGGAATGTGTTTTCACTAGTTTACCTCCTGAATATTGCTCTATCAGGTAGTTACGTTCTGATGATTGAAACTTTTTGTCAAAGCGTTGACATTCTCTTGCGCAGCTTGATAACGAGATCAAGGCGATAATTGCTAGTATTTGTAATTTTCTCATGCTGCAAATGTAAATATTAATTGCTAAAAAGCAATAGCATAAATAAAAAAAGAGCCACCGAAACTTAATCCGATGACTCCCTCTAACCAAAATCAAAAACCAATTGAACCTAACTTACTATGAAAATCAATCTACTTGCTTACTTATACGAGTAATATTCTTAAAAGTTACACTAAACTAAAAATAATTTAACTAATCCTATTATTTGTTTTCGGAAAGCAATAATAATAAAAGCCAATGCAATCCCAGCTGCTGCATTTCTCTGTCGATTGGATTTTTGGGCTGTTTCCTCTGCCGTGAGGCGCTTTTCTTGCTCCTTTGATAGTTGGATATAGATTGTATTATAATCGCGCTCTAGAGCCTTTAATTTGGCTGTATTTTCTTTAATGATCGTATCTGTCCTTGTGATGGTCTTTGTGATAGTCTTTGAGTCCGGGCATTTAACTTTGAGTAAGATCGGATCGGCCTGAATTATTAAACCCGGTTCAATGATCGTATCGGTATAATAAATCGTTTCGCCTTTCACGATCTTTTCTTTGATCGGATACCTGTTCGAGCATTCATTCGCCCAATCAATTTGTTTAGCCTTGCATCCGAACAATAAAAAGACCGCCAGTCCTCCAGCGGTCAACCAATATAAAAATGTTTTTAGTAGCTTCATAAACGCTTGTACGAACTTCTTTCTTTTTAGTTACGTTAATTTCAACGCCTGATTAAACAAAATCGCATAGTTAGCAATCTGTTCTGCCTTGTCCGTTCCGTTAATAATTCTACGCGCTCCTAAATAATCCCGTGTATGCACGTTGAAGTAGTCGCCTAATTTCTTGCCTGTAAACAGGCCGTGATTCATGCCAGAAAATAAAATTTTCATCGCGATTGGGTGACTCATCGCCAGTTCCGGATTGTTCAGTAAATCCACGCCGAACATATCCCCTAACTTCTTGTAGTTATACGCCCATGTTAATTGCACATAGCCACGACCATAATAGGTCTTTCCCGTCACTGGATCAGGCGTTCCGTATTTCAGTCCTTTGCCTTTGCCATATTCAGCAATCGGCAGAAAGGTCTTTGCCGTTTCGTGGTAAACAGTAGCTAGTAAGTAGGCAAAAGCGTTAATATTAATCACACGGCCTGCGCCTCCTGAATAGGTTTCATAGAAGTCAATGAAGCTCTCCATCGTTCGCACCTGATCTTGGTTCAGTTCGCCTTTGAATAGGGTATCTCTGACCGAATCAAAAAAAAGTTTCTTGTTAATCATCTTATTTGACGTTGTGATCCTTTGCATACATTAATCCTACGCCTGCCGCTATTCCTATAGCCGCCTGCGTCCAGTCTGCTTTTCCCATCAAGACGGTTGCCACGCAACCCAATACGATGATAATACCTAAACCCGTTGTAATACGATTTTTATACTTCATGTTCCAGTTCTTTAATGCGTTTCTTTAGGATCTGAATTTCGTTCTTCTGTGCCTCGATAATGGAATCTTTTCGCTCGTTTTCCCTGGTCAAGATTCCCACCTGAATGCTCAGTTCGATGTATTTTTCGTTAAGGCTCTTGTAGTCGGCCCTAAAATGCTTCATGTCCTCGATCAGTGGCGAATTAGCCATCTGGATCGCTTGTACCCATTCTTTAAACGTCACGGCCTCTGCTTGTCCTTCGTCTGCCTTTTTTAACTTGGCCGATTTTGCAAAAAACCAGCCTCCCCAAATGATGCCGAACCCCAGGACAACCGTAAAGAGTTTATTTACGTAGTTTAATGCGTTCTCCAATTTCTTTGATGTATAAGGTAATGCACACCGCGCCCACTAATAACACGAACCAGGCGTACAGGTCAAAGTACATTTTCTTCTGAAGATCGGTAGAGATCGGACACAAAACGTACATAAAGGCCTGTACCATGTTGGTAATGATCGCCCCGCCGATGAACACTTTATCTGTGTATAAAAGCTTTGTCGGCGTGTATAAAAAATAGAGGCATGCTACAATCATCAGATTTTTGTAGCATGCCCAGAAAACCGCCGTCCAGGCGTTGTTCAGCTCCCACCAGGCATAAAAGCAGGTGATCGCAAAAAACAAAGTGATCAGGACAGGTAGTTTAATTGAATACCTCATTATGGTTTCGGCTTCGAGGGATCTGGAGGAATTGGATCGCTGTCACTCATTGTCTTCGCTTGGTTTTCCGCCACCGCGTACTTGCCCAAGTGGTTCAGGCACTGGATCGCCGCGTCTGCTTCTTCCAGCTCGAAAGCGCCTTGCTTGTTCGCTTTTTTAATTAACAGTAATAAATTGTTTTGGATCTGTGCTAAATTCATTCTAACTAAAATTTTTCTAAGATAATAATTTAATTTATTAACTCTAAGTTTGATTCCGTTTCGGCCAGTAATTCATAGACGCATTGAAAGGAAAAACACTTATCCAAATCGTAATCTAATACGTAGTTAAACGTGCTGGACTGATTGGTGTTCGTTAGTTCAGAAGCTCCGCTTTCAAAATCTGCTAGTGATTTAAATAATTGAGCGCCGATGTAGAGATTTATTTTCTGTTCTCCTTCGACTTCGATTTCAGTAGCGGTAAACGCCTTTAAGCGGATAATGGCATTCGATACTTCAAAGCCGCCTTGTGCTTCGATGGTGTCGGTCAGTTGTAAATGCATGGTTGTTATACGAATAATTTAACTTATAGTTACGTTAAGGTGACTGATTTTAATGTACCGCCGTCGTTCGCCCAGAGTTTCAGTACGCCTGAACCAGTGTTTTTGTAGAGTTTCACGAAACCCGCCGGTATTTCCGTTGACGTAGGGTCTGCCGCAGCACTTGCAAATTTGTAGAGGAAGCTTCCGTCGTTCGCCCATTCCGCCGCTTTCGCTTGTGCCACGGTCGTATTTGGGGTGGTGTAGATTTCCAGTTTCGAGCCGCCTGCGGTGCTGCTCCAGTTTTCCGTAGCCAGTCCTAGGATCGAAGCGGAATTGTAGCTGCCATTCGCTGCTGTGGTGATGTAGCCACCCCATGAATAACGTCCCAGTGTGTTCGTGTTTAAGGTCGTCGCTCCTGACAATGATCCCGTTGAACTGTTGGTGCGCAAGGTGACATTCGCTCCGCTCGCCCGGTTACCCAGCGCCGCCTCGATCAGTAAGGCGTTGTCGGAACTGACTGATCCTAATTTAATCGATCCTCCAGCCAGTGAATTGCCGAAAAAATTACAGGCATCCGCTGTTACTTGCAGTGATCCGGTGGTTCCGGTCGTGATCAATACCCCTCCAGCAGCAATGTCGTTTTGTAAGGCCAATACGGAACTTCCCGCAGAAATGTAGCCTAAAAAGCCGCTTCGGGTCGTCGGACTCGCTGTCCGTGCATAGAAGCCCATGTAGGCATGATCGGGGTTGCCGGTATTCGTTCCGACTTTCAAGGCTTCCGCGCCGGCCTGCAAGGTTTCCACGCCAGAGATGCGAGAAGTTCCCGTTACGTCCAGCTTAAAGCCTGAGTCGGTCGTGTTGCCGATGCTGATATTTCGGGTGGCGCTAAAGATGCGCATCGCCTCCGTGCCAGAGGAAACAGAGAAGCGCATCGGTCCTGCCGCCGCCGAGTGGTGCAATCCGGCAGCGCCGGCACTGGATCGCACAAAAACCTCTCCGGCCAGACCGTACGCTACACCTAAAGTCGTGGCCGAGTTCAGCACCCCGAAGGAAGCAAACTTGTTCCCGATATTATCGACGGCCACGTAAGCGCCGGCCGAGGTGGTGGTTGTGTTTTTAATCAGACAGGTTTGCTCGTTCGCCGTGGCGCCCGTGCCGTTAAAGACCCCCTCTGTGCTGGCCGGGATGGTAATTTTGCCCGAGGCTCGTTCGATGGTCAATACGTCCGACCAGGTGATCGGATTGGCCGCGGCGCTAGCCGATCGGAACTGATACTGATTGGTCACCTCGTTCTCCACCAATGAAAAACTCGGCTTGGTAATGTCCGAACGGGTCCATACGCCGGCCAAGATGTAAGCGTTTCGACTTAGTCCGGTCGTGTTAAAGTCATGGGTCAGGGCCGCGGTGTTCGTGCCGTTTTCCATGTACAGGGCAGACTGATAGCCGACCATTGTGCCGATATTGACCGAACCGATCACGGTATCCGTAAAGACGTTTAACCTTCTGCCGACGGATAAATCCCCTCCAAAACTAGAGATACCTGATTTATTGGTATAAAAGCCCATCGGGTCTGTCGAAGGGTTGTAGAAGTATACGCTTGAATTCGATCCGTCGCCCACGTTGTCAATCAACCATCGTATCTGTCCAGACACTACGTCAATCCCTTCTGGAATCAGAAACGCGTTCTCGGGATCCAGCACCAACGATATAGACCCAGTCGAAGGATCGCAGGTGTAAATCCCGTCGTATTGGCTGGCGATGTATAAAAGGCCGTTGTAATACGAGACGCCCTGTATGCCATTGATGCTGCGCTCTAAGGTAATCGCGCTTAAAAAGGCAAAGGTGGTCGCGTTGTAGCGCCATATCTGCGAGCCGTCGCAGTAGGAAGAGACGTAAGCGATGTTGTTCACCGCATCAATCGCGATGCCGGATGCTTCGTGTCCCTGCGCCGAGATGTTATACTGATTGATTAAGGCTAAAGTCGTGGTATTAAAGGTCAAAATCTTTTGACCTGACACCGATCCGCAACCAGCATAGGTTTCAGCCGGCACATACAAAACTCCGCCCGATACCGAAGGATCGCCCAAATGGTTCACGCCTGCTACGCCTGCAAACGGTGTATTATTAGTCAGAGCAATCGACCATGTTCCGTCGTTATTTCGCTTGTCAATCCTAGCCGTATCGGTGATGTAGTGGTAAGTTCCGTCATACGCGTATCCTTGGTGACCGGTAATGGTTGGAGATACAGAACTTTCTTCATATCCTGTTCCGCCTACGTGTTCGCTTTTAGCAATATCTACGGCTCCTTCTCCGGTAGCACTAAAGGTCGATGTCCCTGCTCCGTTCAATACCTGAAAAACATTATTGGTGTCTGCGGCTGATCCTCTTTTGAACTGTACCGCGCCTAAAGCCGTTGTCGTAGTGATTTGTGGTTGTAAACTGTTGTTATAATCCGTCTGCAAGGTTCCGGTCGATATGCCTGCGCTCGATCCGACCGACTGCCCGAATTTATCCGCCCTAAAAAAGAGTGCCTGCGCGGTGTTGTTCAAGGCCGTTGCCGATTTGGTCGCTGCCAGCACCCCGATCAAAATGGCATTTCTAACCAGGGAAGGGTAGATGACGAACGCCTCTTTTCCTACTGCGGCTACTGCGTCCGTCAAACTCGAATAAGTCACTTGTCCGTACTGTACGATGAATCCTAGTCCCGGCACTAAAAAAATATACCTCAAGGTAGACACGTTCGCGCCGCCTGGAATGGCGGTCACTACTCCCGCTACGTCGTAATTGGACACATCGACTATGGTGGTCGCCGCACCTCCCGCCCCTGTCCGGGTGCGGGGTAAAAACGTACACGGCGTTTGCGGCGCTACGGTCAAATCGTTCGGATTCGTATTGTCGGCCACAAAGTTGATCCCATCCCCGGTCACTACTCCCGTCGAGGTGTTAAAGGTCAGGTTGGCTCCGTTGGCCGAAGCGGTCACCCCGTTGTTAATGTACTGGATCGACTGAAACAGGTCGCGGAACTGCGAAAGCGGCGAAGTGATAAAATCCACTTCGTCACCTGCCACGGTGATCGATCCGGACGGATGGGAGATTTTAGATAAATAAATGTGCGTTTTACGCTGCGCCGAGGTCGGAAATGCATTCTGAAAAACAATCGTGCCTAGGCTGTTCAGTAAAACGTAGGTGGCCTGTCCCGATCCCAGCGTTGTGACTAGTTTATTGGTTTCTCCCGCGTAATTGATCGCGATCACCGTCGGGCTGGAAGGATTCGATTCATTGTCCACTACATAGCCCGTACAGGCTCCGATGTTGACGTGTGAAGCATCCACCACCGAGATGCCCGCGTAGGTCAAGGCTCCCGTCGAGGCTTCAGCAGCTAGTCCAGTTCCTACCGGAACCGTCGAGCGCCTTACTTCACCGAGCGCGTTGATCGTTAAGTTATAGTCCGATACGTCGTTGGTCGGAATGCCCGGCAGTTCTAAGGTAGTTCCGATCTTTCCAGAACCGTCAATGTTAAAGGATGCGCCTACTTGTGGTGTTCCTGACTGGTTTAAAATAACATCCTCCGCCGATAAGTTATTGACGCCCGAACCTCCGAATAAGAGGTACGGATCAAAGCCCGAAGCAGAAGAAGGAACGACCAATTGATCGATTAAAATGGTATCGGCAGGAAGTGTTGGTGCTACCGGAGTAGCCGAAGCTATCCCCACTTGATAGAGGACTTGATTGGTCGTCGTGCCGTAAATGATGTCGTAGCGGTAAAAGTTCAGATCGGCCGCGTCTGCCGTCATTAAGGTTTGCGTGGCTTTCTGATACATCGTGTTGTTGATTACCCATCCGCCACGCGTCGCTAAGACCTGAAAGCCATCGATGTTCGTTTGTACAGTCAGGTTTCCTTCGGGCAAAACAAAGTCAATCGGAATCGTTCCCTTTAAAGTCCATACGCCTGCTTCCTTGCGCCAGATGCCGATCGGATTCACCTGCTGGTAGTACAAATCCAAGTCCTGCCCGAAATCGGGCACCGTCGTCGGATCGTCCGTCCCAAAGAACAAGTCCTGATCGTTGATCCGGTTGATGTAGGGCTCCAGTAAATCCGCTAAATCCGTATAGCCGCTGCCGACCATGTCGGGACTAATTGTATTCGGGTCGACTTCGGTGGTGATATCTGTATTGATCTGCGCGTTGTAGGCCGCTTTGTCTGCGGAGTAGTTCGTTCCTGCCATGCTTTAAAGTTACTAAATTTTCTTATTGAAATTTTATTGAAACTGCTCGGTAAACTCATCGGTAAAGATCCCGTTGGTAGGAACAGTAGGACTCGTGTTCGGGTTGTTCACAATCGGTGGTTCGATGTCGCCCGGATAATGCGGAATGCTTGCGTCCGTACTCTTTACGTAGCGGTCAAAGATCTCCGTCATATTCACTGACTTTAACTGGTTTGATTTCAGCCCAAAATCGCAGGATAACAACGCGAACAACTTCGTATTGAATCCGGGTATACAGGCCAAGTCGGTGTGAAAGGTATTCAGGAAATTGGCGTTATTCGATAAAAACGTTCCGCTTAGGTATCTAAACGGCTTTTGATAACTCTTTAAAATACTCTTGGCCAATAAAAGACCAATCGGCACCCTTCCTGAATTACTGCTGTACTCGTACCAGGCCGAAGAATAACTCCCGTCCGCCGTGTAGATCGCCCATAAATTGTCGAGCGTAATGGCCGAAGAAGGACTCTGGTTATTGCCTCCACTTGGAATCTGGATCGGATCGCCGAAGCTCATGTTACTCCCAAAGTTAATCTGAAAGTCCACGCCTAAAAAGGTGGTGTTTTGGTTCGTATAGTCTCCAAACAAGACCTTATAGGTTTCCGGTTTCTGCGTATAAAAGCCGAGTTGAGAGGCCACGTGCAAGGTTCCGTCCGCTAATTTATCGTCCACTTTCGATTGCTTGGCAATCACTACGTTATCGATGTCAAAAGGCGTGTAGTCCGTATTCTCCGTGTAAAAGGCGTTTCCGTTTGCCGCAAATCCCACCGTATATTGCTGCGGCCCGAAAAATTGCAAGACCATCACCCCTGATTCCGGCGCGTCCGGCATCGTGAAGTTGATGTTATTGCGGGTGGGCGAGTTAAACACACTTGGAGTCGGCAAAGTAATTGTACAAGTCGCTAAGGTAGTGACCCAAGAAAAGTCAGTACCATTCACCGAGTTGGTCAGGTAATGAGTGCCTACCTTCACCCTTAATTTGAAGCTGGCAAAGGCGTATAAGTACGAATGGTTAAAGGTGAGTCGTACCGAGTCGCCTTCCTGCACGAAAATATCGTTGGATTGCAGCCAGCGATCTGCCTGGGCGCGTTCCTGAAACAAGCACACGTAATCTTCCAGTGGGATCTGCGCGCCGCCCACGCCGGTAATCGTCTTTAAACGTCTATCTACCGCCATGCTCCCGTACTTCGTCCAGAACAAAAAGTTCTGCCCGTCCCATTGTTCAAAATCCCCGTTAAAGATGATCGAAGGAGTTTTGCCGACTTCACTTAACACTGATACCCGTTTATAGGCATTTCCGATCAGTGTGTGCTGATCCATCGAGATGGGGATGGTGTCGTCCCCGTCCATGTTTTCAATCAGACGGACGGGATTGATACTCTCCGCCCTGAGGAAGAACGCCTTGTTGTTATAGAGCCTTGTCCGGGCTACGTCTTGGGCTAGTTCATCGATCCGCACAAACACCCACTCCCCGTTCGTCTGTTGGATCCTCGCCTTAAAGAGTCGGCAAATAGATTCCAGCACTTCAAAACAAGACATCAAATTGCCGTTTTCCCCCGTAAAGCGTAAGGGGTTCACACTCGCTTGCGCTAAGGGATCGTTATCGGCCGCGTTCTGCATCACCGTCTCGTAGACGTTGCAAATGGTACGGATGTTTAAGTTTAAATTCGTCGGAGCCAAAGCAAAGGCCAGAATGTTTAGGAAGGTCTGGCGCACGTCCGTTCTACTCCCTGAAGGAAGGGTATAGGTAATCCCTTTCAAGGCGCCTAAGCCATCCGTGGATCGTATCGTTACCTCATACGGAGTCGGCATGAAGGGTTCCTGACAACTATCGGGTATAATATACCCCTTGAAGACCACCTGATCTTCGACGGTCACTTGTACCTGAAACTCCCGCTCGTCGTTCGTGTAAAACTCTTCGAGGCTGAAATTCTCCGTGCAAAGAAGGTTAATGATGCACTCGCAGGGCGCAGTCGTCGCCACCTTGTCATCGTTTCCTTTATAGCTTAAGATGATCGGATCTTCCCCCCAGTTTTCTACGTATTCGGGTTCCTCGGGTACGGGCAATTGACACTGGCTCGCTGCCGCTTCTTCCACGATGTAGCAGAACGGCGCGTCCTGTTGGGCATACACCTTCAAATTAAAGCCCGTTTCAAAGTCGCAAATTTCTGTAATGAGGTCATTCGGTTCGTAAGATCTATTACTGTTCAGATCGTTCTGCGCCTGCCCCGTAAAATAAACGGTATGCGTTAACCTATTCACGTAGATTTCAATCAGTTTCGGCGGCACGAATAAAGTCCCTGATTTCAGCCACGAGTCTACTAAAATATTCGTCTGCGGCTGCGTGAACTGGAATTTCTTTAAAATGTCCAATCTCACCGTCTGTCCCTGGTTGTTGCAAAACTCCGTATACTTATACGGGGTATAATGCAAAGTACCGAACGGATTCGGCGGATCGGCCGGCGTCGGCAAGGGGTCAAAAATAGGAGTAGGACTGTAGCCGCACTGAGGTGCGTTCAGATCCGTCTGCGCATAGGCAAAGGGCGGACAGTCCTGGGCGTAGATCCGGTAATTGGTAAAGGTGTCCAGGTTACAGTATTCGGTAATCAATTGACCGTTCGCATACCGTCTGTTCCGTTTATTATAGCTCGATACGCAGTCATTGGCAAACGGCTTGCCAGGTACCGACTGCACGCTGACGTTGCCGTTTTCGTCCGTTAAGACCCTGGCATATCTCCAGGAAGCTAAGAAGCCCGAAGGTTTTACTGAAAATTCATCGATGATCCATGATGCCATTATCTGCCGGTTCTAGAGTTTAAAGCTGTTTGTCTGTTAAAGGCGACCACAATATCAGGTCCTTTGATGGTCATATTTGGTATGAAGATCGTTTGAAACGCTCCGCCACCTGTCGCCGGCGCGGAAGGATTGAAACCTGATCCTACGGATGGATTGAAACTACCTCCACCTGATGAGCCTGATCCGTTGCCAGACAATCCGCCTGCAAATCCTTTTACTGCTGATCCTACGGCCACGAGTGCAATCCCTGCGGCAATAGCGGCTAGTCCTGCGCCCGGATTAAAGGGATTCTTTAAAGCGGTGGCTAATGCGGTCGAAGCGATACCGGCTTTAATAGCCAGCTTACCGAATTGTACGAGTACGCCACCCAATGCGCCTAAGATCGCCGCGCCTGCTGCTTTCAGAGGGGATTCACTATTGACAAAGGCATTGCCAATCGATTCGCCGATCGCGCCAAAGGTCATTTCAAAGTCCTGACGTAACATTTCGTTCTGCGCGTTCAGTTCGTTCTTCCAAGCCGTGTAGGCGTCGCTCGCCGCTTGTAAGTTCGGGTTGAATTGTTCTAGGAACTTGCCACTAAAGGCAGGCGCGTTCGACTTCACATCCACATTCGCGCTTAACGGCTTCGCTCCTACACTTAAGACTTCGGAAAGCGGTTTCATCTGTTTGATGACCGCGTCCAGTTTTTGAACTTCCTTTACCTCATTAATGACGTTCTTCTGCGCTTCGGCGTCGAGCCGTAAGTTAGCCTGCTCTAATGCTAAGTTTTCTGCTTTTAAAGCATTCGATACTTGCAGTAATTCATTCGCCTTGTCTCGCTCTAAGTTTGCCTTTAAGATGATGTCGGCTTCCTTGCTTTGGCCGAATTCGTCGAACTGACCTCGGAACTTCGCCGCTAACTGACGTAATCGGTTTTCTTCTTTTAAGATCGGAGCCAAGTCTTTGGCTATGCCTAACAGTCGCTCGCGGTTGACTAATTGCGTTTCTGCATTCTTGGCAATTAAATTCTCTAAGGCCCTGGCTCTGGCGGTGGATAGTATCGAAGAGGTTAGCGAGTCGTAGGCATCACGCGTTTTTTTCGTCGCTTTTTCCTCGAAAGAAAGGTTCGCAAAGTAAGCAGGGTATTTTTCCTGCAATTGCGCATAGGCTTCCTTGCGTTCTTTCAGCGGCAGATTGGCATTCTGATAGGCTCCGAATAAGACACGTAAGGAAGCCAATTCGCCTTGTGCGTCCTGCGCCCCTTTTAAACGCCCCTGATTCACTTGTTCTAAAGACTTAACAAAGTCTTCGTTTGATTTCTTCGCGTCGTCTACGGCCTTCTTATTGTCGCCAAATGCCCGCGTCCATGCACCCATCCCAAACGAAGCCAACGAAAGGGCTAAGGTCAAACCGCCTAAGGCCAAATTCAATCCGCCTCCGCCTGCTAAAGACTGTACTAAGGTTTTACCAATCGACTGGCCTGATTCTTTGGCAATTCGTGAAAGGTCGCCAAACTCACGGCCCAAAGCTTCTAAGTTGTTGGCAATTGCGCCGGGACCAAAGGCGGCATCCGAAAGCACTCTAGATGTTCCCTGAAACGAAACGCCTACTTTTTTGCTCTCTAGTGCTGCCGTTTTGCCGAACTTCTTAAATGCCTGTTCGTTATGCACTAAGGATTTATCGACCGCCTGATCAAAGGCTTTGATCTCTTTGGAGGCGTCCGTTAACCCTTTTTCTAAAGGTTTAATATCCGCTCCGATGCCTACTTTTATTTCTGCTGCCATTAGTTAATCATGTTTTTAGTTTGCACTTTCAGCACGTACAGTCGTTGCAATTCTTCCAGCCTCTTCATCCGTTCTTCCGCGTATTCGTCGCTTGTTTCCCTGTCAATGTCCAGTCTCATGTAGCGTTCCAGACTCGGCGGTCTACGCTTTGGGTTCTGCCAATTAGCGACCATGTTGCAGTAACAGATCATGCGCGTATGCTCCCATTGTTTCTTTTCTTTGTTCCGATAGACCTCGATTAAGATAACAAGCTCTTGAAAGGAACATAAAAAAAAATCGGATATTGACATCCCTAGTTCAGCAATGCAACATCCGAAGATTTCTTTATCAAAGTTAAAACTTACGCTTCTTCTTCCTTTTTTTTTGACGCTTCAGTCGGAATGTTAAAGGCTTCCAGCACATAACCGTAGATTTCTACGCCAAACGTATCACCGAAAACTCCACCGATCGCATCAATCATGTCGTAGACGTCCTGATCCGATACTTCTAGCGAACCGTTTTTACTACCGCCCCACTTGATCATGTCGAAATTCAGTTCGTTTTTAGTAACAGTAGCCAGTCCTTCCGCGCCGTACTTGCGAAACGCCTGCATCACGGCATACGAATTGAAGTTCAGCACGTAATCCCGATCCTTCGTTTTTATTGTGTGTATTGCCATAAATTAAGTAGTAGCAAATGGATCTACGTTCGTACTGTCGCCGTCTACTTTGAAGGATACAGAGGCTTCTACGTTCGATTCTCTCTCTGCCGTTACGTCGATGGATTCAATATACGCTTCAAAGTATTCTTCGATCGTTTTGTTAGTCAGCTCGTCCGAAAGGAACGCAAACCAGGTCTTTTCGTTTAACCTCTGTTGATCGCGCAGGTCGTTGTAATAGACTTTGCCCGTTTGGTTTGAAGCTACCGTCGAGATGATTAAATCTACACTTGCGGAAACCGTGTTAAAGGTCGGTAATACCCTAGTAGCCGTATCACACTTGGTAATACTTTCGATAAAATTAGTGGTAACTCCGAACGTGTTGGACGTGGCACACGCCACTGGCTCCCATTCTTCGTCGATCAAATTGTACTTATACAGAAGTACGTCTTTGCCTTTTAAGTATTCTTCTTGTGCCATTTATTTATTGAGTTAAGAAATATTGAAACCGGATTAATTGCCTAAATACATTCGTCGTCGTGCCGATGGTGACAAGACTATCCGAAGATACTAATTCTCTTTGGTTAATTTTATAACCTCCTGATAAAATTATCGTTTCTTCCAGATTAATAACTTGCTCCTCAATATCATCGGCCAGTAATTTGCTCCCCGTGTTGCCGGTCGCCGGATAGGTGGTCACGATGTCAATTAAGATGTCCACGTTCCATCGGTCGGCACATTTCGTGTACTTATCCTGACTTTTGGTTTGGGTGCTTAATAGGATGTAATTCGCCGGTACAGAAGCCCCCGTGATGCGTTCATCGTAGCACTTGATCACATTGCCGCTAACAGTAATATTATTCAGCACGTCAAAAAACGCTTTCCTCAAGTATTTATTCGGGTTACCTTGCATTGTTTAACTTTTTAGTTAAGTTATCGATACTATTGGTTAAGTTCTTCACGAACTTTTCTGATCCGGTCTTCCATGCCGGATAGAGAAACGGTCGAGGTCTTAATCCTTCGTCGAGTATTGACATTAAGATCGGCCAGGCTGCGCGCTCGTCGATTCCTTTCGCCCTGCACCAATCTTTGATACTCGCTAAGGCATCATCGATGTTTCCTTTCGATTGATTGCGCAGCGCGTTCGCCTGCTCCTGCATTTCTTTCGGAACCGAGACTTTAGCGCCTGTTCCAAATTCTACATACCCTGCATAGGCCGCCATGACTTTTACTTCCCAAGATAACTTGGTTATTTTATTCGGTTGAATGCTTTGCCTTAGCTTCCCAAAATTAGCAGGCGCGTTGATGATGGCATTCTTGCCAATGTCCCGAACAGCTGCCTCGACTTCCCCGTCCGCCACTTTCGCCCCCTCCTTGCCGAACTGGTCGAACTGTTTCAAGAGTTTATTGACGCCCGTTACTTTCATTAGGTGGTCATGATGATTAAAGGGACACTTTCAGGAATCGTTTTCGTGCATAAAATCTCGATCTCCCTGTGAAACTCGTTCACATCGTCAATCGATTTAATGACGTATTCGTTCCCCTGATAGGATAAATAGAGATTCCTGCCGTTGTAGGGCAGATCGTTCCGGTAGCGGAGTTTAAACAAAAGCGGTTCGTAGAGATCCGTAATCCCTAAAGTGGTGGCCCGCTGTTGCAGAGAACTCGAAGAATTAACGAGCTTCGCCCAGGAATCCGCTAAGACCGTTTTCTGCACCGTGTAGCCACCGAACCCGTCGGGAAGACTTTCTACCTGAAAGACCGATATGCGCTTGTTGTAGTCTCTGGCTAGCATCTTAGAAGAGTGGAAAACGTCTATAAGGATTCAAGGCGAATTGCACCGATTTCGGTACTAAGGCCGTACTTTGTTGTTGCTCGCTGTTGTAATACCAAACCTGCAAAATAGCGAGTGCCGATTGAATGAAGGCTTGCGGAATGTCGCTCACTTGGTCATATCCTAAGTTTAATTCTAAGGTATCGGACTGCATCGTGTATTTCGTCTTCGTGTTGAAGGTCTTACTGGTATAGTCGTCAGGATCGCTCGGTTCCACGACTGATACAATCGGAAAGTCATAGATTTCGTAGACGTTCGAAGCGCAGAACCAGGGATCGTTATTCCCGTAATAGGTCTTGTTTTGCTCCACTAAGATATGATTCGTGTACTGCTCGACGTATTGTAAAGCCGCGTCAATCATAGATTCAATCAAATCATCATCAGCCGTGAGTGAATCGTCTATCCTGAGATAGTTTTTCGCGGTGGTTAAAGGTATAATGGCTAAATAATCTGCGATCATCGTTCCTCTTGTTTGGGGTGATATTTAACTACCAGTTCTTTATTTGAACTACTAGTGTCAATATGTGAACGAATATACCATTCTTTTAAATCATTGACAAGATTTTCTCTTTGTGATATAATACGTTTCTTTTTCAGCGGGCAGGTCGTATTCATCGGAAAGTGTTTGGCGGCTAATTCTTCTAAACTCATCGTACTTTATCGTAACTTTTTAAAAATATATCCTGATCACAAGGGTACAATTCGCCCTTGATTCCTTTGATAATATAGTCCAAGTTTTTCGCTTTCATATTACCTTCCAGTGTTGGAATCATAATGTGTACATCATAGGGGATTTGAATAACCGGGAATCGAACTCCGTGAATGTCCACATAGTTAGGCGGATTCTTTAAATCCCATACTACAAACTGTTCTGCCTCGATTTCAATCGGCTTTTTTCTGTACTTCTCTATCATTTTATTAAGTGTTTAAAAATATCTTCTCTTAATTGATTGACTTTCAACAGGTCGTAATGATCGCGGCAATGTTCGGCTAATCGCTCCCCTCGGTCTTCAGCATACGATGGATTCTCCTGGACATATTTAATTTTAGCCTGCCATTCGTTCGGCTGACAATAGTCCACAAATGGCTCATCCAAAGGATTCCTAAATGGGTGCAGATCACTAGCAAGCACCATCCCATGACCACACCCAGCTTCCAAAGTTTTGAGATTCGATTTATGTTCATTGAATTCATTTTTAATCAAGGGAGCTAAACAGATGTTTAAGCCTTTGTAATGCTCCATGTAGTTGTGAATGGAGACCTGTTGAGGCAATTTCAGCCCTTCTACCAATTGAATATCTTTGTAATGGCTCATGCCGCCCACAAACCCAATTTTACCCGTGTAGGGCTGCTTTCCGATATTGAATTGTCCTTTGTCATACGGTATCGCATTCGGGACGACATGAACATTCTTATTATAGGCTTTCACCTTGTCGGCTAATTTGCCGTGGGTAGTCAAGACCACATCCGCTAACTTTAAGGAACTAACGATCCGTTCGGCCATGCCTTTCGCCTTGAAATGATGGTAGAGGTAATGGTCAGAATTCAAGTGCCAATAATCGTCAATGTCACAAACGATCTTAATACCCATCCTTCTTAAATCATGTAAATTATGATTACTTATGCGATTAAAAAAGTAGATAGACGCTTTACTGATCTCTTGAGTCTTAGGAATGTTCAAATATTGAGAACTCATGACGACTCTGTGATAATCGCATGAAGAATCACGTAGTACACTAAACAGCATCTCTAATTTCTTTTAATACATCGTACACCTTTTGAACGGGTAGTGTAGGTATATGGTCATCTATTATGATCGCATCGGGTTGTAATCCCCATGTCATGCCTTGGTTTGCTATTAAATAGTTGGTCACGTTCAGATGATAGCAGAAATGCGAAATCCCCGTCACGATGGAGATACACCCATAATTCGCTTTCTGCAATACGTTGCAGAGTTCCATCGCGCTTAAATCAAAGAGTAACGAAACGTTTTCGGGTATCGGATAGGCAAAGTCGTCGTATTTCGAGTTCCCTAAGATCGCAAAACTGTACTCCGGCATACTGTTAATTAATTCGATCCATTTGTCCATTGACCACTTCTGCTCGTTTGGTGCGCTTCGTCCGTAGGGAGCAATCACATAATCGTAAACAGGAACATCTACATCAATAATGGTTAACTCAGCTTTTACCGGTTCCGGAGGAATCGGGTAGCCCATGAAGGGGTAATGCGCTTGCGACATAAATAAATTATGCTGATGACTTAAAGTAAACGCTCCGCTGATGTTCAGCTCTTTGTCGTGTCGCGAACATTCACACAGCTTCAGCTCTGGAACTAAGTCATAGAGCCATTTCACTTCTTCCAAAACGATCACGGAAAAATGTTCATGATCTTTATTCAGTTGTTGCAAAACTGGAAAGGTGCCTAACGTGTCACCGATTAAGCCGATGGGGTTTTTAACGATCATAGTACATTCAATTTAAAATGTTTCTTCTGCATCACTACGCAAAACGAGTTATTTAAATCTGGCCCACTAATGAATCCATACATTGCATCTCCTTTTACTTGCTCAAACAGTTTAATAAACGTGCTCTCATTGAAGCTATGCAAATGTTTTCGATTGTTCACCGGATGCCAGTATTCTTGAGACTCGTGTGGTAAATACAAAAACAAAACGCCTCCCGGTTTTAATTTAGAGCCCCAGTACTCCAAAGCGCCAACCCAATCCGGCAGATGCTCCAAACAATGAGAACTGAATATGTAGTCGACCTGTTTATCTGGAAGGTTCATTGCATCCCATTCGTCTGGAATGGTTAAGTCAATCACTTGTGCCCCCGGAAACGCCCATTCTGCCCGGTTGCAGCCGATGTCGTAACCTTCGCCTTGGCACCATTCTTTGGCAAATGGTAGGATCCATTGCGCCGCGTTCCCTTTACTTTGGTACTGGGGATAGAGTTTGCCTTTAAAGTTGATGAATTCCATTAGTTAGTTTGTTTTCTTATTGCTTTAATAAGGTTTAACCCTTTTAATTCTTCCACCTCTTGTTCCAGAGCTGTTAATCGTTTATTGGTTTTGCTGTACTGACAGGAGGTAATAATTCCGTTGATCAGAATCAGCCCCCATAGTATCCATTCGTTGTATGTCATAGTGTTGTAGTTTTTAAGTGTTGGGTATCATTATACGGATCTTTACTTCCCCACCTGTAGAGGTGAAACAAGTATAAGCCTTTAGCGATGCCGATCGGATTGCCGCCGAATTTCGCCCGTATGTCCGTGTTGAATTCCTTGTCGAATAAAATTGAGTTCTCTCTGAATCCGCCGACTGCTTTCCAGGTGTCTTTATTGAAGATCAGGCAGAGGCCAGCGACATAAGAAGTAGGCAATACTTCATCGTAATACATTTCATACAGGTCGTTTGCTATGTTCAGGTGATTAGATATGTTCCCGTCATTGGAAAAACGATTGTTGTATAACTGATGATCTGCCCTCAAACGGTTAGTTACGCAACTAATTAGTTTAAACTTATGTGCGTTATCCTTTATGATCGCATCAATCTGCTTGCCCCAATCTGGCCTTAAAAACAAGGTATCCCCATCTCGAAGACACACAAAGTCACCTTCTGGAACGGTCTCCATGAATTCATTATACGCCTTACCAATATTTTTTTCTGTCGAGAAGGGAGTGGAATAGTGAATCTTCATTATCTGTTATACGATATTTTTAACTAATAGTTACGTTTAGGCATACCTTAATGGAGTCTTATTTGGATAAAGTCCTTTCAGTTGAGAAGTTAAAGTCATATACGGCATATTAATTGCCTTTGCCGCCTCTTGAACGGAATTGTAATAAATACCCGTTTCGATGTTAATCACTAGTTTACGGTTCGCGCCTCCTATCTTACTGCAGGATATTCTAGCTGCGTTCCGTTGTTTTTCGGTAGATCGATTTAATCCTGTATCCCATGCGTGTTGCATATTGTGACGATGCGTACACCATTCTAGGTTGATTAGTGAATTATCGTGACGGATGCCGTTAATATGGTTAATGCAAGGCAGGTTGTCGGGATTAGGGATAAACGCCTTAGCGACGAGTCGATGAATATGCCTGTTATATCCTTTTTTGTCTTTGTAGAGCAATACATTCGGATAGCCAGATATAAACCTTGGCTTTAAGAATTTATTGCTTACACGGCTGTAAACAGTGCCGTCATCGTGAATAGAATAGTCTTCAAATCCTAGTATCGGTTTTTCCATAAGTTAGTTTTCTTCTTGTATACGAAAAAACCAGTGATTAGGTTACATAAAAAAAGCGATGGAGCAACCCCACCGCTTTTCTATGATATTAACTATGAGTTAAGAAACATTCCCGAAATCACCGTAAACTATCGCCGCAGTATCCATGATGTTTATTTTCTCTAAACATTCGATCCTCGCGGTTATGAGGTTTTTCTGAATGTTGTCTGAATCTTGCTCGAAAAACTCTAGTTTCAAACCTTCTACTTCAACACGCTCGATGTATTCCACGTCCATTACGATTGCTTTGTCAATGGTTGCCCAAGCTGCTTTCACAATCGGAATACCGTTCAGTTCAAACATTTTGCTGATCGGATTATAGGCCAATACTACTTGCACATTCAATGAAGCAGTTTTTGCCAACGTCGCCCAATCTCTAGGATGGATCACGATCATTGAAGCAGAGTAATTTGCTGCTTCCAGGTTCGCTACCCAGTCAATTAATTGATCGCAGTCAACAGTACTTGAAGAAGTAGTCGAGCCAGTACCAGTTGCAAAAGCAGTGTTGAAGATCGCGTTCTCTGACTTGTAGAACTCACGTAACAAGATACGAGACAGAGTCTGCTGAATCCAAGGCAATGAAGCTACCGACTGTTTTGAGAACTGCGTGAAACCAGCGATGTACTCGTTCACTACTTTCACTTCTGAAAGTGTAGGAGTCAATTCTGCTTTCGCTACGCCTTCTGTCTGTGCTGCTACCGCGCCGGTTAACGCTCCTTCTTTGTACTGAACGTATAATCCTGTTGCTGATACAGTCGTAGGGATCAAATCACGCGCGTTGATCTTCGCCGCAGGAGTTAAGATCTGACGTTGGTTATAGGTTGCTACCGCATCGCCTGTTAAACTACCTGACAAGGTAAAGTCTTTCAGTTCGATCATTACCTTGTGCCCTTTGCCTACACGTTTGATCTCGTCGTAACGCTCTTCAACGGCTTTCGAGTACACGTCTTGAAATGATTTTTTCTCTACGTTACTTCCTTTGCCGAAGTCCTGCATCTTGATGTCTAACTTGTCGGTGTGAGCCTGTAAGTTATTGATCAATCCTTTTACTTCTTCTACGTCAGAAGCTTTAGAGAAACCTTTCAAACTTTCGTTCAAAGTGTTTAATTTCTCGTTCACTTCTTTTTTTACCGCCTCGTTAGAGTCGTTTACTTTCCCTTTGATGTCTTCTAATAGGGATTTAATTTCGTTTACTTCCATTGTTTTTAATTTAAATTCCAGTTTTTTAATGTGTTAATTATCTCGTTTTCGACAATCGGCTCATTAGGTTCTGGAGTGGAAGTAATTTCCGGCTCTGTGTTGAGTGATTTAACGTCTTGTTTTCCTAGTTCGTAGGAATGCTTTTGTAATTGTTTCAGGGCTATTTCTAGCTGTAAAAACATATCGTCGGTCAAGGTTCCGTTACGGATTAACTTGACAATCGCCTGGATCTGGTCGTTCGTCTGCTCAAAAGTGAGGGACTTAAAGCCCGTGAACGGTGTATTCGGATTCGCTCCTAAAGTCACGTTTGATCCTTCGAATAGTTTAATCTCCTTAATATGTCTCGTGAACGTGCCGTCCTGGTACGATCCTGAATCTTCGCTTTTGATGGTTTGAAAGCCGATCGAGTGCTGAATCACGATGCCTGCTTCATAAAGAATTAAAGAATCCTTCCCATACGAAGTCGGAGCCACGTTCGCTTCGAAATAGATTCCTTTCGCCTGATCTTCCAGGACACTTGGTTTGCCGTGTGGCTGATCCCAATTGTGCTGATTCAGGAAAAAGATTTCGTTCGAGCCTTTCGGGCCGCGTTCCATAATCGTTTTACGAGCTGCGCCCATTTCGATGATATCTCTATCGTAATCTTTATTACCATAGGACGCCCAATAACCGGATACTTTCATTGACTTTAAGTCAACGTCTTTCACCTCGGCGGTCATGGTCTTGTATTCTAACAGTCCTTTCATCTCTTGTAAAAATAAACTATTAATTTTTAAATATCAACATTCCGTTAATATCCCTTCTTGGAACGAAGGAATAAGTACATCGACAGTTAATAACTTGTTTAGCAGCGCCTTTCGGATCGCCTGGGAATAGCATCAATGAACCGTCTGCCATTTTAAAGTTTTCGTCCCTCGGTGCCGTTTGTCCGTTCTCCACTAAATGGTCGTGCCTCGTCCTGTCATCGATTACACTGATCCATTCTTTGTCTAAGACGAGATCGGATTCTTCTGACACCTGAAACGCGCCGTGATTAGCTGCCGTGGTTGTTTCGGTTCTAGCGATCCTGAGACTTCTCATTCGGGTAAAGGCAGCAGAATTCAATTGACGTTCTAGGTAGGCTCTCATCTGACTCACGCTGTAATTCTTATACAATGCGTCACTGACCAGGTTTTGAATCAGCTCTATCGTGTATTCGTTCACGTCGACTATTCGTCTACCTAAATTCGTATGCACCCATTCAAAAATGCTTTGCATGAAGGTCGACTCAAAGCTCGTTCGGAAGTATTGTTTTTGCTCTCTATTAAGTTCTCTCCCTACTTTGTTCCCCTGAACCAATCCGACACGGGTATAGACTTTCAAATACGCTTGCTGCATCGGCGCAAAATTGAAGCTCGCTACGATTAACTGCTGATAGTTCTCATAGTTAATCAGCGGAATCATCGTCTTCACGTTGGCAAAACTGTCCTTTAACGCTCGGTTAAAGATCGGCTTGGCGTACTTCTCGTAACGAGAATGCTGTTGGCTCCATTCTTCTGCCGTCATCGCTTGCGTTTTGGTTTCTTTTTGCCAGTCTTCACGATTACTTCGTCTAATACTTTGGCAAAATCAGGATCTAACTGTTTGGCTGTTACTATAAAAGTAGTTTTCACGATCATAGCTTTAATGCTTGTTGTGGTTCTGTTGGTTCATCCAGACCCATATTAATATCTTCTAAGGGTTCGTAGCCTGAACGGATGTAGTGGGTCTTCATGTATTCCTCGCCGGTTTCTGGATATTTCAGTGCCGCTCGGTATTCTTCCGGTGTGATCACTCCCCGATCCATCGCTTGCGTGAGCCATTTGGTGAGCGTCTCCATGTCCGTTTGCATTTCCGGCAGTTCCGAGACATCC
>Ga0307323_10000033_pt1 | contig 34427 bp, 33 predicted proteins | sample ER_DNA_381_FD_194496 | JGI IMG/M metagenome (GOLD analysis project Ga0307323, IMG submission 194496) | Bulk soil microbial communities from the East River watershed near Crested Butte, Colorado, United States - ER_DNA_381 | ecosystem: Environmental > Terrestrial > Soil > Floodplain | place...
CTCCACGACGCGGGCGTCGAGGACGACGAGATCGACCGCAGCCTCGAAAGCTGGTGCGCCGCGTTCGGTCAGCGCTATGTCGAGCTGCTCGAGGACGCCGACACGAGCGCCTGGGAGGCTCCGCCCGGCGCAGGCGACGCGCTCGCCGAGCTCGCCGGGGCCGGCATCGAGCTCGGGCTCCTGACCGGGAACCCCGGGCGAATGGCGCGGGCGCGGATGGAGCGGCTCGGTCTTGCGGGCTTCTTCCCGCCCGGCCGCGGCGCTTTCGGCTGCGACGCCGAGACCCGCGCCGAGCTGATCGACGCCGCACGCGCGCGCTCGGGCGCAGCCACCGGCGAGACGGTCGCGATCGGCGACACCAGGCGCGACGTCGAGAGCGCGCACGAGAGGGGCATCCGCTCGATCGTGCTCCGCTCGCCCAAGCACCCGGACGCGCACCTCGGCGCGGATGCCGCGTGCTACGACCTCGCTCAGGTCGCCGCGCAGCTCCTGGCCTGGGCCGGGTAGCCCAGGCGCCGGGCTACACTTCGCTCATGGCGCAGGCCCCCGCGCTGCCGACCGGCTTCGAGCTTCCGCTCGAGCCGCGTCTGCCCCGAATCGGCTCGATCGACCAGGTCGCGCTGGAGGAGCGCGCGGCGACGCTGGCAAAGCGCTCGATCAAGCGGGAGGCCAAGGTCTTCGCCCTCGACCTGGCGGTGCGGATGACCGACCTGACCACGCTCGAGGGCTCGGACACGCCCGGCAAGGTCGCCGCACTGGCGTCGAAGGCGCTGCGCCCGGACCCCTCCGACGCGAGCGTGCCCTCGGTTGCCGCGCTCTGCGTCTACCCGAACCTCGTGCCCGTCGCCGTCGAGCGGCTCCGCGACAGCGGCGTCAAGGTCGCCTCGGTCGCGACCGCCTTCCCGTCAGGGCAGTCACCGCTCGAGACGAAGCTCGAAGAGGTGCGCTGGGTCGTCGAGCACGGCGCCGACGAGGTCGACATGGTGATCGACCGCGGCTCGTTTCTCGCCGGCCGTTACGCCAAGGTCTACGACGAGATCGTCCGCGTGAAGGAGGCGAGCGGGGAGGCCCACCTGAAGGTGATCCTCGAGACCGGCGAGCTCGGCACCTACGACAACGTGCGCCGCGCGTCGCTGCTGGCGATCGCTGCCGGCGCCGACTTCATCAAGACCTCGACCGGCAAGCTCTCCTCGGCTGCGACACTGCCCGTCGCCCTCGTGATGCTCGAGGCGATCCGCGACGTCTACGAGGAGACCGGCCGCCGCGTCGGCTTCAAGCCGGCCGGCGGGATCCGCAACGCGAAGCAGGCCGTCCAGCACCTCGTGCTCGTGCACGAGACGGTCGGCGTCGACTGGCTCACGCCCGACCTCTACCGCTTCGGCGCCTCGTCGCTCCTGAACGACATCCTGATGCAGCTCCGCAAGGAGAAGACCGGGCGCTACCAGAGCCCGGACTACTTCACGCTCGACTGATCCGCCGCTAGTGCAGGATGCCGCGGTTCACGAACGCCAGGCGGACGGCGGCCGTTACGGCTGCGTTGTGGTAGAGCCCGTCGGCCGCCGCAACCGTGCGGTTCGCGAGGTCCGGCATCGACGTCCCGGGGAAGTCGAACGAGCCCTGCAGGATGATCGTGTCCGCCTGCTCGTTGCCGAGAGCGCCCCGGATGTCCCACAGCGCGCGTGACCAGATCTGGCCGTCGTGGTGCACCTCGCCGTTGAGGCCGCCGGGATACGTCAGGTTCGAGTCGACGCGCCTCAGGCAATGCGGCACCGAGCTCGTGTAAGAGGTCGAGTCCCAGTCGGCGACGCAGGGAAGCGGCTCGAGCTGGTCGACGTGCAGCGAGCGGTCGACGACGTCCGACACCGTGACGGCCCAGTAGTCGCCGAAACCCTCGCTGATCGCGCCGGCCTCCTCGGAGGCGAAGCTGAAGTTCTGCGAGAAGTGAATTGCGTGCCCGTACTCGTGCAGGATCACCTCGGCGTCCTCGGCGTCGTCGACGCCGCCCTTGCCGAAGCGCAGCTCATTCTTCGGGTGGTCGGTCGCGAAGGAGTTGTCGACCCCCCACTGGTTGATGCGCACCGCCTGCGGGCGATTGTTGATCGACCGGCGGTTGACGCCGAAGCCGAGACTGTGGATGTACCGCTGCGCCTGCGTGATCCAGTAGTACGCCATCACCTGCTCGAACTCGTCCTGGCTGCGCGTGTACGCGAAGACGTTGGACGGCGAGAAGGCCAGGTTGCCCGTCGAGCTGTAGACGTCCGCGTATTCGCCGCGGAGGAAGCCGCTGCCGTCAAGGTTCGTGAGCGGGACGGTGTGGTAGGCCGCGGCCGGGACCGCGGAGTCGGCGTCTTTCTGGTCGGTCAGGCCCTCCAGGCCGAGGTTCTGCACCGGGTTCGAGGCGAACACAACCCCCGTTCCCATGCTGCTTCCGTTGCCGATCTTGCCCGCACTTGCTACCGCCGCCATCGCGATGCCGATCGCGAGAACGAGCGCACTGACGAGAACCTTGAGCCGCATGTGACCCTCCCCTTTGGTCGACGCTGCGCGCACGGTAGCCGCCAACCGGTGGCAAGTCCAGGGGCGGCTAAGCTAGCCGCGAGGGACTGACGAGTGACCGAGCTCGAGCGAAAGCGGGACCGCGCGCCCATTCCGGCGGAATGGGCCTATGCGCCCGCGCCTGAGTCGCGCGAGGTCGTCACCCTCCGCGAGCGTTACGGCCACTTCATCGGCGGCGAGTGGGTGGAGCCGAAGGAGACCTACGTGACGATCGAACCCGCCAGCGAGGAGCCGCTCGCCGAGGTCGGCCAGGCCACGGACGCGGAGGTCGAGCAGGCTGTAGCCGCCGCGCGAGCGGCCTACGAGAACGGCTGGTCGTCCCTCGCGGGCTCCGAGCGCGCGAAGTATCTCTTCCGCATCGCGCGCATCCTGCAGGAGCGCTCACGCGAGTTCGCGGTGCTCGAGTCGCTGAACGGCGGCAAGCCGATCCGCGAGTCTCGCGACGTCGACCTGCCCCTGGCCGCCGCGCACTTCTTCTACTACGCGGGCTGGGCCGACAAGCTCGAGTACGCCTTCCCGAACCGCAAGCCGAAGCCGCTGGGCGTGGCCGGCCAGATCATCCCCTGGAACTTCCCGCTGCTGATGCTGGCCTGGAAGCTTGCGCCCGCGCTTGCGGCAGGCAACACCGTCGTGCTGAAGCCGGCCGAGACGACGCCGCTCTCGGCGCTGCTCTTCTGCGACGTCTTGCGCCAGGCCGAGCTGCCCGCTGGCGTCGTGAACATCATGACCGGCGACGGCCGCGCCGGCGCCGCACTCGTCAAGAGCGAGGTCGACAAGGTCGCGTTCACCGGCTCGACCGAGGTCGGCAAGGCGATCGCGCGCGAGCTCGCGGGCACAGGCAAGAAGCTGACGCTCGAGCTCGGCGGCAAGGCCGCGAACGTGATCTTCGACGACGCTGCGCTCGACCAGGCGGTCGAGGGGATCGTCAACGGCATCTATTTCAACCAGGGCCACGTCTGCTGCGCGGGCTCGCGGCTGCTCGTGCAGGAGTCGGTCTACGAGGACGTGATCGCCAAGCTGAAGCGGCGGCTCACGACGCTGCGCGTTGGCGACCCGCTCGACAAGAACACCGACGTCGGAGCGATCAACTCGAAGGCTCAGCTCGAGAAGATCCAGGAGCTCGTGCAGAGCGGGGAGGAGGAGGGCGCGGCGATCTACCAGCCGCCCTGCCGGCTCCCGGAGAAGGGCTACTGGTTCGTGCCGACGGTCTTCACCGACGTCGCCCAGAGCTACCGGATCGCGCAGGAGGAGATCTTCGGGCCGGTGCTCTCGGTGCTGACCTTCCGCACTCCGGACGAGGCCGTCGAGAAGGCGAACAACACGCCCTACGGCCTGTCCGCCGGCGTGTGGACGGAGAAGGGCTCGCGGATTCTCTCCATGGCGCAGCGCCTGCGCGCGGGCGTGATCTGGGCGAACACGTACAACCGCTTTGACCCGGCCTCGCCGTTCGGCGGCTACAAGGAATCAGGCTTTGGCCGCGAGGGCGGCCTGCACGGGCTCGAGCCCTACCTGGACTTCGAATGAGCCGGCTCCCGGTTCGCAAGACGTACAAGCTCTTCATCGGCGGCGAGTTCCCGCGCTCGGAGTCCGGGCGCACCTACGAGGCCGAGGGACAGAACGTGGCACGCGGCTCCCGGAAGGACGCGCGCGATGCGGTGCGCGCGGCCCGCGGGGCGTTCCCCAAGTGGGCCGGCATGACCGCGTACAACCGCGGCCAGGTGCTCTACCGCGTCGCGGAGATGATCGAGGCGCGCCGCTCCGAGTTCGCCGACCTCTGCTCCGGGCCGAAGGAGGTCGAGCGTTCGATCGACCGTTTCGTCTGGTACGCGGGCTGGGCGGACAAGCTCGCCCAGGTGCTCGGCTCCTCGAACCCGGTCGCCGGCCCGTACTTCAACTTCACCGTGCCCGAGCCGCAGGGCGTGGCGGGGATCCTCGCGCCACAGGAGCCTGCGCTGGCGGGTCTCGTCTCCCGGATCGCGCCCGCGCTGGTCGGCGGCAATGCCGTGGTCGCGGTCGCGTCGGAGTCGCATCCGCTCGCCGCGATCGAGCTGGCGGAGGCGCTCGCGACCGCCGACGTCCCCGGCGGCGTGGTGAACATCATCACCGGCCTGCACGAGGAGCTCGCGCCGGTGCTCGCTTCGCACATGGACGTGAACGCGCTGGACATCTCGGGCGCCAACGGTGACGTCGCCGAGCTCGAGCGCCTGGCCGCCGACAACGTCAAGCGCCTCGTGCGCGGCGCGGCGGACGACCAGAGCGCGTGGGAGATCTCGCGCTTCCTCGAGCTGAAGACGGTCTGGCACCCGATCGGCGTCTGAGCCGGGTTCCCCTGTTTAAGGCGCACCCAACCTCCTCCCCGAGGCGACCGTATCGACGGAGGGCGCACGCGTGTGTGACGGGTTTGCGCCAGAATTGCGCCAGGTGACCGGGTCACGTCGCTTCAGCCAGGCGATCTCCGAGGGCGACGGGATCTCCGTGGTCGCGGAAATCGACGGTCCCGAGGCGGCGCGCCGCGCAGAAGCCGACGGCGCCGAAGCCCTGCTCGTCCACAGCGGGAACGAGGCCAGCCTCGGGCAGATCCGCGATGCCGTGTCGGTGCCGATCCTCTTCTACTGGGACGGCCAGAACGCCGACCGCCTGCAAGGCGCCGACGCCTGCATCGTGGACGTCGCGCCGGGCGGCGCTGCTTCGGCCCCGGCCGTCGAGCACGCCCATTCTGAGCTGGACGACGATTTCGAGCTCGCCCTGCGGGTCGAGGACGAGGAGCAGCTCGAGGGCGCGCTCGAGCAGTTCGACCCGGAGCTGTTCGTGCTCGCCGGGAGAGACGAGCAGGCGCTCGAGCACGTGCTCGAGCTGCTGCCCGACGTGCCGGCGGGAAAGCTGGCGATCGCCGAGCTGCCGCGGACGACGCGCGAGGCCGTCGAGGAGCTCGAGCGAGCAGGCGTCGATGCGGTGATCGTCTACGACGGCAACGTTGCCGAGCTCGTCGGCGGAAGCGCCCCCGAGGTCTGAGGCGCCGCCCGAGCGCCGCTCCGCGGAGGCGCTCTGGGGTGGCCCGAAGGTCGCGCTCGCGGCAATCCTCGCCGGCGCGGCGGTGCTCCGGCTCGTCGGCGTCGCGTACGGCACACCCTTCGCGCTGCTCAGCCCCGACGAGCAGAGCATCGTCCCCCGCGCGTGGAAGATGGTGCACGGCGGCGGCCTCGACCCGCACTGGTTCGACTATCCGTCGCTGCTGATGTACCTGCTCGCGCCCTCCCAGGCGTGGCACGAGCACCCGTCCTACCTCGCGGCCAGGCTCGTGGTGGTCTTGCTCGCGCTCGGGTCGGTCGCGGCCGCCTGGTGGCTGGGCAACCGGTCCTACGGCGGCGCCGCCGGCCTGGTCGCCGCGACCGCGGTCGCTGTCGAGACGACGCACGTCTACTACTCGCGCATGGCCGTGACGGACGTGCCCCTGACGCTCGGCGTCACGGTCGCCCTCGCGCTCCTCGTCTCCGGCCGGATCGAGCTCGCCGGCCTCGTCGCGGGGCTCGCCACGAGCGTCAAGTATCCCGGGGTCTTCCTGCTGCTGCCGCTCGTGATCGCGGGCTACCGCACCCCGCGGCGCCTCGTCGTCGCGCTGGCCGCGGCGGCGGCCGCGTTCTGTGCGACGAGCCCGTTCTTCGTCCTGCACCTGAGCAGCGCCCTGGGCGATGCGCTGCGCGTGCAGCGGATGGCGCGGGAGGGCTGGCTCGGGTTCGAGCACGACCACATCGCGCCGATCGCGTTCAGCGCGCGCCTCTGGGAAGGCCTCGGGCCGGCCCTGCTCGTTTGCGTGCTCGGCCTCGTGATCGCGCTCGTCCGCCGCGGGCGCACTGACGTGATCCTCGCGTCGTTCGTCGTCGTCTACTTCCTCGACCTCTGCACCCTCGGCGCGCACTTCGATCGCTACGTGCTGCCGCTCGTACCGGCTCTCGCCGTTCTCGGCGGCCGCCTGCGCTCACTCGCGCCGGTCATGCTGCTCCTGCTCGCGGTTCCCCTCACCTGGACGATTCGCGACGACCGGATGCTGACCAAGACCGACACCCGCGCGGTGGCGCATGCGTGGATCCAGAGCCATCTGCCGAAAGGCTCGACCCTTGCCGCCGACCCTTCGCTGCCGAACTTCGGCGGGCTCGACATCGTGCGGCTCACGCTCCCGCTTCCCGGGGAGGACGAGGCCGACCCGAACCGCAACCTGACGCGCCTGCGCAACTACGGGATCCGGTACGCCGTGGTGACCGGGGCAGTCGCCGACCGCGTGCGCGCCGCCCCCAAGTACTACCCCGCCGAAGTGGCGTTCTACCACGACCTCGAAACGCTGACCGACCGGATCTACTACGTGCAGCCGGACGGTCTCAAGGGCCCCTGGGTGGCGGTGTACCGCCTCTAACCGAAGAACGCGCGAGCGACCTCGAACCACTCGTCGGGCACGGTCTTCAGCTCCGCCGTCGCCTCCTCGAGCGAAACGTCGAGGATGCGGTCGCCCCGGAGCGCGGCCATGAGCCCGAAGCGCCCCTGATGCACGAGGTCGGCGGCTTTCAGGCCGTAGCGCGTGGCGAGCACGCGGTCGCGGGGGGTCGGCGAGCCGCCGCGCTGGACGTGGCCGAGCACGGTCACGCGCGTCTCGAAGCCCGTGCGCGCCTCGATCTCCTGCGCGAGCCGGTCGCCCACGCCGCGCTCTGACAGCCGCACGTGCCCGAAGTCGTCTTTCTCGCCCTCGTCCGCGAGGCCCTCGAGCTCGTAGCCCTCCGAGACGACCACGATCGAGAAATCCTTGCCCCGGTCGTGGCGGTGGCGGATCTCCTTGCAAGCATCCTCGATCGAGACTGGGTGCTCGGGGATCAGGATCACGTCTGCGCCGCCGGCGATCCCGCTCATCACCGCGATCCAGCCGGTGTGCCTACCCATCACCTCGAGGACCATCACGCGGTTGTGTGACTCGGCGGTCGTGTGCAGCCGGTCGATCGCCTCGGTGCAGATGGAGACCGCCGTGTCGAAACCGAAGGTGTAGTCCGTGCCCGAGAGGTCGTTGTCGATCGTCTTCGGCACTCCGACGACCGGGAACTCCAGCTCGGCGAAGAGGCTGGCTGCGACCCCGAGCGTGTCCTCGCCACCGATCGCGACGAGCGCGTCGAGCCCTTCGCGCTCGAAGTTCGCGCGCACGTCTTCGACTCCGCCCTCGAGCTTGTACGGGTTCGTCCGCGAGGTTCCGAGGATCGTGCCTCCTCGCGGCAGCAGGCCCGAGACCTCGCGGGGGCCGAGCGGCTCGAACCGCCCGTCCACGAGCCCGCGCCACCCTTCGCGCACGCCGACGACCTCGTGCCCGTGCGAGAACGACCGCCGCGCAACGGCGCGAATCACCGCGTTCAACCCGGGGCAGTCACCGCCGCCTGTGAGGACTCCAACCTTCACGCCCGACATCTTGATGAGTTCTGGCTGCTCGCGGAGGTGTGATGCCGAAGGTGGGAATCGAACCCACACGGAGCTTTCGCTCCACTGGATTTTGAGTCCAGCGCGTCTGCCAGTTCCGCCACTTCGGCGCAACGCGAAGAGTAACTCCGGTGGCATGACGACTTTTCGGGCGCCGACCCGACAAGACCGCGTCTTGTCGGGTCTCGCTGCGGCGATCGGGTTAGAAGGAGGGGGCTCACGGGGGAACCATGGGTTCCTCCGTGCTTTCCAGCGCGTCTGCCAGTTCCGCCACTTCGGCGCCGGACGATGATAGCCACCGCCTCCGGCGCGCCCTCCGAGTTGAAAGCGCCAGCGGTTGCCCCGATACTGCCCCCTTACCAAAGCCCCATACACGGACTCGGACACGGAGACGGGCGACGGAGGAGGAAGAGTGAGGAAACGAGTTTGGATCGGAATGCTCCTTGCGGCTGTCGGTGCGCTGGCGTTGATCGCGTCTGGCTGCGGCGGGAGCGATAAGAGCAGCAGCAGCGGGACTAACGGAGGCGGTGGCGGCGGCAAGGTTTCCGCGTTGCCCGCTTCCTCGTGCGGCCCGCTCGAGTTCAAGGGATCGGGCGACGCGGACTACCTGATCGCATCGGACCTGCCGATGCAGGGCGGCTCGCGCACGCAGACACTGCAGATGGTCAAGGCCATCCGGTACGTGCTCGACCAGCAGGATTGGAAGGCGGGCAAGTACAACATCGCCTTCCAGGCGTGCGACGACTCGACGGCTCAGCTCGGCAAGTGGGACCCCGACAAGTGCAGCGCCAACGCGCACAACTACGCGCAGAACAGCAAGCTGCTCGGTGTCGTCGGGACGTTCAACTCGGGCTGCGCGGCGATCGAGATCCCGGTGATGAACCAGGCAGCGGGCGGCGGCCTGCAGCTCCTTTCGCCGGCCAACACCTACGGCTGCCTGACGGAGCCGTGCGCGGGTGACGAGCCGGAGAAGTACTACCCGAGCGGCAGCCGCAACTACGCGCGCGTCGCGCCGAGCGACCCGAACCAGGGTGCGGTCGACGCGAAGTTCCTGGCCAGCCAGGGCGTGAAGACCGTTGCGGTGCTGAACGACAAGGAGGCCTACGGGCTCGGCGTCGCCAAGAACTTCAAGGGCGCGGCGGAAGCGGCCGGCATGACGGTCACGAGCTTCCAGGCCTACGACCCGAAGCAGGCCAACTTCCGGGCGCTGTTCACCGGCATCAAGGCGAAGAACCCGGACGCCGTCTTCATCGGCGGCCTGATCGACGAGAACAGCGGCCAGCTGATCAGCGACAAGGTCGCGGTCCTCGGCGACAACACGAAGGTCAAGCTGATGCTGCCGGACGGCTTCACGACCGACGCCATCTTCGATCGCGCAGAGGGCGGCACGCCGGAGGCCAAAGGCGCGTACTTCAGCGTCGCCGGTGTCGGCATCGACAAGTACAAGGGAGCCGCGCTCGACTTCATCAACGGCTTCAAGTCGACGCTCAACGGCAAGCCGGTCGACCCGTACGCGATCCTCGGTGCACAGGCCGGACAGGTCTTGCTCAACGCCATCGAGAAGTCGGACGGCGACCGCTCCGACGTGATCAAGAAGGTCTTCGCGACCAAGGTCTCGAACGGCCTGATCGGAGACTTCTCGTTCAACTCGAACGGCGATCTCTCCGGTGCGAAGGGCGCGGCTGTGCTCTTCACGATCTACAAGGGCACCGACCATCTGAACACGCTGCTGACGACGGCACCCGACCCGAAGCTGGTCGACGCCGCTCGGAAGGCAGCTTCCGGCTAGGCACGACGCGAATGCAGGCTGGGGCGAGGGAGGGCTGAGAACGCCCTCCCTCGCCGCCCTCCAACCCCGGGGATTGCGGTAGAAACTCGCACCGAACAACCTTCGCGGGCAGTGCGCAGGCGCAAGCGGCCCGCGGTCCTGTCCGTCGTCGGTCTGGGCTTCGTCGCGCTGTTCATCGTGTGGCTCGGCTACAACCTCGTCAACGACCCGACGAACTTCTTCAACATCTTTCTGATCGGGCTGACGCAAGGATCCGTCTACGCGCTCGTCGCGCTCGGCTACACGCTCGTATACGGGATCCTGCAGCTGATCAACTTCGCTCACGGGGACGTCTTCGCGCTCACCGGGCTGGTCGCGAGCTCGCTGATCGTGAGCACGTTCAACCTGGACGAGACCTCGAGCGCGCTGATGATCGTGGGTGGCCTCGGCGCGACGTTCCTGATCGCGATGGTCTTCGGGGCGACGGTCAACGCCACCATCGAGCTGGTCGCCTACCGACGGCTCCGCAATGCACCCCGGCTGGCGGTGCTGATCACCGCGGTCGGGATGTCGTTCATCGTCCAGAACATCTCGCTCGCCTTCTTCGACGTGAACTTCCGCAGCGTCCCGTCGCTGGTCCCGGACTCCGACGTCTTCCGGATCGGCGGCGTGCACTACAGCTGGCAGGCGCTGTTCGTCGTGCTCGTGACGGCGCCGGTGCTCGTCATCCTGCGTTGGCTGGTGCAGCACACGCGGCAGGGGAAGGCGATGCGCGCCACGGCCCAGGATCCCGAGGCCTCGGCGATGATGGGGATCAACGTCAACCGCACGATCTCGTTCACGTTCCTGCTCGCCGGGGCGCTCGCAGGGATCGGGGCGGTGCTCTTCCTCGTCGAGTTCAACGTCCGCTACGACACGGGCTTCGAGCTGGGGCTGATCGCGTTCACCGCCGCGGTGCTGGGTGGGATCGGCAACCTCTACGGCGCGGTGCTCGGCGCGCTCATCATCGGGATGGTCCAGGCGTTCAACGAGGGGCCGTTCCCGCTGGCGACGAAAAGTGACTGGACCCGCTCGCTCGTGTTCGGGATCCTGATCGCGATTCTCGTCTTCCGTCCGGAGGGCCTGCTCGGCGAGCGTACGCCGGAGGGAGCCTGATGCCGCGTCGGCGCGACCGGGCACGCGCGTCTGTCCGCGGCCACCGCACGCGGCTCGTGCAGCAGAGCGGTCTGCACAGGGTCGGCAGTTTCTGGGCGACGCTGCCGAAGCCCGTGCGGACGTTCTCGCCGGCGATCGCGCTTCTGGCAATCGCGGCGACCTATCCCTTCTACCTCGCCAACCTTCCGTCCGGCAACGTCCCGCTGATCTACTCGTTCCCGTCGATCCGCTCCGCGGTGACGATCCTGGTCTTCACGACGATGGCGGTCGGCCTCAACGTCGTCGTCGGGTACTGCGGCCTGCTCGACCTCGGCTACGTCGCCTTCTACGCGATCGGCGCCTACACCGCGGGCTGGCTCGCCTCCGGCCAGTTCCAGCAGGTGAAGTTCCACTTCGGCTCGGTCGGGATCACGCACGACGCGCGCGGGATCCACATCTCGATCTGGCTGGTGCTGCTGATCGCCGCGCTGATCACGGGTCTGGGCGGGATCCTGATCGGCCTGCCGACTTTGCGGCTGCGCGGCGACTACCTGGCGATCGTGACCCTCGGCTTCGGCGAGATCATCCCGCAGTTCGTGCGCAACGCCGACAGCCTCCACGGCTTCGACCTGACGCACGGCACGTTCGGGATCAGCCCGATCGACTCGCCCGGCTTCGGGAACACGCTTCACACCGCCGTCGGCCTGCCGGCGAGCTACCAGCAGGAGTTCAACGCCGACCGGCTCTTCTTCTGGACGGCGCTCGGGATCCTGATGTTCACGATCTTCTGCTGTATCCGGCTGCGCGACTCGCGCCTCGGCCGCGCGTGGATCGCGATCCGCGAGGACGAGACGGCCGCGGGCGCAATGGGCATCCCGCTGATGCGGACGAAGACCTGGGCCTACGCGATCGGCGCGTTCTTCGGCGGCGCCGCGGGCGCGTACATCGCGAGCTTCAACGCCGGTGCCTTCCCGAGCCAGTTCAGCTTCAACATCTCGGTCTTCCTGCTCTGCATGGTGATCCTCGGCGGCATGGGCTCGATCTGGGGCGTCACGATCGCGGGCATCATCCTCTCGTGGCTGAACGTCGAGGGCCTCGCGAACATCGGCACCTGGCTGAACGACAACATTTTCCCGCAGAGCCACCAGATCGAGGTGGCGAAGTACCAGTTCGGGATCTACGGCGTCCTGATCGTGCTGATGATGATGTTCCGCCCGCAGGGCCTGATCCCCGAGGCGCGGCGCAAGCGCGAGATCGAGGAGGGCGGCGGCCACGGGCCACTGGACGATCCGATCTACGAGATGCGCGGCGCCGACGAGCCCGGAGCGGGCGAGCGCGGCTCGCCCGGAAGGCAGCCGCACGGATGAGCGAGCCCTCCGGCAACGGCAACCTGCTGGTCGCCGACGAGGTGCGCAAGGAGTTCGGCGGCCTGACCGCGGTGAACGACCTGACGTTCACGATCCCCGCCCGGGCGATCGTCAGCCTGATCGGCCCCAACGGGGCGGGCAAGACGACGTTCTTCAACACGCTCACCGGCCTCTACAAGGTCACCTCCGGCGCGATCCTGTTCGACGGCCAGGACGTGACCGACAAGCCGCCGCATGCGATCACGAAGCTCGGAGTCGGACGTACCTTCCAGAACATCCGCCTCTTCCCGCAGATGACCGCGATGGAGAACGTGCTCGTCGGCATGCACTCGCGGCTCAAGGGCGGCATCCTCGGCGCGATCTTCGGCCTTCCCGGCGTGCGCCGCGAGGAGCGCGAGGCGCAGGAAAAGGCGCGGGAGCTGCTGCGCTACTCGGGCCTGCGCGGGGTCGACGACGAGCTCGCGGAGTCGCTCTCCTACGGCGACCAACGGCGGCTCGAGGTGGCCCGCGCGCTAGCGACGGAGCCCAAGCTGCTGCTCCTCGACGAGCCCACGGCCGGGATGAACCCGCAGGAGACGGTCACGTTCATGGAGTTCGTGTCGAAGCTGCGCGAGGATCGGCCGATCTCGATCCTCCTGATCGAGCACGACATGAAGGTCGTGATGGGCGTCTCCGACCGCGTTACCGTGCTCGACTACGGCGAGAAGATCGCCGAGGGCACGCCAAAGGAGATCCAGAAGGACGAGCGCGTGATCGAGGCCTACCTGGGGAAGGGTGCGACGCAAGAGTGAGCGAACGCAAGACGAACGGCGACGTCGTCCTCAGCATCGAGGACATCCACACCTTCTACGGGACGATCGAGGCCCTGAAGGGGATCTCGCTCGAGGTGCGCGAGGGCGAGATCGTGACGCTGATCGGCGCGAACGGCGCGGGGAAGTCGACTACGCTGCGCTCGGTAAACGGCCTCAACCAGCCGCGAGAGGGGACGATCACCTTCCGCGGCAAGAACATCACCCGCCGCCCGCCGCACGAGATCGTCGGCATGGGCATCTCGCAGTCGCCCGAGGGGCGGCGCCTCTTCCCGCACATGTCCGTGCTCGAGAACCTGGAGATGGGGGCGTTCCAGCGCAGCGACCGGAAGCAGATTCGCGAGGACCTCGACCGCGTCTACGGGCTCTTCCCGCGACTCGCCGAGCGCAAGGACCAGCGGGCCGGGACGATGTCGGGCGGCGAGCAGCAGATGTGCGCGATCGGGCGTGCGCTGATGGCCCGCCCGCAGCTGCTGATGCTCGACGAGCCGTCGATGGGGCTGGCCCCGATCTTCGTCGAGAAGATCTTCGAGATCATCCACGAGATCAACGAGCAGGGGACGACGATCCTCCTGGTCGAGCAGAACGCGCTGATGGCGCTCGACTCGGCCGACCGCGGCTACGTGCTCGAGACCGGGCGCGTGGCGCTCGCCGACGACGCGAAGAGCCTGCGCCAGAACGAGCAGGTCCGCAAGGCATACCTCGGCGAGACCTGAGCCGGCGCCCTACTGGGTCACGCGCAGGGGAAAGTAGGGCGGGGACAGCAAGTAGCCCACGCGTGCCTGGCCGCCGGCCATGCCGTGCGCGAGCTCGAGAGCTGCGGGCAGGCCGCGCGCCGGGACGAAGCCGAGCTGCCGGGCGGCGACGGCGTCGCGGCAACCCGCGACGATCACGGTGCCGACGCGTCCTAGCGCCGGAGCGCACCCCGCCCAGTCGGCGAAGGGCAGCAGCGGGTGGCAGCTCCGGCCCGCCCGGTAGGCGGCGATCGCGCGCGCGTCCGCCAGCGCCGCCCGCTCGGCGTCCATCAGCTCCTCCGGCTCCCGCGGCCCCGTCCGCAGCGCGTGGAAGATCTCCCGGTAGGGCTGCTGCGTCGGGTGGGCGAAGTGGCGGTGGAAGCGGTGCAGCAGGATCACGGTGCCGCCCTCGACGACCGGGAAGGCTTCGCGCCAGAGGCGTAGCGCCAGCCCGAGCGCGAGGTAGGCCGCGAGCAGCGGGTTTGGCCGCTCGCGCGGCAGATGGGGCGTCGTGCGCGGGATTCCGATCACGATCGCGTCGAGCCTGCCCTCGAGGGTCGCCGAGCGTGCCTCGACCGCCCTCAGTAGCGCCTCGGCATGCGCGACAGGCGGCGGGCCCGCGAAGGCCGCCGTTGCGCTCAGGTCGCGGCGGATCGAGTGGATTACGCGGTTACGGGCGAAGCCGGGGAGGAGCCCGAAGCCGAGACGGAACGGCGAGCGCGCGATGCGTTCGCCGGCCTCGGGGTCGTAGGGGTAGCCGCGGGCCGCGCCGCTGAGCCGTGGCTGGTCGAGGACGAGCGACGCGCCGACGAGCGGCACGCGCCTCGCGAGCCGCTGCTCGAGCTCGACCGCCAGGCGCCAGCCCTGCGAGGCGCCGGTCTCGAGCAGCGAGTACGCGGTTGCCGCCCGCATTGCCTCCGGCCCGCCGCAGCCGAGCAGCATCGCCGGCCCGCCGTGGACGATCGTCTCGGCCGCGCTGACCGCGAGCACGAGGTCGGTCTCGAGCAGCGCGCGGTTGACGCGGAGCGGCGTGCGGCCTGCGGGCTCCAGCTCGACGAGATCGGGATCTTCGGCGTCGTGGATCTCGACCGTCCCGTGGAAGCGGCGCGCAAAGCCGGGCGAGACCACTCCGAGCTCCTCCAGCTCGCGGGTCTGCGGGCGGCGCGTCAGCCCGGTGGCCACGAGCAGCGTCTGCCGCTCCGTCGGAACACCGGCACGCTCGAGCTCGGCCGAGGCGGCGGAGAGGGCGTCCTGGCGAGGATCGTGCACCCCGCCCGGAAGCGGCAGCGCGGGCGGCTCGACGACGATCGTCGCGCGGCCGCCGCGGGTGACCAGCGCCTCGAGCGGGTCGCCGGCGAGCGGGAAGCGGAGCGCGTCCCGCACCGCGGCACGGACGTCCGCGACCGGCTCGCCCGGGGGCGGCGGCCGCAGCACGACCGCGTCGTCGGGAGCTTCCGCAACCGTCAGCCGGGTGCCGAAGAGCAGCGGGACCCGTTGCACTACGGCAGCGCGCGGTAGAGGCGAAGGAAGCTCGGCCGAAAGCCGCGCCTCGGCCAGAAGCGAGAGGCCCAGAGGTTCGTCATGCGCCAGTCGGTCGTCATCACGGGGTAGCCGTTCTCGTCCGCCCAGCGGAGCACGTGGGTGGTCAGCGCACGGCCGACGCCGGTTCCCCGCGCCTCGGGCTCGGTCGATGCCTGGGCGAGGTCGATGCTGCCGTCGGGAACGCGCAGGTCCGGCGGCCGGCGATAGAGAAGGAAGTGACCGACGATGCGGCCGGCTCGTTCGGCGACGAAGAGCTCGTACTGGTCGATGTCGGGATCCTCGCGCCACTCGGCGGCGACCTCCTCTTGCGTCTGCAGCGCGATGCTCGAGAAGCTCGGTCCCGGCTGCATCGCCGCCGACATCGCGAGCTCGAGCCGTGCCGTCTCGTCGTAGTCGTCGGCTGTGCCGCGCCGGATCTCGACCGAGCCGTCGAACGGCTGCTCCCCCGAGGTCTCTCTCGCCGCGAGTGCCGACGACGCGCCGAACGAGAGCCGGAACCAGGCGTCGACCAGCTCCGGCTCGGAGCTCGGGACGAAGGCCGCGTGACGCATGTGGCCCTCGTCGACCCAGCGCTGCGCGGCCGCGGCGTAGACATCGCGCATCGGCTCGGGGTCGCCCTCGATCGCGAGGCCGGCGACTCCGGCAAGCATCCACGAGAGGCCGCCCGGGATCGGCTTCGGCGCCGCGATCAGGTAGGCGACGGCCTTGCCTCCGCGCGACGCGAAGGCTCCCGAAGCCCCCTCCGCGTGCCACTCGCGCTCGAGCTCGGCAGCGAAGTCGCGCGCCTCCGGCAGCAGCGGCTCGGCCTCGCGATGGCGGTCGTGACGGGCCGCGAGCAGCGCCGCGGCGGCGTCCAGATGCTCGTCTGCGAAGGGGACGATCTCGAGCCCTGCCATGCGACGTAGACTCGCAGAGATGTCGCCGAAGACGCTCACCGGAGCCGAGCTGCAGCTCGACGACGGCCCTGCGCGCGACTCGGAGCTCTTCCTCGTCGACGGCAACAACCTCGCTTATCGCGCCTTCTACGCGCTGCCCGAGGAGCTGGCCACGAGCGAGGGCTTCTCGACCAACGCGCTGCTCGGCTTCGCCAATATGCTCTTCAAACTGCTGGCCGACTACCGCCCGAAGGGCGTCGCAGTCGCCTGGGACACGCGGCCCGTGCACCGGACGGAGCAGCTCGAGACCTACAAGATCGAGCGCAAGCCGATGCCGGACCTGCTGCGGGAGCAGTTCCCGTACTTCCGGCCGATCGTCGAGGCCTTCGGCTACCGCAACCTCGAGTTCGAGGGCTGGGAGGCCGACGACGTGATCGCCACGCTCGCGCACCGTGCGGACGAGGCCGGGGTGAAGACGACTGTCGTCTCGACCGATCGCGACGCCTTCCAGCTCGTGACCGACAACGTCGCGCTGATGATGACCCCGCGCGGCGTCTCCGACGTCCACGTCTACACGCCCGAGCGCGTCGAGCTGCGGCTCGGGATCAAGCCGGAGCAGGTGCCGGACTTCATCGGCCTCAAGGGCGATCCGTCCGACAACATCCCCGGCGTTCCCGGGATCGGCGACAAGACGGCCGGCCAGCTGATCGCGCAGTACGGCTCGCTCGAGGAGGTGCTCGCGCACGTCGACGAGCTGACGCCGGCGCGCTCGAAGGCGATCGCCGAGCACGCCGAGCAGGCGCGCGCGGCGAAGGAGCTTGCGACCATGCGGAGCGACCTCGAGCTCGACTTCGATCCGAGCGAGGTCGTGCTCTCGCCGCCGGACCGCTCGCAGCTGAAGCAGATGTTCAGGCGCTTCGAGTTCCGCAGCCTGCTGAACCGGGTCGACGAGCTCGACGAGGCTCTCCCGGCAGCCGCACCGCTCGTCCCGACGGGCGTCGAGGTGCCCTGGCGCGAGGAACTGAGCAACAGTCTGCTGCTTGAAGGGGCGACGCTCGGCGTCGCGGCAGACGACGACCGGATCGCCGTCGCGGCCGGAGAGGAGGTCGTGGTCTCGCCCAGGCCCGAGCGGCTCGAGGGCGAGCTGATCGCGCACGACGCCAAGTCCCTGCGGGTCGAGCCCGTCGACGACACGATGATCCTCGCCTACCTGATCGAGCCCGGGCGGGCCGAGTACGCGCTCGACGACCTCGCGGCCGAGTACGGCGTCGAGCTCGTCCCGGTCCCCGAGGCCGAGGAGGAGACGGCCGCGCTCGTCCGCCGCGCGGCTGCGACGCTGCGCCTCCGCGACTCGCTGCTCGAACGCGTCCGCGAGCGTGGGGAGGAGCCGCTCTACCGCGAGGTCGAGCTGCCTCTGACCGAAGTGCTGGCCGCGATGGAGGCGGCGGGCGTCAAGGTCGATACCTACCGCATGGGCGAGATCACCGCCCGCCTGGCCGACCGCGTCGAAGAGCTCGAGGCCAAGGCGTACGAGCTGGCGGGCGAGGAGTTCATGCTCGGCTCGACTCAGCAGGTAGCCCGCATCCTGTTCGAGAAGCTCGAGCTCACGCCCGGCCGCAAGGGCAAGACTGGCTACTCGACCGACACGCGCGTGTTGCGCTCGATCCGCGGCGAGCACGAGATCGTGGTCGTGATCGAGGAATGGCGCGAGTACTCGAAGCTGCTCAACACCTACCTCGGCCCGCTGCCGACGCTGATCGGCGAGGACGGCCGACTGCACACGACGTTCAACCAGACCGTTGCCGCCACCGGGCGCCTCTCGACGACGAGCCCGAACCTGCAGGCGATCCCGATCCGCACCGAGCTCGGCCGCGAGATCCGCTCGGCCTTCGTGGCCGAGCCGGGGCACAGGCTGCTCTCGGCCGACTACTCGCAGGTCGAGCTGCGCATCCTCGCGCACATCTCGGGCGAGCCCAAGCTGCGCGAGGCCTTCGAGGCGGGTGAGGACATCCACGCGGCCACGGCCGCCGAGGTGCTCGGCAAGGAGCGCGCGACGCTGACGAAGGACGAGCGCAACGTGGCCAAGATGGTCAACTTCGGGATCATCTACGGCATCTCGTCGTTCGGGCTCTCCGAGAATCTCGAGATCCCGCGTGAGGAGGCGCAGGCCTACATCGACTCGTACCTCGCGCGCTTCCCGCACGTACAGGACTTCATCCAGCGGACGATCGAGCAGGCCTCACGCGACGGGTACGTGACGACTCTGCTCGGCCGGCGGCGCCCGGTTCCGGAGATACGGGCCTCGAACCGCCAGACCCGCTCCCTCGGCGAGCGTCTCGCCGTCAACTCGGTCATGCAGGGAACCGCGGCCGACGTGATCAAGAAGGCGATGGTCGCGATCCACCGCCGGCTCCGCGACGAGGGCCGCGCCGCGCGCCTGGTGCTGCAGGTGCACGACGAGCTGCTGCTCGAGGTTCCCGAGGCCGAGGTCTCCGCAGTCAAGGACCTCGTGCGCGCGGAAATGTGCGGCGCCTACCCCCTCGATCCGCCTCTCGAGGTTGACATCGGCGCCGGTGAGGACTGGCACCAGGCGAAGTCTTGAACCTTCATCTGGGGTAGCGGGCTCGCCGCGGACACGCGGCTATACTGAGCGGCTGCTCGTGGCTAGTGAAACCGTGAACAGAGAGGGCACGCAGCTCGACGAGGACTCCGTCTGGACCACGACGGAGGACGGCGAGCGCGTCCCGAACTACGACGCCACCTTCCCGACGATCAACGAGGGCGAGGTCGTCCACGGAACCGTCGTGCGCGTGGACAAGGACGAGGTGCTCGTCGACATCGGCTACAAGTCCGAAGGCGTGATCCCGGTGATCGAGCTGTCGATCCGGCGCTCCGTGAACCCGGCCGACGAGGTCACCGTCGGCGACGAGATCGACGCGCTCGTGCTGACGAAGGAGGACGCGGAAGGTCGCCTCATCCTCTCCAAGAAGCGAGCGCGCTTCGAGCTGGCCTGGAAGGCGATCGAGCAGGCCGCCGAGTCCGGCGAGCCCGTGCTCGGCAAGGTGATCGAGGTCGTGAAGGGCGGCCTGATCCTCGACCTCGGCGTACGCGGCTTCCTGCCCGCCTCGCTGGTCGACATCCGCCGCGTGCAGGACCTGGACGAGTTCCTCGGCCAGGAGCTGCGCGCGAAGGTGATCGAGCTCAACCGCTCGCGCAACAACGTCGTGCTGTCCCGGCGCGCGGTGCTGGAGGACGAGCGCAAGGAGATGCGCCAGGCGATCCTCGACCGGCTCAACCCGGGCGACGTCGTCGACGGGCAGATCTCCAACATCGTCGACTTCGGCGCCTTCGTCGACCTGGACGGGATGGACGGGCTGATCCACATCTCGGAGCTCTCATGGAGCCACGTCAACCACCCCTCCGAGGTGCTCGAGATCGGCCAGGACGTGAAGGTGAAGGTGCTCGACATCGACCGCGAGCGCCAGCGGATCTCGCTCGGCCTGAAGCAGACGCAGTCCGACCCGTGGCAGCAGGTGCTAGAGACCTACAACGAGGGCGACGAGGTCGAGGGCCGCGTCACGAAGGTCGTCACCTTCGGGGCCTTCGTCGAGATCATGCCCGGCGTCGAGGGGCTCGTTCACATCTCCGAGCTCGCGCAGCACCACGTCGAGAACCCGCGCGAGGTCGTCTCACAGGGCGATCTCGTCAAGGCGAGGATCATCGAGGTCGACGCCGAGCGGCGCCGGCTCTCGCTCTCGCTGAAGCGGGTCGAGGGCGGAGGCGTCCAGGAGCGCGTCGGCGATTCCGAGGCCGTGGAGGGGACGCCGAACCTCGATCTCTCCGAGGAGGTCTTCCCGGAGGGCGCGATGCCGTCCGCCGAGACGGCCGAGGCCGCTGACGGCACGGAGGAGGCCGCTCCCGCCGAGCAGATGGCCGAGGTCGCCGAGGAGGACGCTCCGGCGGAGGAGCAGCCTGCCGAGGAGCTTCCGCCCGAGGAGCCGCCCGCCGAGGAGCCGGCCGACGCGCCGGAGCCCGAGACGAGCGCAGGGGCCGCCGAGGCTCCCGAGCCGAGCGCCGAAGCCGAGCCCCCCGCAGAGCCCGAGTAGCGTTGGCTCGACCGATCGCCGTCGCCATCACGGGCGGCATCGGGGCCGGCAAGAGCGAAGCCCTCGCCGCCTTCGCGCGCCACGGCGCCGCGACCGTCTCCAGCGACGCCATCGTCCACCACCTCCTGCGTGAGGACGAGGAGGTGCAGCGTGCGCTCCTCGACCGGCTCGGCGACCGGGTGCTCGACGACACCGGCCAGGTCGACCGCGGGGCGATCGCCGAGATCGTCTTCGCCGACGAGGAGGCGTTGCAGTGGCTCGAGGGCCTGCTGCACCCGCTCGTCGTGCGCGAGTACCTGGACTGGCGCGAGCAGCTGGGCGAGCTCGAGAACCCGCCGGCTGTCTGCGTCACCGAGGTGCCGCTCCTGTACGAGGTCGGCGGCCAGGACCGCTTCGACTCGGTGGTGGTCGTGACCGCACCGCCCGAGGTGCGCGCCTCGCGCACCGAGGTCGCGGTCGCCGAGCGCGAGCCGCGACTGCTGCCGGACACGGTCAAGGTCGCGCAGGCCGACTTCGCCTACGTGAACGACGGCTCGCTCGAGGAGCTGGACGCCTTCGTCGCCGCGGTCCTGGAGGAGCTCACCCGGTGAAGAAGCTCCTAGCGCTGCTGCTCGTCGGCGCGGCGCTCGGAGCCGCCTTCGCGTACGTCCACTCGACGGAGCCCGGCTGGTACGTCCGCATCCGCTACCCGCTCCACTACCAGACGATCGTCCGCGGCCACGCGCGCAACTACCACCTCGACCCTGCGCTCCTCGCGGCCGTGATCTACCAGGAGAGCAAGTTCCGAGCGCACGCGCGCTCGAGCTCGGGCGCGATCGGCCTGATGCAGCTGCTGCCCGGCACGGCGAAGGGGATCGCCGTCCACACCGGCGGCTCGCGCTTCAGGGTCGCCGACCTGGACGACCCGGAGATCAACGTGCGCTACGGCTCGTGGTACCTGCGGCACCTGCTCGACAAGTACGGGGACGAGCGGACGGCGCTCGCGGCCTACAACGCGGGCCAGCAGAACGTCGACACGTGGCGCGAGCAGGGGAAGGGGATCGCGTTCGCGGAGACCCGCGCCTACGTGAAGCGCGTGGAGCACCTGAAGACGCTGTATCGGCGTGGTTACGGGGATCAGCTTGTATTGTCAGGCTGACGCTTGACAGACACCATTAGTGATGTCATAGTGATGTCACGATGCAGCTACAGAGATTCGTCGATGCGCTGAAAGCCGACCTGACTGCGGTCGCGGAGCTCGGCGACGAGGCGACGGCCGACGCGGCCGGACGCCTTGTCGTCACGCTCCAGGCCTCGGTCGGCCTGCGCCTGCTCGATGCGCTCTCGGAAGCGGCGCTCGAGCTGAACGAACGGCTTCCCGCCGGTCACGTCGAGGTCAGGCTGACCGGACAGGACCCTGAGCTCGTCTACGTGAGCGACGAGCCGGAGGCGCAGGCCGGAGCGGAAGAGGCATACACCGCCCGGATCACCCTGCGCCTCCCGGAGGCGCTCAAGGGCTCGATCGAGGTTGTCGCGGGGCGCGAAGGCGTCTCCGTCAACACGTGGATCGTCCGGGCGCTTTCGCGCACGAGCACGACCGCGCCGGCCTCGCAAACAGGCAACCGGCTGACGGGTTACGCCCGCAGCTGAGAGGAGGAGAGATGGCCTTTTTCCCAATCCCGTTCGGATACGTCGAGGTTCGTGTCGACCAGCGGCCGCAGCGGCCTTCCGTGCGCACGAAGCCGGTCAGGCAGTCGAAGTGAGGACCGAGACCTTCGAAACTCCCGGCGAGGTCCGGCTCGACGTGCGCCTCGGCGCCGGCGAGATCCGGCTCGAGACCGGCGATGGCAACGAGACGACGGTCGTGCTCGAACCGTTGCGGGACAACGACGCGAGCCGCAACGCCGTCGAGGGCGCGCGGGTGGAGCTGCGCGAGCGCTCCGGCGGCTTCGACGTCGTCGTCGATGCGCGCGACCGGCAGCGCGGTTTCGGGCTCGGGCGCGGCGCGGAGGTGCTCGTCGAGATCCGCGCCCCCGACGGCGTGAGCGTGAACTCGAAGTCCGGCTCGGCCGACATCGAGGGCAACGGGCGCTTCGGCACGGTCGACGTCGAGACCGGCTCCGGCGACGTCAGCTTCGGCCAGGTCGGCGGCGACGCGAAGATCAATGCCGCGAGCGGCGACGTCCAGCTCGCCTCCGTCGGCGGGGAGGCGCGGATCAACACTGCCTCCGGCGACGTCCAGGCCGGCTCGATCGGCGGCGACGCGAAGATCAACTCGGCCTCGGGCGACGTGATCCTGCGCGACGTCGCGGGCTCCCTCGACGTGAACAGCGCGTCCGGCGACGTGCTCGTCCGTGAGGTCGGCGGCGCGGTCAGCATCAACACGGCCTCGGGCGACCAGGCGGTCGGCAGCGTTTCGAGCGGCAGCGTGACCCTGAAGTCTGCCTCGGGTGATCTGAAGGTCGGCGTTCGCGAAGGCGCAACGCTCTGGATCGACGCACGCTCGCGCAGCGGCGAGGTGCGCTCCGAGCTGCCCGTCTCCGAGCTGCCGCCCGAGGGCGACTCGCCCGTGGTCGAGATCCGCGCGAACACGATGAGCGGCGACATCACCGTCACCCGCGCGTGAACCCGAACGACCCGATCGGCAGCGCGGCTCTCGCGCCGGCTCCGCGGCGCCTGTTGCGGCTCCCGGCGGCCTTGCAGCAGCGCGACTTCCGCCGCTTCTGGGCCGGCGAGACGATCTCGCTCTTCGGAGACCAGATCACAATGCTCGCCCTGCCGCTCGTCGGCGTGCTCGTGCTGCACGCGAGCGCCGCCCAGATGGGGTACCTCGGCGCGGCGGGGCTCTTTCCGGCGCTGCTCTTCTCGCTCCACACCGGCGCGCTGCTCGACCGTCGCGGCCGTCGGCGGCAGGCGATGGTCTTCACCGCATTCGGCCGCGCGGCGCTGCTGGCCACGATCCCGATCGCCTACGCGTTCGACGTGCTGACGCTGACCCAGCTCTACGTGGTCAGCTTCCTGGTCGGCACGCTAAGCGTGATCTTCTTCGTCGCCTACAGCACGCTCTTCGCCTCACTCGTTCCTCGTGAGCAGTACATGGAGGCAAGCTCGCTCCTGAACGGCAGCCGCGCCTTCTCGTACATCGCGGGCCCGAGCGTGGGCGGCGGGCTCGTCCAGCTGCTGTCGGCCCCCGGTGCGCTGATCGTGGACGCCTGCTCGTTCATCGTCTCCGGTCTCACGCTCTCGTCGATCCACCCGGAGGAGCCGCCGACCGAGAAGGCCGAGCGCGGGCACATCAAGGCGGGCATCCGCTACATCTGGAGCTCGGAGATCGTCCGCGCGAAGCTGCTCTCGACGGCGACGATCAACTTCTTCAACTTCGTCCTCTGGGCGATCTTCATCCTCTATGCGACGCGCTCGCTCGGCGTGACACCGGGCCTGCTCGGGCTCGTGCTCGGGGCGGCCTCGATCGGGGGCCTGATCGGCTCGCTCGTGACCGGGCGGCTGAGCCGGCGGTTCGGCGTCGGCCCGGTCTTCATCGCCGGGTCGGTGCTCTTCCCGTTGCCGCTCGTGCTCATACCGCTCGCCCAGGGACCGCGCTGGGTGGTGCTCGCGTGTTTGTTCGTGGCCGAGTTCGGCTCCGGCTTCGGCGTGATGCTGCTCGACATCTCGGCCAACGCGATCACGACCGCGCTCGTGCCGGACCGCCTGCGGGCGCGCGTCTCCGGCGCCTACATGGTCGTGAACTACGGCGTGCGGCCCATCGGGGCGCTCGTCGGAGGCGCGCTCGGCACGTGGATCGGGTTGCGCCCGACGCTCTGGATAGCGACGGTCGGGGCGCTCGCCGGCGTGCTCTGGCTGCTGCCCTCGCCGATCCCGAGGCTGCGCGAGCTCCCGGAGGCCGACGAGTGAGACGTCGCTTGCGATGTCGACTTCAGGCCGGGCGGGCTTTGCCTGTCCGGCCCTCTGAAACGACCGGTCGATGCGCCGATCGTCAGGAGGCTCGCCCATGAGTCGTTCCGAGCTGCTGCGCGATCGTTCGATCGTCGCGCTGCTCGCGGCCGAGGTGATCTCGACCACGGGTGGCCAGATGACCTGGCTCGCGCTGCCCTGGTTCGTGCTCGTCACGACCGGCTCGGCCACCAAGACGACGTTCGTCGTGGCCGCCGAGGTGATCGGGCTGGCGCTGCTCGGCCTCCCGGGCGGGCGCCTGCTCGGCCGGCTCGGCGCGCGCCGGACGATGATGCTCTGCGACGGCGCCCGCGCGCCGCTGATGCTCGTGATCCCGGTCCTGCACTGGACCGGCGGGCTGACGTTCCCGATCTTGCTGGCAGTCGCCTTTGCGCTCGGTGCGTTGACCGCGCCCTACTTCGCGGCCCAGAAGGTGATCGTGCCCGAGCTGATCGGCGAGGACGAGCACCGCGTCGGCGAGGCGAACGCGCTCTTCCAAGCCGCGACGCGGACGACGATGCTCGCCGGCCCGGCGCTCGCGGGGCTGCTGATCGGCGTGATCGGCGTGGCTCCCGTGCTCGTCATCGACGCGGCCACCTACCTGGTCTCGCTCTTGCTCGTCGCAGGATTCGTGCCGCACCGGCCGCCCGCGCCGCAAGCGGACGAGGACCGAGACCTGCGCGCGGGGTTCCGCTTCATCGCCCGCGACCGGTTGCTGCGCGTCTGGTGGCCCGCGTTCGCGTTCGGCGACGCGGCCTGGACGGCGTTCTTCGTCTCGGTGCCCGTGATCGTGCTTGCCCGCTTCGGCCAACACGCCTACCTCGCGGGCATGTTGATCGCCTCCTTCGGCGTGGGCGCCCTGATCGGCAACTGGATCTCGTTCCGCTACCTCACGCGACGCTACGCGGGCCTCGCCGTGATCTCGATGTTCGCGATGGGGCAGGCGCTGCCGCTCTGGTTCCTCTGGCTGCCGCTTCCCGCGCTCGCGCTGTCGGCGCTGATCGTCGTCTCCGGGATCGCAAACGGCATGGTCAACCCGAGCCTGCACACGATCATGACCCTGCGCATTCCGCCGCCGCTGCGGCCCAACGTGCTGACGACGTCGATGGTGGGCTGGGCGGTCGTCAACCCGCTCGGCCTCTTCATCACAGGGCCCGTGCTCGACGCCTTCGGCACGATGCCCGTGCTGATCGGCTTCGCGGCCGTGCAGACGGCGATGATGGCCGTGATCGTGGCCTCGTCCGCTCGCGAGCTCGGGCGGCAACGGCTCGAGCCGGCCACCGCCTAGTCGGGCTCGTTCGCCTTGCCCTTTAGCGCCGTGAAGCCGGCCTGGAGGAAGTCGTTCGCGCCCGCCGCGCCGAGCGACCAGGTCAGCAGACGGCCGACGCGCGGGGCCACGATCTGCGTCGAGGCGAGCCCTGCCGCCGTCCACGTGCCGACGCAGCGGGTGCAGGTGACGAGCTCGCCCAGCGCCTGCTGCATGCCGCCGCCGCGCACGGGCACCTCGTCGTGCGCGTCGGCCTCGCCCTCGACGAACGGCGCGCGCATCGGGGCCGAGACGCGGTCGTGCGCGAGTGTCCGCGCGGCCTTGAAGCTCGCCAGCGCGAGGATCGCGAAGTCGAGCGCTGTCTGGCATTGCGGGTCGCGGTCGAGCAGCCGCCCGAGCGCGCCGGCGGTCGCGAGCAGCCCGGCGAAGGACCCGGCGATCACGGCGTAGGCCTCGTAGGGCGGGCGTTCTTGAGCGGAATCCATGCCGCTAACCTTGTGCGAATGGCGGAGTTCAAAACCTCACAGGCGTACCAGCCGACCGGCGACCAGCCCACCGCGATCGCGGAGCTCTCCGAGGGCCTGCGCTCGGGCGAGCGCTACCAGACGCTGCTCGGCGCGACCGGAACCGGCAAGACCGCCACGATGGCGTGGATCGCCGAAGAGGTCCAGCGCCCGACGCTCCTGATCGCGCACAACAAGACGCTGGCCGCCCAGCTCTGCAACGAGCTGCGGGAGTTCTTCCCCGACAACGCGGTCGAGTACTTCGTCTCCTACTACGACTACTACCAGCCCGAGGCGTACGTCCCGCAGGCCGACCTCTACATCGAGAAGGACTCCTCGCGCAACGACGACATCGACCGGCTGCGCCACGCCGCGACGGCGGCGCTGCTGTCGCGTCGCGACGTGATTATCGTCGCCTCGGTCTCCGCGATCTACGGACTCGGCTCGCCCGAGGAGTACGAGAAGCGCGTCGTGCTGCTGGCCGTCGGCGAGGAGCACGACCGCGACCTCGCGTTGCGGAAGCTCGTCGACATCCAGTACTCGCGCAACGACACGCTCCTCGGCCGCGGCCGCTTCCGGGTGAAGGGCGACGTGGTCGAGGTGCAGCCGGCGCACATGGAGTCGGCGTACCGGATCTCGTTCTTCGGCGACGAGGTGGAGCAGATCACGCACTTCGACCCGCTCACCGGCGAGGTCTACGGCAAGCTCGAGCACCTTGCGCTCTTTCCGGCGACGCAGTACGTCACCTCGAAGCCGTCAATCGAGCGCGCGAGCGAGCAGATCCGGCACGAGCTTGCCGAGCAGGTGAAGCTGTTCGAGTCGCAGGGCAAGATGCTCGAGGCGCACCGCATCCGGCAGCGCACCGAGTACGACCTCGAGATGATGCAGGAGCTCGGCTTCTGCAACGGGATCGAGAACTACTCGCGCCACCTCGACGGCCGGCCTGCGGGATCGGCGCCGCACACGCTGCTCGACTTCTTTCCGTCCGACCTCGTCGTGTTCGTGGACGAGTCGCACCAGACGATCCCGCAGGTGGGCGGCATGTACGAGGGCGACCGCTCGCGCAAGGAGACGCTGGTCGAGCACGGCTTCCGGCTCCCCTCTGCGCTCGACAACCGGCCGCTGCGCTTCGACGAGTTCCTGTCCAAGGTGCCGCAGCTCGTCTTCATGTCGGCGACGCCGGGGCCGTACGAGCTGCGTCACTCGACCCGCATCGCCGAGCAGCTGATCCGCCCGACCGGGATCGTCGACCCCGACGTCGAGCTGCGCGCGACGAAGAACCAGATCGACGACCTGCTCAACGAGATCCGCCGCCGCGAGGAGGTGGGCGAGCGGGTGCTCGTCACGACGCTCACCAAGAAGATGGCCGAGGACCTGACCGACTACCTGCTCGAGTCAGGCGTGAAGGCGCGCTACCTGCACTCCGAGATCGACACGCTCGAGCGGATCCAGATCATCCGCGAGCTGCGCCTCGGCGAGTACGACGTGCTCGTCGGCGTGAATCTCCTGCGCGAGGGCCTCGACCTCCCGGAGGTCTCGCTGGTGGCGATCCTCGATGCGGACAAGGAGGGCTTCCTGCGCGGCCAGACGGCGCTGATCCAGACGATCGGCCGGGCGGCACGCCACATCAACGGCAAGGTGCTGATGTACGCGGACAAGCACACCGAGGCGATCAAGTTCGCGCTCGACGAGACCGACCGCCGCCGCGCCAAGCAGCTCGCCTACAACGAGGAGCACGGGATCACGCCGGAGTCGATCGTCAAGGGCGTCTCCGACATCGCCGAGTTTCTCTCGCTCGAGTCGCCGACGGTGCCCGGCCGGCGCCGCAAGGGGCGCAAGGAGGTCGAGGGCATGGCCCCCGCGGAGCTCGAGAAGCTCGTGATCCAGCTCGAGGAGGAGATGTTCGCCGCGGCCGAGGAGCTTCGCTTCGAGTACGCGGCGAAGCTGCGGGACGAGATCAAGGATCTCCGCCGCGAGCTGCTGGCTGCCGCCGAAACGCCCGCTTAGAATCGTCTCGTGATCGGCGCGATCATCCAGGTGCTCGTGATCGGCTTCGCGATCGGCGCGCTCGCGCGCTGGGCGGTTCCGGGGCCCGACCCGATGACCGTGCCGATGACGATCCTGCTCGGCGTCTTCGGCTCGTTCATCGGCGGCGGGATCGCCGGTGCGCTGTTCGGCGTCGACCAGGACTCGGGCAGCGTGTTCGCGGTCCTGATCGGCTCGATCCTCACCTCGACGCTGCTGCTCGTCGCCTACCGCCGCTTCGTGCAGAAACGGCCGCTCACGGGGCCCGAGGCGCAGAAGCCGCCGCCGCAGAAGGCGCACGCCGGCACCATCCTCGGCTCGTCGGCGAAGCGGGCGCAGGAGCGGGACGTCACGGATCAGATCCGCAGGCTCGGCGAGCTCCGCGACCAGGGCACGCTCAGCGACGAGGAGTTCGAGTCGAAGAAGGCCGAGCTGCTCGCACGTCTTTGACCCGACGTTTCTTCGCCGCCGCGAGCGGATACTGACCGTCGCATGTGGATCATCGGACTCATCATCGCCGGCATCATCGTCGGCGCTCTAGGCAGGCTCTTTCACCCCGGACGTGATCCGATGGGGCTCCTCGTGACGATCGGGATCGGCATCGCCTCGGTCATCATCGCGGGCCTTCTGATCGGTCACCACGGGTTCTGGACATTCCTCGTGGCCGTGCTCATCGGTGTTGCTCTCGTCGCCCTCGTCGGGCGGCTGATGGCGAACCGCGGCCGCGGCGCGACGGTCTAGGAGGGCTCTGTAGCTAGAGGCCTGCGGCCTCTCGAGAATCGGCGTTGGGCCGTCAGGCCCCACTCGTTGCTGCGCCAGACGTAGGTCTGGACCAGGAGCGCGTCCGGGGTCGCCTCGTAGACGTGCAGGCCCCGTGCCTCGCCACGGCGGTGCGGCCGCGGCTGCCCGAACCCGGGGGCAACCGAGACGGTCACTCCGCGCAGGCCGTTCTGCTCGACCTCGAACTCGTGCCGTTCGCTGACGGCGGCCTGGTGGATGTGCCCGGCGAGGATCAGCTCGGCGCCGGCGTCGACGAGGCCGGCGAGCACCTCGGATCGGCGTGCGACCGGCTTCTTTCGCGACCTCCAAGGGGCGCCGATCAGATGGTGGTGAAGGGCGACGACTCGCAGCGCGCCTTCGTGCGCCTCAGCCAGCCGCTCGGCGACGCCGGCGATCTGGGAGTTGCGGATGCCGCCGGACTGGTGGCGCCAGGGCCGCACCGAGTTGAGGCCGACGACGAACAGCCCCTCGGAGCGGTGCACCGGCTCGACGGTCTCCCACTGGCGCTCGAACTCGGCCCACGGCCTGGTGAAGCGGGCGGGAAACGTGTACGGGATGTCGTGGTTCCCCGGGATCACGAGGAGCGGCTTGCCGAGCCCGCGCAGGAACTCTGCCGCGCGCTCGTGCTCCCGCCGCCGGCCGCGGTGGGTGAGGTCGCCCGTGACGGCGATCAGCTCGGGCGAAACGCGCTCGATCAGGGGCTCGAGGCTCTGCTCAACCGCTGTTTCCTCCACGCTTCCCGCGTGCAGATCCGAGATGTGGAGGAGGCGGGTTGGCAACGCCGAAGCAGGCTATACACTCAAATCATGGCCGACGAATCCACCGAGATCTTCGATGACCTCTATCTCGGCCTGCGGGCGGGCGGCGCCTTGCGCAAGCAGCGCCGCGGCGAGCCGCTGACGACCGAGGACGAGGAGGCACTGGGCCGCTGGGCGCGGCTCTCCTCGTGGCGCAAGGCTGTCGCGATCGGCGCCTTCTCGGTCGGGACGTTCGGCCTCGGCTTCACCCTCGGCGGCCTGATCTTCGGCCGCTGGCGCAAGGCTTAGCCCCCGGATTCTTTGGCGAACAGGACGGCCGGGACGTCTTCCTTGGCCGGGTCCTTGTCGCGCACGATCACGTCCAGGAGCGTCACCAGCACGGCCACGAGCGGCGTCGCCAGCAGCACGTAGAAGCCGCCGAAGAGCAGGCCGACGCAGGCCACCGAGACGAGCACGAGCATCGGCGAGAGGCCGGTGACGTGCCCCATCACGCGCGGGATCACGACGTAGTCCTCGATCTGGCGCACGACCAGCACCGCGATCCCCGCCGCGAGCGCGACGTGCCACGAAACGGTCAACCCGACTCCCACCGCGACCGCACCGGCCGCGAGCGGGCCGATCACCGGCACGATCTCGACGATCCCGGCGAAGATGCCCAGCAACAGCCAGAACGGCACACCGATCGCCCAGAACGCCAGTGAGAGCACCGTCGCAACGAACGCGATCAGGAGCAGCTGGCCGCGGACGAACGCGCCCAGCTTCGCGTCGATCAACTCCCACGTGTCGTGGACGGTCTTGCGGTGTTTGCGCGCCATCATCGAGCCGATGAAGGCGATCGTCCGTTCCCGCTCGAAGATCCAGTAGGCGGCGGTGGCGAAGACGAAGAAGATGCCGACCACGATCTCGAGTGCCGTCGTGCCGATGGTCACCGCGCCGTGGACGACGCCTCCGGCAGAGGGGACCTTGTCGAGTCGCTTCTGCAGCCCGACGAAGAACTGGTGCTTGATCCCGGTCGAGTGCTTCGCCTTCTGGTTCAGCTCCTGCTGTGAGGTGGGGACGCCGCCGATCGCCTGGTCGACCTGGTCGACCGCGCGCGGCACGACGAGCCAGAGCACGAGCGCCAGGGCGGCCAGCACCGCTAGGTAGTGCAGCGCGACCCCGATTGGGCGCGGCACCTTGTGCTCGGCTAGGCGGTCGACGCCGGGGCGCATCGCCGACGCAACGATCAGCCCGAGGAAGACCAGCGCGAGGATGATCTTCACCTTCCAGAGCGCGAGGACGAAGACGATCACTGCCACCGCGACGAGCGTCGTCACGAACGCGCGTCTTGCTGTCTCTGCCATCGTGGCGTCGTTTTGGCCGCGTTGCGATCGCAGCAAACGCGCCCCGCAGGAGAGACCGGGCGAGTGACGAAGCGGAGCAGGGCGATGCTCCCGCGCGACGAGCAGGTCTGCTTCGACGTGCGCCGCCACGGCGTCTCACTCGCGCGCCCGCTCGCCCAGGCGGCCGTGCTCACGCTCTCGGGCGGGGTGCTCCTTGCGCAGCCCTGGCCGCTGCAGCTTCCCGGCGCGGCACTGGTCGTGCTCGCTGCGCTCGTCTGCCTGCGTGCTGTGTGGCTCTGGGAGCGCACGCACCTCGTGGTCACCACCGACAAGGTCTGCCTCGTGGACGGAACGCTGCGGCGCCGGCGCGCGACGGTACGACTGCGCGCGGTCGAGAACCTCGAGCTCGAGCAGAGCCTCCCGGGCAGGCTGCTCGGGTACGGCACCCTGGTCGCCGGGCCGCTCGAGATCGAGCACGTGCCCCAGCCGCGCGCCGTCTATCGCCTCGTCGAGCGGCTCGCGGGTTGATGGCGGAGACGCCTCCGGTCGAAGTGCGGGGGCTGACGAAGCGCTACGGCTCCACGACCGCCGTCGACGATCTCACCTTCTCGATCCCTGCCGGCCGGATCACCGGCTTCCTCGGGCCGAACGGCGCGGGCAAGTCGACGACCTTGCGGGCGCTGCTCGGCCTCATCCACCCGACCGCGGGGGAGGCGCGAGTCGAGGGCGCGCTCTACACGCAGTTACAGGACCCGCTCGGGACGGTTGGCGCGGTGCTGGAGTCGGACAGCTTCCATCCCGGACGCTCGGGACGGAACCACCTGCGCATCCTCGCCGCCGCGGCCGGTCTCTCGACGGCCCGCGTGGACGAAGTGCTCGCGACGGTCGAGCTCACAGGCGCCGCGCGCCGCCGCGTCGGCGGGTACTCGCTCGGCATGCGCCAGCGGCTCAGCGTCGCGGGCGCCCTGCTGGGACAACCGCAGCTGCTGATCCTCGACGAGCCGGCAAACGGGCTCGACCCGGAGGGGATCCGCTGGTTGCGTGACTTCCTCCGCTCCTTCGCCGCCGACGGTGGCACGGTCCTGATCTCCAGCCACGTCCTGCCCGAAGTCGCCCAGATCGTGGACGAGGTCGTGATCATCCATCGTGGCCGCCTCGTGGCGCAGGAGCCGCTCGAGGCCCTGACGACACGGTCGGCCGGCGGCACGGTCGTGCGGAGCCCCGCTGCAGAGCGGCTTCGCGAGGCGCTCGTTCGTGCCGGCATCGACGCCGTGTCCGTCGGCAGCGACGAGCTGCGCGTGGCGGCCGCGGCCGAGCGTGTGGGCGAGGTCGCCGCGGCCGAGGGGATCGTCCTCCACGAGCTGCGGACGGAAGGCGCAAGCCTCGAAGAGGTCTTCCTCGAGCTGACCGGCGGTGGGCAGGCGTGACGAGGCTGCTCCACGCCGAGCTCCTGAAGCTGGCCACCACCAGGCTGCTTCTCTGGCTCGGGCTCCTGATCGTCGGCTTCGAGGTGCTGGTGATCTCGCTGCAGGTCGGGCACGACTCGCTCGAGTCGCTAGCCCAGCCCAGCAGCCAGCGCGACACGGTGTCGATCGCAGCGGTCTCTGCGCTGGTCGCCCTCATCCTCGGGATCGTCGCCTCGGCCGGCGAGTTCACTCATGGCACGATCAGCCACACGCTCCTCGTCGCCCCGGTTCGGATGAGGGTCGCGGGCGCGAAGCTCGCCGCCTCGGCGCTCGCCGGCGCGTCCCTGGCGCTCGCGTCGGCGGCGTTCGCGTGGGTGTTCGCCGCGCTGCTGCTCAAGGCGAGGTCGGTGCCGGTGCACGTGTTCTCCGGCGAGGCGCTGCGCCTGGTGCTGGGGATGGTCGTGGCCTCCGCGCTCACCGGCGCGCTCGGCGTCGGCTTCGGGCTGCTCCTGCGGCGGCAGACCGCCGCCATCGTCGTCGCACTCCTCTGGCTGCTCGTGGGCGAGCCGCTCATCGCGATCGCAGGCGTTCAGCGCTACGCGCCGGGCCATGCGATCGCGTCCGTGGTGGAGGCGGGACATCAGGGGCCGGACCTGCTCGGCTTCGGGAAGGGCCTCCTCGTTGCGCTCGTCTACGTGGTCGTCGCGGCGGTGTTGGGCGCGATCGCGCTGAGGCAGTCCGACGTGGCCTGAAAGCGAACACTTGTTCGCGTCCACCGGCGCGGCTAAACTTGCTCGCTTATGGCCCAGGAAGAACTCGTCGTCCACGGCGCGAGGGAGCACAACCTCCAGGACGTCACCGTCCGGTTGCCGCGCCATTCGCTGATCTGCGTCACCGGCCTGAGCGGCTCGGGCAAGTCGAGCCTGGCCTTCGACACGATCTACGCGGAAGGCCAGCGGCGCTACGTCGAGAGCCTCTCCGCGTACGCGCGCCAGTTCCTGCAGATGATGGAGAAGCCGGACGTCGACTCGATCGACGGCCTCAGCCCGGCGATCTCGATCGACCAGAAGACGACGAGCCGCAACCCACGCTCGACCGTCGGCACGGTCACGGAGATCTACGACTACCTCCGCCTGCTCTACGCGCGCATCGGCAAGCCGCACTGCCCGGTCTGCGGCCGCCCGATCGCCGGCCAGAGCCAGGAGGCGATCGTCGACCAGATCCTCCAGCTCGCCGAGGGCACGAAGTTCACCGTCAACGCGCCGGTCGTGCGCGACCGCAAGGGCGAGTACAAGGACGTCTTCGAGGAGCTCCGCGCGGAAGGGTTCACGCGCGTGAAGGTGGACGGCGAGCAGCTCCTGCTCGAGGACGAGATCGTCCTCGACAAGAAGTTCAAGCACACGATCGAGGTCGTCGTCGACCGCCTGGTGATGAAGCAGGACCTGCGCCAGCGCCTCGCGCAGTCGGTCGAGACCGCGGCCTCCCTCGCCGAAGGGCTCGTCACGATCGACGTCCTCGGCGGCGAGGAGATGACCTTCTCCGAGAACTTTGCCTGCCCCGAGCATGGCGTCGGACTGCCCGAGCTCGAGCCGCGCATCTTCTCGTTCAACTCGCCACACGGCGCCTGCCCGCGCTGCACCGGCCTCGGCGCGCAGCAGGAGATCGACCCCGACCTGCTCGTCCCCGACCCCGCGCTCTCGATCAGCGAGGGCGCGCTCGTGCCCTGGTCGCTCGGCAACTCGAGCTTCTACGAGTCGGTCATCCAGGCGATCGCCGACCGCTACGAGATCGACCTCGAGGTGCCGTGGCAGGAGCTCTCCGAGGAGCAGCAGAAGCTGTTCCTGTTCGGCACGGACGGCGACAAGGTCTACGTCCAGTACCGCAACCGGATGGGCCGCAAGCGCTCGTACATGCTCGCCTTCGAGGGCATCGTCGCGAGCCTCGAGCGCCGCTACCGCGAGACCGACTCGAGCCAGCAGCGCGAGCGGATCGAGGAGTACATGAGCTTCCGACCCTGCCCGGTCTGCCACGGCGCGCGGCTGAAGCCCGAGGTGCTCGCGGTCACGGTGGGCGGCAAGAACATCCACGAGTCCACGC
>Ga0307323_10000034_pt1 | contig 34277 bp, 39 predicted proteins | sample ER_DNA_381_FD_194496 | JGI IMG/M metagenome (GOLD analysis project Ga0307323, IMG submission 194496) | Bulk soil microbial communities from the East River watershed near Crested Butte, Colorado, United States - ER_DNA_381 | ecosystem: Environmental > Terrestrial > Soil > Floodplain | place...
CCCTGCGAAGAGCACGCCGATAAAGGGCGTGCCGCGCTCGGCGAGCTCGGCCAGCACCGGGCGGTGGATCGTGTCGAGCAACTCCTCGATCTCTGCGGGGCCGAACCCGGGGACCGGGGAGTAAGAGCCCATCCCGCCGGTGTTCGGTCCCTCGTCGCCTTCGTCTGCCCGCTTGAAGTCCTGGACGACCGGCAACGCGAGCGCTCGCACACCGTCCGAGAGCGCGAAGACGGAGATCTCTTCGCCTTCGAGGAGCTCTTCGATCACGATCGAGTCGCCGAACGCGCCGGCCGCGAGGAGGGCGCTGTCGAGCTCCGTTTGATCGCGGCAGACGAACACGCCTTTGCCGGCTGCGAGGCCGTCGGCCTTGATCACGCAGGGGGCTCGCGCAATCGAGAGCGACTCGGCCGTGGGTACGCCCGCGCCACGCATGACGTCTTTGGCGAACGTCTTGGAACCTTCGATGCGGGCCGCCTCCCTGCCCGGGCCGAAGACTGGAACGCCGGCATGACGGAGCTCGTCGGCAACGCCGGAGACGAGGGGCCCTTCCGGACCGACCACGACGAGGTCGGCATCGAGTGCTCCTGCGAGGTGAAGGAGCCCTTCGCCGTCCTCCGCGTGAACGGGGTGACACTGGCCGATGGCGGCGATGCCAGGGTTGCCAGGGGCGGCGTGCAGCTCTTCGAGGCTCGGCGCTTGGCTCAGTTTCCACGCGAGCGCGTGCTCGCGTCCGCCCGAGCCGACCAGGAGCACTTTCACACGAGGACTCTAGCGAGTGCCCCTGACGGGTTTGAAAGCCGTCCGGAATGCGAAGGTAGGTACCGCAATGCTGGAGCCCGGCCTCGACAAGCACGAGTGGGAAAGCTGGTGGCAGCAGTTCGAGGAGGACGTCGAGACGTCTCCCGCCGAGGCGCTGTCCGAGCTCGACCGCCTCACGGTCGAGATGCTCGAGGCTCGCGGTTACGCGCTCGACGACCCGGTCGTCCGCGAGGGCGACGATCGCGACATGGTTGCCGAGTACTCCGCAGCGCACGAGGTCACCGAAGCGGTGGAGCAGGGCAAGGACGTGGGCCGTGAGGACATCGACGCGGCGATCGAGGGCTACCGCGCGCTGCACGACTATCTGATGGCCGAGCGCGGCGCACCATAGGTCGGAACACCGGGCGCAGAATCGGCACAGATCTGTGCGCCGCCTCTCGGTATCGTCGACCGCGAGGGTGGTGGGCGTTTCACCCCACCCGGGTGGGGGTGTGGTCGAGGGACTAGGGTCGTGTCATGACGCGGGGTGAACGCGCGACCGAGGCGCCGCCGCCGCTCGCGGCGTCGACGGCTTTCGTTTTGCGGCTCCCGGCCGGGATCAGCGAGACGGATCGGCTTGCGGTCGAGGAGCCGCTCGAGATCAGGATCGACGGTCGTGCCGTCGCGGTCACGATGCGCACGCCCGGGCACGACGAGGAGCTTGCGGTGGGCTTCTGCATCTCCGAGGGGATCCCCGCACGAGGCGCACGCCTGCCCGACGACTTCGCTGCGAACACGGTCGAGGTCGACGGCGACGGTCCTTTCGACCGCGAGGCGGTGCAGCGAAACTTCTATACGTCGTCGTCATGCGGCGTGTGCGGCACAACGGGCGGGCTCCACGCAACCGGCCTCTTCGACGCCGCGGGCTCGCTGCTGTGCGTGCGCGAGGACGTCGGCCGGCACAACGCGCTGGACAAGGTGATCGGCTCGGCGCATGCAGCCGGCCTGCTGCCGTTGCGGGACCACGTTCTCTGCGTCAGCGGCCGCCTGTCGTTCGAGCTCGTGCAGAAAGCCGCCGTCGTGGGTTGCCCACTCATCGTCGCAGTCGGCGCGCCCTCGAGTTTCGCCGTCGAGCTCGCACAGGACCGCGGCATCACCCTCTGCGGCTTCGTGCGCGACGGTCATGCGAACGTCTACACCGAGCCTTGGCGCCTGGAGACCTGACCGGGATCCTGCTCGTCGGCGGGGCAAGCCGCCGCTTCGGCTCGCCGAAGGCGCTCGCCGAGCTCGACGGCGAGACGCTCGCGGCGCGCGCCTGGCGAACGCTCGGCAAGGTTTGTTCGGAGCGGCTCGCGCTCGGCAAGCGACACGACGGGCTCGTGCTTCCTTTCGAAGTCCTCGATGACAAGAGCGAGGTACGCGCTCCGATCGCCGGACTCGTTGCTGGCCTGCGCGCTTCGTCGAACGACGTCTGCATCGTGCTGCCCGTCGACGTTCCCTTCATCCGTGCCTCGCACCTCCGTGCGCTCGCGACGGCGTGTGCGGACGCAGCGGTTCCGCAGACGGGCCCGTTGCCCGGCGCGTACCGCCGCTCCGCGTTGCCTGTTCTCGAACGTCGCTTCGCCTCCAGGGAGCTTGCGCTCCGCGATGCGCTCACCGACCTGGACGCAAGCGTCGTCGACCTGGAAGCAAGTGCGCTCGTCAACGTCAACGAGCCCGCGGAGCTCGAACGGCTCCAGACTCGCATCGTTCCCTTCGAGCCGGTGCACGAAGCCGGCTTTCGCACGCTCGTCTCGGAGACGCTGCGCGAGTTCGGGTTCGAGCCCGACCCCGAGATCGATCCCGATCTTGCCGATCCGGCCGGCGCCTACGAGTCGCTCTGGGTCGCGGTGGCCGACGGCGAGGTCGTCGGCTCCGTCGCGCTGCGCGAGCTCACTCGGGCCAAGCGTCAGTTGAAGCGCATGTACTTGCGTCCGGATCAGCGCGGCCGCGGGCTCGGTCGTCGGCTGCTCGAAACAGCACTCGAGCACGCGCGTGCGGACGGTATCTCGGTGATCAGTCTCGACACGAGCGAGCGCATGGAGGCTGCCCGCTCGCTCTACGAGGCATACGGCTTCCGCCGTGTCGCGGGCAGCGCGCCGCGACAAGGTCAGGACCGGCTGCTCTACGAGCTCGAGCTCTAACGCAGCGCGACGACGCTTTCGCGCTCGGCGCCCGTCCCCACGAGGGAGATCTCCACTCCGAGCGCGCGCTCGATGAACTCGACGTACGCGCGCGCTCCCAATGGGAGTTCCTCGGTCAGGGGCGCCTCCCAACCGGGCAGCGTCTCGTACACCGGCCGGCAGTGGTGGAAGTCACTCTGGTGGGCGGGGAACTCGGAGATCTCTCTGCCGTCGCGCAGGCGGTAGGCAATACAGACCGGGAGCTCCGAGAAGTTCGAGAGGACGTCGAGCTTCGTCAACGCGAGTGACGTGATTCCGTTCAGCCGGACGGCGTAGCGAAGCGCGACGAGGTCGAGCCACCCGCAGCGTCGCTCGCGTCCGGTTACCGTTCCGAACTCGCCGCCGAGTTCGCGCATCCGCTCCTGGTCGGCGCCCTCGATCTCGGTCGGGAACGGTCCCTCGCCGACTCTCGTCACGTACGCCTTCGTGACGCCGAGAACGCGGTCGATCCGGTTCGGGCCGATCCCGATGCCGGTCGCCGCGTTGCCTGCGACCGTGTTCGACGACGTGACGAACGGATACGTGCCGTGGTCGAGATCGAGGAGCGTCCCCTGCGCACCCTCCAGCAGAACCTCGCGCCCCTCGTGCAGGGCGCGGTCGACGAGCAGCGACGTGTCCGACACGTAGGGACGAATCCGTTGGGCGAACGACTCGAGGTTGCCTGCGATCTCCTCCAGGTTCAGAGGAGGAACGCCGTAGACCCGTTCGAGCCACACGTTCTTCTCAGCGAGCGCAACCTCGATCTTCTGGCGGAGGATCTTCGGGTCGAGCAGGTCCTGCACACGGATTCCGAGTCGCGCAGCTTTGTCTGCGTAGCAGGGACCAATGCCGCGCTTCGTCGTGCCGATCTGCAAATTGCCGAGTCGCCGTTCACTCGCCTGATCGATCGCGACGTGCCACGGCATGATCAGGTGCGCCTCACCCGAGAGATGGACGGTGCGCGTCGACAGCCCGCGGGACTCGAGCTCGTCGACCTCGGTCAGGAAGACCTCGGGATCGACGACGCAGCCCGCGCCGATGACACACGTCTTGCCGCGGAGCACACCACTCGGGATCTGCCGAATCTTGAAGGTCTCGCCGTCGACGACGATCGTGTGGCCCGCGTTCGGGCCGCCCTGGTAGCGGCACACGAGATCCGAGTCCTGCGCCAGCAGATCGACGATCTTTCCCTTCCCCTCGTCACCCCACTGTGCGCCAACGATGACTGTTGCAGGCATGGGGCCGAGTCTGCCAGACCCTACGGCTAGGGTCTCGCGTCCATGTCGGTTCAGGTGGCCGCCCTGCTGTTCGTCGGTGCCTTCGCCCTGACCGTCGCATCGAGCATCGTGCTGGCGCGCGAGCTCGACCGCATCGGTGAGCGGCTCGGCTTCTCCGAAGCGCTGCTCGGAATCGTGACCGCCCTCGGGGCCGACGCCCCGGAGATCGCCTCGGCAGTCGCTGCGCTCGTCGCGGGCCACGAGGACACGGGGGTCGGCGTCGTGGTCGGCTCGAACATCTTCAACCTGGCGGCCCTCCTGGGAGTGTCGGCCCTCATTGCCGGGTCGGTGGCAATCCACCGTCATGGACTGTTCCTGACCGGAGGCGTCGCGGTGCTTGTCGCCGTCGTCGGCGCATTGGTGGCGCTCGGCGTGTTGCCCGGCTTCGCCGGATTCGTCCTGGCGCTTCTCTTCCTCATCCCCTACGTCGTTCTCGCCGCGTTGCACGAGCGCGCCCGCGAGCGGTTACCGGCTGCCTTGCGTGCAGCAGTCCTGGAGGAGCAGCGAGATGCACGGCGCGACGAGTTCGCGCCGCCCGCCACCGGCTACGACGCTTTGATCGTCCTACCTGCGCTCGCGGCTGTCGTCGGCGGTGCCTACGGCATGGTCGCGGCGGCGCAGTCCCTCGGTGATCGGTGGGACGTCTCGGACCTCATCCTCGGAGCGCTCGTGCTCGCTGCGCTCACGAGCATTCCGAACCTGATCGCGGCCGTGCGGCTCGCGCGCCACGGCCGAGGAGCGGCCTGCGTCAGCGAGGCATTCAACTCCAACAACGCGAACATCCTGGTCGGGCTCTGCATTCCAGGGCTCATCCTCGGCCTCGGCTCGCCATCCGGCGTCGAGGTCTTCGCGGCCTGCTGGATGGTCGGGATGACGGTCGTGGCCGTCGCCCTCGGCTTCGGCGGCGGTCTCACGCGCCGTGAGGGTGCCGCGATCGTCGCCCTCTACGGCGTCTTCGCCGCCGTGCTGATCGCCGTGGGCTAGCGGCCGTCGCGCTCGATGCGAAGCTCGTGGCCGCGCGGGCACGACATCGTGCCGCGCGCGCGGTCGAGCGACAGCGTGCCCTGCACGGACGGGAACACCTCGCCAAGCTCGGCGCAGCGCTCGCACACGACCGTGAAACCGGTGGCGAGCTGCGAGATCCAGACGACCTGCTCGTTGAGGACCGCCCACGACGCCATTACGACGCCGCCAGATCCGCGAACTTCGCGTAGCGCTTCAGGAACGAGAGCTTCTCGATGCCGGTCGGGCCGTTGCGGTGCTTGGAGAGGATGATCTCGGCGAGGCCCTGCTGGTCGCTGTCCTCGTTGTAGTACTCGTCGCGGTACACGAACATGACCAGGTCGGCGTCCTGCTCGATCGAGCCCGACTCACGGAGGTCGGAGAGGATCGGCCGCTTGTCGTGTCGCTGCTCGACCGCGCGGGAGAGCTGTGACATGGCGAGGATCGGTACGTCGAGGTCGCGCGCGAGCACCTTCAGATTCCGCGAGATCTGAGACACCTCCTGGACACGGTTCTCCGCGCTCGTTCCGGAGGTCATCAGCTGGAGGTAGTCGACGATGATCAGCCCGAGCTTCGGCTCGCGCGTCTTCAGCCGCCGGGCCTTCGATCGAATCTCCATCATCGTGATCGAGCCGGTGTCGTCGACGTAGATCGGGGCCTTCATCAGCTTGTCGCCGGCAGCGACGAGCCGTGGCCAGTCGTCTTGGGCGAGCTTGCCGTTACGCAGTCGCTGCGACTCGACCTTCGCCTCGCTGCAGAGCAACCGCTGGGTGACTTCCGCCTTCGACATCTCGAGCGTAAAGAGCGCCACAGGAATGTCGTTGCGCAACGCGAGGTTCGCAGCCACGCACAGGCCGAGCGCGGACTTTCCCATGCTGGGCCTGGCTGCAACGATGATCAGGTTTCCGGGCTGGAACCCTGAGGTCAGCCGGTCGAGGTCGCGGAACCCGGAAGGCACTCCCGTGACGTCCGCGCCGGACTCGTACAGAGCCGTGATGCGTTCGAAGCTCTCCTTCAGCAGCTCCTCGATGTGGCTGAACTCGGTCGAGACGCGACTCTGCGAGAGGTCGAAGACGACTTGCTCCGCGCGGTCGACGAGCATCTGCGTCTCTCCGGGACGTTCCCAGCCGAGCTGCGCGATCTGCTGGCCTGCCGCGATCAGCCCGCGCAGCGTCGCCATCTCGCGGACGATGCGCGCATAGTGCGCGGCGTTCGCCGTCGCCGGCACGAGTGCAGCGAGCTCGTGCAGCCGTACGCGCCCGCCGACTCCCTCGAGCTCTCCGCGCTCTTCCAGCTCGTCCACGATCGTGATCGCGTCGACGGGCTCGCCCTTGGCGTAGAGCGCGAGCCCTGCGCGGTAGATCTTCGCGTGACTGTCTCGGTAGAAGTCCGAGGCGTCGAGGACCTCGCTCACCGCTCCGATCGCGCCTGGGGAGAGCAGCATTGCCCCGAGGACGGATTCCTCGGCCTCGAGGTTCTGGGGCGGGGCGATCGGAGCGGATGACTGAGCGAGCTGGGCGACCGTTGTCACGTCGCCGGAGTAGACCACTGCGGGCGCTGCGTTTCCAGGTCTGGACGAGTCGGCTTTCGACATGGCAAAAGTGGCGATTTGCAGGCAGGAAGGAACACATGTTCGCAGGCCCGCCGGACGGATCTGTGGACAGAACCCTCGCTCAGAGCGGGAACTTCCTCGGGGTATTCACAGGACGTGGAAAGTGCTGTGAAAGCTTGTCCCCAGGTTCTTCACAGGAAGGCCCTGGCGCCGCTTGAAAACAGGGACAGGATTGTGGACATGACAGGCGTCGTCGACTCCTCGACGGGAGCGTCATGTTCGCTGAGCGGCTTCGGTTCTAGCTCTGCTCTTCGGTGCTGCCCGCGTCGACCGCGCGGTCGAACTCGTCGTCGGCAAGCTCGCCTTCGACGTCGCTCTTCGAAGGCTGGAGCTCGCCGGCGTCGATCAGGCGCGCTTCCTGTGCCAGTGCCGCGGCATCGAGAGCGTCGAGATCGAGGTCGGGCTTCTCGGCGGTCGGGGCCTCAACGGACTGCTCGGCCTGCTCTGCGGCTTCCATCGCCTCGAGCTCCTCTTCGGGCGGAAGCTCGCCACCCTCGGGGATGACAAGGGTTCGCACTTCGACGGTGACGTCCTGGAACAACTCGATCGGAACCTGATAGCGGCCGATCCGCTTGATCGGGTCGCCGCCGATCTTGCGCCGGTCGACGCGCACCTTGTGGTTCTCCCACAGCTCGTCCGCGACGTCGGTTGCTGTCACGGAGCCGAAGAGCGAGCCGGTCGGTCCCGCCTTCACGTCGAAGCGAAGCTCCACCTTGCCGAGCCGCTCGGCGACCGCTTGTGCGTCTTCGAAGGTCTTCGCCTCGTTCTGGGCACGCCGATCTTCGACCTTGCGCACCTCTGCCACCCGTGCCGGAGTCGCCTCGTCGGCAAGACGACGCGGGAAGAGGAAGTTGCGCGCGTAGCCGCGCGGCACGCTGACGACCTCCCCGCGGAGACCGACCTTGTCGATGTCCTGACGGAGGATGACTTCCACTACTTGTCCGCGACGTAAGGCAGCAACGCCATCTCGCGCGCCCGCTTCACCGCGACCGCGACCTGACGCTGGTGCCGCCGGCAAGCCCCGGAGATCCGGCGTGACCGGATCTTTCCGCGCTCCGAGATGTACCTGCGCAGCTGGTTGACGTTCTTGTAGTCGATCTCGTCGACCTTGTCCTTGCAGAAGAAGCAGGACTTGCGCCGGATCGGCCCCGAGGACTGGCCGGGACGCTTGCGGCCCGGCTGCCGGTCTCGGTCTCTATCTCCTCCTCCGCGTGGCGGCATCAGAACGGGATGTCGTCGTCTGTCGAGGAGGCGGTGAAGTCTTCGTTGCCGGCCGTTGCCGCGGCCGGGACGAACTGGCGCTCGCCGTCGCCCGCGTTACCGCCGCCGCCACCACCGTCACGGCTGCCGAGGAACTGCACCGAGTCGGCGATGATCTCGACCGCCTGGCGCTTGGTGCCGTCCTGGGCGTCCCACTCACGCCAGTCGAGGCGTCCGTCGACGCCGACCGGGCGACCCTTCGAGAGGTACTGCGCGCAACTCTCGCCCTGGTTACCCCAGACGGTCACGTCGAAATAGTTGGGCTTGTCGCCCCAGTTGCCCTGAGGGTCCTTCTGCCGCGTGTTGACGGCGAGCCGCAGCTTGCAGACGGCCGTGCCGCTCGGTGTATGTCGCAGCTCGGGGTCCTTCGTCAGGTTCCCGACGAGCACGACGCGATTGATGTTCGCCATGTCTTCTACTCCTCTTCCGAACTGGTGTTCGATTCAGCATAGGCGGGCTCGGGGACGGAACGCGCCGGCAGGGGATCTGGCTCGGGTGGCGGCGGGCCGGGCGCGGAGCCCTCGACGCGGCGCACCGCGAGGTGTCGCATGACGCCGTCCGTGATCCGCAGGATCCGTGAGAGCTCGGCGAGCGTCTCCGCGTCGGCGTCGAAGTTGAGCAGGTGGTACGAGCCCTCGCCCTTGTGGCCGATCTCGTATGCGAGGCGTCGCCGCCCCCAGACGTCGTGCCGCACCCACGTGCCCTTCGCCTTTTCGACGAGCTCGCGTGCGCGTTTGATGATCTCCTCCTGCCGTCCTTCGGGCAGGTCTGGATCGAGCATGAGCAAGATTTCGTACGCAACCACGTTTCCCGAGACCTCCCTTCCTCTGGTCTGAATCGGCCTCGCCGGCTGGCGCCACTCGGGAAAGGGCAGCGCGATGGCAAGGCAGGAAGGCGGCCAGTGTAGCATCGCCGCGATGAAGCACCCGCTCGCGTGGCTGCTCGGCGGATTCGCGGTCTTCGGGTTCCTTCGCCGCCGCCGTGAAGCTTCCGCTGTGTCGCCCGATCCTCGAGCCGAGGAGCTCCGTCGCAAGCTTGCGGAGTCCCGTTCGATCCTCGCGGAACAGGACGAGTTCGAAGGCGGAGAGGTGACCGTCGACCTCGCGGAGCCGGCTCCCGAAGACCCGGAGACGCGGCGCCGCGCCGTGCACGAAGCGGCGCGTGACACCGTGCAGCGGATGCGCGCGCGCTAGCTGCGCACCGCCGACCAGGACTCCGCGAGCAGCACGGTCGCAGCCGCGACGAGCACGGTCGTCCCTCCCGGAGGAAGGTCGGCGTAGTACGCGATCGTGATCCCGGCGAGGACCGACCCGAGCCCGATTCCCATGCCGAGCAGGATCGTCGAGCGCATGCTCCATGCGATCCGCGATGCCGCGATCACGGGCAGCACCATCAGCGCCGCGATCAGCAGGATGCCGACGATGCGCATCGAGAGCGCGATCGTCACCGCCGCGAGCACGACCGTGAGCGAGTTCAGCGCCCCGACCGGCAGACCCGCGACGCGTGCGCCCTCTTCGTCCACGACCACGGCGACGAGCGGGCGGTAGAGCAATGTGATCACGACGAGCGCGCCCGCACCCAGTGCGGCGATGACGGCGAGGTCGCTGCGCGTCACCGTGAGGATGGAGCCGAAGAGGAACTGGAAGAGGTTGACGTTCAGCGCCCCCGCAGCCGACACGAGGACGACTCCTCCCGCGATGCCGGTGTAGAAGATCAATGCGAGCGCCTGGTCTCCGGCATTTTGGCGCCGGGCGCGGATCCACTCGATCGACAGACCACCGACGACCGAGACCGCGAGCGCCGTGAGCACGAGCGGCAGGTCGAGGAGATACCCCAGTGCGACGCCGGCGAACGCAACGTGGCCGACCCCGTCGCCGACAAGGCTGAGCCGGCGCTGGACGAGGAAGAAGCCCACCGCAGGTGCAAGAAGGCCGACGACGATGCCGGCCCCGAAGGCGAGCCGCATGAACTCGAGATCAAGCATGCGTGTGGGAGGGGTCGTGCCAGACACCGGGCAGGGCCGAAGGTGGGCCGTCGAACACGATCTCTCCGCGTACGAGCACGATGCGTTCTACGAACTCCTCGACGGCGCCGAACTCGTGCGAGACGTACAGGATCGTCATCGCGAGCTCGCTGCGAAGCCGCTGGAGCAGCGCCGCGATCGCCTCCTGCGCTTCCACGTCGACACCGGTCGTGGGCTCGTCGAGGACGAGGAGCTCTGGTTCGCCCGCGAGAGCCTTCGCGATGAAGGCCCGCTGCTGCTGGCCGCCGGAGAGGGTCGAGAGACGCCGGTCCGCCTGTGGCGTCAGCCCGACCCGGTCGATGGCGGCGCGCACGGCCTCTCGGTGGGCACCGCCGAGAGGTCCGATCAGGCGTGTGCGGGAGGCCCGCCCTGCCGTGACGAGCTCGCGCACGGTCAGCGGCGCGTCGATTCCTGCCTGCGCCCGCTGCGGCAGGTAGGCGACGTTGTCGACGTCGAGCTCGACGCGGCCCGAGGTCGGGTTCTCGAGCCCGACGATCAAGCGCACGAGCGTCGTCTTGCCGCCACCGTTCGGTCCTGCGATCGCGACGAACTCGCCCCGCTGGACGTCGAGATCGACGTTCCGCAGCACGGGCGGCGCGTGGCCGTAGGCGAACGTCACGCGTTGCAGGCGAAGGGCTAGCGACATGCGAGCGCCTTCCGCAACGCAACGAGATTGCGCCGCATCAGAGTGAGGTAGTCGTCGCCTCGCTTCTGTTCGTCCGGTGTCAGGCCTTCGATCGGATCGAGCACCGCCGTGCGCGCGCCGACCTCGCGCGCCACTGTCTCGGCCAGGCGCGGTGAGACGAGCGTCTCGAAGAAGACGGTCGTCGCATGCGTCCGACGCACGATTTCGACGACGTGCGCGAGTTGTTGCGGAGACGGTTCGGACTCGGGCGCGAGCCCGGTGATTGCCACCTGCTCGAGCCCGTAGCGGGCGGCGAGATATCCGAACGCCGCATGACTGGTCACGATCTCGCGCCGCTTGCAGTCGCGCAGGCCATTGCGATACGCCCGGTCGAGCTTCCGCATGTCGGTGACAAAGGCAGACGAAGGGCGATGCAGCGCGGCGCCGATCTTCGTCCCGATGCGCGCAAAGAGGAGCGGGTCGAGCCAGACGTGAGGGTCGGCGGTCAGCCCCGCCTCGCCGCCGACGTTCCGGTGAAGTGGGAGCCCCGCGAGCACGTCCACCTCGAGCCCGCGCGCCTGCTCCACCGCCTTGCTGACCGCCGGCTGGAACCCGTGGCTCAGATAGAGGACGACCGACGCGTTGACGATCCCGCCGACCTCGCGCGGCGTGAGCTCCAGGTCGTGTGGCTCCGCTCCGGGCGGAGTCAGGTTCTCGACGTGGTAGCGGGGCCCGCCAATTTTCTCGGCCGCATAGGCGAGGGGATAGAACGCCGCAACCACCGAGTTCTTCCCGCCCGAGCCTCCGGAGCCGCAACCCGTCAGCAAGACCACCGAGACGAGAATGAGAACAATTCTCGAAATCACGCTCCGGAAGATACACTGCGAAGGTGGCCTGGACGGCTCATGCTCTGGAAACGCTCGATTCCGCAGGCTTTCGCAGCGGGGGTGCGCGCAGAGCCGTCGTCGAGCTCCTCGGCCGGCAGAACTGCTGCATGAGCGCCCAGGAGATCTTCGACAGCCTGCGCCGCGCACGTCGTCCTGTGGGCATCGCCTCCGTCTACCGCGCACTCGAGACCCTTGCGGATCTCCGGCTCGTCAAGCGCATCGACGCCGGCGACGGGATCGCACGCTACGAACAGTCACGCCCGGACGGCGATCATCATCACCACCTCGTCTGCCGAGACTGCGGCAAGGTTGAGGCCTTCAGCGACGCGCGCCTGGAGCGGGCGATCGACAAGGTCGCCGGCGGGCTCGGCTACTCCGTCGAGGAGCACGAGGTCGTGCTCACCGGCGCCTGCGCCGACTGCGCCGCTTAGAGAGGCGCGAAAGCTTCCGCGCCTGCGGTGAGGCCGCGCGCGATCCTCAACTGGTACGCGTTCGAGCGCAAGAGACGCGCCTCGGCGGGATTCGTCATGAACCCGCACTCCACGAGGATGGCCGGAACGTTGGCCCAGTTGAACCCCGTGAGATCCGAGCGCTGCACCAGACCGAGGTCGAGCGCACGCGTCTGCCGCACGACGGCGGCCTGCACCCTGCGCGCGGCTCGAACGCTCGACGCATAGATGTCGTCGGTCCAGCCCCGGTGCAACGCGGGGACGAGGGTCTTGACGCCGTGCAAGGACCTGTCGGTCGAGCCGTCTGCGTGGATCCGGATCATCAGCGCGGCGTGACGGACGTTGCAAAACCGCGCGCGCTCGATGTTCCCGCCCGCATAGGTCCGGCCCGTGCGGGTCATCGCTACTCGGTAGCCGTCGCCCTTCAAGAGGGCTCGAGTCTTGAGTGCGATCGCAAGCGCGACAGGGGCCTCGCCGGTCGCTCCGCCGCCGTCCTTGATCTTCATTTGAGAGGAGCCCGGTCCGATCGGCTCGGTCTGGCGACCGATGGCAGGGATCGTTCCATGTCCCGGGTCGATGCAGATCAGCGGGGTCGGCGGAGCGGCGAGCACGGGCAGGAAGTCTGCCTGTGACGGACGATTAGTTCCTCCACGCCAGGGCAACAGAGGGCGATGGCAACTCGCCGAGAGCTTCCTGCCGACGTCGCAGCGGCGTTCGATCGTGCCCCAGAGGCGCGCGACCGGTTCGCGGCCGTGCCCGCGGACCAGCAGGCGGCCTGGCTCGACTGGATCGACCGTGCGCGCGGACGCCGCGCACGTGCGGGCCGCATCGACGAGTTGATCCGGCGACTCCTTCCCGCCGCCGTCGCGGAGGAGGAGGTCGCCGAGCCTGCAGGGCCGCCGCCCGAGAGGTACTGGTGGCTCTGGCTCGTGCTGCTGCTGTTGCTCGTTGTCGGTGGTCTTCTCGCCTGGTACTTCCTCAGCCGCGGTAGCGACAAGGCCGTCGTCCCCAACGTGATCGGGCTGCGCGAGCAGCAGGCTGCGATCAAGATCCACGACCAGGGGCTCGACGTGCTTGCTCGCACGACTGCGAGCAAGCGGCCGCCTAACGTCGTCTTCGCCGAGAAGCCGGGTCCCGGGACGCAGCTCGGCAAGGGCCAGACCGTGACGATCTTCGTCTCGAGCGGGCGGCTGGCAGTTCCCAATCTGGTCGGCCTGCAGGAGCCGCAGGCCGTGCAAAAGCTGCAGACGCTCGGCTTCAAGGTCGAGGTCAAACGCGTCGCATCGACGCGTCCGAAGGGCATCGTCATCGACCAGGAGCCCGTCGCGGGGGTGACCGCTGTGAGCGGCACGACCGTCACGATCAGCGTTTCGAGCGGGGTCAAGCCCGTCGTAGTCCCGCGAGTCGTCGGCCAGACACAGGGAGACGCCGTGCAGGCGCTGACGAAGGTCGGTCTCAAGCCCGTCCTCCAGAACGTCCCCTCCGACAAGCCCGCGGGAACCGTCGTCGGCCAGAAGCCTCCGGCCGGCAAGGAAGTCGACAAGGGCTCCAAGGTGACGGTGAACGTCTCGACCGGGACCGGGCCGGCAACGACGACCACGACCACGACGGCGACGACAACGACGAGCGCCACGACGACGGTCGGCACGACGACGACTGCGGCGGCGCCCGTTTCCGTGCCGCGCGTCGCCGGGCTTGCGCAAACGCCGGCTCTGCGCCGCCTGAACACGCTCGGGCTCCGCCCGACGGTCGTCTACGTCCGCTCGAGCCAGCCGGCGAACCGGGTCGTCTCGCAGTCACCTGCGCAGGGCACGACGCTTCGGCGCGGCTCGCGCGTTCGTGTGAACGTCTCGACCGGCCCCAATCCGCAGCCGAACGCGAGTGTGCCGAACGTGGTGGGACAGGACCAGGCGGCGGCCGTGCAGAGCTTGCGCGACGACGGCTTCAAGGTTGCCGTGCTGAACCGTCCGACGACCGACGAGTCGAAGGGCGGCCTCGTCGTCGAGGAGCAGCCGCACGCCGGCTCGAGCATCCCCGGCGGCTCGCGGGTCACGATCTTCGTCGGCCGCTTCAGCGGCTGAGCTCCCTGAACGGAGCCCGGCGCGCCTCTAGCCGGCGAACCGGCCACCACAGTTGGAGCGCGCCAGGCTCCGTTGAAAGAGACCCGCCTCGCTGCGGAAACTTGCTCAGTTGTTCAGCAAGTTTGCGAGAACGTTGATTGTGACCGCGATGATCGCAGTTCCGAAGACGAACGAAAGGAGCGCGTGCTTGATCACCGTGTGGCGGATCTCCCGGCGGCTGATCTGGGTGTCCGACACCTGGTACGTCATTCCGATCGTGAATGCCACGTAGGCAAGATCGCGGTAGTCCGGCTCGCTCTCGAAGTCGATGCCGCCCATAGGCGGCTTGTAGTAGAGCCTCGCGTAGCCGAGCGTGAAGGTCGTGTGGATCGCCGCCCAGCCGAGCGCAATGCTGAGCACGGCGACGATGGTCAAAAGCAAGGCGTGCACGCCGCTTGCCTTACTCGCGTCGGCGAGAGTGAGACCGACGGCGATCAGGCTGGCGATACTCGCGCTGATCAGGGTCGCGTCCGCGGCGGCGCGGGAGTCGTCTTCGGAAACCGCAAATTGCGCGGTCTTCTTCGCATCTAGTGGCCCGATCATCACCCAGACCCAGGTGAGAAAGACCAGCGTGGCCGCACTCCAGGCAATGAGCACAGCCGCAGACCAGGGAGCGCCGGCCAGCCACGCGACGACGAACGCGACCGCTCCGACGGCGCCGGCGACGTACAAGCGGCGAAGAGCGAGGCCCTGGATGTCGAAGCCGTCGGAGTGACTCATCTCCGACCATGTTCGAGCAATTTGCCCGGGCACGCCACAGCCGATCTCATCCTTCGCCGGGCCCGGCGCGCTTGGTGCGATTCGGCGGCGGTGCTATCACTTCGAGAACTGGATGGACTTCCGCATCCTTGGCCCACTCGAGGTGCACGACCAAGGACAGCGGGTCTCGATCCGCCGCGGCAAAGAGCAGGCGCTCCTCGCGTACCTCCTTCTCCACGCGAATGAATTAGTCGCGAGCGAGCGGCTCGTCGACGAGCTCTGGGCCGAACGGCCGCCGCCGACAGCGGGCAAGATCCTCCAGAACGCCGTCTCGCAGTTGCGGAAGGCGCTCGGCGACGACCGGCTCCTTACACGCCCGCCGGGGTACGTTCTGCGAGTCGAGCCGGGTGAGCTGGATCTCGAGCAGTTCGACGTTCTGACCGAACGCGGTCGCGCGGACGGTGATCCCGCGTTGTTACGCGAAGCGCTCGAGCTATGGCGCGGTGAGCCGCTCGCCGATCTGCGCGACGAACCGTTTGCGCAACGCGCGTCGCTCCAGCTCGAGGAGGCGCGGTTAGCCGCACACGAAGATCGGCTCGACGCTGACCTTGCCGAGGGTCGCGACGCCGAGCTCGTCCCGGAGCTCGAGGGCTTGATCGCCGAACACCCTTTCGACGAACGTCTCTACCGCCAGCTGATGCTCGCGCTGTATCGCACGGGACGTCCGGGGAACGCGCTGGATGTCTACCAGCGCGCCAGGAAGACCTTCGACGAACAGCTCGGACTTCAACCTGGTCCGGAGCTCGAAGAGCTGCAGCGCCAGATCCTGAATCAGGACGATCGCTTATCAGCGTCGGCGCGGACGCGGGCCGTGAGAGTCGCGGCCTCGCGGCGCCAGTCGAGGCTGATGCTTGCCTCAGCGGTCGCACTCCTGGGAGCTGCGGTCTTGACCGGGCTCTTGCTCTGGAACACCGGGGGCGATGGCACTCCCGCTGTCGTCCCGAACTCGCTCGTCAAATTGGACCCGAACACGGGCAAGGTGCTCGACGTCATCGAGGTGGGACGGCAACCGGTCGCGCTGGCCGTAGTCGGCGATGCCGTTTGGGTTTCCAACAACGAAGACGAGACGGTGACCCGGGTCGATCCGAAGACCGGTCACACCGACACCATCGGCGGGCTCAGGCCTCCGCTCGACCTGGTCGCGGACGGTACGGGGCATGTCTGGATCTCGACGGACGCATACGAGCAGGTCACTCGGATCGACACCCGAACGCTCCGCAAGGACGTCGTGTTGCCGCTCGGCCGGAACACGTTCCTACTCGGGATCGGCGCAGGGTCGCTCTGGGTGACGGAGACGCCGCCAAATCTCGGAGACCCTGGGACCGTCGCGCGGATCAACCTCGAGACGGCGAAGGTCGAACGGATTTTCAAGGTTGGCCCCTTCCCGGTCGACGTCAAGGTCGGGGAGGGCGCGGCCTGGGTGACCAATGGAGCCGACGCCTCCGTCTCACGCATCAATCTCGGCGATGGCTCGGTGGAGCGCATCCCGATCGGGCTCACGCCCGGGGCTCTGGCGATTGCGTTCGGTTCCGTGTGGATCATCGCCGGCGAGGAACGCGACACCGTCTGGAGACTGAACCCGGAGACACGGCAGCCCGACGCGCTGATCAAGGTGGGCAAGTCGCCCTTCAATGTCACAGCCGATGCGCGTGGCCTTTGGGTCGCTCTACGCGACGCGGGGAAGATCGTGCGCATCGATCCCCGCACGAACCTCGTGACGAGAACGGTGCGGCTCGGCTACAAGCCTCAAGGCATGGCGGTAGGTGGCGGCGCTCTCTGGGTGACGATCGGACACGGCGATCTGGGTTAGGTCAACCGTCCTGCTTCGTCGAGGTGGGGCGAGGCTCGGCCAGCCGTGCATAGCGAAGTGCCTCCCAGAGCAGGTCGATCGTCGCCGTCAGGCTGCGGACTTCATCCGTCATGCCGGAGCGCCAGAGGTCCTGCCTTTGCTCGACGCACGACTCGATGGCGGTCGTGATTGACGCAACGTCGTCGCCGCAGCCGCCGAGCAGATGATCGGCCCACACTGTTCGGAGTCGAGCGGCGTCGGTCGTCTCGGCGATGAATCCGCAGACCGGGCACGCGATGCTTTCCATCGCTTGCATGGTAGGTGCCGCGTCCGGCCGTACGGCGATTACGGATCGAACGCGTCGAGCTCGGCCGCGGCGTCGTCTGCTTCCCGCCTGCTCTTGTCTGCGGCCCTTCGTGCCTTGCCGGCTTCGGTCTCGGCGCGTTCGGCTTTCTTTGCGTCCTCGTTGGCACGGGCGGTCAGCTCGCGGGCGCGCCTCTCGAGCTCCCGCCGTTTGGACTCGCGTTCGTCCTTCTTGCGCCGCCGCTCGGCGAGCTCGTCGTCCCTGGCCGGGGCGCTTCGCCGGCTCGCCTTCGCCGGAAGCTCGACCCCCGCAAAGACGTCGAAGCCCGAGGGCTTCACTTCTCCCGTCAGACGTCCAGCCTTCAGGGCTGCACGGCCGGCTTCGTCGACGGCAGCTGCGCGCAACGTCGACGAGATCTTGTCGCGGATCGTGCTGCTCGCAGAACGTCCCGAGCGCTCGAGAATCGCCTGCGCCTCCTGAGTGAGCTCGCGCAGGGCCTTTCGTTCGTCGGCTTGCGCGCGCCGTAATGCATCTCCCGTGCCGCCGCTCTTAAGCGCGTTCTCCTGCGCTTTCTTCAATCTCGCAGCCGACTCGAGCAGCAACTGGACTGCGCCCTGCTGTTCCCGCGCGAGTTGATTGATGGCCCAGGTGGCGACACTCGGCTTGGTGAGCTGCTTGACGTCAGCGGCCGCAGAAGCGTTTCCGTCGTCTTTCAACCGGCGTGCCAGCTCATTGCGCGCGGCGGTGAACTCCTCGGGTGGAAGCTCGAAGAGGCGATCGACTTCCTGCTTACTCATCGGTCCTTAGGGGCGAGGCGCGTAGCACTGAACCGACCGGCCGTTGCTCTCGGTCGTGCTCGACCGCTGGAAGTTCCAGACCTTCAGGAGCGGGAGAGGGATCGTCGGCGGGCAGATGTCGCCGCCGGTGTCGCCGAGATCGCGCCAGACACCGGCGCTTGGCCGTCTGAAGACTTCCGGTTGGTCCTGCGTGCCGAAGCGTGGGATCGAGAAGACCGCGACCGCGTACTCGCGGCCCTGGTAGCTGCCGTAATAGGTACGTCCGCGCAGAGGCCCGCGGATCGAGCGCGCCGTCAGGTTGGAGTGTGTTCGGATGAAGACTGCGCGCAGGGCGGCCTTTACCTTGGGAGTCGCAGCGAGGTTGCGTGCGCCGCCTGCACTCCACGCGGCCGGCACCGCGACGGACGCGAGTACGGCAACGACTGCGATCAGGCTCGAGGTTCTCACCTTGATCCATTCTCGCGTACCGGTGTGCCAGGGCCGCGTTACGCCAGGTGCTGCCGCAGGAACTCGACCGTGCGCGTGTAGGCGAGCTCCGTGGCCGCGGCGTCGTACTCGGGTCGATCGTTCTCCATGAACCAGTGCTTCATGCCGGGGTAGACGTGGGCCTCGCCGCGAACGGTAGCGGCCTGCAGTTCGGCCTCGGAGTTGACGAACTCGTCGTTCTCGGCGAAATGGCCGAGGTAGGCAACGCCCTCAGGCCCTTCGAAGACATCGCCGTAGATGGAGACGAGGGCAGTGACCTCCGGCCGCGCCTCGGCCACTTGCCTTGCATACCAAGCGCCAAAGCTGAGAGCGACGATTGCGGCGTGCTCCCCACGCGCATTCGGGTCGGCGAGCAGGTCATCGAGCGCCGATCCGACGAGCCCGAGGATCCGCTCGTACTCGCTGTCCATCTTCTGGCCGTGCGCATCTGCGTCCTCGATCGTCGTCAGGACGGTTCCGTCGAAGAGGTCGGGAGCCAGGACCGTGAACCCGTCGCCCGCGAGGCGGTCGGCGAGGTCCTTGATCGGCTGGTTGAGCCCCCACCAGGTATGCAGCAGCAGGACCGGTGTGCCCGTTCCCGTCGGCGGTGAGGCGACGTATCCAGGAGCGTCGTTGGTCATCCAGCCGGATTACATACCAATTCGCCGACGGGGCGGCACAGGAGTAGCCCCAAATGCGAGTAAATTTCGGTCATGCAGGACTTCGAGGTGATCGCTCAGGAACTGAGTGCGCTCGGCCATAAGCTCGATGAGCTCGACAGGCGTCTGGCCGCCGTCGAGAAGGTGAACTCGCGACTGGAAGAGGCTGCACTAACCACGGCTCGCGCGCTTGGAGAGATTTCCGGTCATTGGGACGCCGTCTATGAGGCGATGCGCCGAAGGGACGAATCTCAAGAAGCCGGCGAGCGCTGAATTCCGCCTAACCGCGAGGCGGACCCTTGCGCGCAAGCGCCGGACTGAGCCGCGCGACCATCGATAGCTCGATCTGAAGCTGAGCTCTCGTCAGACCCGAACGCGTCGCGAAGCCCGGTGATTTGTCGAGTCCACTCGGCCTGAGCGCCCGGATGCTCTGCAACACAACCGCGAAGACAAGGACAGCGGTTCCGGTGAGGACACCAAGGGTCGCGACCGAGACCGCGAAACTGAGTGCCTGTGAGGCCCCCACGCCCGAGGCGATCAGGGCCGCAGCGCCGGCCCCGACCTGCGTGGCCGCGCCGGCCGGACCGATCGGCAGCGCCGCGGCTGCAGCGCCGGCGCAAAGGAAGACGAGGGCTAGTGAGAACGAGTAGCCGATCCCGAGCGCGCCCAGGAGCAAGAAGACCGCACCCGCACGGACGAGCCAGCAGGCGAGCACGAGAGACCACGCTTGCGACGCACTCCGTAGCGAGGTCGTGCGCGGGGTCAGCCAGCGGCCGAGCCGGAAGCGCAGACAGTGCCTGCTTGCGATCAGGCGTGGCAGCGCGACGATTACTGCGGCGGCCGCGACACCGGCGACCGCAACGACGGCGAGTCCTGCGCGCACGGCGTTTCCCGCGTCTCCGGAGACGGCAGCAGCAAGAGCAAGCGGCGCCAGGGCGACGCTGTCGATCAGGCCGAGCATGACGAGCGAGAGGCAGAGCACGCGCACGCCGGTAGGGCAGGGTCTGTAGCGGCGGACGACGGCGATTCGCATCGCGTCGTCGAAGCGGCCGGGAAGCGCAACGCCGACCAGGGCGGCGCCGCCGTTGGCGGCCGCGAGCGCGAGGGGCTTTGGACGCTCGTCCTTTGTGAACAGTCGTCCCCAGCCGTACGCCTTGAGCCACTGCGCAAGGACAAGAAGAAGCCCTACGGCGACCAGCAAGGCCGGATGTCCGGTCGAAAGCGGCCAGGAAGTCGTCGCGAAGTGACGAGCCGCCAGCAACACCAGGACAATCACAACTGCGCCCGACCCCGCTGCGAGTGCCCACTGGACCCGACGCGAACGATGCATTCGCACCAGCGCTGCGACTAGCAAGCGATACCTACCGTCGACGACGGTCGGTGCGGCCGCTCCGTCGCTGCGTGACGCTCTCACTGCTGCTTCAACCTCCGCACGAAAGCGGGAGGACGCAGGAGCGTCACCGAGTTCGCCTAGCTATCCGCATACTAGCAGTCAAACCGCGAAACGGCCTGCTGGGCGATTTGCGTTCCGCGCTAGTCGGGCAGCGGACGGTGTCGTCGCGCGCGTGCTAACCAGCCGACCAAGGCACCGAGGAGCAATCCGGCCTCCGGCGCAAAGGGAACGTCAGTAGTCACGCTGACGAGGATTCCGAGCGCCAGACCAACGACCGCCCCGACGACGACAAACCACGTCTTCGTTCGATCGCGTCTAACGGCCATTGAGGACAACGCTCATGCAGGCGTCCCAGTTGCGATTGTCCGCGGCGTTAGTGAGGCGCGCGTCTCGCCACTCTCCTGACGCTTCAGGACAGTTCGTCATTATCGACGCCGGCGTTTCGATTGGTGCCGCGTGGCGCGCTCGGTGGGATTCACTCGTCCTCTTCACTCCCGCGCCGCTATGACAGCCTTCCCGGACTGCCTTTTCCGGGCGACCCCGAGGGCTACCCGACCCGCGACGACGACAGCCACGTCGTAACTCTCGCTAGATCGCTCGGTCGCCATCATGAGACCGAGACCGGTGGCGCTGAGGGTACGTCCTCCGCTTCGTCAAGCTTGGCTTCGGCGTTCAGCTGGGGCATCCATTCGAGCCAACGGGGGAGGTACCAGTTCCACTCACCGAGCAGCTTCATCGCTGCCGGCAGCAGTACGCCCCTGATCAGGGTCGCGTCGAGAAACACCGCGACTGCGAGTCCGACGCCGAGCTGTTTGATGTCGAGTGCGCTCAACGTGGCGAAGACCGCGAAGACGGCGATCATCACGGCCGCGGCGCTCGTGACCGTGGATGCGGTGGAACGGATGCCGCGTTCGACGGCCTGGTCGGTCGGGATGCCCTGGTCGACGAGTTCCTTGACGCGGCTGAGGATGAAGACGTGGTAGTCCATCGAGAGCCCGAAGAGGACTGTGAACAGGAACAGCGGTAACCAGGTGACGACAGCCCCGCTGGAGTGGAATCCGAGCAGTCCTTGCAAGTGGCCGTACTGGAAGATCCACACGAGCACCCCGTAGGCGGCGCCGACGGAAAGCAGGTTGAGGATGATCGCCTTGATCGGGATCACGATCGAGCGGAAGGTCACGAGCAGTAGCAGGAAGGCGAAACCGAGCACGAACGCGAACACGATCGGCGCGCGTGACTTCATTGTCTTGTTGAAGTCGACATTGGCTGCGGTGGCGCCGGTAACAGCCTGCTCGGTTTCGACTGGAAGCGTCGCGAGCACGGGCGGGATCACCTCGGTGCGAAGAGTCGCAAGTGCCCGCACAGCCGTTGCGTCCTGCCCTTCGCCAGCGAGCGGGAAGTCAACACGTGCCACGGTCTTCGCGTCGTTGACGGCAACTCGAATCGGTTGCTGGATCACACCGGTTGCGAGCGCGCGTTTCTTGAACTCGGCGTATGCCTTTGCGAACTGCGGTGTCGTCACATCGTTGGCCCTGACGACAAGGTGTGCTGGATCCTGGGAGCCGGGGAAGGATGCCTGGATCGTGTTGTAGGTCTTCACGATGCTCAGGCTCTTCGGTAGGTCGGTGAAGCTCGACTGCTTGGTATGCAGATTCAGGACTGGCAGCGCAAGCACGACCAAGAGCCCCACCGACACACCTACTGCGATCAGGGGACGGCGCATCGACTTCGTGATCACGAAGCCCCAGAGCCTCGACTCCTGTCGGTTGCCCTTGAGGCGTTGCAGCACAGTCGGTGTTTCACGCAGCCAGACGAGCCACTTGGGTTGTGTCTTGAACGGCCGCAAGAGACGAAGTGCTGTCGCCGCGAGCACCTGTCGCACGCCGCGCTCGATGTAGCGGTCGAATTTGCCCAGTAGCGCGGGTAGCACGGTCAGTGATCCGACCAGCGAGCTGAAGACGACGAGCATGGCGCCGATGCCGATCGACGTGAAGATCTTGGTACCGGCGAAGAGCATCCCCGCCATTGCGACCAGCACGGTGAAACCGGAGATGAGGACCGCCTGGCCGGAGGTTGCGGCGGCACGGAAGAGCGCGTCATGCCCTTGATGGCCGGCGGCACGCTCCTCGCGCTCTCGCTTCAGATAGAAGAGCGAGTAGTCGACGCCTACGGCCATCCCCATCAACAGGATCACCGACTGGGTCGCATCGGAGGCATGGAACACGTGACTCGCCAGCGCCGACAGCCCCACCGAAGCTAGCACCGCAGAGAAGGCAAGCAAGACCGGGACGCCCGCGGCGACGAAAGCACCGAAAGCGATCAGCAAGATCAGGAAGGTGATCGGTACGGAGAGCTTCTCCGCCTTCACGAAGTCCTTGTCGATCGTCTTGCTCAACTCATGGGTCGCGCTCGCAAATCCGAACTCCGCGACGGTGAAGGAAGGGTTCGCCTTCTGAAGTCCTGCGACAGCGTCCAGCAGCGGTTGCACCCGCGCGTCCGCTGTGTCGAACTTTCCCTTCATGTCGAACTCGATCAGCTGCGCATGCTGGTCTTGCGAGATCTGACCGCCGGCTCCGGTGCGCAATTTGGTCACCTGCGGCATCGTGCGCAGCTTCGCGAGCACGCTCTGTACGGTCGAGCGGAAGGCCGGGTCAGCGACTGTTTGCGCCTCGGAGCGAACGATGACGCTCTCTGCCGCAGGCGTATCGAATCCGGCGCTCGTCAGCAGCTGCTCCGCACGAGCCGATTCGCCCGTGGACTGCTCGGACGCGGTCAGCGTGTGCGTGCCGACCGTCATGCCGAGACCGATCGCGACTACAACGAACGCGACCCAGATGGCAACCGCGGTCTTCCAGTGACCCGCACTCCAACGTCCTGCACGGGCGGCAAAGTTGTAACGGGTCATGAGCGGCTCCCCCTCAGGTGTGGCCGCTGAGCCCTCAGGCAACTCGATAACGGCAGGTCGCAGTAGAATACACGATACTAATGTCGTGATTCTAGTTTCGCGGTTTATGAATCGTGCGTATGCACCAAATGACTGAGACACTAAGACAGAAGACAGAGAGCCAGCCACCGAGGACCTGGCTCTTCTTAACCAACCATGCGCACGTGCTTCTCTGCATCGCACGCGACCCGCAAGCGCGAACGCGAGACATCGCCGAGCAGGTTGGGATCACCGAACGGGCGGCCCAGCGGATCGTCGCCGAGTTGGTCGCCGAGAAGTACCTCACCCGCACCAAAGTCGGACGACGTAACCACTACACGATCAATCGCCGCGGCCGTCTCCGTCACCCGATCTTTCGCAATCTCGCGATCGGTCCGCTGCTCGAAGTGCTGAATACCGTGAGATAGCGGGGCAAGCGCCTTGGGCGGGACGATGTAAGAGGGTGGTCTTTCGGTCGGTATACGAATCGCGTTTTAGGGGGCTACAATGCCCCTCGCCGGTCGAGGGGTCGACCGGGTTCCAGTTGTCACTTAGAGGGGAGAGACACTTGAAGGCATTTCTAGCTGCGCTTGCAGTCGGCGTGTTTGCGCTGATCGCGGGTGCATCGACGGCGACATCAGCGCCGTCGCGTGAGCACTTGCTCGTCGGGTACAACCACGCCCCGACGGCGGCCGACCGCGCCGCAATCGCGAGCGTGGGAGGCAAGATCCGGCGTGAGTTCGCCTCGATCGGGGCGCTCGCCGTTGACCTGCCGTCGGGCAAGGCTGCGAGCATTCGCAGCCAGTCCGGCGTCAGCTACGTCGAGACGGACGGAGTTCGCACACCGCTGTCGCTGTCGGGGACGTTGCCGACCATGCAGCTCGTCCCGAGCCTCGACAACGGGCTGTACGGCCTCGTGACGACGCACACGGTCGAGGCGCAGGCCGCGGGCAACATTGGCAGTGGCGTCACGGCGTGCGTCGCCGACACCGGCCTCGATACGAACCACCCCGATATCGCGCCGAACCTCGTCGACACGTATGACGTGTTCAGCGGCACGTCGGGTCTCCACGCGACCGACGTCTACGCCCTTGGCGTTCAGAGAACGGAGACGCACGCGACTCACGTTTCGGGCATCGTGCTCGGCGCCAACAATGGCCTCGGCATCGTGGGCGTCGCGCCCGGCGCGAAGCTCAAGGAAGCACGCGTCCTCGAGACGCACGCGGACGGCACCGTGAGCGGCGAGACGAGCGAAGTCATGGCGGGTGTGCAGTGGCTGGCGGAGCACGGCTGCCAGGTCATCAACATGAGCCTCGGCGGCGGCGACAGGTCGCAGGCCGAGGCGGCGCTCTACAACCACATCCGCAACGACCTGCACGTGCTGATCGTCGTCGCGTCGGGCAACGACGCCTCGAAGAAGGTCTCGTTCCCCGGCGGGTATCAGAGCGTTCTCACGGTCGGCGCGGTCGACTCGAGCAACCAGCTCGCGTCGTTCTCGAACACCGGTGCGCAGCTCGACGTCGTCGCCCCTGGCGTCGACAATCTGTCGTCGTTCCCGGTGACTGAGGGCCGCGACGCTTTCGCCACGATCGGCAGCACCACGTACGCGGCGCTGCCGATGGAGTTCGCCGGCGCGACGCCGGCCAGTGGCGTCACCAGCACGCTCGTCAACTGCGGTCTCGGCCAGAACGCGGCCGCTTGCGGAGCGAGCCCACCTGCCGGCTTCGTCGCGCTGATCCAGCGGGGCGCGGTCAGCTTCGCGCAGAAGGTCGACAGTGCGATGCAGGCCGGCGCTGCCGCCGCGATCGTCTACAACAACGCGGCGAACGGCCCGGGCAACTTCAGCGGGACGCTCGGCACCGTCGATGACAATGGCACGCCGTGGATCCCCGCCATCTCGCTGTCGCAGACCGACGGCGAGGCGATCGCCGCCGCGCATCCGGCGACCGCGAGCGCGTTCAACGTCGTGATGGCATGGAACTACGACAGTGGCACGTCGATGGCCACGCCGCACGTGACCGGTCTCGCCGCGTTGATCCTCGGGAAGGACCCGAAGCTCACGCCGGATCAGGTGGAGACGATCATCGAGCGGCACACCACCGACCTCGGCGTCCCGAACTACGACACGAAGTTCGGGTGGGGCCTCATCAACTCGAACGCCGCGCTCGCAGCGACGCCGTAACACGCAGCATGGATTGGAACGAGGGGCCCGCACCTGCGGGCCCCTCGTCGTTCACGGCACTGCTCTCCACGCACCAAAGTGGCAGGTTCGAGATCTGCCCGGTCTGAATTGCACGAGCAATCGGCCGTTCCGTTATCTGCGCGTGAAACTGCAGGTGTTCCGCTTGACACGGTCGGCTGGTCGTCGGACATGCGCGTTTCGTTGGCAAAAGACAGCGAGATTCACCACTCGCCCGGGAGGAGGACGGCCGAGACGCCTGGAACTCTTTTGGCGTGAGGTGGGGCAGCACCAGAGGTGACCAGGCGGGCAGGCCGAACTTCTTTGCGAGAGCGACGCACGTTCTAATCGGGCTCGGTCTGCTGTCGCTTGCGGCTCCGGACATCGGCGTGTCCGCCACGGGCGCCGGAGAGATTCGCGCGTGCGTGAATAGGGTCAGCGGCATCGCACGGATCGTGCGCGCCGGTGACTCCTGTCGCGCCAGTGAGTACTCAGTTTCGTGGTCGACCGGCGTCGGCCCTGGCCCGACGCGGATCTTCGCCTGCGTGAATAAACGCACACGCCGAGTCCGCATAGTTCCGTCGCAGCGGCGCTGCCGACGGTCGGAGTACCGCGTTTCGTGGCTGCGCGTTCCCGAAGGGCCGACCGGTCCGGCGGGGCCCACGGGCGCCACTGGCCCGGCGGGGCCGAGCGGAGGCGGCGGCGGAACTCCGGGTCCCCCAGGTCCCGCCGGCCCTGCGGGCACACCGGGTGGACCCGGTCCGGCCGGGCCAGAAGGGCCGACCGGCGTGGCAGGGCCGACCGGTGCGACCGGTGCCACGGGTGCATCGGGTGCCGTGGGGACAACCGGAGCGACTGGCCCCGCAGGCCCGCAGGGACCGACTGGTCTGACGGGTGCAACAGGGGCGGCGGGTTCGACCGGTGCCACGGGGACGACAGGTGCAACTGGCGCGACTGGCGATACGGGTGCAACGGGTGCAACTGGCGTAACAGGCGCGATCGGAGCAACCGGTTCGACAGGAGCGACCGGTTCGAGCGGAGCGACGGGCGCAACGGGCGCGACAGGTCCCGCGGGCCCGCAGGGGCCGACTGGTGCGACGGGTGCAACCGGGGCGACCGGTTCGACCGGTGCCACGGGCGCAACAGGTGCAACTGGAGATACGGGTGCGACCGGTGCAACCGGCGCAACCGGCGGGACGGGAGCGACCGGAGCGACCGGTGATGCAGGTGCGACGGGTGCAACCGGGGCGACCGGTTCGACCGGCGCCACGGGCGCAACAGGTGCAACTGGCGCGACTGGCGATACGGGCGCCACGGGAGCTACCGGTGCAACAGGGGCAACGGGACCGGCAGGTCCGCAGGGACCGACCGGTGCGACCGGTGCAACAGGTGCAACAGGCGATACGGGCGCAACGGGCGCGACTGGCGATACAGGTGCATCGGGCGCGACGGGTGCGACGGGCGGAACGGGAGCGACCGGAGCGACCGGCGATACCGGTGCGACAGGCGCAACGGGAGCTACTGGTGCAGCGGGGGCAACGGGTACGACAGGTTTGCAGGGGCCGACCGGTGCGACCGGTGCGACCGGTGCAACAGGTGCGACTGGCGCGACTGGTGATGCAGGTGCAACTGGTGCGACCGGTCCGGCTGGTCCGCAGGGACCGACCGGTGCAACCGGAGCGACCGGCTCGACCGGTAGCACGGGCGCAACAGGTGCATCCGGCGCGACTGGCGCGACTGGCTCAGCAGGCACGACGGGTCCGGCGGGTCCACAGGGTCCGACGGGCGCAACGGGTGCGACGGGGTCGACAGGCGCAGCGGGCGCGACCGGGCCGGCAGGCCCACAGGGGGCGACCGGTGCGGCGGGAGCAACCGGCGCGACCGGCTCTCAGGGGCCTACGGGCCCGGCCGGCGCTACAGGCCCAGCAGGCACGGCAGGCGTCTACGTCAAGAGCGCAACGGTCAACATGACCGGCGCCGGGACGAACGTTCTCTGCAACAGCGCGACCGATAAGGCACTCGGAGCCGGATTTGCTCCGACCTTGACCGGAGCGAACGGCAGCACGCTGGCCATCAGACCTGTCGATTCCGGTGGGAACATTATCGCCAGCGGCACACCGAACGGGTGGAAGTTCTCATCGTCTGATGCCGGAAATAGCGCGGTGCTCGTCTACATCACGTGCGCGCCCTAGCGTTCAACAGCGATCTTCGTCCCGGCTGACGACGAGTGGTCCCAAGCCGTACTCGGGGCCGCCGCTTCCCGGTGCGAACATACTGCGTGAATACCGGAGCTCGACATCGTGGACACCCGCGGCCAACGTCGCGGTCCCCAACCGTGTGTATTGACCGGAGTTGTTGAGCTGGTCGGTCTGCGCGCCGATCTCTCGGCCGTCGACCAGTGCAGCGAGACGGTTCCGGAAGGATCCGCCGACCCACACGGAATAGCGTCCGGTCGCCGGCAACCCAATCTGCGCTCGAACGACTCCGGGGCGGGTCGGGTATACAAGCTGCCCGCCGGCGGCAGCGGGCCAGGTCGCGGGATGATCGACGCGAGAAAGTGCGAGCACGGCCTCCGCGTTCCCTGACCGAGACCGGTTGAGACTGCTGAGCGCGCGCGAGGCATCACAACCTCGAGCACCGGCGCCGACAGACTCTTGCGTCCGCCGCCAGACGTCATAGAAGCGTCCACGCCATGCGAGCTGATAGATCGTAGGCGGCCGGCTCGCAAGCGGGGACCGCCGCAGGATCAAAGTTCTGTAGATCCCGACCGCGCTCTGCTGGAACTCGGCAAGATCGGCGTACGCGCCCTTCTCGAGCATCGCACCGTTGCGAAGCGGAATTTGACGCCGCCGGAGTTCCGATGCTCCTTCAGCGTCGACCGCACGAAGGAAGTGCCGGACCCCGTACGGCTGGTACTCGGTCATGAGCGCAGGCCCCTGCCCGGCGAAGCGGTGACCGATCCGTTCGAGCTCGGCCAGTTGTGCACGTGGAGCGAGGTTGACGCCGTGATACGCCAGCACGTTCGACCACAGGACGCCTCCGGCAACGACCGTCAAGGCGAGGATCCCCTCGGTCGTACGCCGATGCGAGATGAGTCCGGCGCAGCCCACGACCGCGGCGAAGAGGAACGCGGGCGAGGCGATTGTGTACGCCTTCGCGACGACCCACGGAGAGCCGAGCGTGCCGATGAGGACGCAGCCGATGATCGCGCTCCCGGTGTAGAGCAGCGGAGGCCAACTCCGCTCCCGCAAGAGAAACACGCAGCCGGTCAGCGCTGCAACGGCGACCACGGCCAGGAGGACTCGCGTTGCCGCAAGATCCTGCGGGTCGAGCCTGAAGTCGCTCGTCGGCCACACCCCGAGAACCTGGAGGCTGCTCAACGGGTGGACGAGATTGCCCAGCACGGTGCCGCTCCGCACCGCCTCCTCGGTGGCAGCGCTGAGGAACGACCGAGCGTCCAGCAGAGTCGGAATCGAGAGGAGCACGATTGCACCTAGGAAGCCGCCGATCTGGGCCACCTTGCGGCGACCACGAGCCGCAAGCACCAACAGCACAGCCGCCGGCACGAGCAGCCACACCGCACCGCCGACGCTCAGGACGCCGAGAACGGCGGCGATCGCGACCGCCGCCGGAACGACACGCCGCGGACGCGAGAGCTCCTCTACGGATGTCGGCGCAACGGCTGCGACGAGCGCGACGAGCGGTGCTGCTGCGAGTTCCTTGATTCCTCCCCAGAGCGCGAAGCCGTAGAGCAATGCCGGCTGGGCAGCAACGCCCGCGGCGACGGCGCGAAGGCGCACCGATTGCAACGCGCGCGCCGCGAGTGCGTAGAGGACGAGAGCAAGCATTGCTGCGAGGAACGCGAGGTAGGGCTGATACACCCATGCGCCGTCCACACCGGTGAGCTCCTTTGCGATCCCGAACGGAAGGAGCGCGCCGACGGGGTAGCCGTGAGCGAGGTTGACCCAGAGCGTTGCCTCGTACGACGACGGTGCGAGGCCCGCGAGGCTGTGGCCGTGCTCCATCACGCGGTCGGTCAACGCGAGGAATGTCGCGGTGTCGTCGAGCTTGATGTACCCGGCGAACGTGGCCTCGCCGGACATCACGACGGGCGCGGCATAAGCGCAGAAGACGACTCCTGCAGCGGTGAGCGGCGGGAGTGCCCGGTGCGGCTTGCCTCTTCCGACTCCACTCGCGAGTCCTGCGGCGGCGAGAGCCACGACAACCGGAACCGTCAACGTCGCGGTCGTCGCGCTCAGAGTCGTGACGCCTGCGACCACCACGATCACCGCTAGCCCCACGGGGGCGAGGAGCGCGACTGACATTCTCGCGCCGGTCGCCCGTTCGAGCAGCAGCCCGCAGCCAAGCGCGAGCGCTCCGAGCACTGCCGGAAACAGCAACCACGGCGCGAGAAGGCTCACGGACCGAGGTCCCCGGCACGGGGCTCGAGCCCACCGGCCGTTGCCGGCCGGTCAAGGGTCATTTGATCGGGACGATCCGTCCGGAGGCGACGAGGTTTCGCGCGGTGCGCCCATTGGGGTCGAACACCTCGACCTGCACCTTCGAATCGGGGTACGCGAAGTAGACGCTCGTCGGCCTCGCCGAGTCGTAGACCGCGATGCCGCCTCCCCTCAGCCTGACGACCACAGCGCCGGCTCGTTTGCCGGCAGTCCTGGTCCGGGCGAACGCATCCGGCACGGGGTACGTGCCGATCGCGAGAAACGCGGGGCGGGGGTCGCCGGCCCGGGCGTTCGGCGGGAGGTAGCGGATAAAGATGTTGCCCGCAGCAGTCCTGGTCAACTCGTAACCCATCCTGGGCCGCGTGCCGGCCCAGAAGAGCGGATGGCCGAGCGTGGCGGCCAGCCCGCGCAGCCGCCCGGTTGGCACGACTGTCGCGACTGCCGGAGTGGGCGACGCCTGTAGTGCCGGTTTGCTCGTGGTGTCGCTCCGGAGCAGGAGCCAGGCGACGAACCCCGCGACGAGAGCGACGGCCAGCACCGCGCCGATGCGCAGTCGCGGCGGCGTCCATGTCTTGGCGGCAATCGTCGAGTCGTCGAGCACCGGATCAGCTTAGAACCCGGCCAGGTCGGCAAACCCTCGCCAGGACGACCGGCTTAACGGAGCGGCACAGGAGTCGAACCTGCCTAGCGTCGGGCTACGACGCCGTACTGGTTTTGAAGACCAATTGGGGCACCGGCCCCAGCCGCTCCGAACGGGACAGTAACTAGACAGGAAGCCCGTCCTCGACCCAGCCGCGTGTCAGGTAAAGCCAGAACGCGAGCCCGGCCCACTCGCCGTAGCGTTCGAAGCGGCGCTCGATCGTCGCGTCTTTCAGCGCGCCGCGTGCGCCGGAGAGCTTGACGTACGTCGGTCGGGTCCACGAGTCGAGCACCAAACGGGAGTAGCGGCCCAGCGATGTCAGCATCACGTGTGCCGCCGCGTATGGGCCGACGCCGGGAAGCTCGAGCAGGCGTGCGGCGATTTCATCGTCCGCCAGTTCCGAGTCGTTCAGCGCTTCGAGATCGAGCGTCCCCTCAGCGACGTCGGTCGCGAGCTTCTTCAGGTACGGACCGCGGTAGCCGGCGCGAATGACGTCCTTGTAGAACTGCTCGTCGGCGGCTGCCATCGCCGCGGGAGTCGGGAACGTCCGTCTGCCGCCCGGCGCTTCGCTGCCGAGGTTGTCGACGAGCGCGGCCGTCATCTTGCGCGTGCCGGACCACGCCGTGTTCGTCGTGCAGATCGTCTTCACGACGTCTTCGAACAGTGTCGGCGCGCGCAGCATGCGTCCTGCGCCGAGCGCGCACCACGAAAGCTCGTCCTCGCGCACGAGTGCGTAGAAGGCGGAAAGATCCTCGTCGAGTCGAAACATGTGCCGGGCCATGCTCGTGAGGCCAGCTCGTGTTCGCTCGCCGACCGTGCCGGCGACCACCTCGATGCGGAGTTTGCCCGCGCTCTCCGTCAGCCGCACCGTGCGCGCGCCGCGCCTCACGGTCAGCGTTGTCTCCAGCATGCGCCCGTCGAGGTCGAGACGGTTGGGCGGAAGCTCGGCGACGCCGTGCGACACGATCGTCCGCGCGAAGTCGACCGGCTCGTCGCCCGCACCGACGAGCGGGATCTCAGCGACGAGTGTCATCGCTTGTCTTACATGGCCCGAGGCTGGCGTGCGGCCGCCACGGCTAGGGCGGTCTCATACTCGTTAGCGGTGACCCGAACGATGCCCGCCTCGAAGTCGGCCCTGGCGTTCTCTGCCGGGTCGATCTGCGACAGCACGGTACTCATCGGTACCGGCGGATCCCACTCCTCGACCTCAGCCAGCAACACACCGCCACGGGAATCGCCCGGGTACACCTGCGCCTCAAACGGTGTCCAATCATGAACCGCTGAGGCTAGCTCGGCTTGGCCGATGAACTTCCGCTCGGGTGCGCCCAGAAAGACAAGGATGAGGTCGCCGGCGGCAAGCGCCTTGCGGTGCGGCTCATCTGCGTCGATGCCCCACATCCTGACTCGCAGGAGTTCAGTGGCCTGCTCACGCAGCGCTGGCCGTGACGCTGCCTCCCCCCTTACGAAGTTGAAAAGGTAGTGCGCCAACCCAAGGAGCGTACCCTGGACATCGCCGAGTGTCCGCTTGCCGTTCCGACGAGTTGCAGCGTCGTCTGGACCAGCGTCCGTAAATGTCCCTGACGAGTGCGAGCTTGCCACCGTGAACACGGTGCAAGAGGATGCAGTCATGGCTGGGGCGTCTGGCACGCAGAAGGCGGCGGCGGCTGATGGGCGGACGCTGACGATCGCCGAGTGGGGCGACCCGGATGGGTTCCCGGTCTTCTTCCTTCATGGCACGCCGGGCTCGCGTTTTGTCGGGCAGGCCTTCTCGGGCGCGTATGCAAGTGTGGGAGCGCGCGTGATCACCTACGACCGGCCCGGCTACGGCGGCTCCGATCGCTTCCGCGGCAGGCGGGTGGTGAACAGCGTCGCTGACGTTTCCGCGATCGCAGACAGCCTCGGTATCGAGCGGTTCGCCGTGAGCGGCGGCTCCTGGGGCGGCCCGCACAGCCTGGCGGTTGCCGCACGTCTGCCCGAGCGGGTGACGAGAGCCGCCTGTAGAGCGGGGGTCGCGCCGTTCGACATGCCTGGCTTCGACTGGTTCGCGGACATGGACGCGGCCAACATCGACGAGATCGGCTGGGCACTGGGGGGGCGAAGACGTCCTCGCCCGCGAAATCGAGCGAACGGCGGCTGGGATGCTCGAACGGGTAGCCGACGATCCTTCCAAGGTGATCAGCGACAACGTGGAGCTCTCTGAGGCTGACCGTGCCGTGATGGCGAGTCCCGAGCAGCACGAGGCGATTCGGCGGGACATCAATGAGGCGTTCCGTCGCGGCGTCTGGGGCTATGTCGACGACATCTTCTGTTTGATCCAACCTTGGGGCTTCGATGTGACCGAGATCGGTGTTCCGACCCGCGTCCTTTACGGCCTGACCGACGTGCTCGTGCCGCGCCAGCATGGCGAGTGGCTCGCTCACAACGTGCCCAACGCCGAGGTCGTCATCGATGAACAGGGCGGCCACATGCCTGATCCCAACCTCGTCACGGAACGATTCGGCTGGCTCGTCCAGCCGGTCTGACGCTCTTTACGCAACGCCACTCAAGATGACCAAGGCTGCTTCCGCGGCTCACGACGGGCGTGGGCCAGCGTTGCGGAATGCCATGAAGGAGGAAGCGAAGGGACTCATCAGGCACACGAATGAGACGAGACCGAGTGCGTTCGGGGCGCTTTCGCGCTACCCAGTTGTGTTCTCGATCTCGTAACGGAGGTAGGGTTGCCCGTATCTCTGGATCTGCTCGACCTTCTTCAGCCCTGTTTTCTCGGCGACACGGGCTGAGGCGCGGTTGCCGGGTCGAACCAGACTTACGAGCCGCGGTAACTGGAGGGTGGTGAACGCGTAGTCGCGGACAGCGCACGCTGCCTCCGTGGCGTACCCCTGATTCCAACAATCGCTGCGAAAGTCGTAGCCGAGTTCCGCAACTTGCTCGTCGGCGACCTTCATCAACTCGAGCCCGCAATCACCGATCAAGCGACCGTCGCCCTTCAGACACGCCGCGAAGAGACCGAAGCCGTGCCGGCGCTGGTGAGCAAGGTTGCGCTCGAGCCAGCTGTACATCTGGTCCTGCTCGAAAGGCGCCTCGCCGAAGGCGGCCATCACAAGCGGATCACCGAAGATCCCCAACAACTCGTCTACGTCGTCGGCGACCATCGGCCGCAAGACGAGCCGCTGCGTCTCGAGCTCGGCCACCGCACCGAGTGTAAAGCGACTCGATTACTCGCCTTGCGCGAGTGTGTTCTTACTAGATCCTCATAGGCGCGATTTGTGGTGTAAGGCTGTATGAGCGTGCAGATCGTCTTGACGACGTCCTCGAACACTGTCGGCGCGCGCAGCATCGGTCCCGCGCCGGTAGCGCACCAGGACAGGTCACCGTCGGCGCTGACCACCGCGTAGAAGCCGGACAGTTCCTCGTCGAGCCTGAACATTTGGCGACGATCGCCGCCAGTGCGTCTCGCGACTTCACGCCGACCCGTCCCGAGACGACATCGATACGCAGCTTCCTGCCCGACTCGGTCACCCGAACCGTACGCGCACCCCCGGCACGAGCAGCGTCGTCTCGAAGGAGCGTCCCGCGAGGTCGACGTGGTTCGGCGGCAGCTCGGCGACCCGTGGGAGACGATGGTGCGGGCGAAGTCAACCGGTTCGCCCCCAGCGCCACGGAGTGGAAGGGCACCGATGCGAGTCAAGTCATTCGAGTATCTCGAACGCCAGAT
>Ga0307323_10000050_pt1 | contig 30513 bp, 36 predicted proteins | sample ER_DNA_381_FD_194496 | JGI IMG/M metagenome (GOLD analysis project Ga0307323, IMG submission 194496) | Bulk soil microbial communities from the East River watershed near Crested Butte, Colorado, United States - ER_DNA_381 | ecosystem: Environmental > Terrestrial > Soil > Floodplain | place...
GGAGCCGTCCAGGCAGCCGAGGATGGCCTGTGTGAGCTGTGCGCCCGGCCCCGTCTGCACGACGAGCACCTGGGCCTGCTCGCGCTCCTCCACGGCGACGGCCGTCACTCCACCGAGCCCGCGCACCCGGGCGAGGGCCTCGTCGCCGACGCCGTAGACCTCGACCTCCACCACGGTTCCCTCGGCCACGCCGCGCTTGAGCTGCTCCGGCGTGCCCTCGGCCACGATCTCGCCCTGCGTGATCACCGCGATCCGGTCGCAGAGCGCGTCGGCCTCGAACATGTAGTGCGTCGTCAGCAGCACGGTCTTGCCCGCGTCGGTGAGCGAGGCGATCATGGCACGCACGTCGCGAGCTCCGACCGGGTCGAGCCCGATCGTCGGCTCGTCGAGGAAGAGCACCTCGGGGTCGTGCAACAGCCCGCGCGCCACGTGCAGGCGCTGCTTCATCCCGCGCGAGTAGCCCTCGGCGCGCTCGTGCTCGCGGCCCGTGAGCCCCACGAGCTCGAGCAGCTCCTCGATCCGCCGCTTCTGGTCTCGCGGCGGCACGCCGTAGAGCTCGGCGAAGTAGCGCAGGTTGTCGTAACCCGAGAGGCGCTCGTAGACGCCGCGCTCGCCGCCGAAGACGTAGCCGATCCGCTTGCGCACCTCACGCGCGTTCTCGACGACGTCGAGCCCGAGCACGGTCGCCTTCCCGGCGGTTGGGATCAGGAGCGTGATCAGCATCTTGATCGTGGTCGTCTTGCCGGCCCCGTTCGGGCCGAGCAGGCCGAACAGCTCGCCCGCCTCGATCGCGAAGTCGACCCCGCGAACGGCCTCGATTTCCTTCGTCCGGCGGCGCAGCGTCCCCGTGTGGGTCTTGTAGGTCCGCCGAAGTCCCTCTGCCTCGATCGCAGCCATTCGCGGGAGCCTAGCGTTGAAGATGGACTGCTACACTCACCCGCGCGCGGCGGCGTAGCTCAGTTGGTTAGAGCAGCGGAATCATAATCCGCGTGTCGGAGGTTCGAGTCCTCCCGCCGCTACCTCCTCGAGTATTCGGAGCAAGAGAGAGCAGACATGGCAACCGGAGTAAGAGTCGGAATCACGCTCGCCTGCACGGAGTGCAAGCGGCGCAATTACCAGACCGAGAAGTCGAAGCGGAACAGCCCGGACCGCGTCGAGTTCAAGAAGTACTGCCGCTGGTGCGGCCGCCACACCGCGCACCGGGAGACCAGGTAGTGGCGAGACAGACCCGCTCCGAGCGCCGCGCCCGCCGTGCGGCACAGGCCGAGAGCCGCGCAGCCGTCGAGCGCGCGCCTCAGCGCCCTCAGCAGCAGCCGCAGCCGGCGCAGCCGCAGGTGCGCGCGCCTGCCGAGCCCGCCAAGAGCACCGACGGCCACCACGTCCCCGGCGCAGGCGGCAAGCGCTTCGTCAGCGAGTCGTGGGCCGAGCTGAAGAAGGTCGACTGGCCCGGCCAGCAGCAGCTGGTCCAGGGCACCGCCGTCGTCCTCGTCGCCTGTCTGATCACGGGCGCGTACCTGTTCCTCGCCGACCAGATCTTCCGGCGCTTCGTCCAACACGTCCTGCTGGGAGGCTGATCTCTTTGTTCCGCTGGTACGCGATCAACACCTATTCCGGGCACGAAAACAAGGTCAAGACGAACCTCGAGCACCGCATCGACTCCATGGCACAGCAGCAGCGCTTCCGGCGTGTCGTCGTGCCGACCGAGCAGGTCGTGGAGACCAAGGACGGCCAGAAGGTGCAGACCGAGAAGCGGATCCTCCCGGGCTACGTGCTCGTGAACATGGACCTCAGCGACGAGTCCTGGACGGTCGTGAAGAACACGCCGGGAGTGACCGGGTTCGTCGGCGCCGGCTCCAAGCCCGTGCCGCTGTCGCAGGGCGAGGTCGACCGGATCCTGCGCACCGGAGCTCAGACCGGCGACCGGCCGCGCGCGCAGGTCGAGTTCTCGCTCGGCGAGTCGGTGAAGGTAACCTCCGGCCCGCTTTCCGACTTCGACGGCTCGATCGTCGACGTCAATGCCGACCAGCAGAAGCTGAAGGTGCTCGTCGACATCTTCGAGCGCCAGGTGCCCGTCGAGCTCGGCTTCGACCAGGTGAAGAAGATCGACTGATGGCCAAGAAAGTCCTGACACTCATCAAGCTCCAGATCCCCGGCGGCCAGGCGAACCCGGCTCCGCCGGTCGGCCCTGCGCTGGGCCAGCACGGGGTCAACATCATGGAGTTCTGCAAGGCCTTCAACGCTCAGACCGCGCAGGAGAACGGCCGCATCATCCCGGTCGAGATCACGGTCTACGAGGACCGCTCGTTCGACTTCATCACGAAGACGCCGCCGGCCGCCGTGCTGATCAAGGAGGCGCTCCGGCTCGAGAAGGGCTCCGGCGAGCCGAACCGCGAGAAGGTCGGCCGCCTGACGCGGGCCCAGCTGCAGTCGATCGCCGAGGCGAAGATGCCCGACCTGAACGCCCGAGACGTCGAGCACGCGATGCTGATCGTCGCCGGCACGGCCCGCTCCATGGGTGTGGAGACCGATCTCTGATGCCTAGCCACGGCAAGGCCTACCGGAACGCGCGCTCGACGATCGACCGAGAGCAGCTCTACTCGCCGGTCGAGGCCGTTCGCCTGCTCAAGGGCTCCGAGACCGCCAAGTTCGACGAGACGGTCGAGGCGCACTTCAACCTTGGCCTCAACGTGCGCCACGCCGAGCAGCAGCTGCGCGGGACGCTGATGCTCCCGCACGGCACCGGCCGCGAGTCGCGCGTCGCCGTCTTCGCCGAGGGCGAGAAGGCGCGCGAGGCGGAGGAGGCCGGCGCCGACGTGGTCGGCACCAACGACCTCGCCACGAAGATCGAGGAGGGCTTCGACGACTTCGACGTCGCCGTCGCCACCCCCGACCAGATGGGTGTCGTCGGCAAGCTCGGCCGTATCCTCGGCCCGCGCGGGAAGATGCCGAACCCGAAGACCGGCACGGTGACGATGGACGTCGGCAAGGCCGTCCGCGAGGCGAAGGCGGGCAAGCTCGAGTACCGCACCGACCGCGGCGCGAACGTCCACGTGATCATCGGCAAGAAGAGCTTCGACGAGCGGCAGCTGCTTGAGAACTACGCCGCGCTGATCGACGAGATCATGCGCGCGAAGCCGTCCGCCGCCAAAGGGCGCTACATCAAGACGGTTACACTGACCAGCACGATGGGCCCGGGGATCCACGTCGACCCGGCGCGGACGAAGGGCATCGTCGAGGAATCCGAAGGAGAGCCTGCAGCCGAAGCAGTGACCGCGTAGAGCCCACGCCGAAGAACGCTGGCAGCCCGAAAGGCAGAAGACCAGTCGAGGCGGGAGCAAGGAAAGGCATCGAGCCTCTCCGAGCCCGCCTGCGTGCGGGCTCGATTCGTGAAGGAGGTGAAGCGATGCTGAGATCCGAGAAAGAACGAGTAGTCGAGCAGCTGGCCGAGCGCCTGCGCGCAACGGAGACACTGATGGTGGCGGACTACCGCGGCCTGACGATGCCCGAGATCGACGAGCTGCGCACCCGCTTGCTCGAGGCCGGGGCGCGCTTCACGGTGGTGAAGAACACGCTCACGAAGCTCGCGGCCGAGGCAGCCGGAACGACGGAGGTCCTGGAGCTGATCGACGGCCCGACCGCGATCGCGTTCCTCGACGCCGACGGCGATCCGGCCGCGGTGGCGAAGGTGCTGAACGACACCGCGAAGACGAACGACGTGCTCGTGATCCGCGGCGGCTTGCTCGAGGGCAACGTTGTGGGCGACGCCGAGATCAAGCGGCTCGCAACGCTGCCGTCGGCAGAGGTGCTGCGCGCCCAGCTCGTCGGCGCGGTGGCCGGGCCGCTGACGATGGTGGTCGGCCTCTTCACGGCGCCGCTGCGCGATCTGGTCGGTGTGCTCGATGCGCGCATCCGCCAGCTCGAAGAGCAGGGCGAGACCGTCCGTGAGCCGGTGGCCGAGGAGCCGCAGGCGGAGCCCGTCGAGGAACCGCAGGCAGAAGAGCCGCAGGCCGAGGCGCCTGCAGAGGAAGTTACGGAAGAGCAGTCCGAAGAGCCGTCGGCAGAGGCCGAGCAGGCTTCGGCCGAACCAGAGGAGGAAGAGCAGAGTGCCTAAGACCGATACCGAGAAGCTCGTCGAGACCCTGGGCGGCATGACCGTCCTCGACCTCGTCGAGCTGAAGAGCAAGCTCGAGGAGGAGTGGGGCGTGAGCGCAGCGGCGCCGGTTGCGGTGGCCGCAGCGGGCGCACCGGCCGCGGGCGACGGTGCGGCGGCGGAGGAGAAGTCCTCGTTCGACGTCGTGCTGACGAACGCGGGCGACAAGAAGATCCAGGCGATCAAGGTCGTCCGCGCGATCACAGGCCTCGGCCTCAAGGAGGCCAAGGACCTCGTCGACGGTGCGCCCAATCCCGTCAAGGAGGGCGTCCCGCAGGACGAGGCCGACCAGATCAAGGCGCAGCTCGAAGAGGCCGGCGCCGAGGTCGAGGTCAAGTAGCGAGCGCACTCCTCTAACGACCGCGAAGGGCCGCGCACAGCGGCCCTTCGGCCGTTTCAGGGCCGTTCGTCCCTCATTCCAGGGATTTCCGCGGCCAGAGCGCAGGTGTGCGCCGAGAACGCCGTCAGTTGGAGGAACCCCACCCCCTACGGAGGTACATCCACATGCGGTTGAAGATTCTCGTGTTCGCACTGGTCGCCTCGCTCGTCGCGGTCTCCGCGGCGGTGGCGAAGGACCACCCGGGCAAGGGCCCGAAGAAGCCCAAGACGGGCCACGGCTGCAAGCCGTCCGTGACGGTCATGCTCGCCGGAGTGCTCGACGCAAGCGTCGATCCCGCCGACGGCGACACCTCATTCGTCCTCACGGTCCAGCGTTCGAACCGCCACGGCCGTGCCTACAAGCAGGCCGGCACGGCGACGATCCTCGTCGACGCCAAGACACGCGTTCGCCGTCAGGGCGAGAAGACGCTCGGCGCGCTCGCGCCGAACGATCGCGTCCACGTCACGGCGAAGGCCTGCAAGGCCGACCTCAAGAACGGCGGCATGCCCGAGTTGACCGGGCGCAAGGTCGGCGCGCATCCGGCTGCCACCACCGAGCCGGCGTCCTAGCTCGTCCTGAAGCGGACACGCGGAGGGGCCGTGCGAACGGCCCCTCCGTCGTTTCAGTGGCCAGGACACCATTCAGGTGGCGCGTTTTCGACCCGCTGGCTATAGTTCTCCGGGCCGGGCGGCACCCCCGGCCGGTGGCGCTTGCGCCGCGTCTGCTTTGTTCGCTATTCTTGGCGGTTCCGCGCCGACTCCGCCTGTCCGCATCTCGAACTTCACCTCATAGCCGTTAAGGGAGGCACCCAGACTTGACCACCCGGGTCGCTGCGCCTCGCGCGCGCAAAACTTTTTCACGTCTCAAGCACGTTCTCGACCTACCAAACCTGATCGACATCCAGAAGGCCTCCTTCGACTGGTTCCTGAACGAGGGACTGCGGGAGACGATCGACGACATCTCCCCGATCGAGGACTACACCGGCACGCTCGCCGTCGAGTTCGGCGAGTACAAGTTCGGCGACCCTCCGGTCGGGATCCAGGAGTGCCGCGAGAAGGACCTCACCTTCCAGGCGCCGCTCTCGATGACGGTCCGCTTCGTCAACAAGGAGACGGGCGAGATCCGTGAGCAGACGGTCTTCATGGGCGACTTCCCGATGATGACCGAGTGGGGTACGTTCATCATCAACGGCACCGAGCGCGTGATCGTGACGCAGCTCGTGCGCAGCCCGGGCGCCTACCTGATGGAGCCGAAGGACCCGGCGAAGCAGGTCTTCACGGCGAACCTGATGCCCTCGCGTGGCTCGTGGCTCGAGCTCGAGATCGACAAGAAGGGGATCGTCTACGCGCGCATCGACCGGAAGCGGAAGCTGCCGATCACGACGCTCCTGCGCGCCCTCCCCGAGGAGGACCCGACGACGGGCTGGCAGCTCGACACCAGCTCGAACGAGGCGATCATGAAGCTCTTCGGGAACTCGATCTACATCGCGAACACGCTCGAGAAGGACCCGTCCACGCGCGAGGACGAGGCGCTGATCGAGGTCTTCAAGAAGCAGCGCCCCGGTGAGCCGCCGACGCTGGACAACGCACGCAACCTGCTGAAGTCGCTGTTCTTCGACCCGAAGCGCTACGACCTGACCAAGGTCGGCCGCTACAAGCTGAACCAGCGGCTCGGCGTCGATGTGCCGGACGACGTCCGCGTGCTCACGACGCAAGACATCCTCTCGCTCGTCAAGAAGCTCGTCTCGATGCCCGACATGCTCGGCGTCGATCCCGAGTCGAAGGACTACGCCGCGGACGCGATCGTGCTCCCGCGCGATCCGGTCCGCGCCGAGCTCGACGAGTACGAGCACTTCGGCAACCGCCGCCTGCGCACGGTCGGCGAGCTGATCCAGGAGGCGTTCCGGGTCGGGCTCTACCGGATGGAGCGCGTCGTCCGCGAGCGGATGACCACGGAGGATGTGGACACGATCACGCCGCAGACGATCATCAACATTCGCCCGGTCGTGGCCGCGCTGAAGGAGTTCTTCGGCTCCTCGCAGCTCTCGCAGTTCATGGACCAGACGAACTCGCTCGCCGGGCTCACGCACCGGCGGCGGCTCTCGGCGCTCGGCGCCGGCGGCCTCACGCGCGAGCGCGCGCCGATCGAGGTGCGCGACGTCCACCCGACCCATTACGGGCGCATGTGCCCGATCGAGACCCCTGAGGGCCCGAACATCGGCCTGATCGGCTCGCTCGCCTCGTTCGCGACCGTCTCCGAGTTCGGCTTCGTCCAGACGCCCTACCGTAAGGTCACGAACGGCAAGGTGACCGACCAGATCGTCTACCTCGACGCAGCCGAGGAGGCGCAGTACACCATCGCCCAGGCGAGCGCCCAGGTCGACGACAAGACCGGCCGCTTCGTGGACGAGATGGTGCTGTGCCGCTCACGTGAGGGCGAGGCAGTCACCGCGCGACCCAAGGACGTCGAGTTCATGGACGTCGCGCCGGCGCAGATCGTCTCGGTCGCCACGGCCCTGATCCCGTTCCTCGAGCACAACGACGCGAACCGCGCGCTGATGGGCGCGAACATGCAGCGGCAGGCAGTGCCGCTGATGATCACCCAGGCGCCGCTCGTCGGCACCGGCCTCGAGTACCGCGCCGCGATCGACACCGGCGACGTGATCCTCGCCGACGACGGCGGCACCGTCGCCGACGTGGACGCCGACCGGATCGTGGTCGACGGCAAGGACGGCAAGCAGGACTACCCGCTTACGAAGTTCATGCGCTCGAACCAGGGCACCCTGATCCACCAGAAGCCGATCGTGCGGCTGGGCGACAAGGTGAAGGCCGGCGAGGTGCTCGCCGACGGCAGCTCGACCGACCTGGGCGAGCTCGCGCTCGGCGCGAACCTGCTCGTCGCGTTCATGCCGTGGGAGGGCTACAACTTCGAGGACGCGATCGTGATCTCGGAGCGCCTGGTCAAGGAGGACGTCCTCTCCTCGATCCACATTCACGAGTACGAGATCGACGCGCGTTCGACCAAGCTCGGCGACGAGGAGATCACGCGCGACATCCCGAACCGCTCGGAGGAGTCGCTCAAGGACCTCGACGAGCGCGGCGTGGTTCGCATCGGCGCCGAGGTCGGCTCCGGCGACCTGCTCGTCGGCAAGGTGACGCCCAAGGGCGAGACCGAGCTGACCGCCGAGGAGAAGCTGATCCGCGCGATCTTCAAGGAGAAGGCGCGCGAGGTCCGCGACACCTCGCTCAAGGTTCCGCACGGCGAGGGCGGCAAGGTGATCGACGTGAAGACGTTCTCGCGCGAGGCCGGAGACGACCTCTCGCCGGGCGTGAACGAACTCGTCCGCGTGTACGTGGCCAAGAAGCGCAAGATCGCGGAGGGCGACAAGCTCGCCGGCCGCCACGGCAACAAGGGCGTGATCGCCAAGATCGTTCCGGACGAGGACATGCCGTTCCTGGAGGACGGGCGGCCCGTGGACGTCGTGCTCAACCCGCTCGGCGTGCCGAGCCGGATGAACATCGGGCAGATCCTCGAGACGCACCTCGGCTGGGCGGCGGCACATGGTGTCTTCCACGAGAACGGCGCCTCGGAGAACGGCGACGCCAGCCCGATCGCGACCCCCGTCTTCGACGGCGCGAGCGAGATCGACGTCGACCAGGCGCTCGTCGCGTGGACGAAGCAGAACCCCGACTCGCCGATCACGTTCGTCGTCGACCCGAAGCGGCCCGAGGGTCGCCACTGCTCGGGCAAGGTGCGGATGTTCGACGGCCGCACCGGTGAGAACTTCGAGCAGAAGGTCACCGTCGGCTACATGTACATCCTGAAGCTGCTCCACCTCGTGGACGACAAGATCCACGCGCGGAGCACAGGCCCCTACTCGCTCGTGACGCAGCAGCCCCTGGGCGGCAAGGCTCAGTTCGGTGGCCAGCGCTTCGGCGAGATGGAGGTCTGGGCACTGGAGGCCTACGGCGCGGCCTACACGCTGCAGGAGATGCTCACGATCAAGTCCGACGACACCGTCGGCCGCGTGAAGGCCTACGAGGCGATCGTCAAGGGCGAGAACATCGCCGAGCCGTCGATCCCCGAGTCGTTCAAGGTGCTGCTGAAGGAGATGCAGTCCCTCGCGCTCGACGTGAACGTCCTCTCCGACGAGGGCGAGAAGGTCGAGGTCCGCGAGGAGGACGACGAGCTGCTGCGGGCAGCCGAGGAGCTCGGCATCGACCTCTCGCCGGGCTCGCTGCGGGCGGCAGCCCGCCAGCCCACCGCCGAGGAGGCGGAAGAGGGCCAGGAGCGCGTCGACGAGACGGGCGAGCTGACCCTCCCGAAGGACGAGGCGCTGGGCGACCTGGCCGACGTCGAGGTCGCGCCGGCGGAAGACGCGAAGGAGGAGGCGCAGGCCCAGGCGGGCCCGCTCGCCGACGAGCTCGCGGACGTAGAGGCTGAGGAATAACCCGAAGGGCGAAGGAGAGCTTTGATCGACATCAATGAGTTCGACGCGATCCGAATCGGGCTCGCGTCCAGCAAGCAGATTCGGGACTGGTCGTCCGGTGAGGTCACCAAGCCCGAGACCATCAACTACCGCACGCTCAAGCCCGAGCGCGACGGCCTCTTCTGCGAGCGCATCTTCGGTCCGACCAAGGACTGGGAGTGCTACTGCGGCAAGTACAAGCGCGTCCGCTACAAGGGCATCATCTGCGAGCGCTGCGGCGTCGAGGTCACGCGCCAGAAGGTGCGCCGCGAGCGCATGGGCCACATCGACCTGGCCGCTCCCGTCTCGCACATCTGGTTCTTCAAGGGCGTCCCGAGCCGCATTGGCTACCTGCTCGACATCGCTCCTCGCGAGCTCGAGAAGGTCCTCTACTTCGCGGCCTCGATCGTCACGTCCGTCGACGTCGAGGCGCGGCAGAAGGACCTGAACGACCTCGAGGACAAGGTCAAGGCGGAGTCGGAGCAGATCTACGTCGACCGCGACGAGAACCTCGCCGCGCTCGAGGACCGCCTCAAGCGGCGCCGCGAGTACTTCACGAAGGGCAAGGAGCGCAACTTCGACGAGGACGACGACTTCTGGGGCCGCGGCCTTTCGAACTGGGCCGAGGAGCAGGGCGTGCCGCCGCTCGAGGAGGTGCGCGAGCTCGTCGGCAAGATGTTCGTCGAGGTCGCCAACCAGATCACGACGGAGGACTCGAAGAAGATCCGCGAGCTCGTCCGGAACTCCGCGATCCGCGACGACCGCCGGCTCTCGCCGAAGGAGCTCGAGAACGTCGCCAACGTCGCGATCTCGATCCGCGAGGCGCTGGCGCCGCTCTACAAGCAGCTCGCCAAGGCGACCGGCGCGAAGAAGGGCGCGGTCACCAAGCACATCAACCGTGTGCTCGACGGGCTGCTCGACAAGAAGGCCGAGGTGCACGAAGAGGACCAGGAGCTCGTCGCCGGCATCGACCAGAAGCAGCTCGAGAAGGCACGCGACCTGGGCAAGGGGCTCCTCCGCGAAACGCTGGAGACGGCCGAGCCGGGCGCGAGCCCGGACGAGCTGCGCGAGCTGACGAACGACCTCTGCCTGCGCACCGACGGGAAGATCTCCAAGGAGGACCTCGACGCGATCGTCCAGTGGGCGATCAAGGTCCGCGAGGCCTACCAGGACATCGAGTCCCGCAAGGAGGACGCGAAGGAGGCCGCCGTCGACTCGGTCCGCCGGCTCGAGGAGACGTGGCAGCTGTTCCGCGAGCTCGAGCCGAAGATGATCGTCAACGACGAGCAGATCTTCCGCGAGCTCAAGGACCGCTTCGGCTCGCCGTACGGGTTCGGCGTCTACTTCCAGGGCGGCATGGGCGCGGAGTCGATCCGCGAGCTGCTGAAGGACCTCGACCTCAAGGCCGAGGCCGCCCACCTGCGCGAGACGATCAAGACCTCGAAGGGGCAGAAGCAGGCCCGCGCGATCAAGCGGCTGAAGGTCGTCAGCGCGTTCACGACCTCGGAGAACCGTCCCGAGTGGATGATTCTCGAGGCGATCCCGGTGATCCCGCCCGAGCTGCGCCCGATGGTGCAGCTGGACGGCGGCCGCTTCGCCACGAGCGACCTGAACGACCTCTACCGGCGCGTGATCAACCGGAACAACCGCCTCAAGCGGCTACTCGACCTCGGCGCGCCCGAGATCATTGTCAACAACGAGAAGCGGATGCTGCAGGAGGCCGTCGACGCGCTCTTCGACAACGGGCGCCGCGGCCGCGCAGTCACCGGCCCGGGCAACCGTGCGCTGAAGTCCCTCTCGGACATGCTCAAGGGCAAGCAGGGGCGGTTCCGCCAGAACCTGCTCGGCAAGCGCGTCGACTACTCGGGCCGCTCGGTGATCGTCGCCGGGCCGAACCTGAAGCTGCACCAGTGCGGGCTGCCGAAGCTGATGGCGCTCGAGCTGTTCAAGCCGTTCATCATGAGCCGGCTCGTCGAGCGCAAGTCGGTCCAGAACATCAAGGCGGCGAAGAAGCACGTGGACTCGATGGTCCCGGAGGTCTGGGACGTGCTCGAGGAGGTCATCGCCGAGCACCCGGTGCTGCTGAACCGCGCACCGACGCTGCACCGCCTCGGCATCCAGGCCTTCGAGCCGGTGCTCGTGGAGGGCAAGGCGATCCAGGTGCACCCGCTCGTCTGCCACGCGTTCAACGCCGACTTCGACGGCGACCAGATGGCCGTCCACCTGCCGCTCTCCGCGGAGGCCCAGGCCGAGGCGCGCATCCTGATGCTGTCGTCGAACAACATCCTCTCGCCCGCGCACGGGCGGCCCCTGACGACGCCGACGCAGGACATGGTGCTCGGCGGCTACTACCTGACCTACTCCGACATCGACCTCGACGCGACCAAGTCCGAGGACCTCGATCCGCGGCCGAAGCGCTTCGCCTCCGAGGAGGAGGTCGAGCGGGCAGTCGACGCGGGCCAGGTCGGGCTACAGCAGCCGATCGAGTACCGCTGGCACGGCGAGCTCGTGCTGACGACGTCCGGTCGCGTGATCCTCAACGAGGAGGTCGACCGGTCGCTCGAGGAGACGATGGGCAACCCGCCCGAGCCTCGGCCGTTCGTCAACCGCACGCTCTCGAAGAAGGAGATGGACCTGTTCATCTCCGAGCTCGCCGACCGCTACGGCGCGCACGTGATCGCGGGCGTGCTGGACAAGATCAAGGCCCTTGGCTTCCACTACGCGACCAAGGCCGGGATCACGGTCTCGAAGAACGACATCGTCATCCCGCTGTCGAAGGAGAAGATCCTCGCGGGCTACGAGGAGCGGGTCGGCAACGTCGAGCAGCTCTACGAGCGCGGCCTCATCACCGAGGAGGAGCGCCACGAGCAGATCGTCAACCTCTGGACCGAGGCCACGGAGGAAGTGGCCCAGGCGATGGAGGACACGCTCTACGAGCTGAACCCGATCTTCATGATGGCCAACTCGGGCGCCCGCGGCTCCTTCAAGCAGATCCGGCAGCTCGCCGGCATGCGCGGGCTGATGGCGAATCCGAAGGGCGAGATCATCGAGCGTCCGATCAAGGCCAACTTCATGGAGGGCCTCTCGGTGCTCGAGTACTTCATCTCGACCCACGGCGCCCGCAAGGGCCTCGCCGACACGGCGCTGCGCACGGCCGACTCGGGCTACCTCACCCGGCGCCTGGTCGACGTCTCGCAGGACGTGATCATCCGCGAGGAGGACTGCAAGACGAAGGACCGCGTCGACCTGCCCCTGCACAGCACGGACGGACTGAACAAGAGCCTGCTCGGCCGCACGCTGGCCGACGACGTGCACAAGCCGCTCTCGAGCGGCAAGCCGGGCAAGACGGTCGTGGGCGAGAAGGGCACGATCGTGACGGTGCCGATGCTGGAGGAGATCGAGGAGGCGTTCGCCGAGATCGAGGAAGAGCCGTCGGTCCCGGTCCGCTCGGTGCTGAAGTGCCGCAGCGAGTTCGGCGTGTGCCGCGCCTGCTACGGCATCTTCCTCGCCACCGGTGGGATGTGCGAGATCGGCGACGCGGTCGGGATCATCGCCGCGCAGTCGATCGGCGAGCCGGGCACCCAGCTGACGATGCGCACCTTCCACACGGGCGGTGTGGCCGGGGCCGACATCACCCACGGCCTCCCGCGTGTGGTCGAGATCTTCGAGGCGCGCAACCCGAAGGGCGCGGCCAAGCTCGCCGAGGTTGGCGGCAAGGTCGAGCTCGAGGACACCGAGCGCGGCCCGAAGCTCACGATCCACACCGACGAGGTGGACGAGAACGGCGAGCCGCTCGAGCCGGTCGCGTACGCGCTGCCGCGCCGGACGCGGATCCTGGTCGAGGACGGCCAAGTGGTCGAGCCCGGCGACGCGCTCCACGAGGGCTCGATCAACCCGGCCGACCTGCTGCGCCTGAAGGGCTCCACGGCGATCGAGCTGTACCTCGTCCACGAGGTGCAGAAGGTCTACCGCTCACAGGGCGTGGAGATTCACGACAAGCACATCGAGCTGATCGTGCGGCAGATGCTGAAGAAGGTCCGCGTCGAGGAGGCCGGCGACACCGACCTGCTGCCGGGCCAGCTCGTCGACCGCGTCGTGCTCGAGCGCGAGAACGTGCGCGTGAAGAAGGAGAAGGGCAAGAAGGAGCAGGCGACCTACGAGCCGCTGATCCTCGGGATCACGAAGGCCTCGCTCGCCACGGAGTCGTTCCTCTCGGCTGCCTCCTTCCAGGAGACGACGAAGGTGCTCACCGACGCCTCGATCGAGGGCAAGGTCGACCGCCTGCTCGGGCTGAAGGAGAACGTGATCATCGGCAAGCTGATCCCGGCGGCCACCGGTCTCAAGAAGTACCGCAACATCGAGATCGGCCCGTCCGAGAAGGTGCCGAAGGAGACCTACGAGCGTGAGGCCCTGCTGGCCGCGCTCCAGGAGATCGACTCCGACGGCGGCGAGGGAGTCGACCTGGCGAGCCTGGGCTTCGACTTCGGCGGCGAGCCCAAGACCGACGGCGAGTCAACGCCGCGCGAGTCGACCGAGGCAGAGGAAGTGCCCGAGGTCGACACACCGCTCGACGGGGAGTGACCTAAGCGCTAGCTAGCCGCGGGAGGCGGATTTCGCCTCCCGCGCTGCTACCTTGGGACAGGGTCACGTGAAGAGGCTGCTCGTCATCCTGCTCGCCGCGTGCGCTGGATTCGCGGTGGTGCCGCACCGCGCCGCAGCGGCGGACACGTGCGGGATCCCGCAGAAGGGGACGCTCTGGGTCGACTTCGCCGACGGCTCGGTGCCGTTCTGGCAGGTCTTCGCCCGGCCGGGCGTGATCGCGGCCGCCGCGAACTTCATCTTCCCGCCGCAGCTCCGCGCCCTGGGCGCCAAGACCGTCTACTGGGACATGTACCTGCCCCGCCGGATCGGGACGCCGCTGCAGCCGTTCGACCCGGGCGTCGTGATCGACCGCGCCAACCGGATCTACGCGACGGCCGCGATGTCGAGCGGGTGCACGCAGCCGGTGATCGCGGAGAACGAGCTGAACGGCGCCAACACGCTCACGCCGTGGAGCGTGAGCAACGCGCAGTACCGGCGCAACGTGATGATCTACGTCCAGACGCTGTCCGCCCTGGGCGCGCGACCCGTGATCCTCGTCCCGAGCGCGCCCTACATGGGCGGCGAGGCGGCCGGCTGGTGGGTGCAGCTCTCGCAGTACGCGGACATCGTGCGCGAGTCCTACTTCGGCGCCCCGCAGCTCGCCAAGCAGGGCCCGGTGCAGGGCAGCCGCACGCTGCGCATGATGTTCCGCAAGCGCGTCGCCGAGTTCACGAGCGTCGGCATCCCCACCTCGAAGCTCGGCCTGATGCTGGGCTTCCACACCACACCCGGCTCGGGCGGCCGCGAACGCGCGCCGCGAAAGGCCTGGCTCGAGGTGACGAAGCTGCAGGCCCTTGCGGCCAAGCAGGTCGCGAGCGAGCTCGATCTTCGCTCCGTCTGGTCGTGGGGCTGGGGCGTGTGGAGCAAGGGCGAGACCGACCCGGACAAGCCCGCGGCCGCGTGCGTCTATCTCTGGGCGCGCGATACCAAGCTCTGCGACGGCCCGGCTGCGGCCGGGTCGAGCTTCAACAGCTCACGCACGGAGGGGCAGCTCGTCCTCCCCGGCGGAGCCCGCTGCACGCTCTACGGGCGGCGGGTGACCGAGAGCACGATCAAGGGGCTCACTCCTGTGACCGGCGACGCGGACGCCGCCTTCAGCGCCGCGTTCGCCCGGGTGATCACCAGCGGGCGGATCCCGCTGACGGCGAAGCAGATTGCCGGCGCCGAGCGAGGAGTCGTGGCCGCGCGCTTCGGCGGCAGCTACGGCCGCTACCGCGCTGCCCTCGCGAAGGCCCATGCCACGCAGGCGACGGGTCGCGGGGTGATCGCGGACGAGCTGCGCCGGATGAAGATCGAGTCAGGCCTGAAGGGCTCGCCGCCGAGCTCCGCCGACGTGCGCGAGTACTACGGCACCTACGGCGAGACGAGGGCGCGCCTGGTCGCGACCAAGACCGCGGCTCCGTGGCTCGGCAACCGCCGGCGCGGGCTCGCGCTCGAGGCGAACGCGCCGCCCCAGCTGTTCACGCTCGCGCAGGGCGGCTGGCGCAAGGTGCGGACGATGAGTGGCGTCTACGAGGTGCGGGCGCTCGACGCCCCGGTGTCGCTCGGCGCGATCCCGCTCGAGCTCGCCCGGACGGCAGTCGTGAACGCGCTGCGCGAGCTCGCCCGCGCCGACCGCTACGACAGCTGGTTGCTCGGCCGCGAGCGCGTGCTCAGCGAGCAGGCGCTGTGCCGCCGGGACATCCAGCCGCAGGTCGGGATCGTCCCGCTCACTGACTACTTGCCGTTCCTGGCTGCTGAGTAGCCTCCGGGGCGGCGGTGAGACCGGGCTTGCCGGCCTCGACGACCTGGCCCTTGCCCAGCTCCTTGGCGCGGTAGAGCGCCTCGTCGGCGCGCTCGAAGAACCTCGTCGGGTCGTCGTCGGAGACCAGCTCGGCGATCCCGGCCGAGAGTGACAGCCGTCCCGCCTGGCCGACCGGCCGGGACGAGACCGCGCCGCGCAGCCGGTGGTAGAGCTGGTCGGCGTTGCCCGTCGACGACTCGGGCAGGATCACGGAGAACTCGTCGCCGCCGACGCGGCAGGCGATGTCCGCCGACCGGACCACGTCGCGGACGCGCTCGGCCGTCTCCGCGAGCACGGCGTCGCCCGAGAGGTGGCCGATCCGGTCGTTGATCGCCTTGAAGTCGTCCAGGTCGAAGATGATCAGCGCGAGCTTGCGGCCGTAGCGGTGGGCGCGGGCGACCTCGCGTGCGAGCGTCTCGTGGAAGTAGCGCCGGTTGTGCAACCCGGTGAGCGCGTCCAGGTCGGCGAGCTGGCGCGCCTCGCGGAACCGGCGCGCGTTCTCGATTGCCGGGCCGGCGCGCTTGGCCAGCTCCTCGAGCTCCCGGATCATCTCCTCCTCGAAGCGGTGCGTGGGCGAGCGGCTGTAGATCGCGACGAAGCCGATCGAGTCGGCCTCGCCGGGAACGGGCACCGCCAGGCCGGAGTGCACGAGCTCGCCGGCCTCGAGCGCCGGCGGGTACTGGTAGGCGATCGAGATCGCCCTGGCCTCGTGGCCGTTCGGCGGGCCGGAGATCACTTGTCGCTGCGCCTCCTCGGCCGAGAGACCGAGCGTCGCGACGATCGGCTTCTCGGCGCCGCTTCGGATCGAGACGAGCGCTGCGTCCACGCCGGGGATCGCGCCGCCGGCCTCGAGCGTGCGCGAGAGCACCTCGTCGAGGTCGATCGAGGCGCCCAGCTCGCCGAGGAACCGGTTGCGCCGGCCCTCCTCCTGGGCGCGCTCGAGCGCCTCGGAGAGCTCGCGCACCATCCCCTCCATGCGCACGTTCATCTCGGAGACGAGCGTCAGCACCTGCTGCTGGCCGCCCTGGCCGCGCCGCCGCGAGCGCACGAGCGCGACGAGCAGCGCCAGGGCAAGCGTCGCCACCGCCGCGCAACCCGCGACGAGTACGGTCGTAGCCGTCACAGTCTCCGCAATCATCACCCTCGTCCAGTCCTCCGCCCTGCCCGGTCAACAGCGTCCTCCCGCCGGGCGGTCTCACTGTAATCCGGTTCTGGGCCGCAGGCTATGGTTCGAAACCGATAAAAGGACTTGATTCGATGCGCACGAGGCATCCTTCCCAAGTCGCCGAATTCCATGCAGCCATGCGGCATTCGGCGTTTGACGCTGGGGGGTGAGCTTCGCTACCATCCTCATCCGGTTGGCAGGGGCCTACCCCCCGCCAGCCTTTGTTGTGTCCGCACCCATCTACGCAAGGAGCGCATGCCAACCGTAAATCAGCTGGTCCGGAAGGGCAGGGTCTCGCCCAAGGCGAAGCTGAAGACCCCTGCGCTCCGCGGCGCGCCGCAGAAGCGGGGCGTGTGCACGCGCGTCATGACCGTGACTCCGAAGAAGCCGAACTCGGCGCTTCGGAAGGTCGCGCGCGTCCGGCTGACGAACGGCATGGAGGTCGGCGCGTATATCCCGGGCGAGGGGCACAACCTGCAGGAGCACTCCGTGGTGCTCGTCCGCGGTGGGCGCGTCAAGGACCTGCCGGGCTTTCGCTACAAGGTGATTCGCGGCGGCCTGGACGCCGCCGGCGTGACCGAGCGGCGCCAGGGGCGCTCGAAGTACGGGGCCAAGCGGGGTAGCTGATGCCCAGGCGCGCCACCATCCCGGTCCGGCCGCTCGAGCCGGATCCTGTTCACGGCTCGCGCCTCGTCACGCAGCTGATCAACCGCGTGATGTCGCACGGGAAGAAGTCGACCGCCGAGTCGATCGTCTACAGCGCGCTGGACCGGATCGGCGAGCAGACCGGCAAGCCGCCGGTCGAGGTGCTGGAGCAGGCGATCAAGACCGTCACCCCGGCGCTCGAGGTTCGCTCGCGCCGCGTGGGCGGCGCGAACTACCAGGTGCCCGTCGAGGTGCCGCAGCGGCGTGCCCGCACGCTCGCCGTGCGCTGGATCGTGGACTTCGCGCGCGACCGGCGCGAGAAGCAGATGCAAGACAAGCTCGCCGGCGAGATCCTCGACGCGCTCAACCAGCAGGGCGGCGCCTTCAAGCGCAAGGACGACCTCTACCGGATGGCGCAGGCCAACAAGGCCTTCGCGCACTACAGGTGGTGAGCTCGATGGCCGCGACCAAGACGACGGCGATCGCCCTCGAGAACGTCCGCAACATCGGGATCATGGCCCACATCGACGCGGGCAAGACCACCACGACCGAGCGGATCCTCTACTACACCGGCCGCACCCACAAGATGGGCGAGGTCCACGAGGGCGCTGCGGTGATGGACTGGATGGAACAGGAGCAGGAGCGTGGAATCACGATCACCTCTGCTGCGACAACGGCCGAGTGGCGCGATTTTCGTATCAACATCATCGATACGCCCGGACACGTGGACTTCACGGTCGAGGTCGAGCGGAGCCTGCGCGTGCTCGACGGGGCGATTGCAGTCTTCGACTCGGTCGCGGGTGTCGAGCCCCAGTCCGAGACGGTCTGGCGGCAGGCCGACCACTACCGCGTGCCCCGCATCGCCTTCATCAACAAGATGGACCGCACCGGCGCGGACTTCTTCGCCGCCGTGCAGTCGATGGTCGACCGCCTGGGCGCCCGCCCGGTGCCGGTGCAGCTGCCGCTCGGGCAGGAGGAGCACTTCCGCGGCGTGATCGACCTCGTCGAGATGCGCGCGACCGCCTGGGAGGACGACCTCGGCACGAAGATGGAGACGATCGAGATCCCCGCCGAGCTGCTCGAGCAGGCGCGGGAGTATCACCACCAGCTGATCGACGCGGTCGCCGACCACGACGACGAGCTGATGGAGACGTACCTCCTCGACGAGGAGGCCGTCACGCCCGAGATGCTGAAGCGCGCCCTGCGCGCCGCGACGCTCGACATCACCGTCACGCCGGTGCTGGCGGGCTCCGCGTTCAAGAACAAGGGCATCCAGCCGCTGCTCGACGCCGTCATCGACTATCTGCCGAGCCCGCTCGAAGTGCCGCCGATCCACGGGATCGACCCGCGCACCGAGCATGAGCTGTCGCGCCGCCCGGCCCTCGACGAGCCCTTCTCGGCGCTCGTCTTCAAGGTCATGTCCGACCCGTACGTCGGCAAGCTGACGTACTTCCGCGTCTACTCGGGCCAGCTGAAGGCCGGCGACCGCGTGCTGAACACGAGCACCGGCAAGGCGGAGCGCATCGGCCGCATCCTGCAGATGCACGCGAACCACCGCGAGGAGCGCGAGACGATTGGGGCGGGCGAGATCGCGGCAGGCGTCGGCATCAAGAACTCGACCACGGGCGACACGCTGGCGATCGACACGGCGCCGATCGTGCTCGAGTCGATGGACTTCCCCGAGCCGGTGATCGCCGTCGCGATCGAGCCGAAGACGAAGGCCGACCAGGACAAGCTCGGTGCGGGCCTGCAGCGCCTCGCCGAAGAGGACCCGACCTTCCGCGTGCAGACGGACGACGAGACGGGGCAGACGCTCATCTCGGGCATGGGCGAGCTCCACCTCGAGATCATCGTGGACCGCCTGCTGCGCGAGTTCTCGGTCGACGCCAACGTCGGCCGGCCGCAGGTCGCCTACCGCGAGACCTTCGGGCGGCCTGTCGCGAAGATCGAGGGCAAGTTCGTGCGACAGACCGGCGGCCGCGGCCAGTACGGCCACGCGGTGATCAACGCCGAGCCGACCGAGCCAGGCGAGGGCTACGAGTTCCTCGACAAGATCGTCGGCGGCAAGATCCCGCGCGAGTACATCGGCCCGGTCGACCTCGGCATCCAGGAGGCGATGGAGTCCGGCATCCTCGCCGGCTACCCGGTCGTCGACGTCCGCATCGAGCTGGTCGACGGCTCGTTCCACGACGTCGACTCCAGCGAGATCGCGTTCAAGGTCGCCGGCTCGATGGCGTTCAAGGAGGCCATGAAGCGCTCGAAGCCGAAGCTGCTCGAGCCCGTGATGGCCGTCGAGGTCGTCACCCCCGAGGACTACCTCGGCGACGTGATGGGCGACCTCAACTCGCGCCGCGGGCGCGTTGAGGGCCTGGAGCCGCGCGGCAACGCGCAGGCGATCAAGGCGCGCGTCCCGCTCGCAACCATGTTTGGCTACGCAACCGACCTGCGCTCGACGACGCAGGGCCGGGCCACCTTCACCATGCAGTTCGATCGCTACGAGGAAGTGCCTCAGTCGATCGCGGGCGAGCTCGTCGACTCGCAGAGCTAAACGGAAGGAAAGGAACGAATGGGCAAGCAGAAGTTCGAGCGGACGAAGCCGCATCTGAACGTCGGCACGATCGGTCACATCGACCACGGCAAGACGACGCTCACCGCCGCGATCACCAAGGTGCTCGCGGAGAAGGGCGGCAACACGACCATCAAGTCGTTCGAGGAGATCGACAACGCGCCGGAGGAGAAGCAGCGCGGCATCACGATCAACACCTCGCACGTCGAGTACGAGACGGAGAACCGTCACTACGCGCACGTCGACTGCCCCGGCCACGCCGACTACATCAAGAACATGATCACGGGAGCCGCGCAGATGGACGGCGCGATCCTGGTGGTCTCGGCCGCCGATGGCCCGATGCCGCAGACGCGGGAGCACATCCTGCTCGCGCGCCAGGTCGAGGTGCCCTACATCGTCGTCTTCCTCAACAAGGCCGACATGGTCGACGACCCCGAGCTGCTCGAGCTGGTCGAGATGGAGGTCCGCGAGCTCCTCTCGAAGTACGAGTTCCCGGGCGACGACATCCCGATCGTCACCGGCTCGGCGCTGAAGGCGCTCGAGGGCGACGAGGAGGCCGCCGGCAAGATCCTCGAGCTGATGGAGCAGGTGGACGCCTACATCCCGGAGCCCACCCGCGACACCGACAAGCCGTTCCTGATGCCGATCGAGGACGTCTTCACGATCACCGGCCGAGGCACCGTCGTGACCGGCCGCATCGAGCAGGGCAAGATCGAGTCGGGCAACGAGGTCGAGATCGTCGGGATCCACGACAAGGTCGAGAAGACCGTCGTCACCGGACTCGAGATGTTCCAGAAGACGCTCGACTACGCCCAGGCCGGCGACAACGCGGGCGCACTCCTGCGCGGAACCAAGCGCGAGGAGGTCGAGCGCGGGCAGGTGCTGGCGAAGCCGGGCTCGATCACGCCGCACACGCAGTTCAAGGCGGAGGTCTACGTCCTCTCCAAGGACGAGGGCGGACGGCACACGCCGTTCTTCAACAACTACCGCCCGCAGTTCTACTTCCGCACGACGGACGTGACCGGCGCGATCAAGCTCCCGGAGGGCCAGGAGATGGTCATGCCGGGCGACAACACGAACATGGAGATCGAGCTGATCCAGCCGATCGCCATGGACCAGGGCCTGCGCTTCGCGATCCGCGAGGGCGGTCGCACGGTCGGCGCCGGCGTCGTCACGGAAATCAGCAACTAGGGGAGCGCCGGTGCCGCAGAGCAAGATCCGCATCCGTCTCAAGGGCTACGACCACCAGCAGCTGGACAAGTCTGCGAGCCAGATCGTGGAGACGGCCCAGCGCACCGGCGCAACCATCACCGGGCCTGTGCCCCTGCCCACCGAGAAGAACGTCTACTGCGTGATCCGAAGCCCGTTCAAGGACAAGGACTCGCGGGAGCACTTCGAGGTGCGCACGCACAAGCGCCTGATCGACATCCACTCGCCCACGCCGAAGACGGTCGACTCGCTGATGCGGCTCGACCTGCCGGCCGGCGTCGACATCGAGATCAAGCTGTGAAAGGCATCGTCGGCAAGAAGCTCGGCATGACCCAGCTCTTCGACCCGGAGACGGGCGAGGTCACACCGGTGACCGTGATCGAGGCCGGCCCGTGCCCGATCGTCCGCGTGAAGACGGTCGACTCGGACGGCTACGAGGCCGTCCAGCTCGCGTTCGACCAGGTCGCCGAGCGGAAGGTGACGAAGCCCAGGCTGGGGCAGCTCGGCCAGGCCGGGCCGCACCGCAAGCTCGTCGAGTTCCGCGGCACGACCGAGCTCACCGTCGGCGAGCCCGTGACCGTCGAGACCTTCGAGCCTGGCGACCGCATCAAGGTCTCCGGGATCGGGATCGGCAAGGGCTTCGCGGGCACGATCAAGCGGCACAACTTCTCGCGCGGCCCCGTCTCGCACGGCTCGCACAACGTCCGCAAGCCCGGCTCGATCGGCGCCTCCGCCACGCCCTCGCGCGTGTTCAAGGGGATGAAGATGGCGGGCCGCATGGGCGGCAAGCGCGTGACCCAGGTGGGCCTGACGGTGCACGAGATCGACACCGAGCGGAACCTGCTGATGGTCAAGGGCGCCGTGCCCGGGCCGAAGAACGGCTACGTCGAGGTCAGGGAGGACACCGGCCGTGGCCGCGCCTAAGGCACCCGTGATCGGCTCGTCGAAGAGCCTTTCCCTCGAGGAGAGCGTCTTCGGCGCCGAGGTCAAGCCGCATCTGGTCCACGAGACCGTGCGCGCGGAGCAGAACGAGGCCCGCTCGGCGACGCGTCGCGGCAAGAGCCGCGGCCTCGTCGCAGGCGGCCGCTCGAAGCCGTGGCGCCAGAAGGGCACCGGCCGCGCCCGCGCCGGCTCGACCCGCGCGCCGCACTGGACCGGCGGCGGCATGGCGTTCCCGCCGAACGATCGCAACTTCGTCGGCAAGGTCAACCGCAAGGCGCGCAAGGCGGCGCTGCGCAGCGCGCTCTCGGCGCACGCGCAGGGCGGCACGATCGGCGTGCTCGACCCCGCAGCGTTCGACGCCCCTTCGACGAAGGCTGCGCTCGAGCTGGTCGGCTCCTGGGGCAAGGAGTTCCCGCTGCTGATCGTCGCGCAGCCCGAGGAGGAGGCGCTCATCAAGTCCTTCCGCAACCTCGACCGGGTCCGGATCACCGTTCCGGCCGAGCTCGAGGTGCAGCAGGTCGTCTGGGCGCGCGCGCTTCTCGTCAGCGAGCCCGCCCTCGAGCACGTCCAGGGCAGGGCGTCATGAGCCTCCACCCGAATCAGGTCCTGCTCGCGCCCGTGGTCTCCGAGAAGAGCTACGAGCTGATCGAGCAGCGCAAGTACGCCTTCCGCGTCCATCCCGACGCGCACAAGACGCAGATCCGACAGGCAGTCGAGGAGCTCTTCGAGGTGCGCGTGCAGGCCGTCAACATCGTCCAGGTGCGGTCGAAGCCGAAGCGCCGCGGGATGATCCGCGGCACGAAGCCCGGCTGGAAGAAGGCGATCGTGCAGCTGCGCGAGGGCCAGTCGATCGAGATCTTCGAGGGGGCTCAGGCGTAGTGCCGGTCCGCAAGTACAAGCCGACGAGCCCCGGCCGGCGCTTCATGTCGGTCTCGACCTTCGACGAGATCACGAAGACCGAGCCCGAGAAGAGCCTCGTCGAGCCGATCAAGAAGTCCGGCGGCCGGAACTCCTACGGCCGGATCACGCGGCGCCACCAGGGCGGCGGGCACAAGCGCCGCTACCGCAAGATCGACTTCAAGCGCCTCAAGGACGGCGTGCCGGCGAAGGTGGCCGCCATCGAATACGACCCGAACCGCTCGGCGCGGATCGCGCTCCTGCACTACGCCGACGGCGCGAAGGCCTACATCCTCGCGCCCGCGCGGCTGCAGGTAGGCGCCACCGTCGAGTCCGGGCCCGGCGCCGACATCAAGCCCGGCAACGCGCTGCCGCTGCTGAACATCCCGACCGGCACGCTCGTGCACAACGTCGAGCTGAAGCCCGGCCGCGGCGGCCAGATGGCGCGCTCCGCCGGCTCCGGGATCCAGCTCGTGGCGAAGGACGAGGGGCAGGGCGTGCTTCGGCTACCATCGGGCGAGCTGCGCAGGGTCTCCCTTGCGTGCCGCGCGACGGTCGGTCAGGTCGGCAACGTCGACCACGAGAACGTCACCGGCGGCAAGGCGGGACGCAGCCGTTGGATGGGCAAGCGGCCTACGGTGCGCGGCTCGGCGATGAACCCTGTCGACCACCCGCACGGCGGCGGCGAGGGCAAGTCGAAGGGCGGGCGCCACCCGGTCACGCCGTGGGGCGTGCCGACGCTCGGCAAGCGCACCCGGCGCAAGCACAAGGAATCCGACAAGTTGATCGTCCGCGGCCGGCGTCGCGGCAAGGAGAAGAGATAAGTGAGTAGGTCGAGCAAGAAGGGGCCGTTCGTCGAGGAGCGCCTGCTGGCGCGGATCACGAGGATGAACGAGTCCGGATCGAAGCAGATGATCCGCACCTGGTCGCGGTCGTCCACGATCTTCCCCGACATGGTCGGGCACACGATCGCGGTCCACGACGGCCGCAAGCACGTGCCGGTCTTCGTCAGCGAGCAGATGGTCGGCCACAAGCTCGGCGAGTTCGCGCCGACGCGCACCTTCCGTGGCCACTCCGGCGACCGCAAGACCGAGGTCAAACGCTAATGAGCGCGACCGAGACACGCGAGGTCCAGGCCGTGGCCAAGTGGGTGCACACGTCGCCCCGCAAGGCGCGCCTGGTGGTCGAGCACATCCGGGGCCGCTCGGTCCCGGAGGCCCGGACCGTGCTCGCGTTCACGCAGCGGGCGGCCGCGCGCGAGATCGAGAAGGTGCTGCGCTCGGCCGTCGCGAACGCCGAGGCGAACCACAACCTCGTCGGCGACGACCTGGTCGTCTCGGCCGCGTTCGTGGACGAAGGCCCGGTGATGAAGCGCTGGCGCGCCCGCGCACGAGGCCGCGCCGCCCGGATCCGCAAGCCGACGTGCCACATCACCGTGAGGCTCACGCCGCTCGAGCGCGCGCCCGAGCCCGCACCGCCGCCGGCCGAGGAGCCGAAGGCGGAGGAGCCCAAGCCCAAGAAGAAGGCAGCGCCGAAGCGCAAGCCGACGACCAAGAAGAAGACTGAGGAGGCGGAAGCCTAGATGGGCCAGAAGATCCATCCCGGCGGCCTGCGCGTGGGCGTCATCCACGACTGGAAGTCGAACTGGTACACGGGGACGAAGGAGTTCCCGGCCTACCTGCTCGAGGACATCAAGATCCGCGAGCACATCTACGGCAAGCTCGAGCATGCGGGCCTGTCCGACATCCTGATCCGCAAGGACGCCCAGCGCATCACGATCGACATCTACACCGCCCGGCCCGGAATCGTGATCGGCAAGTCCGGCGTGGAGGTCGACGCGCTCCGCAAGGAGATCCACGGCATGACCAGCAAGGCCGTGCACATCAACATCAACGAGATCAAGCGGCCCGAGCTCGACGCCAAGCTCGTCGCGCAGTCGATCGCCGAGCAGCTCCAGAACCGCGTCAGTTTCAGGCGCGCGATGAAGCGCTCGCTGGCCTCCGCGATCCGCTCAGGCGCCCAGGGCGTGAAGGTTCAGTGCGGCGGCCGGCTCGCCGGCACCGAGATGAGCCGCTCCGAGACCTACTCCGAGGGCCGCGTGCCGCTGCACACGATCCGCGCCGACATCGACTACGGCTTCGCCGAGGCGAAGACGACCTACGGCCGGATCGGCGTCAAGGTCTGGATCAACAAGGGCGAGATCATGCCCGAGGGCTACGAGGGCGTCACGCAGCGCGACTCGCGGCTCGGCGACCAGGATCAGGCACGCCGCCGAGGCGGGACCGCCGAAGGCCTTGGCGCCTCGCGCGAGAGCGGGCGCGGTCGGAGCCAGGACCGCGAGGGCCTCGGCCCCGTGCGCCAGAAGCGCAAGGGCCAGGGTGGCGGGCCGCGCAGGCCCGGCGGTGGCCGTGGCCGCGCGCGCAGCCAGGAGTCGACCGAGCGGGCCCCGGCCCAGGAGAAGCCGCCGGTCGAGGAGCAGCCGTCGGCACAGCCCGAGGCGGCAGCAGAGACCCCCGTGGAGGCTCCGCAGCCCGAGCAGGCCGAGCAGGCCGAGAAGAAGGACGAGAGCTAGATGCTGCTACCGAAGAAGACCAAGTACCGCAAGTACCAGCGAGGCCGTCGGCGCGGCATGTCGAAGGGCCAGACGACCGTGCAGGCCGGCGACTACGGCCTGAAGGCGCTCGAGCCGGGCTGGGTCACGAACCGCCAGATCGAGGCCGCCCGAATCGCGATGACACGCAAGATCCGCCGTGGTGGGAAGGTCTGGATCAACGTCTTTCCTGACAAGCCGGTCACGCAGAAGCCGGCCGAGACGCGGATGGGGTCCGGCAAGGGCGCCCCGGAGCACTGGGTCGCAGTCGTGAAGCCCGGACGCGTGATGTTCGAGCTCGCCGGCGTGGACGAGGCGCTCGCGAAGGAGGCGCTCTGGCTGGCCGGCCGCAAGCTGCCCATCAAGACGAAGCTGGTCTCGAGGGAGGGGGATCTCTTTGCGAGCTAGGGAGCTGCGCGACCTGACCGACGAGGAGCTGGAGAACCGGTTGGCGGACACGCGCCAGGAGCTGTTCAACCTGCGCTTCCAGTCGGCGACGGGCGCGCTCGAGAATCCGGCGCGACTCAAGCACGCAAAGCGTGAGATCGCGCGCATTCTCACCATCCGCATCGAGCGCGAGGCGAACCTGACGAGAGAGAGCCATGCCTGACGAGAAGAAGACCACCAAGAAGAAGAAGGCAGAGGAGACCGAGGCCGTTTCGGAGGAGACGGTCGAGGAGACCCCGGCCGCCGAGGAAGCCCCGGCTGAGGAGCCCATGGCCGAAGAAGCCCCTGACGAAGAGGCTCCGGCCGAGGAGCGCGTGGCCGAGGAGCCGGTAGCCGAGGAAGCTCCCGCCGAGGAGCCGCCGGCCGAAGAGCCCGCGGCTGAAGAGCCCGCGGCCGAAGAGCCCGCGGCCGAAGAGCCTGCCGCAGATGAGCCCGCGGCCGAGGAAGCTCCGGCCGGGGAGCCTGCGGCCGAAGAGCCTGCAGCCGAGGCCGAGGAGCCCGCGGCGGAAGCGCCTGCTGCGGAGGCCGAGCCGGCCGAGGAGGCCGCGCCCGCACAGCCGACCCGCAAGCCGAAGCGCAAGCGAATGCCGCGCTCGCAGCGCCACCAGCACTCGAAGCCGAGGCGCGAGCGCCCGGCCGAGCGCCGCCCGATCGTGCGGCTGCCCAAGCCCGAGCACGAGCGCGGCCGCCGCCAGGAGCGCCGCGGCGTCGTCGTCTCGAGCGCGATGGACAAGACGATCGTGGTCAAGGTCGACACGGTGAAGGCGCACCCGCGCTACAAGAAGGTCGTCCGCCGCTCGGCCAAGTTCCACGCGCACGACGAGCAGAACACGGCGAAGGTGGGAGACCTCGTCCGCATCGTCGAGACGAAGCCGCTCTCGAAGATGAAGAACTGGCGCCTGGCCGAGGTGCTGGAGGCCGCCAAGTGATCCAGCAGGAGTCACGGCTGCGCGTCGCCGACAACACCGGCGCGCGCGAGATCCTCTGCATCCGCGTCAAGGGCGGTTCGAAGCGCCGCTACGCGCGCGTGGGTGACGTGATCACCGCGACCGTGAAGACGGCGAGCCCGCAGGGTGCGGTCAAGAAGGGCGAGGTCGTCCAGGCCGTCGTGGTGCGCACGCGCAAGCCGTTCGGCCGCAACGACGGCACCTCGATCGCCTTCGACGAGAACGCCGCCGTGCTCATCGACAGCGCCCGCAACCCGCGCGGCACCCGCATCTTCGGGCCGGTCGCGCGCGAGCTGCGCGAGAAGAACTTCATGAAGATCGTCTCGCTCGCCCCGGAGGTCCTCTGATGTCGCACAAGATGCGAGTGAGGAAGGGCGACATGGTGCACATGCTCTCGGGCAAGGACCGTGGCAAGCAGGGCCGCGTGATCGAGGCGCGCCCGCGCGAGAAGCGCGTCGTCGTCGAGAACCTGAACGTCGTCAAGCGACACACGCGCCCGCGCCCGATCCGCGACGCCAACCGCATGGGCGGCACGCAGATGACCCCGGGCGGCGTGATCGAGAAGGCCTCGCCCGTTCCGGTCGCCAACGTGATGCTCATCTGCCCGACCTGCAGCCGGCCGACCCGGGTCGGCATGACCACGAAGGAAGTCAAGGGACGCGACGTCCACGTGCGTGTCTGCAAGCGGGCCGACTGCGGCCAGGAGATCGACAAGTGAGCCCACGCGCGCGCAAGGACAACGGCTACCAGCCGCGCCTGAAGACGGCCTACGAGCAGGAGATCCGCTCGCGCCTGCAGGAGGAGCTCGGCCTGAGCACCGTGATGCAGGTGCCGGGGCTCCAAAAGATCACGTTGAACATGGGCGTGGGCGAGGCGAAGACCGACGCGAAGGTCCTCGACAGCGCGATCGACGAGCTGACGACGATCGCCGGCCAGCGCGCGCAGGTGCGCCTCGCACGCAAGTCGATCGCCAGCTTCAAGCTCCGCGAAGGGATGCCCGTGGGCGCGCGCGTGACGCTGCGGGGGGCCCGCATGTGGGAGTTCCTCGACCGGCTCGTCTCGATCGCGCTCCCGCGGATCCGCGACTTCCGCGGCCTGAGCCCGCGGTCGTTCGACGGCCGCGGCAACTACTCGATCGGGATTCGCGAGCAGATCATCTTCCCGGAGATCGACTACGACCAGATCGCGGGCATCCGCGGTCTCGACGTGGCGATCACCACCACCGCTGCGGACGACGACCAGGGCCTCGCGCTCCTGCGCGCCCTCGGCATGCCGTTCCAGCGACAGAGCGAAGACGAAGGAGACACCGAGTAATGGCACGCAAGGCCCTGATCGAAAAATCGCGCAAGCCCCAGCGGTTCAAGACGCGCGCGTACTCGCGCTGCAACCGCTGCGGGCGCCCCCGCGCCGTCTACAAGAAGTTCGGCCTCTGCAGAATCTGCCTGCGCGACCTCGCCCACGCGGGCGTGATCCCGGGCATGACGAAATCGAGCTGGTAATGCAGACAGACCCGATCGCAGACATGCTCACCCGGATCCGCAACGCCAACCGCGCGCTGCACGAGCGCGCCGAGATGCCGACCTCGCGGCAGAAGAGCGAGATCGCCCGCATCCTCAAAGAGGAGGGCTACATCTCGGACTACCGGGTCGAGCACGTGGACGACACGCCCTTCGACACGCTGGTGATCGAGCTCAAGTACGGCCGCAGCCGCGAGCGCGTGATCACCGACCTGAAGCGCGTCTCCAAGCCCGGGCGCCGCGTCTATGCGCGCAAGGATCGCCTGCCGCGCGTGCTCGGCGGGATGGGCACCGCGATCCTGTCCACCTCCAACGGCCTGATCACGAGCCGCGCTGCCGAGGAGCAGGGCGTCGGCGGCGAGGTCCTCTGCTTCGTCTGGTGAGCCATGAGTCGAATCGGTAGACAGCCAATCGAGCTCCCGGCCGGCGTTTCGGTCTCGATCTCGCCTGGCCGCGTGATGGTGAACGGCCCGCTCGGCGAGCTCAGCCAGCAGGTCCCGCAGCGCATGCAGGTCGAGCAGGAGGAGTCGACCGTGGTCGTCAAGCGCCCAACCGAGCGCGGCGACGACCGCGCCCTGCACGGGCTCACGCGCAGCCTGATCGCGAACATGGTCGAGGGCGTCACGAGCGGCTTCCAGAAGCGCCTCGAGATCCAGGGCGTCGGCTACCGCGCCGCGGTGCGTGGCACCGATCTGGAGCTGAACGTGGGCTTCTCGCACTCGGTCGTGCTCAAGGCCCCGCAGGGGATCACCTACGAGGTGCCGACCCCGACCGAGGTGATCGTCAAGGGCATCGACAAGCAGCAGGTCGGCCAGGCCGCCGCCGAGGTGCGCAAGGTGCGGCCGCCCGAGCCCTACAAGGGCAAGGGGATCCGCTACGAGGGCGAGTACGTTCGCCGGAAGGTCGGGAAGCGCGCATGAGACTTCGCTTGCGATGTCGGCGTCAGGCCGGACGGGCTTTGCTCGTGCGGCCGTCTGCAACGACCGGTCGACCCGTTGACCGCGAGGAGCAGGGCGCGTGACGCAACTTACGGTCCGGAAGGCGCGCGAGCGCCGTCACAAGCGCGTGCGCGGCAAAGTCTCCGGCACCGCCGAGCGGCCGCGCCTGGTCGTGTTCCGCTCGAACCGCGGGATCGAGGCGCAGCTCGTCGACGACCTGGAGGGCAAGACCCTGGCCGCCGCGAGCTGGCTGCAGCTGAAGAAGTCGTTCAAGGGCTCGAAGACCGAGCAGGCGGCGGAGGTAGGCAAGCTGCTGGCGGAGAATGCCAAGCAGGCCGACCTCGAGACCGTGGTCTTCGACCGTGGCGGCTACCTCTACCACGGCCGCGTCAAGGCGCTGGCCGACGCGGCACGCGAAGGAGGACTGAAGTTCTAAGTGGCTATTGACGTTCAGGAATCGAGAGAGCTCAAGGAGCGCGTGGTCGAGATCAACCGCGTCGCCAAGGTGGTCAAGGGCGGCCGGCGGTTCTCGTTCACCGCGCTGGTCGTGGTCGGCGACGAGGTGGATCGCGTCGGGCTTGGCTACGGCAAGGCCCGCGAGGTGCCGCTGGCGATCTCGAAGGCCGTCGACGACGCCAAGAAGAACCTGTTCTCGGTCCCGCGGCACGGGACGACTATCACGCACGAGATCCTCGGCGAGTTCGGCGCGGCGCGCGTGCTGCTGCGGCCGGCGAGCGAGGGAACGGGCGTGATCGCGGGCGGAGGCGTTCGCGCGGTGCTCGAGCTGGCCGGGATCCGCGACATCCTCGCCAAGAGCCTGGGCACGACGAATCCGATCAACATGCTCAAGGCGACGGTCAACGGGCTCCAGCGCCTGCGCCGCCCCGACGAGGTCGCGGCGACGAGAGGCCTGACGATCAGCCGGGTGCTGCCCGTGAGCGCGAAGCCCAAGGAGGAAGAGGCGGCCCCAGTGCCGGAGCCGGTGGCGGTTGCGGCCGAGGAGAGCGATGGCAAAGCTGAAGATCACGCAGACGCGTAGCTCGATCGGCCAGAGCCAGCGGCATCGCGGGACGCTCCGCGCGCTCGGCCTCGGCAAGATCGGGCGCAGCGTCGAGAAGGACGAGAGCCCGCAGCTCGCCGGTATGCTGAGGAAGGTCCGTCACCTCGTGAGGGTGGACTCCGATGTCTGACGACCTGAACCTCTCGAACCTCAAGCCCGCCCAGCCTCG
>Ga0307323_10000057_pt1 | contig 29752 bp, 30 predicted proteins | sample ER_DNA_381_FD_194496 | JGI IMG/M metagenome (GOLD analysis project Ga0307323, IMG submission 194496) | Bulk soil microbial communities from the East River watershed near Crested Butte, Colorado, United States - ER_DNA_381 | ecosystem: Environmental > Terrestrial > Soil > Floodplain | place...
GAGTCCTCCGGTGCGCGAACCGAGGCTTCGCCTACGGGAACAACCGCGCGCTCGCCACCGTGACCGCGCAGTACGTCCTCTTCCTCAACGCGGACACCGAGATCCTGACTGGAACGCTCGCCGGCCTGTTGGAGGAGCTCCGGCGGCGCCCCGAGGTAGGCCTCGTCGGCGTGCGCCAGCTGGATCCCCAGGGAAAGGTCTACCCGACGATCCGCCGCTTTCCGACCGCGACGCGCCTGTTCTTCGAGGCGATCGGCTCCGAGCGGTTCCCGTTTCGGGCACGGTGGCTCGGCGAGCGCGAGCTCGACCTGCGCCTCTACGACTCGGAGGTCGAATGTGACTGGACGTCCGGGTCGTTCATGCTCGCGAGACGCGAGGCGCTCCTCGGCGCGGGCTCGATGGACGAGCGCTTCTTCATGTACTGCGAGGAGCCGGACCTCTGTCTGCGCATCAAGCGCGGGGGCTGGCAGGTCAGGCACCTGCCGACGATGACGATCCTCCACCACGCCGGCCGGGCGGGCTGGAGCACCCGGCTCGTGGCGCAGGACGCGTACGCGCGCCGCCTGTACATCGCGAAGCACTTCTCGCGCCTGCGAGGCGCCGCGGCAATCGGAGCCTTCGCACTCGGGCACCTGCTCCGCGCCTGCTACGGCGCGAAGGAGAAGCAGGAGCGGCGGGAACGGCGCGCCGCATCCGTCGGGGCTCTACGGACGCTGTTCGGGCTCGATCCGCCGCCGTTCGGCGAACGTCCGCACCAGGCGGTCGCCGAGCTGGCGCCTGAGCAGCAAGCCGATGCGGCGGAGACCCGGGCCAACCGGCTCTGAGAACGGCTCGCTAAAGCCTCAGAACTGCAGGAGCCCGATCCCGAAGCAGCCCTCGGCCGCGGCCACGAACTCCTCGCTCGGATACCGGGCACGAATGCTCTTCCAGTAGTCCGGGACGTCGCCGACAAGCAAGAGCGAGCCGTCAGAGTCGATGACCGGTCCACCCCCTGGCGGTGCGGCGATGTCGTGAAAGCCGATCAGGCCGCCCTCGCGGACCAGCGGTGAGTACGACTCGAAGTCCTGCTTCACGCCGTCGTAGGAGTGGTCTCCGTCGATGAAGAGGAAGTCCAGCTGCTCGCCGCCGAGCAGGGAATCGACCTGCTCGACCGTCGCCGGGTCGTGGGAGTCGGCGCGGAGGAGGTCGAGTCGCTGCAGTGGTTGCGCGAAGCTCCGATAGAGCGGCGTCTTCCAGGCCGGGTAGCCGCCGCCGAAGTCGCCGTCGGGGAGGTCGACGCTGATCACGTGTGCGTCGGGCGCCGCGACCTGGGCGAAGAGGAAGAGGCTGCCGCCCGTGCAGGTCCCGATCTCGAGCATGCGGCGCGGCGGCTCCTCGTGCAGCCGCCTCAGGAGGCCACCGATCTCGTCGCGAACCTGGCCGGGCACGATCGTGATGCCGAAGGAGTCGAAGCCAAAGGCGATGTCGAGCAAGTCGTCGAGCCCTCGTGCGCGGGCTGCGCGGCGTCGGAGCGCGTGGCCGGCGAGCGGTGCGAGCCAGGGCCGCACCGGACGCGTCACGGCCTCCGACACGAAGGGACCGAGGCCGTAGCGCTCGACGCCCCGACCGGCGCGCTTGAAGGTCTGCGCGACACTCACGCTGGAGACCCGCTCAGTCCTGTTTCTTGCCGGCCGGCCCGCTTCTCCTCATAGAGGTTGCGAAGTACCGAGGACAGCGCGAGCAGCAGGAAGAAGGTGATCGTCACCTGCACGAATCCCAACGCGTCGAAGGTCAGCATTCCGATAGCGAAGCCGAAGAGCGAGGCAGCGAGCGCCGCCGCTAGCCACCCGTCGTCCCCGTCGTCCTCGCGCGCAATCCGGGACATCCTTCGAATCGGGCGAATGAACAGCCAGAGCAAGGCGCAGATGCCGACGAATCCAATCTCGAGCAGCGAGCCGAGCCACTGGTCGTCGAGGAGGCGCGACCGTGGCACGTCGGGGGCGGTGTTGACGTCCCGCGAGACCACGCGGCTCCCGAATCCCTCTCCGAACACGGGCTTCTGCGCCCACTCGTGCAGGGACGGCCCGATGTCCGCGAGTCGCCCGTCCGCGCCGGCGCTGTTGCCCGTGACGGTGGTGGACTGATCCGCGATCAGGCCGCCCTTGGGGAAGAACGCGGAATAGAAGCTCCCGAGCGTGTGAGGGAGGGCGAAGTAGAGGGCACAGACGGCCGGGATGAGGAGCGGTGCAAACCGCTTCACATCAGTAGGCCGGAGCCGGAGCAGCACGAGCCCGAGGACGACCATCATGATCGCGCCCGTACGGGAGACGGTCGCGAGCGCCCCAAGCCCGAGTACTCCGGCCATGAAGAACCAGCGGCGGCGGCCACTCGCCTTCGCCAGGTAGAACGCGAGCGGGATCAGCATCACCAGGACGGCCGAGAGCTCGATGGGGTGCTCCGCGGAGGCGTACACCCGCAGGCGGCCGCTGCGGTCCAGCACGGCCGTCGTCGCGGCGACGGCGGTCGCGGGATCGTGGTAGGTCAGGAACGGCAGCGCGGACCCGAGGTGGTTGAAGACGTTGTACCCGGTGCGCGAATCGACGATTGCGGCGAAGGACACGAGTGTCCCGGCGCTGACGAGCAGGCGCACGAGCCGTTCGAGGTGCTCCCGTCTATCGACGACGCTGACCACGACGTAGAAGAGCACGAAGAAGCTGGCGAAGAACGTCAAGGTCTTCACGACCAAGGAGGTCAGGCCGACGCTCTCGATCCGCGACCCGTTCACCACCACCGAGGCGAGGGCCGCAAAGACGAAGAGCGCGATCGGCGCCTCGAGGCCGCTCGCGCGGAGGCGGACGCGCTTGTCGATCAGCAAGGAAGCCAGCCACGCAACCGCCACGAACGCGATCAGCAGCCGGTACGGCTCGAGGTTGAAGGGCAGCTCCGACGACAGCGTGTACCGCTTGATCGGGATGAGGAAGATCACCAGGACGATGGCGGCCAGCAGCGACTCCCAGCGGAAGAGGACGCGGTAGCCGGCTGCCACGAGCGCGGCCAGCAGCACGAGCGGAGCGACCGCCGAGACGTGGGAGTTCTCAGCGACCGAGACGGTCAGCAAGCCGGCGGCGCCGACGAGCACCAGCGCCGGGAGCAGGCTGCGGCGTTCGCCCCTCGCGGCGATCGTCGCCATCGCGTCAGGCGGTCCGGCGCGCCGGCCCCGCGCGCTCGGCGTGGAGCTCGTCAATGGTCTCGCGGCGCGCGGCTGCCGGTCTCGGCCGAAGGTTCTCGAGCACGAGTGCCAGGCCGACCGTGATCCCCAAAATCGTCAGGAAGACGATCACAGGCAGTGTCTTTCCCGGGTGGGAGACGAGCTGCGGCGGGGTCGCTCGCGTGTACGGCACGAGCACGACTCGATCTGCGGGTGGGATGCCCCCGGCCCGCTGCCACCTTTGCAGCCACTGCCGGAACGCGTTCGACGCCCTCTGCGCGAGCGAGACTGCGGCAGCCGGGGTGGCGGCCGTCGCGCTGAAGTCGAGGATCGGCTGGATCGCAGGGTTCGAGTAGGCGGGTGCCGGAACCGCCGTCACGGTGTACGTCTCCTTCGACGGATGGAGATTCGAGAGGCCGATCTTCGAACGAACCTCGTCGTTCGTGGCGAGCGGCGCGTAGAGAGCGGTCAGGGTCGCGAGGCGTTGCGGATCTCCCTGGGCAACCGACGGCTTCCCGGTGCCGGGATCCCCCGACGTGTAGCGCGTGACAGTGCGTCCCCAGGGGAAGTCAGGCTGCGTCACGAGCAGGAACGAGTCGGTCTTCCAGACCTCCGCCTTCCGCGGCGCGAGCTTCATCCTGCCATTCGAGATGCTGACGCGTTCAACTGCGAAGAACGCGAGCAGAATCGCAAGCGCGAGGCCGGCAGCAACGACAATCCTGAACCTCCAGAGGACGCGGACGTAGAGCGCAAGATCCATTGGTCAATCTCCGTTCGTTGAACAGACCCGCCCTGGCCAGCCGGCTCCGTCGGTGTCGGCGCGGTGCATAGCCTCCAGCACGATCAAAGGGTATGCCGCGTCCCAGTCCGCGCCTACAGGCCGTTGGAACGGCTCTCACGATCTGCGCTAGCCGTCTGGCTAGGTGTCTCGGCTCGGTCGCTCGCGTGGCACCAGGGCGACCACCGCTCGCTCTCGTCGAGCCTCGCGCCGCGCCACCAGGCGCTTGGTGATCTGAACCGGCAGGAGCACGGTCAAGAGGAGCAGGCCGAGCACGAGAACGAGCAGGCGGGCCATCTCGGTGCCTTCACCCGCCGGCATCCGCTGGGCAGGCGCGGTCGGGATCCTCTGCTGAGTGTTCTGAGCCGCCGGCGCCGTCGCTCCCGCGGTGTTCCGGGGAGGAGGGTTCGTCCTGCCGGCGAGCCCCGGGGAGGCGACTGCCAGACCCACTGCTGCGACGAGCCAGGCCAACGCCAGGCGCCGACCCACGTGGTTACGCGGAACAAGCGAGGAGACCATGCCTCGACAATCGTCCTCCTAAGCGCTATCCACCACAAGCGGTCGAACGGGTGGTTCAAATGGACTCAAATGGGTCACAGGCCCTCGACATTCGACCAGTTGGATGCCCTGCAGCTGTCTGCGAGGCTGAGTCCAGGAGGTGGTCGCCGCGATTCGCACCCTGTCAAGCTCTGGGCGGCTCGATTACGCGGTCTGGCGCGTGCGCATCGCCGCGGCCGCGATCGCGATCGCCGCGACGACCGCGCAGCTGATCGACTTCGCCGTCTACGACCAGCGGCTGGGCCCGCTCGACATGATGACCCACAACAGCATCTTCGGGATCACGAGCCTCGCCGCGCTCGCTCTCGCGGCGGTCGCGTCGCTTGCGGCCGCCCTGCGAGGTGGCGAGCGCAGCAGGGAGCTGGTCGGCCTATCCGCCCTGCTCGCGTTGCTGCTCGCCCTGCGGATCGCGCACCCTGCTCATGTCCTGCTGATCGCCGTACCCCTGGGCGCGGCCGCCTTGACCCTCCTCTGGTCGGCTGCGCCCGGAGGAACGGCTCGCCGTGTCCTCCGCGAGGGTTGCATCGTGCTCGTCGTCGCGTTCGTCGTGCACGGAATCGGGACGAAGGTCGTCTCGATGCTGGGGCTCGGGCCGGAGACGTGGGGCTACCAGCTGAAGGCCGTCGTCAAGCACAGCGGCGAGCTCGCAGGCTGGGTGCTGATCGCCGGAGGCCTCGTCGCGGCTGCCGCCGCCGCGCGGCCGCAACTTGGACGTGAGTCGTGAACGCGCAGCCCGCGGATTGCATTTCCACGCTCTCTCCGAGGGAGACGACCGTGCTGGAGATGACCTCTGAGGGACTGAAGAACGGCGAGATCGCCGAACGGCTCGACGTGAGCGTCCACGCGGTCAAGTTCCACCTCGCCTCGATCTACCGGAAGCTCGGCGTGGGCAACCGCACCGAGGCGGCCGTCGCCTTCCTCCGCGCCGAGCGCTAACGCTCGACGATCGTGGCCTCGCCGGTCGCCGGGCCTTCGACGACCCAGCCCGCGCCGTTACGCTCGACGCGTGAATCGGCGCGGCGCCGCCACCAGGCGCTGACCTCACGCGGAAGTGCGCGCCAGAGCGTTTCGTCGCCGGACAGCCCGTCGAGCAGCCGCGCGTACACGTCGAGGTAGCGCTGCTCGAGCATGTAGTCGGGATGGGTGATCAGCAAGGCCATGCCGCCCTGCTCACGCAGGAATGCCGCCTTCGAGAGCCAGGGCTGCTCGTCCTCGACACGGAGGATCGTGAAGAGCGTGTGGTCCTGCGGCATCGTGATCGGAAGCTCGACCAGCTCGCCGTTGAAGAACGGCAGCCAGGTGCAGCAGCCTCCGGCCTGCGGCTCGTACGGATCGGTGTCGGGATACGACGAGTCGTAGTCGAAGCCCAGCAGCGGCATCCACTCCCAGTGCCGGTGAGTGGCCGGTGAGCGGAAGCCGACGGCACTCCAGCGCTCTGCGTACTGCCGGATCTGCGGCAGGCGCCGCTCGAGGGTCTCGAGCGACTCGAGATCGCGGCCGTCGTGCTTGAGCCCGTGGACGCCGATCTCGAAGCCGGCCTCGTCGAGCTCTTCGCGGAGCGCTTCGTCGAGCTCGTAGCGCAAGGGGACGAAGTTCCAGCTCGACCGAAATCCCCGGCTGAACTCGACCTCTCGCAGCAGGCCGACGTTTGCGGCCCCGGCCGCAGTCTCCACGTCGTGGGTCAGCACGAGCGCCCAGCGGCGCCCGCCGGGCCAGGGGGCAATCGTGGGCACCGGGCCGCCTGTCAGCCAGCGCAGCTCCTGGAAGAGGCGGTCGTAGAGGTCGTGCAGGCTGGTCTCGGCAGGCCAGCTCGGAAACTCGCTGCGGCCCTGGACTCGGCTGTAGGCCCGGCGCATGGCGATCTGTGCCTGCCGAGGCAGCAGCGGCCGCGCACGGTAGTACAGGCGACGGAGCCAGGCGCTCGACTGCTCGCTGCCCAGATACCGCTCGCTCCAGTAGGCCGTGATCGCATCGTTCGGGTCGAAGGGAAGCGCAACCTCGCCCGCGTCGCTCCGCCAGATCGAGGCCGTCGCGTCGCCGTCGAGCGGCTCCAGCGGCTCGGCCGGCGACCAGGTGCTTGCTGCGCCAGAGAGCCACGCGCGCATCTGCTCGTCCTCGGCGACGCGGGCATGCAGGCGGATCGAGCCCAGACACCAGCTCCCGAGCTCGTTCGGCGCCTCCGTGAACGACGGATAGAGCAGGGCCTTGCCGGTGGCGTCGGCGCGGAGCGCGCTGAAGGGCTCGACCGAGCCGCCCGGCTCGACCGTGTACGGGGCTCGGAAGTAGTCCAGCAGCAGGAACGGCGCCTGGGCGGTGAACACGTTCGCCCGCTTACGGAGCCGCCACCGCGAGCGGCCGGCCCTGCGACCCCGGCCGAGCGAGATCCGCGGTGAGAATGTCCGCCAGCCGTTCGGAAGCGCGGCCGTCCCAGCCGGGGATCGCGCGCCGCGTGCGTGGAGCGGAGCTGAGCAGCTCGGGAATCTGGAGCAGCGCCCCCGCGTCCAGCCCCAGCAGCGTGTTCGTCCCGCTCGTGACCGTCACGGGCCGCTCCGTGTTGTCGCGGACGGTGAAGCACGGCACGCCGAGGTAGCTCGTTTCCTCCTGGACCCCACCGGAGTCCGTGATCACACCCGCGGCGTGGGCCTCGAGCGCTAGAAAGTCGACGTAGCCGACGGGATCGACGACGCGCAGGGCGGCCGCTTCCGGCAGCTCGTCGAGGCGCGTACGCACCCGCGGATGAGCCGGGAAGACCACAGGGTAGCGCCGCGCGAGCTCGGCCAATGCCTCGACCGTCGGGACGAGCAGGCTCCCGTCGACGAGCTTCGGCCGGTGCAGCGTCACCAGCAGGTACGAACCGCGCTCGATCCCGAGGCGCTCGTGGACGTCCGACTCCTCCGCCTCAGGAAGCATGAGGCTGAGCGAGTCGATCATCGTGTTCCCGACGAAGTGAACGCGATCCTCGGCGATCCCTTCGGCAGCGAGGTTCGTCGCAGCCTCCGGGCTGTGCGTGAAACACCAGTCGGAGAGCCGGTCGACGAGCACGCGGTTCAGCTCCTCGGGCATCGTCCAGTCGAAGCTCCGCAGGCCGGCCTCGACGTGGGCGACCGGGATCTGCAGCTTGGCCGCCGCCAGCGCGCCCGCGAGCGTCGAGTTGACGTCCCCCGAAACCACCAGCACGTCGGGCCGTTCCGCCAGCAGCACCTCCTCGACACGCTCGAGCGCGCGCGCGGTCTGCGCGCCATGCGAGCCGGAGCCGACACCGAGGAGATAGTCGGGCTGGGGCAGCGCGAGCGCGTCGATGAAGGCGCCGGACAGCTCGCGGTCGTAGTGCTGTCCCGTATTGACGAGCAGGTGCCTCGCCTCGGGAAGCCTCCCCCTGAGAGCGTGCAGGACCGGCGCCAGCTTGACGAAGTTCGGCCTCGCACCCGCGAGATAGGCGAGCGTCGGCGGTACGGCCATGGAGTTCGCGGGTCGAATATTCACGGTTCGTGCCGAAGCTGTCGTCGGCCACACGAAACCTAGGCACGCTGCCGCGCTGGATCGACGCGTCGGACGAACAGGATGGCTACTGCTTCCTCGCCGAACGGCTAGTTGGCGAGCGGGGCCGGCGGTGTGACGCTGGGCGGGTGGCCACACTCGAGCTGCCGCGCGACCCTGCCCGCACCCGGGAGGCCGCGGCGCACGGATTCGCGGTCTGGCTGGACATCGACAACCCGCCCCAGGTGCAGTACCTGTATCCGTTTCGGGCGGCCTTCGAGGCACGCGGCCACCGCGTCGTGGTGACGGCCCGCGACTACGGGAACGCGGTCGAGCTCCTGCGGCAACGGACACACGACTTCCATGTCGTCGGCCAGGCGTTCGGGGCTTCGAAGCTGGCGAAGGCGACCGGGACGCTGCAGCGCGCCAGACGCTTGACGCAGCTCTTCGCCAAGATCGGCCGCCCTCAGGTGCTGCTGGCGGCCTCGCGGCCCGCCGCCCTCGTCGCGCGCCGCTATGGGATCCCCTCGTTCATCGTCGGCGACTACGAGTTCGCCAACGCCGGCTTCTACCGGTTCACGGGCTCCCACATCCTCCATCCCGACGTCGTCGATCCCACCAGCTTCACGGAGCAGGGCATGCGGGCCGACCGGCTGTTCGCCTTCCGCGGCCTCAAGGAAGACATCTCGTTCGCGGAGATCGACGTCGAGGCGGCCCCGGCCTGGCGCCTGCCGGCCGGCGCACGAAGCGACACGGTCGTCGTGCTCGTCCGCCCGCCTGCAGAACGGAGCCACTACTACGACGAGCGCTCACGCGCGCTCGGGCTCGCCCTGCTCGACCACCTCGCCAGGCGAGGTGACGCGACCGTCGTCTTCGCGCCGCGCTACCGGGAGCAAATCGCCGATCTCGCACGGTTCGAGTGGATCAACGAGCCCGTCGTGCTGGGGGAAAGCGTCCCGTTCGTGTCGCTGCTCAAGGGGGTCGACCTGGTCGTCTGCTCCGGCGGGACGATCCTGCGCGAGGCGGCCTACCTCGGCATCCCCGCCTACAGCATCTTCCAGAGCCGAATCGGGGACGTCGACCGCCATCTCGAACGGATCGGCCGCGTGATGCTGATCTCGAGCATCGGCGAGCTCCCTCGAATCCAACTGGTGAAACGGCACGGCCTCAAGCGGCTCGACACGAACCCGGCGCTGCTCGAGGAGCTTGTGCAACTGGTCGAGTCGAGACTCCGGCCGGAACGCACGAACTCACCGAATGGATAGTTGGGAAGCGGCGAAACGGCTGCCAGTCTTACGGATGCGAGGACGACTTGAGGAGACGTGATGACTGACTCTGACATTGCAATCATCGGCGCAGGCCCTTACGGGCTGATGGCCGCCGCCCACCTCGGCTCGGCGGACTCGTTCAGCATCGCCGGATTCGGCGAGCCGATGTCCTTCTGGGACGACCAGATGCCGGAGGGAATGCTGCTCCGGTCGCCGTATGTCGCCTGCAACATCGGTGACCCCGACGGACGGCTCAGCCTCCCTCGATACGAAGAGGCGATCGGCGAGCGGCCCGTCGAGCCCGTGCCGCTCACGCGGTTCGTGGACTACGGCCGCTGGTTCCAGCAGCAGGCGCTGCCCGAGCTGAGCTCCGAGCGCGTCCGCGAGGTGGCCCGGAACGGCAACGGCTTCAACCTGACGCTGGAGAACGGTGAGCGCCTGCACGCCGGCCGGGTCGTCGTCGCAGCCGGCATCGCCGACTTCAAGTGGTTCCCCGAGGTCTTTCGCGAGCTCCCGCGCGGGCTCGTCAGTCACGCCTGCGAGCACGACGACCTGAGCGTCTTCTCGGGCACGAGCGTGCTCGTCGTCGGCGGCGGCCAGAGCGCCCTCGAGTCGGCGGCTCTCCTCGCCGAGGCCGGCGCGAGCGTGGAGGTCGCGGCCCGCGCACCGGAGGTCAGCTGGCTGTCACGGCGCTGGCATCACAAGCTCGGCCCGGTCTCTCGGCTGCTGTACGCGCCGCCTGATGTCGGCCCTGCCGGCATCAGCTGGATGGTGGCTCTGCCGAATGCGTTCAGAAGCATGCCGCGGCGGCTGCAGACCTGGATGACGCGGAAGGCCTTGCGTCCGGCGGGAGCCGGCTGGCTGCCGCCCAGGATGGGCACGGTCACGATCACCTCCGGCATCGTCGCCGTCCAGGCGACCGAGAAGAACGGACGCGCGATCGTCAAGTTCGACGACGGCAGCAGCCGCGAGGTCGAGCACGTGCTCCTCGGCACGGGGTACCGCGTCGACGTGTCGCGCTACCCGTTCCTCGCCCGCGAGCTCGTCGACCAGGTCGAGGCCGTGAACGGCTATCCGGTGCTCGGCCGCGGGTTCGAGTCGAGCGTGGACGGGCTACATTTCCTCGGCGCTCCGGCCGCCCACAGCTTTGGGCCGCTGATGCGCTTCGTCGCGGGCACGGAGTACGCCGGCCGTGAGCTCGTGCGTGGCGTGCTCGGGCGCCCGCGCACGGTCGCACCCTGATGCTCGTCGAGAGGGCGGAGGCCGCCCAGGATTCAGGCCTGCGCCCGCTGGCAGGGCCTCCGACTGCCGCGCTCGTCCTCGGATCGGACTACCGGGCGCTCGGTGTCGTCCGCAGCCTCGGCCGAAGAAACGTGCCTGTGCACGTGATCGCCTCGGGCGACGACAGGCTCGCCTGCTTCTCTCGCTTCAACGAGGCGACCTACGAATGGCCGGAATCGACGGAAGCGCGGCTCGAGCTGCTCGAGCGGCTGGCTCACGCCGGCGGCCACACCTGGGCGCTCTTCCCCTCCTCGGACGATTCCGCGGAGTTCGTGGCGCACCACCACGACAGGCTCGCGCCCATGCTCGCGCTGACGACCCCGCCTTGGGACGTGCTGCGCTGGGCACACGACAAGCGACTGACCCACGAGCTCGCCGTTCTGGCCGGCGTCGACTACCCGCATTCGCTTTACCCCCGCTCCCGGCGCGACCTCGAGCAGGCAGAGCTTCGCTTTCCGCTCATCCTGAAGCCGGCCGTGAAGGAGCGGAGCAACCGCTTCACCGCGGCGAAGGCGTGGCGGGCCGACGACCGCGAGACGCTGCTCCGCCGCTACGACGAAGCCGTGGAGCTCGTCGACCCGGAAACCCTGGTCGTCCAGGAGCTCGTGCGCGGCGGCGGGGACGTGCAGCTGTCGTACGCGGCCCTGGCCGAGTCCGGCAAGGTGCTCTGCTCGCTGACGGCCAAGCGCACGCGCCAGTACCCGGCGGATTTCGGACGGGCCAGCACCTTCGTGGAGACGATCGACTGCCCCAGCCTCGAGGAGCCGTCACGGCGCTTGATCGCGGAAAGCGGGTTCAACGGGCTCGTGGAGATCGAGTACAAGGTCGATGCCACGACCGGGCGAACCCTGTTGCTCGACATCAACCCTCGCGTCTGGGGCTGGCACAGCCTCTGCGGACGAGCGGGCGTCGACTTCCCCTGGCTGCTCTGGCTGGCGCAGCGTGGCGAGCGGCTCCCGCGAGCCGTCGCCCGGCCCGGTGAGCGCTGGGTTCGGCTGTCGACGGATCTCCCCACGGCGGTCAAGGAGATCGCCCGCAGGCGCCTTCCTGCGAAGGCCTACCTCGCGTCCCTGCTGCCACCGCACGAGGGGGCAATTTTCGCGCGCGACGACGTGCGTCCCGGCCTCGTCGAGCTCCCGATGCTGCTCGGCACGCTCGTCAGGAGGCTGGTGAAGCTTGGCCGTCTCTGAGGCACCACGCGTCACGGAGGCCGCCGCGCTACTCGCCGGGGACGACGAGCGCTGGCGTGAGTTCCTGCTCGCTCACCCCGACGCCCTGCCCTACCACCACCCGGCCTGGGTCGCGGCTCTGGCCGAGGCCTACGGCTACGAGCCGCTCGCTGCGGTAGTCCGCTCCGCGGCAGGCGAGATCGTCGGTGGCGTTCCCTTCGTGGAGGTCGGCGGCCGCCTGCGCTCGAGGCGCTGGATCTCGCTTCCCTTCACCGATGTGTGCCCGCCCCTCACCACCGCAGCGCTCGGCGAGCGCGAGCTCGCGGAGGCCGTCGAGGAGCTCCGGCGGGAGCGCCAGGTCCGGTCGCTGGAAATTCGGGCGCCGCTCGCGGGCTTCGAGGAGCGTGGCGAGATCCGCGGGGTGCGGCACGAGCTCGAGCTGGGCGACCCTGAGGCGCTGTTCGCGGCATTCAAGCCCCAGGTGCGCCGAAACATCCGCAAGGCGGAGAAAGTGGGGCTTCAGGTCAGGGTCGCGGAGCAACGCGACGATCTCGTGCGCACGTACTTCGACCTCCATGCCGACACGAGGCGCCGCCTCGGCGTCCCGCCACAGCCTCGTCGGTTCTTCGAGTCCCTCTGGCGCCACTTGGTCGACCCCGGCCTGGGCTTCGTGTTGCTCGCATACCACGAGAACGTACCGGTGGCCGGCGCCGTGTTCCTGGAGTGGAACGGCCGGGTCGTCTACAAGTACGGCGCCTCGGACCGGAAGCACTGGGCCTTGCGTCCGAACAACCTCCTCTTCTGGGAGTGCATCCGGCGCAGCGCCTCGTCGGGTGCGCGGACGCTCGATTTCGGCCGCAGCGACCTCGAGGATGAAGGTCTCCGCTCGTTCAAGGCGAGCTGGGGCGCAGTCGAGAGCTCGCTCGCCTACACCAGCCTCGGGCGGGTCAGACAGCACTCCCGGACCGGTGCAAGCGGCCAGCTCCTGCGGCCCCTGCTCCGCGCCTGCCCTGGCTGGTTCGGCCGGATGGTAGGTGCTGCGTTTTACCGTCTTGCGGCATAAAGCGACGACGCTTGCGTAGAAATCGGCAAGTTTCGGTCGGTTAGACCTAGATAATTGGCTAGTTTCAACTATGACCCTCTAGACAGGGCATTCGAGGGGCGAGTAGTGTCCTCGATACCTGTACTACGGATAGAAAATCTGTCACTGCGGATCGAAAGGCGGCCCTTTCGATGAGGACGAGGGAGAGAGCAGCGGTCATTCTGGACAGGCATCCGGTGTGGTTGGATGCGATGGATCAGCTGGTCGCGGGAGTAGGGATCCAGGTAGCGGGGCGTGCGACCGACGTCGACGAGGCACTTGCGCTCATCGAGGAGCACCGCCCCGACATGTTCATCGCCGGAATCGACGCGAGCACGGATCACGTCTCGTGCGTCCGGCGCGCCAAGCAGGCCCAGCCGGATCTGAAGGCGATCGTCGTCTCGGACGACGCCGACACAGGAGCGATCGAAGCTGCCTTTGCAGCCGGCGCGGCCATCTACTGCGTCAAGACGGCGGAGCAGGAAGACCTGGCCTCGGCCATCCGCCAGGTGTTCGAGCGCTCGATCTACATCGCCAACGGCAACGGCTATGAGCCGGCGCCGCGCCCGAGCATCGAGGCGGAGTCGGTTGCACACGAGCTGACGCGCCGAGAGCTCGAGATCCTGCGCCTGGTGGCGGAGGGGCACTCGAACTCGCAGCTCGCGCGGATGCTGTGGGTGACCGAGCAGACGGTCAAGTTCCATCTGTCGAACATCTACCGCAAGCTCAAGGTGGCCAACCGCACCGAGGCAAGCCGCTGGGCCCAGCTGAACGGGCTGCTGCCGGCGCGCCGGGAAGAGGACGTCGACGCCGAGATCGCGGTCGCGTAGGCCGCTCGAGCGCACACGAGAATCGTGCGCTCTTTGCGGTGATTAGCGACGGGTGTCGGTAGACGCTCGCGGGCGAGCTTCGTTAGGCTCGCCCGCGGTATCTGTGCCCGGGCAGGCAGGGCCGCCTGTCGGCCCGGGCACGTGCCTTTCTACGTCTGGGACGCCGGCACGAACACCTTGTCGAAGGTGCCCCGGAGCGAAACCGGACGGCCGTTGGCGGTGATCGAAAGGTTGCCGGCCGCACCCATCCGCGCCCACAGACGTGGCCCGCGGAAGTGCAGCTGTGTCCCCGGAAGCAGCACACTCGAGTAGAGCACCGCTCCCGAGCTGGAGCCGCGCCGTACCTCGAGCCAGGAGCCGTTTCGCTGGGCCTCGATGCGCACGTCGGCGAGCTTCGGCCGCGAGACAGGTGCCGCCCTCGCGACGCTCGCCCGGTGCGTGGCGGCGGGCACGGAGGCCGGAGGCGGCGTCGCGACGTGCTTCGCGCCCGGATGGGCAGCTCCCACGACGACGAAGGTCGCCGCGAGGATCACGCACACAAGGGCCGCCATGGCCAGGACACGCTTCACGGCCAGAAGCGAACGCGCCCAACGAGCCGTTGCCCGCCCGTTCTTCTCATCGGGCTCCGGCTCGGGCGCGGGCTGGGCGGCCGGCTCCTCGCTCACAACCATCCCCGGCGCGCCTCGGACGAAGCCCGTCTCGTACCAGATCACACCCTGGCTCTCGCGCTCCCAGCCTCCTGCGAGCAGACGCTCGACGAGCGCCTCGTAGCACGACCGCGCACCCTCGTGGTCGGGCGGGGGCGGCGCGGCGTGCCGCCAGGCAAAGGGCTTGGATTCGAACATCGTCCCGTCGGGCGTCGTCGCGTAGAAGGTCGAGCGGACGTATCCGCGCCAGCGGGTGATCTGGCACCGGTCCGGCTCGGGCGCCGCGGCGGGCACCGACCCGAAGGGCGCTCCGCAGACGCTGCAGAAGCGGGCATCCGGAGGGCTGGCCGCACCGCACGTCAAACACGCCGGGCTACCACGGTCGACAGCCTGCGTTGCCATTGAATCAGCGTAATCCGACTTCGGCGCAAGTCCGAGGCCCCGCAGGGAGAACTAGCCACCTGGCTAGCGGCCTTGCCGAGTCCCGGGATCGGCGGCCGGCATGCGCGAGGCTCGCGAGCGGTCCGGTCACGCTGATCGCCGGTCCAGACCTTTGGCCAGCCTAGGCGATGGCTTCGTCGGGCCCGTGCTCGTCCAGCAGCGCGCGACCGAGCTCGGTTTGCCAGTAGACGATGCTCCGGCGGTTCGCCTCGAGCAGGCCGTCCTGCTGCTCGCGCTCGTGCAGGCGCAGCGACTGCCGCTGGCGGACGAGCTCGTCGAGGATCTCGTGGATCCTGTGTGCCCGCGGTGAGACGAGGCGGGCGCTCACCGCGCTGACCGCCACAGAACGGCGAGAGCCGCAGCCGCGTAGGCCACGAGGGCCGCTACGCCGGCGATCGCGAGCGAGCGCTCTCGGCGGACTAGTGTCAACGAATGCACGTGAACCCTGGTCACCGGTCCTCCTCATGGACTCGGGCCGACTCTCGATCTAGTTTTCGCTCATTCGTGCGCCCCTTGCTACTGACCGTGCGAACGGTTCGAATGGGATCGCCGAACGCAGTGCTTTCGAGCGGTGTTCCGGCGCCTCGACCCTTCTAGACTCGGCCGAAGGTACCGCAGGGCCGCCTGGCGGTACCGGTTGCGGGCGCCCCGTGAGCAAGCGGGGCGCTCGTCGCATCGGGTTCAAGTGCAGGCCACGCGCAGCCGACGAACGTAGTCGGCGCGCCGCCTCGCACTTGCTCGCGAGGCGGCCTGCCTCTTCTTACTCTCCGTCGAACTCGCGAGTCGCGCAATCCGGGCAGTAGGGGACCCCCTGGGGAGACTCGTCGTCCGCAAGGTAGACCCGCCAGCGCTCCCGTGGCTCGAGCCACGGGCGGCGGCACTCCTGACAGGAAAGCGTCTTCTGGGCGAGGACGGTCGCGTTGTCGTCCATGGGGCATTTTTCGACACAACGCACCCTCGTTGCTCCTGGACGTTAGGACAGTCTTCGCGAGGCGCTGCGCCCGGCTGTTCAGCGCTAGAAAGGCGGCCCGCAGTCTCCTACGCTTGGCGGGTCTTGCGGCACCTGACGGTTCTTCTGGCGGTAGTCGCCGTAGCCCTGGTCGGCGCGGCCGGTGCCGACGCGGCAGAGGCAGCCCCCGGGCTCGGAGCGGTGACCGTCTCGCCGGTGGCCTAGCGTCTCGGTACCGGCCTCGTCGACGCTAACCCTCGGCGCCAAGCTCCAGAACGACGGCGCCTTCCAGGTCCAGGGAGCCCTCGGCCTCGCGGGCACGCATCCCGACTCCACCGGAGACTGGGTGATCGAGCCAGGCGGAGTGCTCACGCTGGGCCCGGGCGACCATCCGCTCGCTGCCGGCGCCGACATCTCGGGAGGCGGCACGCTCGTGATCGACACCGCGTCCGGAACGACCACGTTCCCCGCGGGAACCTCGGCCACGATGACGTCGCTCATCCACAAGAGCGGCACGCTGACCGGAGCGGGTGCCGTCACGGTGAAGAACCTGGACTGGCGAGGCGGAGCCCAGAGCGGAACCGGGACGACAACCGTGCTGTCTGGAGGAACCGTTGTGCTGAGCGGGACCAAGACGCTGTCGCGCCTCCTGAGGCTCGACCGGGCCCTCGACCTGACCGCGGTTCCGGGCTCGCTCTCGGTTGCAGCCGGCGGTGTGCTCGAAAGCTCGGGGCTGTTGGCCGTTCCGGACGGCGCGCGGCTCGTGCCGGCCGGCGGGCTGCTGCGCGTCCGTGCCGGCGGCACGCTCAAGAAGACCGGCGCCGGCTCGGTCACGCTCCCGCCGGTCGAGAACCTAGGGCTCATCACGGGGACCGGGACGATCGTCGCGGCAGTCGTCAACAAGGGCGTCGTCGCGCCGGGGAGTTCCCCCGGCACGCTCTCGGTCCAGGGCACCTACACGCAGGGCGCGGGCGGTGCGCTGCGGATCGACCTTGTAGGCGTCGGTGCAGCCGAGCTCGACCGGCTGCTCGTGTCCGGGAACGCGGCGCTCGCGGGCACGCTGGCCATCCAGCGCTCGCCCAGCTTCATCCCGCCGGCCGCAGCGACCTTCACGTTCCTGCAGGCGCACACCGTCACCGGAATGTTCACCGCAACCTCGGGCGGCTCAGTGGCGGGCACGCACGCGCTCGTCCCGCGGTACGAGCTGTCGTCCGTCCGCCTGGTCTCGACCGGTGTCCCGCCGCCTCCGCCTCCGCCGCCCCCACCGCCGCCGCCGCCGGTCAAGTGCCTCGTGCCGAAGCTGCTCGGAAAGACGCTCGGCCGGGCCCGCCGGCTGCTCGCGGCAAGGCACTGCCGCCTCGGACGCGTCGGCCGCGCCTACTCGTCGAAGGTGAGGAAGGGGCGGATCGTCAAGCAGAGCCAGCGCGCCGGGGCCAGGCTCGCGCGCGGCGCCAAGGTGAACGTCACGCTCAGCCGCGGCCCGCGCCGCAAGTAGCTCGTGTCCGTCGATGCGTCAGAGTAGGATCGTTCTGAGGGGTCGTTCGACGGGAGGGAGTCAGGATGGACGTGATCGCAGGGATCGATGCGGCAAGGGAGCGCTGGAACGTGCTCGAGCATCCGTTCTACACGCGCTGGGAGAAGGGTGAGCTGACGCGCGAGGAGCTGGCCCGCTACGCCGGCGAGTACCGGCACGCGGTGGTGGCCCTGGCGCGCACGGCCCGCACGGCCCGGCTGCACGCCGACGAGGAGGCCCAGCACATCGCGCTCTGGGACGACTTCGCCTCCGCGCTCGGCACCGAGATGGCCGAGCCGCTGCCCGAGACGCGCTGCTGCGCGTCAGCCTGGGCCGGCGCGGACGACGAGCTCGGCGCCGCTGCGATCCTCTACGCGATCGAGGCAGGCCAGCCGGCGATCTCGCAGACGAAGCTGCGCGGCCTGCTCGAGCACTACGGCTTCTCGGACGAGTCGCCGGCGGTCGAGTACTTCGCCCTGCACGGCGAGCGCGACCACGAGCACGCAGCCGAGGCGCGCGCGGCGATCGAGACCAGCGACGACCCGCGGCTCGTCGGCCTGGCCGAGGCCGCCCTGGCCGCCAACTGGGCGCTGCTGGACGGCGTTTCGCAGAACTAGCTTCTAGAGCCGTCCCGCTTCGATAATCCGCTCGAGGAACTGCTGCGTCCGCGGCTCCTTGGGCTGCGCGAAGATCTCGTGCGGCGGGCCCTGCTCGAGGATCCGCCCCTCCTCGAGGAAGCAGACCCGGTGCGCGATGTCCCGCGCGAAGCTCATCTCGTGCGTCGCGATCAGCATCGTCATCCCGCCCGCGGCCAGCTCGCGGATTACGCTCAGCACCTCGGCGACGAGCTCCGGGTCGAGCGCGCTCGTGACCTCGTCGAGCAGCATCAGCTCCGGCTGCATCGCCAGCGCGCGCACGATCGCGACGCGCTGCTGCTGCCCGCCGGAAAGCCGGTCCGGGTATTCGTCGCGGCGGTCCTCGAGTCCGAACCTTGCGAGCAGCTCGCGCCCCCGGGCCTCCGCTTCGGCCCGGCCGAGGCCGAGCACGTCGCGGGGGGCGAGCGTGACGTTGCGCAGCACGGTCATGTGCGGAAAGAGGTTGAACGCCTGGAAGACGATCCCGATCCGGCGGCGCACGGAGTTCGAGTCGACGTCGCGGCGCGTGATCTCCTCGCCGGCCAGGAAGATGCGGCCGGCGTCGAGCGGCTCGAGCAGGTTCACGCAGCGCAGCAGCGTCGACTTGCCGGAGCCCGAGGCGCCGATCAGGCAGACGACCTCGTGGTCCTCGAGCTCGAGGTCGATCCCGCGCAGCACCTCGTTCGGCCCGAACGACTTGTGCACGCCCTCGACCTTCAGCGCGCTCACGCGAAGCCTCCCGCGGCCTGGCGCCGTTTCCTGTCGCGCGCGATCAGCCAGTCGGTGAGGCGCGCAAGGGGGATCGTCAACGCCACGAACAGCGCGGCCGCAGCGAGGTAGGAGCCGTACGTGAAGGTCGCGTTGGTGTCGATCTGCGACTGGTTGAAGGCCTCGATCACGCCGAGCGTGCCGACGAGCGCGGTGTCCTTCTGCAGGCCGATGAAGTCGTTCAGGAGCGGCGGGATCACCCGGCGGATCGCCTGCGGCAGGATCACGCGCCTCAGCGCCTGGAAGCGCGAGAGCCCGAGCGAGCGCGCGGCCGCCTCCTGGCTCGGGTGCACCGACTCGATCCCGGCGCGGTAGACCTCGGCGACGTAGCCGCTGTAGACCAGCACGAGGCCGACTCCGGCCCAGAAGAGGCGGGAGCGTGGCACGCCCGTGAGCTGCAGGGCGGGCGCGCCGAAGCCGAGCAGCGCGATCACGAGGATGGTCGGAATTCCACGCGCGAGGTCGGAGTAGATGATCGCCAGCGCGCGCAGCGGGAAGAAGACGGGGCCCTGCAGGCTGCGCAGGACCGCGATCACGAGGGCCAGCACGAGGATGAACACCTCGCAGACGAGAAAGATCTTCACGTTCAGGACAAAGGCCCGCGCGATGTCGGGGAAGGAGCCGGAGATGTCGCCCCAGTCGAAGAACGTGCGCCGGACCTCCGGCCAGCCCGCCGACTGCGTCACCGCGACAACGATCGCCACCAAGAAGACGGCCGTGCTGATCAGCGCGATCGCAACGCCGCGCGCGCCCTCGCCCTCGAGGCGCAGGCCGCCGAGCAGCCGCGAGCGCCGCTCCGCTACTTCAGGGTCGGAGCGCCGGTCGCCTTCGCTAGCCACTGCTGCTGGAGCTGCTTCAGCGTCCCGTCGCTACGAAGCGTCGAGAGAGCCTTGTTCACGCACGTGACGAGCGAGTTGCCCTTCTGGAAGACCATCCCGAAGTGCTCGCCGCCGGGCTGGGTCGGGAACTGGCCGAGCACCTTCGAGTTGGGCACCTGGACGGCCGTGACGTAGAAGGCGGTCGGCAGGTCGACCACGAGCCCATCGATCTGCTTGTTCTTCAGAGCCTGGACCGCTCCCGCGTTCGACGGGAAGACCGAGGGCTGCTTCGACGGCTTGATCTCGTCCTTGATGAACTGATAGCTCGTCGTGCCGAGCTGCGCGCCGAGCTCGTAGGGCTTCAGCGCCGAGACCGAGGTGGCGGAGGCAATCGGCGTGCCCTTGTTCACCACGACCGCCTGGTTGACGTCGTAGTAGGAGTCGCTGAAGTCGACCACCTTCGCGCGCGCGGGCGAGAACGAGATCTGGTTGATGTCGAAGTCGAAGTCCTTCGTGCCCGGTGCGAACGAGGTGTTGAAGGGCACGTGCTTCCACGTCACCTCGTCCTTCGAGAAGCCGAGCTGCTTCGCCACGGCGTAGGCGACCGCGCTCTCGTAGCCCTGGCCGCTGCGCGGGTCGCTCACCTGCCACGGCTTCTTGGCCGTGCCGCCGAACCAGGGTGGGAACGCCGGGTTGTCGGTGCCGATCGTGAGCGTCCCGGACGAGACGAGGTTCAGGTCGCCCTTGCTGCAGCTGGTCGTGGTGGTCGTGCCCCCGGTCGCGCCCGACTCCTTGGTCGAGCCGCAGCCGGCCGCGAGCACGGCGAGCAGGACGAGCGCCGCCGTGAGCAGTCCCCTGGTCGCCAAAGTCCCTTTCACCGCGGGGTTGAGGCTAACACGACCTTCACAAGTGACTTGCACAATTACGTCGGCATGAGGACGGGTCTATTCATCTGTGTCATCGCCGTGCTTGCCGTTACCGGGAGCGCGGGAGCGTCGCAGTCTTCCAGGACGAAGACCGTGCCCGGCGCGGTCGAGTCGCTGGCGATGGACGGGGCGCGCGTCGCGTTCGACGTCGAGGGCGACCTCCCGAAGGGCCGCTGCAATCGCGTCCGCGTCTGGAACGTGCTCAACGGCGCGATGGCGACCGCGAGCGGCAAGGGCACCTGCGCCGCCGACAACTCGAGCACCGGCGCGGGCGTCCGGCAGCTGGCGATCGCCGGAACGCGCCTCGCCTGGATCGTGAACGTCGGCGGCAACTCCGAGAGCGACGACTACCTCTACACCGCCTCGCTGCCGCGCCCGAAGGAGAAGTCGCTCGCGTTCGCACGACGCGTCGGCATCGTCGGAGGGGATCTCGCCGGCGACTGGATCGGCGGGCTCGCCGGCAACGGCCGCGTGCTCGCGGTCAACCAGTGGCGCACCGGCCCGAAGAACATCGTCACCGAGGGCCGCCTGCGCACGATCGGCACCGGCCTGCACACAATCGCCAACGGGACGGACACGATCGTGGCCCGCTCGACCGACGGAACGAAGATCGCGGTGCTGCGCCCTGACGGCTCGGTCGGCCTCTACTCGTCCTCGGGCTCGTTCCTGCGGCAGGTCACGCCGAGCTCCGCGAAGGAGGTCGCCCTCGGCGGCGGCTACCTCGTCGTCCTGACGAAGGGAGCTTCGGTCGAGATCTACGACGCGGGCACCGGAGTGAAGATCCGCTCGACGCGAGTCGCGCGCGGCGCGGGCTCGATCGACCTCGAGGGCAGCCTGCTGGCCTATCGCGCGTTCCGTGCGGTGCACGTGCTGCGCCTGAAGACGCTCCAGGATCTGATCGTGGCGAGGGCCGGCAAGTCGGTCACCGGCGTGCAGCTCGAGCCGCCCGGGCTCGCCTACGCCTGGACGACCGCCACCGGCGTCGGCAAGCTCGCCTTCGTGCCGAAGAGCCGGCTCCGCTAAGCGGCCACGCCCGTGAACTGCGGGATCACGTCGCTGCCGTAGGCGGCCAGCGTCTCGTCCGCCCGCTCGGTCATCAGGTAGATGTCGAACTGGTCGACGCCGATGCCTTCGAGCTCGCGCAGCTTCTCCGTGATCTGCTCGGTGTTGCCGAGCACGCAGAAGCGGTCGCAGATCTCGTCGGTGACGAACTCGCCGTGCGCCGCGCCGACGCGGCTGTGGTCCTTGTAGTCGTAGAACTTCCGCGCCTTGACGAAGTCGGTGAGCGCGCTCGGGATCTCGTCGGAGTCCTCGCCGTAGCGCTCGATCAGGTCCATGACGTGATTCGAGACCATCGCCGGGAACCACCGCACCTGATCGCGAGCCTCGGCGAGGTCGTCGGAGACGTGGCTCGGCGCGCAGACGATGCACTTGAGCGCGGCCGGGTCGCGGCCCGCCTTGTCGGCGGCCTGCCTGGCGGTGGCCATGATCCACTGGATGATCTGCGGGTCGGCGAGCTGGATGATCACGCCGTCCCCGACACGGCCGGCGACACCGAGCGCGCGCGGCCCGTAGCCGGCGACGTGCATCGGAATGTCCGGGAGCTCCTTGCGCACCCAGGCCAGCTCGAGCTCCTTCTCGTTCCATTCGACCTTCCGGCCGTTCATCAGGTCCTTGATCATCACGAGGCGGCGCTCGAACTCGTCGACCTTGACCGGCTTCAGGCCGACGACGCGGCGCGAGGAGTCGCCGCGGCCGATGCCCATCACGGCGCGGCCGCTGGAGACGTCGTGCAGCGTCGCGTACCAGCTGGCGGTGATCGTCGGGTCGCGGATCCCGGGGTTCGTGACGCAGTGGCCGAGCTTGATCTTCTCGGTCTGCACGGCTGCGATCGGGAGCAACGCGTAGCTCTCCTGCCAGAGGATGTGCGAGTCGTACGTCCAGCCGTGGTCGAAGCCGTTCCGCTCGCCGTGCTGGAAGACCTCGACGAGCCGTGTGTACGGCGGATCCGGCAGAGCGGTTACCCCGAAGCTCAGCATCTAGTGCTCCTTCCAGTAATGCAGTCGAGGTTCTGGGTCGCGAGCACCAAGCCAGAGGCCGCACTCGCTCGCGGCCAAGGCCGGCAGCCTTGGCAAGAGTGAGGGTGGGCTGTGGCGCCGCGTGATCGCGGGCCAGAGGCCGACAGGCATTGCTGGATGGAGCACTTGGCCTCCCCGGTCGGTGGCAGGGGAATGAGCATACCGCCCCGAAATCGGCCTGAGAATGGCACTCGTCTTCCTCGTGCTCGCCTTCGTGGCGGGCGGGGCGCTGCCCGTGCAGGCCGGGCTCAACGCGCGGCTGGCCACGTTCGTCGGCGGCCCGATCCGCGCCTCGATGATCTCGTTCGCGGTCGGGACGCTCGTGCTGTTCGCGCTCTCGCTGCTCGTGACGCGAGGCGTCGTCAACACCGAGCGCCTGGGCCAGGTTCCCTGGTGGGCGTGGCTCGGCGGAGCGGTCGGAGCCGGCTACGTCGCTTCGACGGTGGCTGCGGCGCCGCGGCTGGGAGCGCTGAACCTCTTCGCGGCGGTCATCTTCGGGCAGCTGGTCTGCTCGGTGCTGCTCGACCACTACGGGGTGCTCTACCGCGAGCACGGCCTCAGCGCAGGCCGCATCGCCGGCGTCGTGCTCCTCGGCACCGGCGTCGCCCTCGTGCGCTTCTTCTAAGACCCGGCAACGCGGGCGATCGCCTTCGCGGCAAGCAGGTCGAGTGCCTGGACCGAGAGCTCGAGATGCTCTTCCTTCGTGTCCTCGAGCTTCGTGTGCGAGAGGCCGCGCAGGCTCTGGACGAACAGCATCACCGTTGGCACCCCTGCGCGCGCGACCTCGGCCGCGTCGTGCAGCGGGCCGCTCGGCAGGCGGTGCGACTCGCCCGCGACCTCGCGGATCGACTCGTCGGCGAGCTCGACGAGGTCGTCGTCGAACAGGATCGGCTCGATGTTCCAGATCCGCTCCCACTCGACTTCGATGTCCTCCTCCTGGGCGAAACGGCGCGAAGCCGCCTCAGCGTTGCTGAGCATCTCCGCGAGCTGGTGAGCATCGAGGTGACGCTGGTCGAGGAGACACTCGGCCGTTTCGACCACCGAGGTCACGATCCCGGGCTTCGTCACGACCCCGCCCATCGTGCAGACCGCGCCGCCCCCTGTGCGCTTGGCGATCTCGCGGATCTCGAGCTCGAGCTTCGCCGCTCCGGCCAGCGCGTCGCGCCGCTTGTCCATCGGCGTCGAGCCGGCGTGAGCAGCCTGCCCGCGGAAGGTGACCTGGTGACGCTCGACGCCGAACGTGCCGAGCACGACCCCGAGCGCGAGATCCAGCGACTCCAGCACCGGCCCCTGCTCGATGTGGAGCTCGAGGTAGGCCGCCGCTCCCTCCAGCTGCCGCCGCGCCTCCAGCGCGCCGTCGAGCTCGACCCCGTGCCGGCTCACCGCATCCGGGAGCGCCACTCCGTCAGCGTCGCGCCGCAGCCGCAGCTCGTCCTGGTCGTCCATCGAGCCCGCCGCGGCCGAGGAGCCGAACAGCGAGCGCCCGAAGCGCGCGCCCTCCTCGTCGGCCCAGTTCACGAGCCGGACAGTGATCGCCGGCTCGCCTTCCTCGGCCAGCCTCCGCATCACTTCGACCCCTGCGACCACGTTGAGGGCCCCGTCGAGCCAGCCCCCGTTCGGGACCGAGTCGATGTGGCCGCCGATCAGCACCGCGCGCTTGCTTGCACCGCGAAGCGTCCACCACTGGTTGCCGGCCTCGTCGATCTCCTCCTCGACCGGCAGGCCCGCAAGCTTCTCGCGGAGCCAGCCGCGAGCCTGCTCCCAAGTGTCGGTCCAGGCGACCCGCTGCGCCCCGTTCTCGTCAGCCGTCAGCTCGCGCAGCTCCTTCAGCTCGGCGACCGTTCTCGCAGGATCCAGCGGCACGGTCCGACTCTAACCCCCTCGCGCCGAGTGTGGTAAGCATCGTCCGGATGGCCTCCATCGCCATCGAGCAACCGGGGCGGGCGAGGGTCGGCGAGGCGACGCATGCGGCGAAGCGCGCCGGTCTCGTCGTCGTCGGCGTGGCCGTCTTCTGGGGTCTGTGGGAGGCCTACCGCTGGATTGGCGAGACCCTCGGGATCACGTGGCCCTTCCGGGTGGACGCGACGAACATGCCGCACATCCACGACATGCTGGCGGCGTTCAACAAGCCGCTGCAGCCGGGCGGCCCGACGCTGCTCCATTACGAATGGCACTGGGCGCTCTTCACGGCCAAGGAGGCGCTGCTCGGCTTCGTCCTCGGCGCGCTGATCGGCTTCGGGCTCGCCGTGCTGCTGGCGCACTCGCGGATCCTGCGCCGCGGCCTGCTGCCCTACATCGTCATCTCGCAGACGGTGCCGATCCTGGCGGTGGCGCCGATGGTCGTCGTCGGCCTCGGCACGAAGGGCGTCACGCCCTGGATCTCGGTCGCGGTGATCGCGACCTTCCTGACCTTCTTCCCGGTTGCGATGAACACCCTGCGCGGCCTGCTCTCGCCCGACCCGCGCTCGCTCGAGCTGATGCGCTCCTACGCCGCCGACCGGCGCTCGGTGCTCTGGAAGCTGCGCGTGCCCGCGTCGCTGCCGTTCGTCTTCTCGGCCCTGAAGCTCTCGGCGACAGCCTGCGTGATCGGCGCGATCATCGGCGAGACGCCCGCCTCGATCCAGGACGGGCTCGGCGGCGCGATCGTCAACTTCAACCAGTACTACTCAACCGGCCCCGAGCGGCTCTGGGCGACCAACATCGTCTGCGCCGTGCTCGGGCTCGTCTTCTTCACGGCCATCGTCGTGGCCGAGCGGCTCGTCCTGCACCGCGCCCCGGAGCACGTGGCGTGAACGACCGGCCGGCCGTCGCGATCTCGGGACTCACGAAGCAGTTCAAGGCGGGCGTGACCGCGCTCAGCGGGATCGACCTCGAGGTGCAGCCGCGCGAGTTCATCTCGCTGATCGGCCCGTCCGGCTGCGGCAAGTCGACGCTACTGCGGATCATCGGCGACCTGATCGAGCCCTCCGCAGGGACGGTCGAGGTGAACGGCAAGCCGGCTCACCGCGCCCGGCTCGACCACGACTACGGGATCGTCTTCCAGGAGGCGGTGCTCTACGACTGGCGGACGGTCTCCAAGAACATCGCGCTCCCGCTCGAGCTCTTGCGCTGGAGCCGCGAAAAGCGCTCCGCGCGCGTGAAGGAGCTTCTCGACCTCGTCGAGCTCGAGGGCTTCGAGGACCACCACCCGTGGCAGCTCTCGGGCGGGATGCAGCAGCGCGTTGCGATCGCGCGCGCGCTCTCGTTCGACCCGGCGCTGCTGCTGATGGACGAGCCGTTCGGCGCCCTCGACGAGATGACCCGGGAGCGTCTGAACCTCGAGCTGCTGCGGATCTGGGACGCGAGCGGCTCGACGATCGTCTTCGTCACACACTCGATTCCGGAGGCCGTCTTCCTCTCGACCCGCGTCGTCGTGATGAGCGCGCGGCCCGGCCGCGTCGCCGGGCTCGTCGAGGTCGACCTGCCGCAGCCGCGAACGGCGCGCACACGCGAGGAGCCGCGCTTCTTCGAGCTCGTCACCGAGGTGCGAGAGAGGCTCGCCGCCGGCGGCGCCGAGCTGGAGGTGACGGCGTGAGTTGGGCCGTGGTGCAGCGGCGCGTGGTCGACTGGGCTCCGGCGGTGGCGGTGTTCGTGCTCGGCATCGCCGCGTGGCAGGGCCTCGTCGCCGCGTTCAACGTCCAGGAGTTCCTGCTGCCGAAGCCGACCGTGATCGCCCAGACCTTCTGGGACGAGCGAAGCTCGCTCTGGCACGCCGGGATCTACACCTTCAAGGAAGCGCTCGGCGGGTTCGCGCTCGGCTCCTCGCTCGGGATCGCGGTGGCGCTCGTCTTCGCCGCGTTCAGGCCGCTCGGCACCGCGTTCATCCCCTTCGCAGTCGCGGCGAGCGCGATCCCGATCATCGCCTTCGCCCCGATCTTCAACAACTGGTTCGGCCTCCTGAACCCGTTCTCGAAGATGGCGATCGCTGCCGTGCTCTGCTTCTTCCCGGTGCTGGTGAACACGCTGCGCGGGCTCACCTCGGTCGACCCGCGCGCGATCGAGCTGATGCGCTCCTACGCCGCGGGCCGCGTGTCGATCTTCCGGCGCGTGCGGATCCCCGCCTCGCTGCCGCACATGTTCGCGGGGCTGAAGATCGCCAGCGTGCTCTCGATGATCGGCGCGATCGTGGGCGAGTACTTCGGCGGGCCGATCACCGCGCTGGGTGTCCTGATTCTGAACGCCTCGGCCTACACCAACTTCCCGGTCGCTTGGGCCGGGATCGTGGTGGCCAGCGCGTTCGGGATCCTCTTCTACGGCGCGGTCGCACTCGCGGAGCGGCTGACCACCTCGTGGGACCCTTCGCGCCGGGACTTCCACACGGAGTGAACGCCGGTCAGAATGGCGGAAACCGGATCGAGGTCATACGAAAGGGGAACGAATGAGTCGCAGGTTCTTGCTCGCGGCACTGGTAGTGCTCGTGAGCGTGCTGGTCGCCGGTTGTGGCGGCGGCAGCAGCGAGTCGTCGGGAGAGACCGATAAGAGCAGTGGCGCGAAGCAGAAGGTGACCCTGCAGCTGAAGTGGGTCACGCAGGCGCAGTTCGCCGGCTACTACGCCGCGAAGGCCAAGGGCTACTACGACGAGGAGGGCCTGGACGTCAACATCAAGATCGGCGGCCCGAGCATCACGCCCGAGCAGGTCGTGCTCGGCAAGCAGGCGGAGTTCGGCATCGACTGGCTGCCAAGCCTGCTCGCGGCGCGCGACACCGGCCAGAACCTCGTCAACATCGCGCAGGTCTTCGGTAAGAGCGGCATGACCGAGCTGACCTGGAAGGACTCGAACATCACCTCGATCGGCCAGATGCGCGGCAAGAAGGTCGGCGTCTGGTGCTGCGGCAACGAGAACGAGCTCTACGCGGCGCTGAACAAGAACGGCATGAACCCGAAGAAGGACGTCACGATCGTCAACCAGCCGTTCGACATGAACCTGTTCCTCAACAAGCAGGTCGACGCGGCCGCGGCGATGACCTACAACGAGCTTGCGCAGGTGCTCGAGACGAAGAATCCGAGCACGGGCAAGCTCTACCAGCTGAGCGATCTCAACGTGATCAAGATGAGCGACGTCGGCACAGGGATGCTCGAGGACGGCGTCTTCGTGCGTGGCGACTGGATCAAGGACAAGGATCACCAGGAGACCGCCAAGAAGTTCCTCGCGGCGAGCTTCAAGGGCTGGATCTACTGCCGTAGCCACGTGCAGGAGTGCACGCAGATCGTGCTCGACAACGGGCCGACCCTCGGCAAGGGCCACCAGACCTGGATGATGAACGAGATCAACGCACTCGTCTGGCCGTCCCCGAATGGGATCGGCGTGATGGACAAGGCGGCCTTCGACCAGACGGCCTCGATCGCGAAGCAGTTCGGCGTGATCAAGAAGGCTCCGAGCGCCGACGCCTACCGCACGGATCTCGCGCAGGACGCGGTGGACGAGGTTTCGGCCGAGGGCTCCGACACCAACGGTTCCGACTTCAAGAAGGTGACCGTGAAGGTGACGCCCAAGGGCGCGTAAGCAACTCGATCGGGGCCTCCTTCCGGGAGGCCCCGATTTCCTCTACGCTCGCGGCGAGCGCGAGACGAGGAGGGCCGGCATGTCAGTTCTGATCAAGGGCGGTCGGATCATCACCGCCGCCGACGACTACGTCGCCGACATCTACGTCGAGGACGAGACCGTGTCGCTGATCGGCGAGTCACTCGACATGAGCGCCGACAAGGTGATCGACGCGAGCGGCAAGTACGTGCTGCCGGGACTCGTCGACCCGCACACGCACCTGGACATGCCCTTCGGCGGCACGGTCACGATCGACGACGTCGAGTCCGGCCAGACCGCTGCCGCCTTCGGCGGGACGACCTGCCACGTCGACTTCATCATTCAGCCTCAGGGCTCGAGCTTCGCCGACGCGATCGCGGACTGGCGGAGCAAGGCGAACGGCAAGCAGGTGATCGACATGGGCTACCACATGGCGGTCACCGACCTGCATGAAGGCGGCTCGCTCGAGGAGCTGGCCACGCTGCCCGACGAGGGCATCACCTCCTACAAGCTCTTCATGGCCTACAAGGGCGCGCTGATGGTCGACGACGAGACCCTCTTCCGCACGATGGAGGTCGCGTCCGAGACGGGCGCGCTCGTGATGGTGCACGCCGAGAACGGCGACGTCATCGACGTGCTGGTCCGGCAAGCGCTCGAAGCGGGGAACACCGAGCCGCTGTACCACGCACTCACGCGCCCGCCAGAGGCCGAGGGCGAGGCAACGAACCGCGCGATCCAGCTCGCGCGCCTTGCAGAGGCGCCGCTCTACGTCGTCCACGTCACGTGCCGCGAGGCGGTCGAGCCGATCGCCCGGGCTCGCGATCTGGGCTGGGATGTCTGGGGCGAGACCTGCACGCAGTACTTCTTCAACTCGCTCGACGACATCGCCAAGCCGAACTTCGAGGGGGCGAAGTACGTCTACTCGCCTCCCGTCCGAGACAAGTCGAACTGGGACGTCCTCTGGAACGCTGTCCGCAGCGACACGCTCTCGGCGATCTCGACCGACCACTGCGCCTTCCTCTGGGACGGGCAGAAGTCGCTCGGCAAGGACGACTTCTCGAAGATCCCGAACGGCGGGCCCGGCCTCGAGAACCGGCTGCATATGATCCACGAGTTCGGCGCCCGCGCCGGCCGCATCTCGCTGAACCGGATGGTCGAGCTGCTGGCTACCTCGCCGGCGAAGCTGTTCGGCCTCTACCCGAAGAAGGGCACGGTCGCCGTCGGCTCCGACGCCGACCTCGTCGTCTTCGACCCCGAGAAGAAGCTGACGATCACCGCGTCGAGCCAGCACTCGAAGACCGACTACAACCTCTACGAGGGCACGGAGGTAACGGGCTCGCCCGAGGTCGTGCTCATGCGCGGGAACGTGCTCGTCGAGGGCGACGAGCTCGTGGCCTCGCCGGGGATCGGGCGCTACGTGGCCCGCGCGAAGTTCGGCCAGGAGCTGCGCGCCCGCTCAGCGGTCGCGTGAAGCGGCTGCTGCTAGGCGGCGCGCTCCTCACAGCGCTCGTGGCCGCGGCTCCCGCTGCGGCGAAGGTGAGCTACTGCAGCCCCACGGGTGACTACTGCACCTCGGCCGCGAAGCTCAAAGGCGTCAGGTACCTGCGCATCGGCACGTTCAGCTTCACCGGCCGCGTGAAGATCTGCGTCAAGGATCCGACGGCGACGCGCGTCTGCCACAGCTTCAGGCTCACGAAGGCGGGCCCGCTCTATGAGGTCAGGCTGATCTGGAAACGTCACTACCCAAACCGCGGCCTGGGCGCCTACCGCGTCACGTTCTTCTACAGC
>Ga0307323_10000060_pt1 | contig 29350 bp, 23 predicted proteins | sample ER_DNA_381_FD_194496 | JGI IMG/M metagenome (GOLD analysis project Ga0307323, IMG submission 194496) | Bulk soil microbial communities from the East River watershed near Crested Butte, Colorado, United States - ER_DNA_381 | ecosystem: Environmental > Terrestrial > Soil > Floodplain | place...
AGCATCGAGGGAACCGTCCGCCAGGAGCTCGACCGCCGCTGCTCCGCCGAAGTAGAGGTTCCGCCGTCGCCAGCGCACGAGCTCGTAGCCCCAGTGCTCCAGGCGGTCGAGCTCGGCCGGGTCGGAGCCCCCCTCGCAATGGACGTGCGGCTCCTCCAGGTGGATGCGTGGACGCTCGATCGCCTCACGCACGTCGAGCCCGTGGGTGGCAACGTTGACGACGATCTGCAGGATCGCTCCGCGGAGACGCACCGACCCGGCGCTGCCGACGACGAGCCGGGGCCTGCCGTCGTCGAGGACGAGCGATGGGGCCATCATGCTCGTCAGACGCCGGCCGACCGACGTCGCGCTCGAAGCGCCGCCTCCCGCGGGGTTGAGGTCGTACTCGCCCAGCATGTTGTTCAAGTGGATGCCGGTGCCCGGAACGATCACCCCCGACCCCGAGCCGTTCGAAGCCGTCAATGACGCCGCATTGCCCGCCGCGTCGACCGCGGAGATGTGCGTCGTCCCCGGCGCCCCGATCGGCTCGCTTCGCCCCGCCTCACGGGCCGTGATCCGCTCCACGGCCTCGGCGACCCCGCCGAAGAGACGGTTCGCAAGCCCGCCGCGGTAGAGATCGCTGGTGAAGCTCCCGCCTCGCGCACGCGTCTGCTCCCGCATCACCTCGGCGAGGCGGGCGATCGCCTCGGCGCTACCCGACGGACCGCCGGCCCCCAACCGCGCCAGCAGCAGCAGTGCATAGCCGACCAGGATCCCGCCGGAGGAGGGCGGCGGGTTCGAGACGAACTCGTGACCGCCGAACGAGGCTCGAACCGGCCGGCGCGAGATGACGCGGTACTCGGCCAGATCTCCTTCCGTGAGGCTTCCACCGCCGGCTCGCACATGGGCGCAGACCTTGCGGCCGAGGTCCCCTTCGTAGAACACCGCGCCCCCTTGGTCCGCGAGCTGCTCGAGCGTCCGCGCCAGGTCGGGCAACACCACCCGATCGCCTGCGACCAGCCGGCCGCCTTCCGGGCCGAAGACCTTGGCGCCCTCTTCCGTGTGCCGGAGAATCAGGTCCAGGATTGCGTGCAGGTAAGCCTGGGGACGGGTCAGCTCGAAGCCGTCGCGAGCGGCGGCGATCGCCGGCTCGGCGAGCCGCCGCCAGGGGAGCGTCGCGTAGGCGCGGTGGGCCGCCTCGAGACCCGCGATCGTGCCCGGCACGCCGCAGGAAGCGGCCCCGATGCGAAAGACCTGAGTTGTGTCGCGGTCGAACTCGACGTCGACTTCCTCCATTTCGCCGACCTCGCCCGCGAGGCCCTGCCCGGGAACGGCGGTGAAGAAATCGTGGAGGCGCACTGTTCCAGTCGACGAGTCGCGCACGAGCAGGAACCCCCCGCCCCCCGGGCCGGTCAGCGGGCTCTCGACGACCCAGGACATGAAAGCTGCGGCGATACAGGCATCGACGGCGTTCCCGCCCTCGCGCAAAACCTCCGCCCCTGCCTCGGCGGTGAGCGCATGACCGGCGGCGATCGCACCTCTCACCCCTGCAGCGTAAACCGGGGTTCCGAACGGGCCGGATCAGGAACCTTTCACCGGCCAAGCGGTGTCCCGGTCTAGCGGGCTTCCCCGCTATCGTGCAGCCTCGTGATCGACCGCCCGACCACGGTCGTGCGCGAGGCGGCGCTCTGCGCAGGGGCAGCCGCGTTGCTGGCCTCGCTTCTCGTCTGGCTCGGCCCCCCCGGGGCCGACTTCGCTGCGCATGCCTACCAACGGAGCGCGTTTCTCCAGCACGGCTTCGCCTTCTGGAACAACTTCTGGTACGCGGGGCGCTACAGCTTCATCACCTACAGCCTCATCTACTACCCGCTGGCGGCACTGCTCGGGCTCAAGCTGCTCGCCGCCGCAACCGTCTCCGCCGCCGCCTTCGCCTTCGCGGTGATCGTCGGCAGCGAATGGGGCCCAACGGCTCGCTGGTCGAGCCGCACCTTCGCTGTCGTCTGGGCAGGGATCGTTCTCTCGGGCGCCTTCCCGTTCATGCTCGGAATCGCGCTCGGGTTGCTGGCGCTGTGGGCCTTGCAGGGCGGTGCGCACTGGCGGTTCGGGGTACTTGCGGCGCTTACGCTGGCGGCGAGCCCACTGTCCTTCCTGCTTCTGACCGTCGTGCTCGCCGGGATCGGCCTGGCGCGCTGGCGGGAACGGCGCCGCTTTGTCGCCCCCGCGATCGTCGTCGCGGCGATGATCCTGACCGAGGCGGCCTTGTGGCGGCTCTTCCCCGACAGCGGGCGGTATCCGTTCTCGTGGCAGGAGCTTGTGCCTGTCTGCATCTTCTGCATCGGCGGCGCTGCGCTGACCTGGCGCGTGGATGGGGGCAGTGTGCTCCGGTCCGTCTTTCTCGTCTACCTCGTCGGCTGCATCTGCGTCTTCGCCGTCCCGTCTGCCGTGGGCGAGAACGTCGCCCGCCTGCGCTTTCTCGCGTTGCCGGTGATGGTGCTGGCGCTCTCGCTCCGCAAGTGGCGGCCGTTGCCGCTTGCTCTGCCGATTCTGCTCCTGACGTTCTCGTGGAATGTGACTCCGCTCGCCTTCAGCTTCGCCAAGAGCGAGGACGATCCGGCCGCCTCTGTCACCTACTGGCAGCCGGCGATCAACTACCTCCAGCACCGCCTCAGCCACTCGTACCGCGTCGAGGCTGTGGACACGGTCGGCCATTGGGATGCCGTCTATCTACCGCGCGCCGGCATCCCGCTCGCGCGCGGCTGGTTCCGGCAGAACGACTTCCCCCAGAACGAGGTCCTCTACGACGACGAGGCGCTCGGCCGAAGCGCCTATCTGGGGTGGTTGCGCTCGCTCGGTGTCCGCTACGTCCTGCTCCCGGACACCCGGCTCGACTACAGCTCGATGCGTGAGGCCCAGTTGCTGAGGAGCGGCCGCTCGCACCTCCTGCCGGTGCTGCGGACCGACCACATCACGATCTACGAGGTCCCCTCACCCCGTCCGCTGATCACCGGCCCGGCGCCTGCGCGGGTGGTCGAGCTGACACAGACGCGCGTGACCGTCCACGTCGGGGGGCCGGGGACGTACCGGCTGGCCTTTCGCTACTCGCCCTACTGGAACGCCTCCAGCGGCTGCGTCGATCCGGGCGCCGATTCGATGATCCGCCTGCGCGTGCCGGCCGCGGGCAACGTCCAGCTTCGGTTCCACGTGAACGCGCGCCGCGCACTGGCGGCCTTTGCCGGCCGGCATCCGCAAGCCTGCAGCTAGGAGGGTTTGGCGGAATAACGCTCGTCGCCGGCGTACGCTGGTCGTTCGCTGGGGAGGACGCAAGGAGCGTCCAATCCGTAGATATGGGCGCGACTGAGGACGCTGCCAGGGGGCGAGCAGCGTGCGCCGCGGGCACAGACTTTATTGCGCCAAACCCTCCTAGAGCGAGGCGGCGAGTGCGCTAAGCACGTCGTGCATCACCACGGCCGAGCTGTTGCCGGCGCGAAAGTCGTACTCGCCGAAGCCGGCCACACCGCTGCGGCCGCGCTCGTCGACGTAGGTGGCGCGCCAGGCGTTCACCTGCGGCCGCGGCCAGCCGTGGACGTTGCCGCCGAGATTCGCCTTCAGGTCGTAGCCCGGCGTCATTCCGGGCACATAGCGGCGCGCGAGTGCTCGGCGCTCGGGCCCGCCCGCGGCCAGCGCCCGCTGCCCTGTCGAGTAGGCACGGGCGACCACGCGCGGATTGCCGTCGAAGGGCGGGTACTCCTCGCCGACGTAGACCAGGGCGGCCTTGTTCAGCATGCGCCAGAACATCGTCAGCTCACCCGTGATCGGTAGCCGGGCGATTCCCAGCGCCGAGTGGGCGACCCAGACGAAGCCGCGCATCGACCGGTCGCCGAGCGCCGGCCGACCGTAGAGGAGGCCGCGCAGGACGCCGCGCGTGAACTCACGGAGCGCCACGCCGTGCGACGACGCGGCGGTCGGGACGAGCTCGTCGAGCTGCCAGGCGTCGACCTGGGCCGGTGTCGCCCTGATCGCATCCCGGTAGCGCGCGCCGAGCTCCACGCCCCAGGAGACCCGGAGCGACGTCGACCCGAGCCGATTGAGCGCCGGCACCTGGCCCGCAAGACGGCCGGAAAGCTTGGCCTCGTCCTCGGGGAGCAGCCGCCGCTTCTGACGGTAGTAGGCCTCGGTCAGCGCGAACATCGGCGCATAGCGGCCGCCGTCGAGCTCCGCGACCAGGTTTCCCGCCGCCGCATTCGACCCGTAGCTCCCGAGGTAGACCGGCACGCCGGCAGGCAAATGCGCCCGACGGACGGCCGTGAGCAGCTTCGAGACATCCTTCGGCTCGAAGTACGTGAGGAGGACGAGCCGCGGCAGGGTTACGTCTGCAAGAAACTCGGAGGCTCGAGCGAGTCCTCTGCGAGCGGACGCTCGCCGAAGACGCGCTGGCGCTGTCCGACGACACCGAAGCCCGTCGCGATCACCGTCACCCAGATCTGTCCGTTCAGACGCTCGTCGACCGTGGCGCCGAAGATGATGTTCGTCTCGTCCGTCGCCGCCGAACGGATTACCTCGGCCGCCTCGTTGACCTCGTAGAGCGAGAGGTCGTCGCCGCCGGCGATCGAGAGCAGGATTCCTCGAGCGGCGAGGATCTGCTGGTCGATCAGCGGCGAACGCAGGGCGCGTTCCGCCGCCTCGCGGGCGCGGTTCTCGCTGGTCGAGAAGCCGATGCCCATTAGTGCCGTGCCGGCGTCCTTCATGATCGTGCGCACGTCCGCGAAGTCGAGATTGATCAGGCCGGGAAGCGTGATCAGGTCGCAGATCCCCTGGACGCCCTGGCGGAGCACGTCGTCGGCGATCCGGAAGGCGTCCAGCATCGAGGTCGACTTGTCGAGCACCTCGAGCAAGCGCTCGTTCGGGATCACGATCACCGTATCGCAGTTCTGCCTCAGCTCTTCGAGCCCGAGATCGGCAGTGCTCTTGCGCCTCGTGCCCTCGAAGCGGAACGGCGTCGTCACGATCCCGACTGTCAGCGCGCCAAGCTCGCGCGCGATCCGCGCGACGACAGGTGCGGCACCCGATCCGGTGCCACCACCTTCGCCCGCGGTGACGAAGACCATGTCGGAGCCGCGCAAGGCGTTCTTGATCTGGTCGTAGGCTTCCTCCGCCGCGCTGCGGCCGATGTCCGAGTCGGCGCCGGAACCGAGACCCTCAGTCAGCTCGCGCCCGATGTGGATCTTCACCGGCGCATCACTCATCCGCAGCTGCTGGATGTCCGTGTTGACGGCGACGAACTCCACCTGCGCGATCCCGGCGTCGATCATCCGGTCGAGGGCGTTCAGCCCCGCGCCACCGACTCCGACGACCTTGATCACAGCCAGATAGGCAGCCGTCTCGCCGCGCGGAACGCGATGCAAGCGGGCGGGCTGCTCGGGCAGCGGCTGCAACATCGGCGGCGGCTCCGGGACCGGCTCGAGCCTGACCGGCTCCGGTGCGGGCTCGGGCGCGCGCTCGGGTTCAGGTTCGGGAACGGCCGAAACTAGGGCGGAGCCAGTGGCGTTGTCGGCGACGAACTCCGGGACGTGCTCGACGGTCTCCTCCTGCGGCTCGAGCGCCGCAGGCGGCGGCTCCGGTGGCTCGGGAGTCGTTTCCTCGGGCGCCTCGGGCTCGGCCTGAGCGGCCTGCTTCTGGGCAGCCTCCGTCGCGCGGAAGAGCTCCGCGAGTGGGCCTTCACGCATGCTCGCGCGGCGCCGAGCCATTGAGCACCTCCTTCGCCAGGTCGCGGTAGGCCTCCGCGGCCGTACCCGTCGGGTCGTACTTGAGCACCGAGCTGCCCTTCACAGGCGCCTCGGCATAACGAATGGTCTTGCGGATCCGCGTCCCGAAGACGAGGTCGCCGAAGTTCTCCTGCAGGATCTCGACCGCCTCGCGCGAGTGCAGCGTGCGGTTGTCGTACATGGTCGGCAGGATGCCCTGGATCCCGACCTCGGGGTTCAGGTTCTCGCGGATCATCGAAAGCGTGTTCTCGAGCTGCACCAAGCCGCGCAGCGAGAGGTACTCGCACTGCACCGGGACGATCACCCCGTCTGAGGCAACCAGCGCGTTGATCGTCAGCAGGCCCAGCGACGGCGGCGTGTCGATCAGGATGTAGTTGTAATTCTCCTTCACAGGCGCCAGTGCCTTTTCGAGCGCCCGTTCACGGCCGATCATGCTCGAGAGCGCGAGCTCGGCCCCGGCCAGATCAATCGAGGAAACCGCGACGTCGACCTCCTGGTGGTGGATCACTTCTTCGATCGGGACCCGGTGAACGAGCACGTCGAACATCGAGCGCTCGATCGAGTCCGGATTGAGGCCCTGGCTCATGGTCAGGTTGCCCTGCGGATCCAGGTCGACGAGGAGCACTTTCATGCCGTGCTCGGCGAATGCGACGCCGAGATTCAGCGTCGTCGTCGTCTTCGCGACGCCGCCCTTTTGGTTGGCGAAGGCGATGACCCTCCCCACCGTGACTCCTTTCGAGATTTCGTCCCGGGTACCCGGTCGCGGAAGCAGGCGTGCCAGCCCCATCAGACCCTTTCTTTCGTCTGATAGTAGCCGAACCCTTTATTGCGGCAAATGCAGGATTTTTTTGCGTCTTTTCGGAGCTCTAGCCTTCGCCGTCCCAGTAGTCCAGTTTTTCGAGGCGCGTGATCACGCCGACTCCCCGGAACGAGATCTTGTCGGAGCGGGGGTAGTAGACGATGTCGGCGCCCGGATTGCGGGTTCCGTAGGCCAGCATCCTCAAGCCGTCAGGGCCGCCTCGGAAGGCGTGGGCGACCCGGCTTGCCGCCGGCCGCGCGATCACGTGCCCGGGCCGGACCGGATGCTCGTCATCGCCGAGCAGCACGATGCCCTGCCCGCCGAGGATCACGAAGATCTCTTCTTCAACCGAGTGGACGTGCGGCGGCCCGCTCAGCATTTCCGGCTCGACGCGGTTGTAGTTGATCCCTGTCAGCTCGGACCCCGCCGCGACGCCGAGGTCGCGCCCGTGGACGAGCACGTCGCCTTGCCCCCAGTCCTCCTCCTCTAGCTCGTCGACGTTGACGATTCGTGCGGGACGCGGGGACGGCTCCGGCAGTTCGGGCTCGCCCAGCGCGAGCTCCTGCTTCCACTGGTGCGTCTCGATCATGTCGGCCCAAAGCAGCCCGATTCGCCCGGCCCGCAATCGCGGAAAGAATGCGTACTCGGCCGTGGCCCGGGTCCCGAAGGCCAAGTAGTCGATGCCGTCAGGACCGGCGACGACCGAGTGAGCCTCCTCGCCTGCGAGGTGAACGAGGCAGTCGCCCGCCCGGATCTCGTAGGTCGTCTCGCCGTCGCCGTTCTCCTGCCACGAAAGGCCCGACCCGGCGAGCACGAAGAAGATCTCTTCCTCACTGCCTTCCATGTGCAGCGGGGTCGAGCGGGCTCCGGCGTCGACCTGCACCCGCTTGACCCCGACCGTGACACTCTCGGCAGCGCTGCCGAGGTCGGTCCAGGTCGAGCGAAAGGCACCTTCGTCGTTGCGCACGCTCTCGACCTCGTCCCAGTGGACGATGTGCTTGGGCACGGCCCGATTATCTACACGAACGACAGAGCTCCCGAATCGTGGGCCATGCGGCAGCGATCCAGTGCGGTGGCGGCCGAACCGGAGTCTGCGCCCTCGCGCAGCAGCCACGCCTCGCCCTCGCGCAGCAGCTCGCGAACCTCGGCCAGGAGCTGCTCGGGACGCACCCCTTCTCGCTCGAGCGCTTCGATCCGCTCGAGCCTCCGCATGACTGCGCGCGCCTCCTCCATCAGCCGAAGGTAGCTCTCGAAATCGCGCGGAATCGTGCCGCCTGTGTGACGAAGGCGTTACTTTCCGCGCGTGGCCCGCGACTTCGAGAGCAGTCTCGCTGCCGCGCGCGAGGCCTATCAGCGCAACGATCCGCTCGGCGCCCTGGGGAAGCTCGACCAGGCTCGCTCGGCAGCGGCGAGGGGGCGTAACGAGGAGCAGCTGCACCGGGTGCTCGACTTCGCCGACGGCGTCATCGTCCGCGACGAGCAAACCGAGGTCGAACGCGAGAGCCTGCTCTACGCCGTGCGCCAGAACCTGCGGCGGCTGACCCGGCGCCGGGCGTTGCTCTCCGGGGACCGCTGGGAAGATCCCTTCCCGGATCTGACAGCCCCGCACGCCCACACGAGGACGTACATCACGCGGGGCGTGAAGGTCTGGATCGCGGTGGCGATCGCCTTCGGGACACTCGTGGTGGCCTCGTTCATCGCCGCGTTCATCGCAGGCCTCTTCGACTCCGGCCCCCCGAAGCTCGCCCTGCGAATCCGAAACGACACCGGTCGCGCCGTCGCACTCAAGTGGTGCGAGCAGGCGTCCTGCCACGGCGAGCTCGACCCCCGCTCGACGACGCATCTCGACGCCGGCGAGTCTGCGCGGCGAGACCTGCCGGCCCACGACATCGTCGACCTCTTCGTCGTCGAGGACGGCGACGGGCGGCGCATCGGCTGCCTGCTCGTGCGGGTTGATCGCACCTACGAACAGGCGCTGGGGCACTCCCTCCAGGTCGTGCGGGTCTCGCAGGCGACTCCATGCCCGGGCGAGATCGTCAACCCGAGCCCGGCCGTCGCCTTTTAGGCCACCGCGGTCAGGAAGCCCGCCGGCCGCGCCCGCAACCCGAGGAGCGACTCGTCCAGCGCAACGACGAGCGCCTGCCGATCGCCGTGGAGGAGGGTCTCGACGAGCGCCCGCCGGAGCGCATCCAGCGTCGACGGGCTCGCCGGTTCTCCCGCTCCAAGGGCACGCAGTCGCTCCAGGTGCTCTGCGCGGTCGCGCGCGGTCTCCCCCAGGAGCACCGCGGTCCGCACCGTCGCGGCCCAGAGCCCGTCGGTGCCGCCGAGCAACGCGGTCAGCGATTCCCGCAACTGCTCCGACCGATACGGCTCGTCGGCGAAGAGCGAGAGCTCCCAGCGGTCGAGCGCCTCGGCCAGCTCGGGATCCTCGTCGGCGCCTGAGATCTTTTCCAGCAGGTCACGCGCGAGCTTGCCGCGGAACGCATCGAGACGGGAAGGCTCGCCCGGGGGCTGCGTGGCGGCGATCGGCAAAACGGGCTTGATCCCGAAAGGGCGCCAGTCGAGCCGCTCGAACAGCACAGGGCCCGCCGACACTGCCGCCGCGGTCGCGAGACGAAGCGCGGTGACTGCGTCGGCGAGCTCGGCCGGCGCGTCGGGCGGCTCCGCATCCGCCGCCTCCAAGGGGCGTTCGAGCTCGAGCACGCAGACGCGGTCGGGCTCACGTCCGAACGAGGGCGGCAGCAACCTCGCCGCGTCCGGCCAGTGAGCGGCGAGCTCGCCGGCAGCGGCGACCCGAACCCGGATGCAGCGACCGAGCTCGACCTGGCCGCCGGCGCCCAGCCCGACAAGCGGCGCCACGGCAGCGTAGGCCCGGCGCGTCCCGAACAACGAGCGCTCGAGCTCGCCGTAGCCACGATCGAAGACCTCGTCGTTCCAGTCGAAGCCGCCGCAGTGCTCGGCCGTCTCGTTCAGGAGCGGCAGCAGCACTGTGCGGATCAGCGCTGTCTTCTCGCTGCCACCATCACCCGCATGCGCGCGGGCGTAGATCGCGGCCGCGGGCTCGCGAGAGAGCTCCTCCACCGCGGCGAGCGCGTCCGGCAGCGCCGCGAGCCGGGCCTGGCGAGCCTCGACGTACCCGCCGACGAGCGGCCGGTAGTCGTAGAGCGGCCTCGCACCGCCGTCGTGCTCCTCGAAGGAGAACGGGATCTCGGCGCCGCCCTCGACGTCCTGCGAGAGCAGCGCGAAGCCCGCGAGCGTAAAGAGACGCAGGGAGCGATAAAGGTGCGGTGCGCGCACGGCCACGCACACCCCTACGCGGTTTCCGGTCCCTCCCCTGCTTGGCAGCTTGGGCACCAATAGGCCGTGCGATTTGCGTCACCCTGCCCGCGGGACCGAATCGGCGTGCCGCAACGGCGGCAGCCGTGGCCGGCACGGTTGTAGACGAGCCTGCGCTGGCGGCCGGACTCGACCGACTCGCGCATCAGCTCGTGCGCTGCTTCGAGCACCGCGCGAAGCTCCTCGTCCGAGACCTCGGCCGCCGCGCGCCACGGAGAAACCCTTGCCTGCCAGAGCGACTCCGCCTTCCACAGGTTGCCGATGCCGGCGACGAGCCGCTGGTCGAGCACGGCGTCCCCGACCTCCCGCCGCGGATCGCGCCGCAGGTTGGCGATCATCACCTCGAGCTCAGGAGGCTCGGCCAGGATGTCGGGCCCCAGCCGGCGGACAGGGCGGTCGTCGAGCTCGAGCACGGGGCCGTTCCAGAGGATCGCCTCGCGCTGAGCGCCCCGCAGCACCAGCCAAGGGCGGCCGATGAGCTTCGTGCCCCTGGCGCGAACGGACCAGCGACCGGTCATGCGGAGGTGGTTGCGAAGCACGATTCCGCCCTCGAAGCGGAGGAGAAGGTTTTTGCCGGCCGCCTCGACGGCGACCAGCCGCTTGCCGTCGAGCCGGGGTGCAAGCTGCTTCACCGCCGCGCGCGGATGCGGCGTCTCAACCTCGAGCCGCTCGCCCACGAGCGGCTGAAGACGCCGAGCGACTCGTGCGAGGGTGTCGCCTTCGGGCACTGCGGGCAGGCTAGCGCGATGCGCCTTTCACGAAGCCTTCGGCCGGCCGCCGCCGGCGCCGCCGCCGCGACTGCCTGGGGATTGCTCGAGCGTCTCGACACACGCCTCTTCCGCTGCGACTACTCGGACATCGCGGTGCTCGGCAAGGCGCTGACCCGCGGCCCGGGTTGGCGCCCGGTGGGCTTCGCGCTGCACGCGCTCAACGGAGCCGCGTTCGGACTGGCCTTTGACGCGCTACGTCGACGCGTCGACGTCGAGCCCCGACGGCTGGCCATCGGGATGGCGCTTGCCGAGCACGTCGGGCTGTATCCCTTGTCGTACTTCGTCGACCGTTACCACCCGGCCCGGGGCGAGCCCGGTGTGCCGCCGCTGCTGACGAACGGGCGAGCCTTTGGCCAGGCGACGGCCCGGCACCTGCTGTTCGGGATCGTGCTCGGGCGGCTCGCGGCTTAGACCCAGTCCGCGCGCTGCTCGTGGACGAAGCGCAACGACCGGAGCCATTGCTCGCCGCGCGTCTGCCTCCAGACGTCCGACCAGCCGGCCGCTCCCGCCTCGCCCCAGACGCGGGCGCTGTCGTAGAGGGCTTTGATCCGCTGTTCGACGACGTCGAGCAGGTCGGGCGTCGCCTCGACCCCATAGGCCGCGCAGAACACTCGAATCCGTGGCCCGCGCGGCCGGAGCGGAATTTCGAGGCGCGCACAATCCTCGTCTGAATAGAGCGGGGCGAAGCGGTAGAGCGCGTACGCGAGATCCCAGCTCGGCGTCCCGGGAGCGGCGAGGTCCCAGTCGATCAGCGCCCGCGGTCTGCCATCGGCCCAGATCAGATTTGACGGCGAGAGGTCGTTATGACAGATCACGTCTCCCGTCTCTGGACTGCCGACGAGAAACTGCCAGTGCGCAGAAGCAGGCGGGTCGAACGTCCGCGTGGCGTCATGGAAGCGGCGGACGAGCTCGGCGATGGAGACGAGCTCCTCGTCGTCGTGGCTGTCGCGAACCTCGCCGGGCACGTACTCGAGTACCTCTCGACCGTCGTCATCGAGCCCGCGGACACGCGGCGCCTCGTCGAATCCGACCTCGACGAGGTGTTGGAGCAGCGCATGGACGGCCGGTGTCCAAGCGCCGGTTGAACGGCGGACCGTTTCTCCGACGCGAACGACCGGAGTCAGTCCGCCGCCGCCGAGCTCTTCCTCGGTCACGGGCGAAGCACAACGCGCCGAGGCCCGGCGAGAAAGCCGGCTTCGACGAGGAGCGGCATCGCGTCGCTCTCGGTGACCGCCTCGCCGTCGAAGCGCTCGACGGCGAGGCGCTTCTTCGGCCCGCGGGTACGGACGTGCTCGACCAGGGCGGTAAGGGCCGGCCGCAGCCAGCTCTCGTCCGGTTCGCGGAGTGGCACGAGGGAGCGGCCGCCGCGCTCGACGAAGAGCGTGGGCTCGCCACCGAGCAGCACCACCTTGGCACCGGCCACACGCGCGGCCCGTGCGCCCGCCCGCTTCGGCCATGGCAGCGCGGCACCATAGGGCTGAGCGGGATCGGCGGCGGCGAGCACAAGCACGTCAGGCTCTTCGCCGTCCCGCGGCTTGAGCTCCCGCAGGCGCTCGACTGCACCGCCGAGCGCGAACTGAGCGCCGCCCAGGCCCTCGACGAAGTAGCCGCGCCGGCAGAGCCCGAGAGTCTCGAGCGCCTTCAGCTCGCCGTAGACGGCGCCGAAACCGCCGGGAATCCCCTCGCCGCGAACGCCGTCGCGGGTGACGATCCCCTGCCGCTCGAGCAGGAGCTCGGCAAGGGCGCGGCGGTCGGGCTGCTGCCCTGAGAACAAGCGCTCGGTCCGTGACCAGCGACCCTGCGTCGCCGTGATCTCCCCTGCACGGCGACGCGAGAAGCGCCGAGGTCGCCGCTCCGGCTTCGGGACTCCGTACCGCCGGCCGGCCCGCAGGGGCTGCCAGGCGTCGTTCGTCACCTCGCCGGCCCAGACGAGATCCCAGAGCGCAGGCAGCGCCTGCTCGGTCTCGAGGCCGGTCTCCGCAACCAGGTCGAACCAGAAGAGGGCGCTCGTTCCGAGCGCCTCCCGCAAGCGGTCGTGGATCTCGCCCTCGGGCCGGTCGGCGGCAGGCACCTGGCCGAGCACCGGCGCGTCGTCACGGAAGTAGACGGCGACCCGGTCGAGGCCGGCGCCGACCCAGACGACTTCGCCCGAGGCACAGAGCTGGTCGAGTTGCGCGGGCGCGTAGCCGGGGACTCGGCGCGGGAGCACCTCCGATTCCCACAGCGAGACGGGCAGCGCCAGTCCCTGCAGCGGCACGAGCGCCTCGCGCAGGGTCGCCCGGCGGTCGATCCCGTGCCAGCTCGGCAGGAATCGGCCGAGCGCGGCCTGCTCCGTGGGCTCGACCTCCTTGCGGAGGGCGGCCAGGGAAGCGCGCCGAAGACGTCGCAGCACGTCCGGGTCGCACCACTCGCGCTCGCTGCCGCCGGGACGAAGCTCGCCGCGGACGAGCACCTCCTCGCGCTCGAGCCCGGCCAGGACGGACTCGACGTCGATGCCGAAACGCTCGTTCGCCTGCGCCGTCGTGAACGGCCCGCGGCCCTTCGCGTACCGGAGGACGAGGCCTCGCAGCGGCTGCTCGCCGCCGTCGAGATAGACGTCCGGCAAACCGGACGGCGGCATCGCGCCGAGCCCGTCGCGGTAGCGACCGGCGTCCTCGGCAGCGATCAGCCGCTCTTCCCCGGCGATGCGGACGCGGACCGCTCGGCGCTCCGCCTCCAGGACGGCGGCTTGTGCCTCGTCGAACTCCTCCGGCCGGAGGTCGCCTCGAAGCCGCAGCAGGTCGTGCAGCTCGTCCGGGTTGCGTGGGTCACCGCGAAGCTGAGCCTCGACCTCCTCCACCGCGTCGGCGTCGAGCAGCTCGCGCAGCTCTTCCTGGCCGAGCAGCTCGCGTAGGAGCTCTCGGTCGAGCGACAACGCCTGCGCCCGGCGCTCGGCCGGCGGCGTGTCGTCCTCGTACATGTAGTTCGCGACGTAGTCGAAGAGCAGGGAAGCCGAGTAGGGCGAGGCCGAAGGCGTCTCGACGTCGACGAGATCGAGCTGGCGTGTGCGCAAGCCCTGCAGCAGCCGCTTCAGCGACGGTAGGTCGAAGACGTCCTGGAGGCATTCGCGGTAGGTCTCGAGGATGACCGGGAAGGCCGGGTACTTGCGCGCCACCTGAAGGAGTGACTGCGCCTTCAGTCGCTGCTGCCAGAGGGGCGTGCGCTGGTCGGGCCGCCGGCGCGGGATCAGCAAAGCGCGCGCGGCGTTCTCGCGGAAGCGGGCACCGAACAGCGCCGAGCCGCCGACCTCGTTGACGACCAACTCCTCGATCTCCTCGGGGTCGATCATGACGAGGTCGCTAGGCGGAGCGGCGTCGGCATCCGGCAGGTGAATGGCAATTCCGTCGTCCGACCAGATCGCGTTCGCGTCGAGGCCGAGCGACTCGCGGATACGGGCGGCCAGCGCGAGCGCCCAGGGCGCGTGCACGCGGGCGCCGAACGGGGTCAGGATGCAGAGGCGCCAGTCGCCGATCTCGTCGCGGAAGCGCTCGACCACGATCGTGCGGTCGGAGGGCACAGCGCCGGTGGCCGCGGCCTGTTCGCTCAGGAACTGGAGCAGGTTCTGGGCGGCGCGTTCGTCCAGGGAATGCTCGTCGCGGAGCTTCGCCTTCGCTTTCGCATCCGGCAGGGCGGTCAGCTCGCGGGAGACGGCGCCGACGGCCTCCCCCAACTCGTACGGGCGTCCGACGCCTTCGCCCTTCCAGAACGGCACCGCGCCTGGAACGCCGGGGGCCGGCGAGACGAGGACGCGGTCGCGGGTGATCTCCTCGATCCGCCAGGTCGAGGCCCCGAGCAGGAACGTCTGCCCCGCGCGGGCCTCGTAGACCATCTCCTCGTCGAGCTCGCCGACCCGGCCGCCGCCGTCGACGAGCTGGACGGTGAACAGGCCTCGGTCGGGGATCGTTCCTGCATTCGTGACGGCGAGCCGCCGCGCTCCCTGGCGCCCGCGGACGACGCCGGCGGTGCGGTCCCAGACGATCCGGGGCCGTAGCTCCGCGAACTCGTCGGACGGATAGCGGCCGGCCAGCATGTCGAGCACGTTCTCGAGCTGGACGCGGGAGAGCTCGGCGAAGGGATAGGCACGCCGGACGAGCCGGTGCAGCTCATCGAGCTCGATCTCCTCGTCGGCGCAGATTGCGACGATCTGCTGCGCGAGCACGTCCAGCGGGTTGCGCGGGATCACCGTCTCTTCGATCGCGCCCTCCCGCATCTGCTTCGCGACAACCGCCGCCTCGAGGAGGTCGGCCCGGTATTTGGGGAAGATGCGGCCCTTCGAGACGGCACCGAGCTCGTGGCCAGCGCGGCCGATCCGCTGCAGCCCGCGGGCGACAGACTTCGGGCTCTCGACCTGGATCACCAGGTCGACCGCGCCCATGTCGATGCCGAGCTCGAGCGACGAGGTCGCCACCAGGCAGGGAATCTCGCCCTTCTTCAGCAGCTCCTCGACCTCGAGTCTTTGTTCACGCGCGAGCGAGCCGTGGTGGGCACGGGCGATCTCGGCCTCGGCCAGCTCGTTCAGGCGCAGCGCGAGCCGCTCCGCGAGCCGCCGGTTGTTGACGAAGACGATCGTCGAGCGATGCTCGGAGACGAGCTCGAGAATCTTGGGATAGATGGAGGGCCAGACCGAGTTGTAGGAGCCTTCTTCGGGCACGGTCATGTCGTCCAGCGGCACCACGATCTCCAGGTCGAGCTGCTTGGCCCGCCCGGCGTCGACGAGCTGGATCTCGCGGCCGCCCGAAACGAAGCGGCCGATCTCCTCGAGCGGTCGCTGGGTGGCGGACAAGCCGACGCGCTGAACGGGTTGCTCGACGAGGCGGTCGAGCCGCTCGACGGAGAGCGCCAGGTGGGCGCCGCGCTTCGTGCCGGCGACCGCGTGCACCTCGTCGAGGATCAGGGTGTCGACGCCGCGGAGGATCTCGCGCGCCTGCGACGTCAGCATCAGGAAGAGCGACTCCGGGGTCGTGATCAGGATGTCGGGCGGGTGCCGGAGCATCCGCTGCCGCTCCTTCTGCGGCGTATCCCCGGTGCGGACCGCAACGGTCAACTCCGACTGCAGGCCGGCTAGCGGCCCGCGCAAGTTGCGCTCGATGTCGTAGTTGAGCGCCTTCAGCGGCGAAACGTAGAGCAGCCGCAAGCCCTCGCCCGGAGCCGGATTGAGCTTGTCGATCCCGTAGAGAAAGGCGGCGAGCGTCTTTCCGGAGCCCGTCGGCGCCTGGATCAGCGTGTGCTTGCCGGTCGCGATCGCAGGCCAGCCGAGGGCTTGAGCCGGCGTCGGCTCGGCGAAGGTTCCCTCGAACCAGGAGCGGGTTTTCGGGCTGAAAGGCGCAAGCGGATCCAACGCCTTCCAGCCTACCGAGGGGCTATTTCCCGCCGTAGACGAAATACACGGTCATCGCGATCGCGAGTAGCAGCACGACGGCAGCGCCGACGACCAGCGTCACGCCGGTGATCGCGATCAGCGGCGTGCGCCCGCTCTTGCCTTCCTCAGCCTCGTGCGCGAGCTCCTTCGCCGTCTCGACGGGATGCTCGAGGTCCTCGGCGACGTGCTTCAGCTTGTCGACCGGTTCGTGCACGCTCGGGACCCTACCCTTGACCCGGTGCGGGTCAACGTCAAGGGAATCAGTGGCTCCGGCAAGACGACGTTCGGGCGCCAGTTGGCCGAGCGCTTGGGCGTTCCCTACGTCGAGCTCGACGCCCTGCATCACGGCCCGAACTGGACGGAGGCGAGCGGAGAGGAGTTCCGCGCCCTCGTCCGCGAGCACATGGCCGGCTCGCCCGACGGTTGGGTGATCGACGGTAACTACGAAGGGAAGCTGGGCGACCTGGTCATCGACGCGGCCGACCAGATCGTCTGGCTCGACCCGCCGCTTTATTTCGCACTTCGGCGAATGTGCCGACGGACCGTTTCTCGCATTCGCAACGACGTCGAGCTCTGGAGCGGCAACCGCGAGAACTGGCGCAACGCATTCATCGGGTGGGACTCCCTGCTCGTCTGGACTGTGCGAGCGTTCTTCCGGCACCGGCGGCGATGGCCGCGCAAATTCGCAGGCGACCCGCGGCTCGTGCGGCTGCGCTCCGCCGAGGAGGCTCGCCGCTGGCTCGACCGCCAGTAGTAGGCTCTTTGCGTGGCCGTCAAGACGAAGCCTGACCGGCTCTACTTCACCGGCGACGACGAAGCCAACGCCCTGCTCGCAGCCGAGCCGTTCGCCCTGCTGATGGGGATGGCGCTTGACCAGCAGGTGCCGATTCAGACCGCTTTCGCGGGGCCGCTGAAGCTGAAGCAACGCGTCGGGACGGTCGACCCGGGAAAGCTTGCCGCGATCGATCCGGCCAAGCTCGAGGCCGCTTTCCGGGAGAAGCCCGCGATCCACCGCTTCCCCGGCAACATGGCACGGCGCGTGCAGGAGCTGGCCGCGATCGTCAACGAGGACTACGGCGGCGACGCCGCCCGAATCTGGACCGAGGCCGCCGACTCCGACGAGCTCGGCAAGCGGATCGGCGAGCTGCCGGGCTTCGGCGACATGAAGGTGAAGACTCTTGCGTCGATCCTGTCGAGGCGGTTCGGCGTCAAGCCGGCCGAGGACCTGGTGCCCGACCACCACATGCTCGGCGACGTGGACTCGGCCGAGGCGCTCGAGCGCTACCAGTCAGCCAAGCGCGCGTACAAGGCGCGGCTCAAGGCACAGCAGCGGTAACGCCGATAACCGGGGAATGCGTGCCGTCCGCGCACTAGTCGCCGCGATCCTCGTTGCCGGGCTGACGGGCTCCGCCGCCGCCCTTCGGGTACCAGGGGCTCCGCGGTGTCTCGTTTTTCCGCGCTCGAATCCATGGAACCAGCGCGTCGACAGGCTGCCTGTGACGGCCGACTCGGCGACGCTGATCCGCTCGATCGGCCTCAACACAGGCGTCCACGCCGACTTCGGATCGGGTACGTGGGACGGCGGCCCGATCGGCATTCCCTTCGACGTCGTCACCCGAAAGACTCCGAGGGCGAAGGTGTCGTTCGAGTACGCAGACGAGAGCGACAAGGTCGGCTATCCGATCCCTAGCCGCGTCCACGTCGAGCATGGCAGCGACCACCACGCGCTGCTGCTCGACCGCGACGCCTGCCGGCTCTACGAGCTCGGCGGCCTCACGCGCACAGGGGGTCGCTGGCATGCTTGGGCCGGAGCGACCTGGAGCCTGCGCTCGAACCGCATGCGGCCGGCGACCTGGACGTCCGCGGACGCGGCCGGCCTGCCGATCTTCCCCGGCCTGGCGCGCTGGGACGAAGCGCGGCGCGGCGTCATCGACCATGCGCTCCGCTTCACAGCGGCACGGACGCGGCGGGCGTTCGTCTACCCCGCGCGGCATTACGCCAGCTCGTCGAACGATCCCTCGCTGCCACCGATGGGCCTGCGGGTGCGGCTGAAGGCGAGCTTCGACGTGCGGCCGTTCCCGCGCCAGGCGCGGATCGTCCTCGTCGCGCTGAAGCGCTACGGGATGCTGCTCGCGGACAACGGCTCGGACTGGTACATCAGCGGCGCCCCGAGCCCCGGGTGGTCGAACGACCAGCTCCACACCCTCGGGCGAGTCCAGGGATCGGATTTCGAGGTCGTCGACGCCTCGTCGTTGCGACCGCGTTGACGCGCAGTTTCGTCGCCGAAGGCACATTCAGCGCGTGGTCAGACTGATTCCTGGGACCGGTCCGCCCGCAGGCGCTTGAGCGCCGGCCCGAGTGCCTGCCCGCCCTTGAGCACCGGCTCGAACAGGTCGCCGTGCTTCTGGACGCGGTCGAGCGCCTCGCGCCGCCCGAAGTCACGCGGCCGCACCTTCTCGCCCAGCTCCTCCCAGCGGAGCGGCGTTGACACGGGCGCACCGGGCTTCGGCCTGACCGAATAGGCGGAGGCGATCGTCTTGCCGTGCCCGTTCTGGCGGTGGTCGACGAGCACGCCGCGTCGCTTCTTCTTTAACCACTCCGTCGTCACGAGCCCCGGATGCTCAGCCTCGAGCCCGCGCGAGACGCGCTCCGCCAGCTCGTAGGCGTCGGGGTACGAGGACCGCCGGGTGATCGGCACGAGCACGTGGATCCCATCGGCGCCGCTGGTCTTCACGTACGGGCGCAGCTCCAGCCCTTCTAGGGCGCCCCGGACGAGATGCGCAACGCGAACCGCCTGGGCGAAACCGTTCCTCGACTCCGGCGGATCGAGGTCGAAGACGACGTAGTCGGGTCGGTCGGGCTTGTCCACGCGCGAGTACCAGGCGTTCATGTCGATGCAGTTCATCTGGACGGCCCACGCGAGCGCCGCCGGCTCGTTGATGAGCACGAAGTCGACGAGCCGCGAGCCTCCCTCGCGCGGCCACGTCCGAAACTGGCGCGTAGGGATCCACGACGGCTTTCCCTTCGGCGCTTGCTTATGGAAGTACGCCTGGCCGCGGATGCCGTCGGGATAGCGCTTGAGCGTGAACGGCCGGTCGCGCAGGTGCGGCACGATCGCCGGGCCGACCTCGACGTAGTACTCGACGAGATCGCCCTTCGTGACACCGTCGCCGGGGAAGAGGACGCGCTCCGGGTGTGTCAACCGGACGCGCCGGCGACCGATGGTGAGCTCGTCGCTCACGACAGCCGGGTCCAGTAGGCGATCGTGCGGACCTGCCAGTGGTACTCGCCCGCCGGGACCAGCTCGCGCAGCCGCGCCGCCAGCTCCGCCCGCGCCTCCTCGGACTGGGACGCGATCGAGCTGACAGAGAGCATGTTGGCGAGCCAGCGCTCGTCGTCGCTGGCGATCGTGCGCTCCATCTCCAGCTCCCGCAACGGCTCGAACGGTGCCGCCTCGATCGGGGTGCGCCAGAACCCGGACAGGACCTTCGGCAAGCCCGGCTCCCCGCCGCGGGTGAACGCCTCGTCGAGAGCGCTCTCGACCTCGTCGGGCAATGCCGGCTCGATGTCGTCGAAGTCGATGTTCCAGAAGATGACGAAGCCACCGCCGGGGCGCAGGACGCGCACGATCTCCGCCACCGTCTCGTCGCTGGCGAACCAGTGGAAGGCCTCGGCAGTGAAGACTCCATCGACGGAGCCGTCCGGGAGCGGAATCGCCTGGGCGCTGCCCGCCAATGCCTCGGCGTCCGGGACGACCTCCTCGAGCACAGCCCGCATTCCCGAGTCCGGCTCGACCGCGATCACGCGGCCGAACCGAGGCACGAGGTCACGCGTCAGCTTGCCGGTCCCGGCTGCGAGATCGAGCACGGTCGCATCGGCGCCTAGCCCGAGCTCGCCCGAGACCTGGTCGATCAGCTCGGCGGGCCACTGCGGCCGGCCGAGCTCGTACTCGCGGGCCGCGTTCCCGAACTTGTCGCCGGCGGCGGCCTTCTCAGTCAACGCCGGCTAGGAGCAAGGCATCGCCTTGGCGATGCCGCATTGAGGCCGTGCGGGCTTTGCCCGTGCGGCGGTTTGCACCCGGTCGGCGACCCCGTGACACGCCGCTTTACGCTACGCCCATGAGAAAGGAGCGTTGTTCCTTCACCATCTCGCGGGCGATCACGAGCCGCTGAATCTGGTTCGTGCCCTCGTAGATCTGCGTGATCTTCGCGTCGCGCATCATCCGCTCGACCGGGTACTCCTGCATATACCCGTAGCCGCCGAGGATCTGCACCGCGTCGGTCGTGACCTCCATCGCCACGTCGGTGCAGTAGAGCTTCGCCATCGCCGAGATCTTCGTCAGCTCGGCGCCGTCGGCGCCGTCATCGATCAGCTGCCCGCACTTGTAGAGGAGCCCGCGGGCCGCCTCGCACTTCGTCTCCATGTCGGCGAGCGTTGCCGCGATCAACTGATGCTGGGCGATCGGCTTGCCCATCGTCTCGCGCGACTTGGCGTATTCGAGCGCGTAGTCGGTCGCGCCCTGGGCGAGCCCGAGACCCTGGGCACCGATCCCAGGGCGGGAGCGGTCGAGGATCTGCATCGCGATCCGGAAGCCGTCGCCCTCCTCGCCGAGCAGATTGTCGGCCGGGACGAGCATGTCGTTGAAGAAGAGCTCGCCGGTCGTCGAGCCCTTGATCCCCATCTTCGGCTCGATCCGGCCGACCTCGAACCCGGGTGTGTCTGCCTCGACGACGAAGGCCGAGATCCCCGCATGGCCGCCCTCGGGGTCGGTCTTCGCGAAGACGACGTAGACGCCCGCGACCCCGGCGTTGGTGATGAACCGCTTCGACCCGTTGAGGACGTAACCGTCGCCCTCGCGCCGGGCTTCCGAGCGCATCGCGGCAGAGTCCGAGCCCGACCCCGGTTCGGTCAGGGCATAGGCGGGCAGCCACTCGCCGCTTGCGAGCCTTGGCAGGAAGCGCTGCTTCTGCTCGTCGTTGCCGGCGAGCTTGATCCCGAGCGAGCCGAGCTCCTGGACGGCGAGGATCAGGCCGCTCGTCGCGCAGACCTTCGAGACCTCCTCGATCGCAACGAGCGTCATCAGCGCGCTCTCGCCCGCGCCGCCGTACTCCTCGTCGAACATCAGCCCGAAGAGCTCGTGCTCGCGGAAGAGCTCGACAACGTCCCAGGGGAACTCGGCGCTCTTGTCGATCTCGGCCGCCCGCGGCGCGAGCCGCTCGCGCGAGAGATCGCGGATCAGGTCGCGAATCTCGCGCTGCTCCTCGGTCAGGGGCTCGTACGACACCGCGCAAATACTAGGCTCAACTGCGCGGGGCTTCCGGCCGATAACGGGAACATGCGTGCCCAGCTTCCGCTTGTCCTGATCCCGGTGCCGGCCCTTGTCGTCGGCCTGCTCGTCGCGATCGGGCTGCTCTAACCCTCGTAGTCGAAGGTCGACTCGTAGGCGCAGACGCCTGCGTACTCGAAGCTCAGGTCTCCGGCTGCGACCCACAGGTTGTCGACGACGAGCTCGCGCCCTGCGCGCTCGTGGCCGGGGATCACGCACGTCACTGTCTCCTGCCCCTCGTACGGCCGCGAGACGCGAACGCTGACCGCGCCGCCCGCTCGAAACCAGCCCCGGCCAGGGGTGTGATCGATCTCGATCCGCGCCGACTTGACCCCGAGCGGCCTGCTCTCCTTCCAGGCCCAGGGAAAGTGATCGATCGCGCTCCCGCCGAGCGCACCCGAGAACAACTGGCCGAGCGCCGCCTGCTGCGCCTCGTCGCCGCGCTCGTCCACGAACACCCTGAACATCCACGGCGAGCCCTCCTCGTCGTCGCTGTAGCGGGTGCCGAGGACGACCCCGAGCCCCGAGAGGTCGACGTCATTCGCATGACCGTCCTCGATCGCCCACGACAGGGCTCCGTCGCAGAGCCCATGCGTCGAGCGCCCGCCGGCCATCGTGTCGATCCGGCGGCACGGGCAGATCGCGTCACAATTGCAGGACTCGAGGTACGTGCCGCGGACCCGGTAGCTCAAGCTACGGCTTCGACCCGTCCGGCATGGACGAGCGCATACGAGGCACCGGCTGCGGCTTCATCGGCGTCATCGGCTTCATCTGCGGCGACATCCCCATCATCCGGTCGCGCGCCCGCTGGGCCGCAGGGGAGTCGGGCTGGACGAGCCCGGGCACGCTTGCCGGCGCCGCCGCGACCCAGATCCCGCCGGCGACCAGCGCGACCGCGAAGACGCGAGCGAACATCTCTCCGGCCGGCAGCAGCTTCTCGGCGAAGATCACTACGGCGATCAACGCCATCCAGACGAGGCTCATGACCCCGAGCGCGAAGAGCGCGAGCATCAGGCCCCAGCAGCAGCCGATGCAGAAGGCGCCGTGCTCGGTCCCCATCCGCAGCGCGCCGGCGTGGCCGTCCCGCCAGCCGTGGAGGACGAAGTGCAGCGGCCCGCGGCAATGCCGCAGGCAGACCTGCTTGAGCGGCGTCAGCTGATAGAGCCCCGCGACGAGCAAGGCGCCGCCCGCCACCCAGGCGCCGGCGCCGTCCCAGTCGAGCGACCCGCCCACCGTCCAGCGCAACAACCGGTAGGCGCCGTAGGCGACGAGCCCGTACGCGGTCCAGGCGATCAGGTAGCCCGCCAGGAACACCCAGGTCGGCACAAAGCCGTGTCCTCGTCGCTCCCGGTCGCGACTGATGCGCGCGAAGACGAGCACCATCGGCGACACCGACGGCAGCATCATCGCGGCCATCATCGTCACCCAGATCCCGACGTACCAGCCGAGGCCGCCGAGCTCGGTTCCGGGACCGGCGTCCATGCCGTGCATGCGCTGGTAGGTGACGATCCAGGCGACGAGCGCGCCGCCAAGCAGCACCCCTGTGACGGCGACACGGCGGGGCAGTGTCACCCGCGCCTCAGCCCTCGACGACGGTCGGGTGGTACTCGGCCGTCTCGACCTTGTTGCCGTGACGCACGTAGGCGAGCGACGAGTGGCCGTCCTCGAGGTCGAACGGGATCGCGCCGGTCGACTTGATCGTCTTCGCACTGGCAACGTCCGCTTCGCCGGCTTCGTTTACGTACTCCATCCCGCCTGGAATCTTGATCAGGATCCGGTAGGGGTCGGGCGGGTCGATCCCGCGGAGGGTCTCGGTCCGGGTTTCGACAACATCGCCGTAGCGGATGTTCGCGGTGCGCTCGTCGAGGTCGACCTCGAACTCGATCGGGAGAAAAAGGGGCTCCTTCACATTCGGCGCGACGAACGCGAGCACCTCGAAGAACGTGCCGCCGCTCTGGCCGCTGAGGATCTGCAGTAGCGCGTCTCGCTGTTCGTCACTCGCCTGCTCGTCGATCAAAGGCTGGATGTCGCCGTTGCCCTCGTGGAGCGCGCCGGGCCAATGGTAGGCGGCGCCCCAGGCGAGACCGCTCAAGTCGACGTCGCCGAAGTTCCCCTTGTCGATCCGCATTCCCGCCATGCCTTCGCAATGGCCGTGCGTCGGGTGCTGGTTGAAGTCGCACGGACAACCCGGGTCGCAGTTGCAGCTCTTCACGTACGGGCCTTCCATGTACCAGTCGGTCGCCACGCGCTCCTCCTTCGCCTGCTTTCAGAGAGGTAGATGATCTTCAGCGGGAGCGAAACGGTCAAGTCGGCATACGCTTCCAGGGTGATCCTCGAGAACGGCGTCATCCGGACGATGGAGCCGTCGCTGCCGACGGCGCGCGGTCTTGCGATCGCCGGCGAGTGGATCGCGGGTGGCGTGGGCACGCACGAGCGCGCGCTCGCCAGCCCCGACCGGGTCGATCTCGGCGGCCGCTGCGTCCTGCCCGGCTTCACGGACTCACACGTCCATTTCCCAACCTGGGCGATCGCTCAGCATGAAGTCCGGCTCGAGGACACCCGGACGCTCGAGGAGGCGCTGGCCCGCGTCCGCGAGGCGCTTCCCACGGTGCGCCCCGGGACCTGGCTGAGAGGCCGCGGGTGGCGAAGCGGCGACTGGGAGCCTGCGGTCGAGCCGACGAAGGAGGCGCTCGACGAGCTCGCGGGCCAGACCCCGGTCGCGCTGATGGCGCGCGACTCACACTCCGTCTGGCTCAACTCGGCGGCGCTCGCGCGTGCGAACGGTGACCTTCAGGTCGCGGGAGGGGTGGTCGAGGTCGACGATCGCGGCGAGCCGACGGGCGTCCTTCGCGAGGAGTCGTGCTGGCAATTCCGAGACGCCTACATCGAGACGACAGACGATGAGTACGTCGAGGCGATGCGCTCGGGGGTCAAGCTCGCCGCCTCGCGAGGAGTCACGTCCGTCCACGACAAGGACGGCTGGCTCGGCGCACTTCGGTTCTGGCAGCGACTCGCGGCCGAGGCCACGCAACCCCTCCGCGTCTGGCAGTCCCTGCCGGCGGAGCAGGCGGACCAGCTCGCCGAGTTGGGCATCCAGAGCGGCTTCGGCGACTCCCACCTGCGAGTCGGCTACCTGAAGGTCTTCATGGACGGAACGCTCGGCTCGCAGACCGCGCGGATGCTCGACGGAACCGGCGTCGAGATCACCAGCCGCGACGAGTTCGCCGAGCTGATCCGCAGCGCCGCCCGGGCGGGCTTTCCCGTCGCAGTCCATGCGATCGGCGACCAGGCGAACCGCGACGCACTCGACGCCTTCGAGGAAACGCGGGATGTGTGGGAGCGGCTGAGCCTGCGTCAGCGAGTCGAGCACGCGCAGCTGCTCTCAGCGGAGGACGTCCCCCGGTTCGCCAAGCTCGGCGTCGCCGTGTCCGCACAGTTTTCCCATGCGCCCTCGGACCGGGACCTCGCCGACCATTTCTGGGCGGGCAAGACAGACCGGGCCTACGCCTTCCGGTCGCTCTGGGACTCGGGTGCGCTCGTCGCCAACGGCTCCGACGCGCCGATCGAGGAGCTCGACCCGCTCGCCGGGATCGTCGCCGGCGTGCTGCGAACGCTCGACGATCGGCCCGCCTGGCACCCGGAGCAGGCGCTGACGGTGGAGCAGGCGTTGCAGGCGTCCACCGTCAACCCGGCCTGGCTGGCCGGCGACGAGCGTCGGCGCGGCAAGCTGATCCCCGGCTACCTGGCCGACCTGGTCGTGCTCGACCGCGATCCGATTGGATGCCCGCCGGAGGAACTGCCGGAGGTGCAGGTCGTGGCGACGATGCTCGGCGGGATCTGGACGCACAACCCCCCGCCCTGGGACTGAGGCCGCTCAGGTTCGGTGTTGGTAAGGCCGCCTAACCGGCCGGCCCGCGCCCCGTCGTAATCAGCAAGCCCGCCGACCTCTCCTCCCCTCGTCGCCGGGCATTTTCTCTCCCTGACGCGAAGGGGCCGGGCGCGAAACCGGCCCCTTTCGCTCGTTCACCAGTCGTTTGCCAGTTCGTAACCCAAGCGGCTTCCGCAAAAGGGTTAGATAGACACTTGGCCACCACGGCGACGTCGACCTCAGCCGCGGTGAGCCCCAAGCTCCTGCTCAACCGCGAGCTCTCCTGGCTCGCCTGGAACGAGCGGGTCCTGGCGCTCGCAGCGGATACCTCCCTCCCGTTGCTCGAGCGGGCGCGGCTGTGCTCCTTCTTCTCGCGGAACCTGGACGAGTTCTTCATGGTCAGGGTCGCCGGGCTGCTCGAGCAGGTGGAGGCCGGAGTGCCCGTCACGTCTCCCGACGCACAGACGCCCCAACAGACGCTCACCGAGATTCGCGAGCGCGTGCTTCAGTTGACCGGCCGCCAGACGAAGCTTTGGAAGCGCGATCTCAGTGAGGCGCTCGAGGAAACCGGGATCAGCGTCGGTCAGATCGAGGACTGCACGAAGCAGGAGCTCGACGAGCTCAAAGAGCGGTTCGAGCGCGAGGTCTTCCCCCTGCTTACGCCCCTTGCCGTCGGTCCGGGCCAGCCGTTCCCGTACATCTCAGGGCTTTCGCTTTCGCTCGGCATCTTCGTTCGCGATCCCGACAGTGGCGAGGAGCGTTTCGCCCGCGTCAAAGTGCCGGAGCTGCTGCCGAGATTCCTCTCGATCGGCCGGCGAGGCCTTTTCCTGCCACTCGAGCGCGTCATCCGCCACTTCCTCGGCTGGCTCTTTCCGAAAATGGAGATCCTCGAATGCTGCCTCTTCCGCGTCACGCGGGACGCCGATTTCGAGCTCTCGGACGAGGCGGACGACCTTCGGGAGGCCGTCGAGAGCGAGCTGCGACGCCGGCGGTTCGGCGACGCTGTGCGAGTCGAGATCACGGGCTCGGCGTCATCGCGGATGCTCGAACGCCTCAAGCGCGGGCTCGGGGTCACGGACGAGCAGGTCTACCTGGTGCAAGGGCTGCTCGACCTCTCGAGCGTGTTCGAGCTCGTGGGTCTCGACCGGCCGGACTTGAAGGAAGACCCCTGGTTTCCACTCACGCATCCGCGCTTCGCAGGCGTCACCTCGCCCGACGAGCTCTTCGCGGCGATCTCGAGCGACGACATCCTCGTCCACCACCCCTACCACGCCTTCGGAACGAGCTTCGAGGCCTTTGTCAGCTCGGCCGCAGCCGACGAGGACACGCTGGGGCTGAAGACGACCGTCTACCGGACGAGCGGGGACTCGCCGCTCGTGCCGGCCCTGATCGAGGCCGCCGAGGCGGGCAAGCAGGCCGTCTGCCTAGTCGAGCTGAAAGCTCGCTTCGACGAGCGCCGGAACATCGGCTGGGCCCGCGCCCTCGAGGAGGCCGGCGTCCACGTCGTCTACGGCTTCCCCAACCTGAAGATCCATGCCAAGACGACGCTCGTCGTCCGGCGTGAGGAGGGAGGGCTAAGGCGCTACGCGCACATCGGCACCGGCAACTATCACTCTGTGACAGCTCGCCACTACGAGGACTTCGGGCTCTTCACGGCGGACCCGGACATCACGGCCGACGTCGCCGATCTCTTCAACTTCCTGACGGGCTTCAGCCGTCCGACCCGTTTCCGCAAGCTCCTCGTCGCGCCGTTCGACCTGCGCGAGCGACTGATCGAGAAAATCCGCTCGGCCGCGGCGGCGGCCGCCCGAGGCGAGCACGCACGCATCCGGATCAAGGTCAACAACCTGACCGACGACGCGATCATCGACGAGCTCTACAAGGCCTCGAAGAAGGGGGCCGAGGTCGAGATCATCGCCCGCAGCATCTGCACCCTGAGGCCAGGCGTGCAAGGCCTGAGCGAGAACATCCGCGTCGTCAGCGTGCTCGGTCGTTTTCTCGAGCACAGCCGGCTCTTCGTGTTCGAGGCCGGTGATTCGTCGGACTACTACCTGGGTAGCGCAGATCTGATGCCCCGCAATCTCGACTTCCGGATCGAAGCCGTTGTGCCCGTCGAGGACGCACGTGCGCAACAGGAGATCAAGAGGGCGTTGGACACGATGGTCAGCTCGAACGTCCATGCCTGGGCGTTGAAACCGGACGGTGATTGGCAACGAATCCGCGCGAAGAAGGGCGAGCGCGCACGCGCGAGCCAGACCCTGCTGATGCGCAGCGTGAGGGCACGGCAGCCGCGAGCGAGCAAACACACCGCCTAGTCCGCCGCATCGCCGGCACGCTGGGGGCGACCGCCGACCCGCCGAGCAGAATGCGGCGCATGAGGGTCGCCGTCGTCGACGTCGGTGCGAACACCCTGCGCCTGCTCGTCGCCGACAAGGCTGAAGCAGGCCTCGTCGCGGTTCGAGAGGAGCGTCGGCGCACCCGGCTGGGCGAGGACGTCGAGCGGTTGGGCCTCTTGACCGAGGAGAAGATCGAGAGCTCGGCCGAGGCCGCCCGGAAAGAGGTGAGGCGCGCCCGCAAGCTGGGCGCCGGCCAGATTGCGGTCGTCGTCACGTCGCCCTGGCGGAGCGCCGAGAACGGCAAGGAGCTGCTCGCGGCGCTCGAGAGCGCAACTGGCCTGCGTGTCCAGGCGCTCAGCGAGGAGGACGAGGCCGAGCTCGCATTCGTGGGCGCGCTTGCAGGCACTGAGATCGAGGCGGAGCCTGTTGCCGTCTGCGACGTCGGTGGCGGCTCCACGCAGGTCGCCGTCGGAACGGTGGCCGCTCCCTCGTGGTCTCGGTCGGTGCCGCTCGGATCGCTGAGACTGACAGAGCGATGCCTCAGGTCGGATCCTCCGACCTCTGAGGAGCTGGCAGCCGCCCGCGAAGAGGCGGCCCGCGCCATGCGCGACCTGACCCCGCCGCTGCCGGCTTTCGCCCTCGTGACCGGCGGCACTGCCCGGGCGCTACGGCGGTGCTGGATCACCCCGCTCGACGCCCTGACGCTCGCCGCCGCGGCGGAGGAGCTTGCCTCGCTCTCCGTGACCACCCGGGTAAAGCGGGCGAAGGTCGATCTCGAGCGCGCACGAACGCTTCCCGCCGGCGCGATCATCCTCGCCGAGCTACAAAGGCTCCTGCAGGTTCCACTCGAAGTCGCACAGGGCGGCGTCCGCGAAGGAGTCTGCACCCGGCTCCTCGAGGTTGAGGCCGAAGCCGCGACCGGCTAGAAGGCGCGCTCAGCCCCAGGCCTTGCGGCCGGCCTTGCGAAGCTTACGGAGCACCTTGGGCGTCAGGCGACGCGCGGCCGTCGTCCGTAGGTGCTGTCGCTCGATCAACCTGCCGGCCACGAAGGCAATGCCGGGGTCACGCTTGGCGCGAATCAGCTCGCGGAGCCGGTGCTCGGCGACGACGGCGTCCTGATGCTCCCCGAGGACGTCCTGAACCTTCTTAGCCCGCGCGACGAATCTGTGCGCCGGCTTGCCGACTGCCGGCGCCGCGAGCTCCCCCGCGTAGCGCACCCGTTTCCCACGGACGCGCAGCCGGTGGAGCTCGGCGTTGCTCGGCTCCGGCCCGAAGCGGTCGAGCTCGCGCTCGAACTTCCGGAACTCTCGCACCGCCAGGTTCTTCACCGATCGGCGTACCCCGTTCCAACGGGGCATTTCTCCTGCGAGCTCGATCCGGCCAAGCAACTCCAGGTAGCGCGGGCTCGAAAGCACCTCCAACAGCTCGCCGCGGGCGCCTTCGCGCTGGGCATTGATGGCCTCTGCCAGCCGCTCGAGCGGCGCTTGCTCATCCGGAGACATCGTCGGCCCCTGGGCGCGGACGTGTTGCAGGAGGACGTCGTGGTCGCGTACGGCGCCGAGCGCTCTGCCGAGCCAAGCAAGCTCGGCGCGCAGCTGGTCGGTCCAGGCGCGGTCGAGGATTGGCCCCGCTCCGCGCAGGACAGCCCTCAGCCTGCGCACTGCGACCCGAAACTTGTGGAGCGCCTCAGGATCCGTGCCGAGCCGCGTGCCGGGATCGTGGGCGAGGATCTCGTCGTACTGCTCACTGATCATCGCCTGGAGATAGGGCAGCGCG
>Ga0307323_10000066_pt1 | contig 28815 bp, 30 predicted proteins | sample ER_DNA_381_FD_194496 | JGI IMG/M metagenome (GOLD analysis project Ga0307323, IMG submission 194496) | Bulk soil microbial communities from the East River watershed near Crested Butte, Colorado, United States - ER_DNA_381 | ecosystem: Environmental > Terrestrial > Soil > Floodplain | place...
GTCTCGCGATCGTCCTGCACGACTACGCGGACCGACCTACCACGGAAGTCGCGGCGATCCTCGGCTCGAGCCGAGCGACCGTTCACGTACATCTGAGCGCCGCTCGCAAACGATTGCGGCCCCTGCTGGAGGAGCACACCGATGCGTGAAAGCCTGTCCGTCCTCGATGCGGTCGCCGCACCCGATGACTGGAGCGTGATCGAGCGGCGCGCGCCTGGGGGTCTTGTTCTCGAGACCGGTCGTCCCCCCGCCCGTTCCGTACACTGTGGCGGTCGTGCCCGAGATCTCGAAGGAAGCCTGGTGAGCGAACCCGCGGCTGCTCGTGAGCCGTTCGGGATCGACGAGGTCAAAGAACAGATCGTCGCCCGGGGACGCGAGCGAGGATTCGTAACGTCGGAGGACCTCCTCGAGGCGGTCCCCGTCGAAGACTTCACGCCCGAACAGGTCGAGGAGTTCCTTACCCAGATCCAAGAGCATCTGACAACCGAGGGCATCGAGGTCATCGAGGTTCCCGGTGACGATACCGATGCCGCGACCCAGGTCCGCATCGAGGTCGACCTCCTCCGTGCACCGACGAACGACATGGTGCGGATGTACCTCAAGGAGATCGGCAAGGTCCCGCTCCTCAACGCGGCCCAAGAGGTGGACCTGGCGCGACGGATCGAGGCGGGGGAGCTGTCGACGGCCATGCAGCACCAGCTGGCGGAAGACATCAAACCCGAGCCGAAGGTCCTCAAGTTCCTCGTCGAGAAGGTGTGGGAGATCCGCGAGCATCAGCTCTCGGCGTTCGGCAAGGTCGAGGGCATCGGCCGCGACAAGATGCCGAAGAGCTTCCGCCCGAAGACCGAGGAGGAGCTGGACGACTTCTGCCGCCGCGTCGAGCGCGACGGTCAGCTCGCGAAGAAGAAGCTGATCGAGGCCAACCTCCGTCTGGTCGTCTCGATCGCCAAGCGCTACGTCGGACGGGGGATGTTGTTCCTGGACCTGATCCAGGAGGGCAACCTGGGGCTGATCCGGGCGGTCGAGAAGTTCGACTACTCCAAGGGGTACAAGTTCTCGACCTACGCCACCTGGTGGATCCGTCAGGCGATCACCCGCGCGATCGCGGACCAGGCCCGCACGATCCGGATCCCGGTCCACATGGTGGAGACGATCAACAAGCTCGTCCGGGTGCAGCGGCAGCTGCTCCAGGATCTCGGTCGCGAACCGACGCCCGATGAGATCGGCAAGGTGATGGGTGTCGGCGCGGAGAAGGTTCGGGAGATCCAGAAGGTCTCCCAGGAGCCCGTCTCCCTCCACACGCCGATCGGCGAAGAAGAGGACTCGCAGCTCGGCGACTTCATCGAGGACGCCGACGCCGTCGTCCCCGTCGACGCCGCCAGCTTCATCCTGCTCCAGGAGCAGCTCGAGGGCGTCCTCCATACGCTGTCCGAGCGCGAGAAGAAGGTGATCCAGCTCCGGTTCGGGCTCGTCGACGGGCATCCCCGCACCCTGGAAGAGGTGGGCAAGGAGTTCGGGGTCACCCGCGAGCGCATCCGTCAGATCGAGAGCAAGACCCTCTCCAAGCTGCGGCACCCGTCGCGGTCGCAGAAGCTGCGCGACTACCTCGAATAGATCCTGTCGGCTAACCGGGTGACGGGTATCAACCCGACCTGAACCTGTGCCGATGGCTCAGGCATGGTCCGTCCCATCCTGATCCCGCTCGGGCGGCGTTGGTTCGCCTCGAGGAGGGACGAGCGCGGCTTCACCCTGGTCGAGCTCATGGTCGTGGTGCTCATCATCGGGATCCTGCTCGCGATCGCGTTGCCGACCTTCCTCGGCGCTCGCACCCGGGCCGAAGAGGCGGCAGCCAAGGCCTCGCTCCGGATGGCGCTCACCGCCGGGCGCGTGATCTACGCGACCTCCTCGGCGCGCGATCCCAACGACCGCTACCTCGACGCGACGATCCCGGAGCTGCAAGGCGTGGAGAACTCGATCACGTGGGTCAACGGAACCACGTCGAGCACGAACCCGACCACGGTCAGTAAGGATACGACGACCGGCGTCCTGTTCCTGGCTGCGTTCTCGCAATCGGGGACATGCTTCTTCATCTTCGACGACCCGCCCAACGACACGCGATACGCAACGCTCACGGGCGCAACGACGGCGGACTGCTACGCGGGCAACAACGGTTCCCTGTCGTGGCAGAGCAGCTGGTAGGTCTCAGTTCCAGTTGACGTCGTCGTACGGCTCTTCGACGAGGCGATCGCGGATCGCGCCACGCGCGCGCTTGATCGCTGCCAGGCTCGCCACGGTTGCGCGATCCGCCACCCGCTGCGCTTGCGATGTCACGGCTCGCACCGCCGGATTGGCCGACTCGGAGGATCGGGTGGGCCCGTGCAGTACCTCCGGATCGTCTTCGCGCATCTTCCGAGCGATGGCGAGGCCCGTCATGATCCCGGCACCGAACAAGATGAGCGTGCGGAGCTTCATGTATCCCCCCTGACGAGTCGAACGCATAGCCTAGCGCGGTCGCGCGGAAGGCCGCTGCTAGACTGCCCACGCTCCGATCCGGGGTAGCTCAACTGGCAGAGCGGCGGACTGTTAATCCGTAGGTTGTGGGTTCGAGTCCCACCCCCGGAGCATGTGTCGACGCAGGTCAGCGAACATCCGCGCGGAGCGCCGCAACCTTCGAAGGCTCCTTGGTCAGCGCGATGTCAACGGACTCTGTCTCGAGTGCCCGGCCCAGCGCCGAAATCGATCGCGTCCGCGACCGCGCGCGCGTCCTCGCGCCGAACACGTTGGTAGATGTCCCGCGTGAAGTCGGATCGCGCATGGCCCACCTGACGAGAGACGACGCCAGCGTCCACGCTTGCGCTGAGTGCTCTGTCACGTACAGGGCGCGACCATCCTTGGGATTGGCTTGCCTCGCTCCGCACGCCCGCGGCGTCGAGGCGACGGCCGAGGAACTTAGGCCCTCCTTACCACGTCGAGTTCAGTGAGCGTCTCCTAGCTCGATTAGTGGCCGGGGCGGGACGCCTGTCTGTGCGCTCGCCGACCTTCGAGACCTGGGACCGGAGCCGCAAGCTGTACGAGTGGCCGCAGACGCTCACGTGACTCCCTGGTTGACGCACAAGGGGCCGAGAGCAAGTCTTGGCGGCGATGGCAACGGTCGAATCGGTGAGGACGTTGATCGCGACCTTCGACGCCTACGAAGACGAGGACTTCGACCGACTAGCGGAGCTCTACGCCGAAGATGTCACGTGGACCGGAGCCGAGCCGGGACAGCGGGACTGCCAGAACCGGGAGGATGTGTTCCGCATGTTCCGAGCGCGCATGAGCTCCGGCGGACAAGCAAGCTTCGACCAGATCCTCAGCGTGGGGTCCCATGTATTGCTTGCCGGCCACGTGGAACTGGATCGCTTCGTGAGCGTCTTCACGGTTGAAGGCGGGCGGGTCGTGCGTGTCAGAGACTATGGCTCAACCGACGAAGCCCTGGATGCGTTGAAACGACCGCGGATGTGAGCGACGGAGACGCCGACCTCCGCGCCTTACTCGAGACGCTCGACACGAAGGCCCGCGACACGCTCCGCTGCATCCTGATCCACGACCAGGTCGACCGCGACGCGATCTCCTCGCAAGTGCTCCGCTACCGCGACGAGCGAGGCGATGACCGGGCTGACATCATCGACCTCCCTACGATGTATCCGGAGGCTCGGCGCCGGGTTGTTAGGGCGTGATCCCGAACTCCGCGAGGAACGCGATGTCGTCCGGCTGATCGATGCGATACGCACCGCCGACGCCGGAGCACGTCGAACTGAAGCCAAACGAAGTCACCGCCACGACGAGGTTGGAGTTCGTATCGTCGAACGTCGGTCCGCCCGAGTCGCCGAAGCACGTTCCGCCTCTATGCGGTTTGCCTGGGTTGTTCGACAGTAGGACGAACGTGTCGGGCGGAGAGCTGCGCAGCGTGTTCAGCTTCACGTCGCCCTTCAGCCGCACGTCGCCGCCTTCCTCCGTGAACGGCCCGCTCTTCGTCAAGCCGTATCCGACAACCTCGAACAAGTGATGCGGCTGACCCTGGTACTGGTCCAGGTAGTCGAGCGTGGGCGTATCGCCGTAGGTGCCGACCGAGATCGGGGCGTTCAGCACGACCACGCCGGCGTCGTGGATGAAGAAGGGCGCGTCCGCGAACTCGGGATGGGGGTGAGACGTTCCACGGACCCAGAACGGGCTCGCGTTCAGGAACGCGGCCCGGTCTTGGTAGCGCTGCGCGTTCTCGTCGCGCCCGTAATCGGCGCTGTCCGGGAACCCCTCGAAGTGTGCCTCCTCGCTGACGTCGAACCAGATGTCGTTGCCTCCGGAGCCGTCCCCGCCCTCGGTGGTCGTCGACTCACCGTTCCGTCCGACGCCGAACGTGCAATGCCCAGCCGTGAGGACGACCGACGGACTCAGCAGCGTGGCCGAGCAGCTGAACCAGCCGCCCGGATCGTCGAAGCGGGAGTCGATGAAATCGGCGTCGAAGAAGATGAGCTCACCGACGTACGGATGCTCTCCGTTATCGGGCTGGCCGTTGGTGATCGCCGATGCGGGCGCGGCAAGCAGGAGGATGGACACGATCGCAACGAGCGCCGAAAACCTACGCATATCGCCTCCCAATGGGTGCGGGTTTGGTTCCAGGGTATGAACGGGTCGGGAGTACGGACATGCGACCTTCGGCGTACTTTGAGTGCAGCAACTAGGCTACGCGTCCGATAACCTAGCTCGCGCAAGCTAGGCGTTCGTTTGTGGCAGCGTTGCCCGACATGCTCCGAAGCAACCGCGAACGCTGCGGCACAGCCCGTGACGTCCTCGAGTGACGCCCTTGAGTCGCTTCAGGCACCCGACATAGGCTCGCGCCATGCCCACCTGCCCCTCCTGCGGCACCGAGAACCCGGAAGGGTTCAACTTCTGTGGGAATTGCGCCACGCAGCTCGAGGCCACTCCAGTCCGAGAGGAGCGCAAGTTCATCACCGCCCTCTTCTGCGACCTCGTCGGCTCCACCGCCTTGGGCGAGCGCCTGGACGCAGAAGACGTCTCCCGCCTCCTGCGCAACTACCAGGCGATCTGCCGGAAGAGGATTGAGTCCCACGGCGGGATCGTGGAGAAGTTCATCGGGGACGCCGTCGTCGGAGTCTTCGGGGTCCCCCTCGCGCACGAGGACGACCCCGAGCGCGCGGTCAGAGCGGCCTTCCGGATCACCGAAGACGTCTCAGCCTCTGACCTCAAGATCGAGGTCCGGATAGGGGTGAACACTGGAGAGGCCCTGGTTCGCTTAGATGTCGATCCTCGCTCGGGGGAGGGCTTCGCAACCGGGGACACGATGAACACCGCCGCGCGTCTGGAGGCGGCGGCGCCCGTGATGGGGGTGGCCGTCGGTGCCGCGACCCATCGGGCGAGCTCGGGCGCGATCGTCTACGAGGAGCTCCCCCCGATCTCGGCCAAAGGTAAGGCGAACCTGGTCGAGGCCTGGCGCGCATTGCATCCGGTCGCGCGCATCGGCACGGAGGAGCGGGATCGCACCCCCTTCGTCGGACGCGACCTCGAGCTCGAGGTGCTCATACAGCTCTTCGAGCGGTCCCGGTCCCGCCCTTCGACCGAGTTCGTCACGATCGTCGCCGAACCGGGCCTCGGGAAGTCGCGTCTGGTCCGCGAGCTTGCCCGTCACGTCGATCATCTCCCCGAGCTAGTCACCTGGCGGGAGGGGAGGTGCCTGCCCTACGGGGACGGGATCAGCTTCTGGGCATTAGGCGAGATCGTGAAGGCTCAGTCAGGGATCTTGGAGACCGACGATCAAGTCACGGTATCTGGAAAGCTCGACCGGACGCTCTCCGAGCCCGACCCCCACAACCGGGCCTGGATCAAGGACCGCCTCGCGCCCCTCGTCGGCCTCGAGACCACCACCGAGCCGCCCCAGCACGAGGAGGCCTTCACCGCCTGGCGACGCTTCCTGGAGCAGATCGCCGCAGCCGGACCGACGGTGCTCGTCATCGAGGACCTGCACTGGGCCGATGAGGCCTTCGTCACCTTCCTCGAGCAACTGAGCGAACGCACCGCAGGGCTGCCGCTGCTCGTCGTCGTGACGGCGCGTCCCGAGGTCGAGGAGCGCCACCCGTCCTGGCCCCCTGGGCGGCGCTCCACGGTGCTCTCGCTCTCACCGCTAACCGACGCCGAACTGAAGACCTTGATCCAAGAGACCCTCCCGGAGGCCGACCCCCAGCTGGTCAAGGTCGTGCTCGAGCGCGCCGGAGGATCCCCCCTCTACGCTGAGCAGGTCGCCGCGATGCTCCGCGAACATCCCCTTCCGATCGCCGGTGGGGCCTTGGACGAGACCCTGATCCCTCCGAGCGTCCAGGCGCTGATCGCTGCGCGGATCGACGCCCTCCCCCCTGAGCCCAAACGGGTGCTGATGGAGGCCTCCGTCGTCGGCAAGACGTTCTGGGCGGGTGCGATCGCCTCCCTCGGGGAGCACCACAACCTGGAGGCCACCTTGGCCGAGCTCGTGCGGAGGGAATTCTGTCGCCCGGTGTCACCCTCCACGATGGAAGGCGACACCGAGTTCGGCTTCTGGCACGCGCTCGTTCGAGACGTCGCCTACGCCGAGCTCACCCGAGCCGAGCGGGCCCGGATGCATGCGGCGACCGCCCGGTGGATCGAGCCGGAGTCGACCGCCGGCGACCGTCTTGAGGACCGCGCCGAGTTGCTCGCCCACCACACGACGGAGGCGCTGTCACTCGCTCGCGCCGCGGATCTGCCCGAAGACCTGTCCGCGCTCGAGGACGATGCCCGGCGGTTCCTGCTGCTGGCCGGCGAACGCCAGACGCCGCTCGACGCGGCTAAGGCCGCGACGTACTTCCGCCGTGCGCTCGAGCTGACCTCGGCAGGCCGACCGGAGCGGCCGCGGGTCCTGCGGAGAGCCGGGGAGCTCGGCTGGCGGTCCGGCCAGCTCGACGTCGATGGGGCCGTGCGCACCTACGAAGAGGCAGTCGAGCTGGCGCTCGCGGCGGGCGACCGCCAGGAGGCCGCAATCGGGATGCGGAGGCTCTACTTCCAGCTCGGCTTCCGCGGTGACGGAGACGCCGCCCGGGCGAACATCGACCGCGGGATCGAGCTCCTGGAGGGGGACGAGCCGACGCCGGTGCTCGCTGAGCTGTATGCGTGTAGAGCGGAGGACGAGATGTTTTCAGGCCACTCCGCGTCGTCGCTGCGATGGGCCGACCACGCCCTCTCGCTCCCCCACAACGACGCGGTCGCGATCATGACCCTCCACATCCGGGGGAACGGCCGTTGCGAGCTCGGCGACCTCAACGGGCTGGAGGATCTCGAGGAAGCGCTGCGCCGGGCGGAGGCCACGGGGGACGGCCTTCACCTCGCACAGTCCTATTCGTACCTGAGCGAATGGGTTGGCGTGACCGAGGGGTGTGGGCGAGGGCTCGAGCTGAATCAGGCGTCGATCGACGTGTGCGACCGTCGAGGGATCCAGGGGCAGGGCATGTGGGCGCGAGCCGAATCGCTGTGGCTGCTCTACGACGCGGGACGATGGGACGTCCTCCTCGCGCGGACGGCGGAAACCCTGCCGTGGGCGCAGGAACACGGCGACACGATCGCCGGATCCGTGAGCCTGAGTTATCGCACTCGCGTGCTCGCCCATCGCGGCGAGGAGTCCGGGGTCAACGAGCTCCTCGAACGCGCATTGCCCGTTGCCCGTCAGATCGGGGATCTCCAAGTGCAGGCGCCGGCGTTCGTTGCCGCGGCGGTCGGCGAGCAGGCGCGGGGCAACGCAGCCGATGCGTTGGGATACGTCAAGGAGTTCGACGACGCCACCAAAGACGGTCCCACCGAGTACCGAGAGCTCCAATCGCCTGAGATGCTCCGCATCTGCTTATCGAACGGCGAGGTCGAGTTGGCAACACGGATCCTTGGCGACCGGCCGGTCTTCGTGACGAGGGCGAAGGACGCGATCCTGACGGGGCGAGCGCTCCTGACCGAGGAGCGCGGCGATGTCGAGGGCGCGCTGCAGCTGTTCCGGGAGGCCGCCACTGCATGGGAGAGCTACGGCGATCCGTTCGAACGAGCGCACGCGTTGGAGGGGGCGAAGCGGTGCTTGTTCGCACGTGGCCGAACCGACGAGGCGGAGGCGGCGCAGTCGGCCGCGCGAAGGCTCTTCGCGTCGCTCGGGATGCCGTAAGGGGCAGTGTCGGGTCGCGTGCTGCTCGCGGATCTCGTCTCGACTTCCGGGTCGGCCGTATCGACGCAGTCGGGCTGGCGAAGGTCGACCCGGTCGCAGTCCGGGAGCACGAGGAGTTCTACGATGTTTTGGTCAGGAAGTTCGAAGGCGCGGGCGAAGGAGCAAAACGGTCGAGCCACTAACCCCCGAGATTGCTCCAATCATTCAAGGCGACATGGAGACGACGGCCCAAAATGATGGTCTCGATAGCCGCACAGCAAGTGAAGAGCAACAGCCCACGAACGGATGAAGAGTTGCGCGACGACCTTGCGGGCGACCCGGAAGCATGGTCATCGCTCCTTAGCACGCACGAACTTGCCCTCGAACTTCTCCGAACACGGTTCGAACCTGACCCCCTCACCCCGCAGGTCGAAGCGCAATTGCGACGCAAGATTGCCGTGATGCAAAGGTTACTTGACGATGCCGGGTCGAGTTGACTCGCACGACGATGAACTCCGGGAGATGCTCTTGGCACTCGATCCTCACGCCCGCGACACGCTCCGTCGCGTCCTGATCCTCGACCAGACCGGCCGCGATGCGATCTCTTCGCAACTGCTTCGCTACCGCGACGGACATGGCGACGACCGGGCCGACATCATCAACATGCTGACGATGTATCCGGAGGCGCGGCGGAGAGTGGTTCGCCTACTCGGGGAGATCGAAGCCTCGTAAACGGTCACGGTCGCCCATCCTCTCGGTTGCCTTGACCTGCGGGGACGTAAAACAGTAGGAAGAACCGGAAAGGAACTCATGTGAGCGTTCATCACGGGCCCGACGATCCGAACCCCGGCCGGACCGATACCGGATCCCGGCGGTGTGCGCGACGGCCGCGGGACACCGGTCGACTCCCGGACGCCTCCGCCTGTCGCTCGGACCGGCTCTCAATTCAAGACCACGAACCTGCGCTTGCTGGTCCTCGGACTCGTCGTCCTCGTCCTGGTTGTCGCGATGCTCGTTGGCTCGCGGGGGTAGATCGGATGGGTTCAACGTCCTGGATCGCGTCGCCCCCGGCCCGCGACACGCTCCGCCCCTTCGCGCCCGACGAACCGGCTGACGAAGATGAGGGACGACGTATAGGTCACGCGAGTGAGCCCTTCACTCACTACGCTCACTCCCGATGACAGTCGCGTGGCATCCGAATCCTCGGCAGTTCCGCGAGACGGGGACGGTCTGGATCGCCTGGCATCCCGACGACGAGTGCTACTTCGGCCATTGGGACTCATCGCCCGAAGGCAAGCCAGGGATCCCGCTCGAAGAGATGCCCTGAGAACGATCCGTGGTCGCAGCGGTCGAGTGGGGACGCCAGCGGACGCCTCGTGTACTGGTCCGACCCGAGGCGGATTTCGGTGTGCATCACTGGGCTGGAGTCGGAGAGCCGCAAGGCACCGACGCCGATCTGAAGCGGCTCTCTGGGCACATCGGCGAACTCCTCGGGCACCCAGGCGCTCTTCCCGGAACGTGGCTTGAATGTGCTCATGGGGATGATCGATGCCGACGCGGACGCCGTGCTCTCGCTACTTCTGGATGGTCTACGCAGAGTCCTCGGAGTCGACCTCGTGGGTTCATACCTGTTCGGATCGGCCGCGACGGGGACGTTCGAGCCGGGATCGAGCGACGTAGATACGGTCGCCGTACTCCGATCGGACCCGACGGAGACGCACCTGGAGGGCCTGGAGGAACTCCACGCAGGCATCGTCCGCGAAATGCCCGAATGGGACGACCGGATCGAGGCCGTGTACCTGTCGACCTCCGCCCTCTCGGACTTCAGGAGAACATCGCCCGCGGCGCGGATATCTCCCGGCGAACCCTTCCATCCGATCGAGGTAGACCACCGGTGGCTGATGGACTGGTATCAGCTGCGCACGGTTGGGACCGCGCTGTACGGCCCGCCGGTGACTCAGGTAGCACCGCCCATCACGCAGGACGAGTACGTCGACGCCGTGCGCCAACACCTGTTGGACCCCGGATGGCTCGACGCGACCGTCACTGCCCGGGATCGCTCATACGCGATCCTCACCATGTGCCGTGGCCTTCGAACACTCCGAACCGGCGAGTACGTCTCCAAGCGAGAAGCGGCGCGGTGGGCGTCTGAGGTCATGCCCGAGCACGCTGCGCTCATTGCGGATGCCGTGGCGTGGAGAGGCCGACGCGAAGACGGGTCTGTGGATCCCGGCCTGACGACACAGGACGCTACTCGTAGGTTCGTCGTGGACGTGCAGCGGCGCTTGTAGACGTTCCACGCTCCCATTTCTAACTACATCCCAGCTCTAGGTACATCCGCGAATCCTCGGGCATGCGAGCCTTTCCCTCCCGGCGTGTTCGACCCTAGGCTGTCGATACCGGAGTCCGACGCTGCAGAGCGGATCGACGAGTTCTGCGGAGGGAGAACGCGCGATGGGGAAGAAGGCACGCAAGCCGATCACGACCAAAGAGCCGCCCGTGCCGACGGACAGCCACGCCGAGATCGAGGACTGGATGATCAGGCTCGTGATGCCGGACATGCATCCCATCGTCGAGCGGCTGGACGGATCGATCCGCGAGACGATCCCGGGGCTCCAGTACGCCATCAAGTGGAAGAGGGCGTACTACGGGGTGCCAGAACTCGGGTGGATCATCGAGCTGGCCGCCTACGCCGTCTCCGTGAATGTCTCCTTCTTCGGAGGCGCGGACTTCGACCCTCCTCCGCCGCTTGGAACCACGGATCGGAGCCGCTACGTCAAGCTGACCACCCCGGAGGAGGCGCGGGGACCGGAGATGCACAAGTGGATCGAACAAGCGGGCCGCGCGCCGGGTTGGAAATGAGGGTCCATGGGCCGAAGACACGCCCCGGCCCAATGGGAAGGGAGGTCTTCAACCGCGTCCAGCCGAGAAGGGATGAGGCAGACCTGCCGGTGGTGAAGAACGGGCGACCGGAGCTAACGACCACCGGCCGCACGCTCCGTGACTGTGTCCGCGCCCCGGCGCACGCGTGCGAGGTGCATAGCCAGGAGCCTGCGCCTGAACGGGACCGGCCACGATTCTGCTCCGGGGACATCGAGTGACCACCCTCGCGCACATGAGCACGTCGTCGCTTGACACCGGAAGGTTGTCCCGATGTCGAGGGTCTTGGTGACTGGGATGTCGGGAACCGGCAAGTCGTCGGCTCTCGCCGACCTTGGCCGACGCGGTTATCGCGTCGTAGACACAGGTGATCCGGGCTGGAGCGAGTATCGCGAGTATGTTGAGTCCTCCGACGAGTTGCACCGCGGGGAGTGGCTCTGGGTCGAGGAAAGGATCACCGGGCTGCTGGACTCCGATGATGGTCGCTCGCTCTTCGTTGAAGGGTGCGTGAGGAACCAGTGGAAGTTCTACGACCGTTTCAACGCGGTCGTCCTGCTCAGCGTCCCTGCTGACGTGATCCTTGACCGGGTCGCACGCAGAACGACGAACAACTACGGGAAGACCCCATTGGAACGAGCGATGATCTTGGATGACCTCGCCAGGGTCGAGCCGCTCCTCAGGGAGGGCTGCACGCATGAGCTAGATGCCAGCCGACCGCTCGCCGACATCGTCGCCGACCTGACCGCGATCGCGTCGCGCCCGATGACGACGTCCTAGGGGCGCCTCGCTTCGAAGTACATTCCCGAACGCTCGCCCATCATGGCGAGGCGTCGCCCCATTCGATGCTCCCTTGCAACCCCGGCCCGGGGGGCCGTCCAGTAAGCGCGCGGCTTCCCGGCAGGAGCGACCCCGGGCCCGCCGCTGATAGCGTGAACCGATGACGGTTCGCCGCGTCGTCGTCGATCACGTGCTCTTCGTCGTGGCAGACCTGGACGCGAGCCGGGGGCTCTATACAGCCGCCCTCTCCCCACTCGGCTATGAGGAACTTTACGTTCAGGACGACTGTGTCTCCTACGGGGCCAAGGAGCTGGACGACTTCACGATCTGCCGTGGGGAGCCCGTGACCACAGCGGCGCATGTTGCGTTCTCCGCCGAGGGTCGGGACGCCGTGGATGCATTCTTCGCGGCCGCCGTCGCAAACGGCGCGACCGTCCGCGGCGAGCCCGGGGTCTGGACACAGTACTCCGAGCGGTATTACGCGGCATTCGTCAACGACTTGCATCAGAACAACGTCGAGGCCGTGTGGCATGCGCCCGAGCCCGTCGTCGACGCGCCTCGCCGACCCGGCGTCCCCTGATTCGTACGGTCCAAGGTGCATTCGCGAACGCTCAGGCACACCAGCGTCCCCTGGCCCGGTAGGCTCCGCGAGTAGTGCCGACCGACTGATGCGTTGTGCGACTCCACATCATCGGCATTCCGAGTTCCGGGAAGACCACCCTCGCTCGTGGTCTGTCGTCCAAACTGCATGGCCTCATCACGGCCTCGATTCGCTGGCCTTCGTGGACGAACGCTGGACCTTGAGGCCCGTTCCCGAACGGGATGCCATGCTCTCGCGGATCCTGGAGGAGCCCAGCGCTGTCACAGAAGGTGGCTTTCTGGGATGGACCGACGTGCTTATTGCTGCGGCCGACCACGTCATCTGGCTCGATCCGCCCTTGCGAGTCCTCGTCTGGCGGCACGTCCGCCGACACTGGCGGCATCCCTGGTGGCTTCCCTCACTTGTGCGGTTTCAGGTGCTCACGTATCTGCGGCCCGCGGGGAGTGGGCCAGCTAGGTTCGATCCCGACCAAACGCGCGACGGTATTGGAAGGGCGTTGCGCCCTCTGGCGTACAAGGTCGTTCGATCGGCTCGAGCGGTCTCGGCGGATGAAGTCGTAGAGAAGCTCGGCTTGTCGTCGTCACCGGCATGATCGTTCCTGTTAAGCGCTGTGCTCGATCGCCAACTTCCGAGGACTCAGACACTGGCCACGGGACATTCGAAATGTCGCCGCGCAGGACATCACTCGGATGTGCGTCAGCGCACACCTCGGCGCGGACTGCTGATCCGTAGGTTGTGGGTTCGAGTCCCACCCCGGCGCACCGAGACTCGCAGTCGCGACCACCGCGAGCCGCGAAATGCCACCGGCGTAAATCGCTCTAGCGGGCGCGCGAATACCCGAGTCTTCGCTCAAACGGGCGCGATGCCGATCATCACGTCGGTCGCCTTGACGATCGCGACGACGGACTTGCCTTCCGCCAGTCCGAGACGCTCAGCCGACTCCTTCGTGATGCCGGCGACGACCGTCGCTCCGTTGACGTCGATCGTGACTTCCGCCATCACCGCGCCAAGCGAAACGGACACGACGGTTCCCGCTAGCTGGTTCCTCGCGCTGGTCTCCATGCGATCCCTCCCTCGGGTGCGGGATCGACCCTAACCCGTCCGCCCACGAACGTCTGAGTAGGTTGTGGGTTTGAGTCACACCCCCGATGCACCTTCTAGGAGGGGGGAGCACATCCGCTATGTAGATCGTCGTCACGATCGGTCTTTGAGCTTCTCGAGCCCGTCCAGCAACAGGTCCAGTGCGAACTCGAACTCGAACTGATCGTCGCAACCGGGACCGACGACCGACGCGTCCTCGTGGCTGACCGTCCGGAAGAGCTCGTAGATGGAGGGGTACACGTTAGCCATCTGTCCCCACATCTCCGCCTCCACCTCCGGGTCGACGTCGCTGGTGTCGTTGAAGAGCTCCTGGGTGAAGCCCATCAGCCGGCTTCCCATCGCGTGCATCGCGTGGTGGGTGAGGTCCATCGAGAAGCCACCGGCTCGGAACATCCCGATCATCGAGTCCATGTAGGCGAGGACCGTCGGGGTCGGCTCCGTTCTGGACTCCATCACTCGGGATGCCCACGGATGGCGGAGCAGCGCCTGCCGAGCCAACAGGATCCGCTGACGGACGGCGGCCTTCCAGTCGACGCCGTCGGCAGCCGGGGGATCGATCTCTCCGACGACGACGTCGATCATCCCGTCGAGCAGCTCGTCCTTGCCGGCCACGTGCTTGTACAGCGCCATCGGAACGACGTCGAGCTCCTGCGCGATCTTGCGCATGCTGACGGCCTCGACGCCGCCCTCGTCGGCGAGCGCGACGGCGGTGCGGAGGATCCGATCTCTACTGAGAGGAGCACGGGTCCGCTCATCCTGCTCGATCTGGGTTGCCATGCCCACCAACCCCTCTCATCCCGCTTGACAGGTGTACGCCGTACACCTAGCATCAGCCTGCACAGTGTACGGCGTACACCTGTCAAGGTCCAGCATCGTGGCCGACGTTCAAGGGCGACGGCCCCGATCGGAGGGGAAGGAGCATCGCGATGAAGGCGATCGAGCAAGATCGGTACGGCTCTGCGGACGTGCTCGAGTTCCGAGACAGCGAGGAACCGATGGTCGGCGAGAACGACGTGCTCGTCCGCGTTCACGCCGCCGGCTGTGGCCCGGACGTGTGGCACCTGATGACGGGGATGCCGTACATGGCGCGGCTCGCGGTCGGGTTCCGTCGACCGAAGATCCGCGTTCGAGGCTGGGACGTCGCGGGAACCGTGGAAGCGGTCGGCGCGAACGTCACGGACCTCCGTCCGGGCGACGAGGTGATGGGCACGGCCGAAGGCTCGTTCGCCGAGCTCGCGGTGACCGGCCCCGACAAGCTGGTCCCGAAGCCTGCCAACCTCAGCTTCCCGCAGGCGGCGGCGGTTCCCGTGTCGGGTGTCACCGCCCTTCGGGCCGTCCGTGACGAGGGGAACGTGCAGCCGGGGCAGCAGGTCCTGGTGATCGGTGCTTCCGGAGGCGTCGGGTCGCTCGCGGTCCAGATCGCGAAGGCGTTCGGCGCGCACGTCACGGGCGTGAGCAGCGCGTCGAAGTCGGATCTGGTCCGGTCGCTGGGGGCAGACGGCGTGATCGACTATACGCGCGAGGACTTCGCGGACGGATCGCGGAAGTGGGACGTGATCGTCGACACTGCCGGCCGTCGCCCGCTCTCGAAGCTGCGCCGCGCCCTCACCCCGAAGGGGACGCTCGTGATCGTGGGCGGCGACGGCGGCGGCCGTTGGACGGGAGGGTTCTTCCGCGGGATGCTGCGCGCACCGCTCGTGTCTCTGTTCGTGGGTCAGCGGCTTCGCGGGCTGGCCACCAAGATCAAGCGAGAAGACCTCGTCACCCTCACGGAGCTGATCGAGGCCGGGTCGGTCACGCCGGTGGTCGACCGGACCTATCCGCTGATCGAGGCTGCCGACGCGATTCGGTATCTCGAAGAAGGACACGCTCGAGGGAAGATCGTCGTCACCGTGTGAGGAGCGCGATGAAGGCGATCGTCCAGAACCGGTACGGCACGGCGGACGTCCTCGAGCTCCGGGAGATCGAGCGACCGAGCGCCGAGGACGACGAGATGCTCGTTCGGGTTCGGGCAGCGTCGATCCACGCCGACGTCTGGCACGTGATGCGAGGTCTTCCCTACGCGCTCAGGTTCATGGGCGCGGGGGTGCGCCGGCCGAAGGACCTCGTTCCGGGTACGGATCTGGCAGGCGAGGTTGAGTCGGTCGGCAGGAACGTGACGCGCTTCCGGCCCGGCGACGAGGTCTTCGGTCAGAGCCTCTCCGCAAACCTGTGGCGTCACGGGGGCTCCTTCGCCGAGTACGCAGCCGTTCCGCCTTCCCGGTTCGAGTCGAAGCCTGCCGGCCTCACCTTCGAGCAGGCCGCGGCGGTCCCGACGTCCGGATCGCTCGCGGTCCAGGGCGTTCGCGATGAGGGCCGTGTCCAGGCGGGTCAGCGGGTCTTGATCAACGGCGGCGGGGGAGCGGTGGGGACCTTCGCGGTGCAGCTCGCGAAGGCCTACGGAGCAGAAGTGATCGGCGTGGACGCTCCCGGGAAGCTCGACATGCTCCGGTCGATCGGGACGGATCGGGTTGTGGACTACACGAAGGAAGACTTCACGCGGAGCGGCGAGCATTACGACGTGATCCTGGACATCGCGGGGAACCATCCGTGGCCGGACATCAGACGCGCGATCACCCCTGAAGGCACCTTCGTCCTGATCGGACACGATCACTACGGAGCGTCGGGTCACCGCTGGTTCGGGAGCCTGGGTCGCTTCGGCAAGCTGCTCGTGATGTCGCCGTTCGTGAGCCAGCTGCATCCCTTCCGCGGCGCGAAGGACCCGGGAGATCGCCTCATCGTCATGAAGGAGCTGATCGAAGCAGGGAAGGTGAGGCCGGTCATCGACCGGACGTTCCCGCTGAGCCAGGTTCCCGAGGCGATGCGCTACCTGGAGTCGGGACGAGCTGTCGGGAAGGTCGTCATCACGATCGATGAGTGAGGACGCCGATCGCTGTTCGTCCTCGAGCGGGAGTGGCGCGGAAGGCGGCGCGCAGCCGAGCGCGAGGCGGGCGATGGGGGTAGAACGAACACGGAGAGCGTGTAGGGACCGTTCGCGCGGGAGGAGAGACGACGATGGAACGGGTGCGTCTGGGCAAGAGCGAACTCGAGGTCTCACCGATCGCCTTCGGGACGTGGTCGTTCGGCGGGGACTGGGGCCGGTTCGACACGGACGAGGCCAAGGCAACCGTCGGCCGTGCGCTCGAGCTCGGGATCACGCTGTTCGACACCGCACAGGGCTACGGCTTCGGGGTTGCCGAACGATTCCTCGGTGACGCCCTCTGGTCCCGAGCGCGACGGGAAGACGTGTTCGTCGCAACGAAGGGCGGACTCCGGATGGATAGGGACCAGCTCCTCCGCGATGCGAGCGCCAGCTGGCTGCGAGAAGGTGTCGATGCCAGCCTGCGGAACCTCGGGACGGACTACATCGACCTGTACCAGATCCACTGGCCTGACGAGCACACGCCTCCCGAGGAGACCGCCGGGGCGCTCGAGGAGCTGGTGTGAGCGGGCAAGATCCGCCACGTCGGCGTTTCGAACTACGACGTGAAGCAGATCGAGGAGCTCGCTCGCTTCGGCAGGGTCGAGACCCTGCAGCCCCCATACCACGTGTTCCGTCGCGAGATCGAGGACGAGACCGTGCCCTACGCCATGGATCACGACATCGGCGTGCTCGTCTACGGGGCGATGGCGCACGGGTTGCTGACCGGAACCATGACGCCGGAGACCACGTTCGCGCCGGACGACTGGCGGGCGAGCAGTCCGGACTTCACGGGCGAGACCTTCCGTCGCAACCTCGCGGTCGTCGAGCGGCTGAAGGAGATCGCCACGCAGCGCGGCATCACACTCCCGCAGCTCGCGGTCGCGTGGACCCTCGCGCAGCCGGCCGTCCACGTGACGATCGTCGGGGCGCGTCGACCGGCTCACCTGGATGAGTCGGCCGCCGCGGCCGATATCGTCCTCGCACCGGACGATCTTGCGGCCATCGAGACGGCCCTCGCCGATGCGATCCCCGTCTGGGGACCACACCCCGAGGGGATGCCGCCGCAGTCGGGAGGTGGGGGGTGACCGCGACGGCGTTCCTCGGGGTCGGAGCGATGGGTCACGGGATGGCGACGAGCGCGCTGCGCGCCGGCATCCCGACGATCGTCTGGAACCGTGAGCCGCGGGCGACCCGAGACCTCGCCGAGCTCGGCGCGGACGTCGCTGAGACCGCGGCCGACGCCGCGCGGCGAGCCGAGATCGTCGTCACGATGGTGACCGACGCGGATGCGGTCATCTCGATCGCTCGCGACCAGGGCATGCTCGCCGCGCTCGCTCCGGGCACGATCTGGGTGCAGATGAGCACGATCGGCGTTGAGGGGATCGAGCGGGTCGCGACCATCGTGGACGCCGAGCGTCCCGACGTGATCCTCCTCGACGCGCCGGTCTCGGGCAGCAAGGTGCCCGCGGAGCAGGGCCAGCTGACGATCTTCGCGTCGGGGCCTGAGGGGGTCCGCTCGCGCGTCGACCCGCTCTTCGAGGCGCTCGGCCAACGGACGATCTGGGTCGGCGCGGTGGGGGCCGGATCGCGGTTGAAGCTCGTGAACAACACGTGGCTCGCGTTCACCTCGGAGGCGGTGGCTTCGTCGATCGCGCTCGCCCGTCGATTGGGGCTCGGGACCGAGACGGTCGTGGGTGCCCTCGACGGCAGCACGCTCGTATCCCCCTGGCAAGTCGCAAACCTGCAACGCATCGCCAAGGACGACTACTCGACGCAGTTCGGGTTGTCGCTCGCCCTGAAGGACGTCCATCTCGCGCTGCAGGCGGCCGACGATGGCCGCTTCGCCGCGCTTGCATCCCTCGCCGACGAGTGGCAGAAGGCCGTCGATGACGGGCTCGGCGACCAGGACCTCACCGTCATGACCCGCGCGCTCGAGCAAGATCGGGGCACCCCGACGCCGTGAGTGAGCTGACGTTCGGCCGAGTCGAGGAGCGACTAGCATCCGCCGGAACCGGGCCATGATCGATGCGATCAGCGACGTCGAGGACCTTCGTCGCCATCTCCAGTGGGCGATCGAGGTTGAGCACTGCACGATCCCGCCGTACGAGTACGCGATGTGGAGCGTCGTGGATCCGGATTCGGCCGCCGCGACCTCGATCAAGTACGTGGTTCGTGAGGAGATGCTGCACGCCGCCCTCGCAGCCAACCTGCTGACGGCGGTGGGCGGACGGCCGCGGTTCACGGGCGATGCCGTCCCTCGCTACCCCGAAGCGATGCGTCATCACGATCCGAAGGTCCCGCTCGTGTTGCATCTGGCACCGGCGTCGGTCGAGCTCGTGCGCGACGTGTTCCTGCGGATCGAACAGCCCGAGGAGCCGGGCGCTCGGCCGGAAGCCGACCGGTACGAGACCCTCGCGCAGTTCTACGAGGCGATCGTCGCCGCGATCGCCCGGCTGGGAGACGAGGTGTTCACCGGCGATCCGCGTAAGCAGGTGACGAAGGGCTACGCGGGGCACGGCGGCGGCGCGCTCTTCGCCGTCACCGGCCTCGATGCCGCCCTCCTGGCGATCGAGGAGATCGTCGAGCAGGGAGAGGGAACGCATACGTCGGCGTTCGCACCGGTCGGATTCGACGCGAGCAGGGTCGAGCACTTAGAGCTGGAGCCCTTCGGGTTCCAAGGGGCGCCGGAGCCCGCCCACTACTGGCGCTTCCTCGACATCGTGGAGGGCAGGACACCCCTCGGTGACGTGCATCCGATGCGCCTCGACCCGTCGTCCGGTGATCTCCCCGAAGGCGACCTCCGCGATCTGTCGCGGTTGTTCGATGCGTGTTACTCGCTGCAGATGGACGTGATGGAACGCGTCTGGGGGGTCGGGGACGAGAGCCCGCTGATCGACGCGGCGATGATCCCGCTGATGAACCACGCGCAGAAACCGATCGCGCGGGCGTTGCAACGAGAGCTGTGGCCGGACGGATCCGGCGACGTCGCCGGGCCGCCGTTCGCTTGGGACCCGACGCCGCTCGACGAGATGCGCGGCTCGGCAAGACGACTGGCCTCCGTGTTCGACCTGGGCCCGACGCTCGAAACCCTCGATCAGGTTGGCGCGGTGCTGTCGCCAGCACCGTAGGCTTCGCTCCGGAGGTGACGTACCCCGTTGCCGGCACCCGATGCGTATGAACCGATCCGACCTCGGGTCGACGGACCTCCCGCACGACGGGCGATCCCACTGCGCCACTCGGTCGCGGCTCTTCGAGCCGGCCAGAGCGGCCGGAACCAACGAAGCATCGTGGTCGCGCTCTTCGCGAACCTCGTGGTCGCCGCGGCGAAGCTCGTGGCCGGCCTGGTGACCGGCTCCGCCGCCCTGCTCGCCGAGGCAGCTCATTCCACCGCGGATTCGGTCAATGAACTCCTGCTCGGCCTTTCGCTGAAGCGTGGACGCCGACCGTCGGACGCCGTGCATCCCCTCGGCCACGGCGGTGCTCGGTTCCTGTGGGCGTTCATCGCCACGATCGCGTCGTTCTTGATCGGCGGCTGCCTGTCGATCGCGCTCGCCGTCCGCGAGCTTCTGGTGGGAACGGCGGTCGAACGGTATGTCGTCGCGTGGGTCGTTCTCGCGGTCGCGTTCGTCGCCGAGGGAACCTCGTTGCTGCAGAGCCTCGCGCAGGCGCGACGGGAGGCTGCGCTCTGGGACGGGTCGACCGTGGATTTCCTCCGGCATACGAGCGAGCCGACACTCCGCGCGATCGTCGTCGAGGACGGCGCTGCCTTGATCGGCCTGGGCCTGGCCGCCGTGGGACTCCTGTTGCACGAGTTCGCCGGGCTGAAGAACGCGGACGCGATCGCCGCGCTGCTGATCGGGCTCCTCCTCGCGGCAACCGCGTTCGGTCTTGCCCGCCCGCTCGCCGACCTCTTGATCGGTCGATCGATGCTTCCCGCGCGATTGGAGCGGGTCTACGCGATCATCGAACGTTCACCCAGCATCGACGAGGTGCTGAGCGTGCAAGCCGTCTACGGCGCGCCACAAGAGGTGATCGTGGCCGCCAAGGTGCACCCCGCGCCCGGGAAGACGGCCGACGAGCTCGCGGAAGCGCTCGACGATATCGACCACTCGTTGCGACAGGAGCTCCCCGAGATCGCGGAGGTCTTCATCGACCTGACCTCGCACCGGGTCTCGTCCGACGACGGCCGGTGAGCCGGCCGATCGAGGTCCGTTACGGAGCGACGCCTTCCAGGAAAGCATCGAAGCCGGCCAGGTCCTCTCCCATCGTCCAGACCTCCACCACCTGGCCGTCCAGGAGATGGAAGACCTGACCGATCCGGTCTTCGAAGGTCTCGTCGTTGTCGTTGCGACGCCAGCGGATGGTCGACAGCGCGACCACGTGGTCATCGGAGGCGACGATGTCGTGCATCTCGAACTCCGGCAGCGCGATCTGGACGCTCTTCGCGAAGAAGCCGAGCACGTTCTCGCGACCACGGTAGTCGCCCGACGTCACGTTGTGACCGGGGACGTGCCACACGACGTTCTCATGCAGGTGATCGTTCAGCCACTCCATGTCACCCGCGATGAAGGCCTCGTATCCCCGTCGAACCAGCTCGGCATCCTCGTGTGCAGACATGACTCCTCCTCGTGGGTCCGGCCGCAGCGAAGCCTACGGCGTACCCGTTCGGCGGACAAAGAGGGAGGGGACTCAACCCCCGGGTTCGGCGGGAGCCCCGTCGGTCGTGCTCCGCCCGTGGAGCATCTCCAAGGTTGCCCGTTGGCTCGCGACGCGCCGGAGGAGGAGTCGCTGCGACGCGGGATCCAGGAGGCCGAGGCGGCCCAGCGTCTGCCACAGAAGCTCTTTGCCGCGAACGCCCATCAGCAGCACCTCGAACTCGCGCAGGCGGTTGAGCTCTGCCGAGCCGACGGCCGCACGACCGGCACCGAGCCAGCTGAAGCTCGCCGCGACGGTCTGCTTCCACACGGAGGGCACGATCCCGAGCTCGCTCATCAGTTCACGCAACCGCGCACGATCCTCCTCGATGTCCTCGATCAGTTGCGCGATCGCCGTCCTCGACGGCTCGTCCGGCTCGGCATCTCGTCTGCGCCGTGCGATGTCGACGGCCGCGACCGACCCTGCGAGGTGATCACGGAGGTAGGCCGGAAGCCATCCCTCCAACTCGGGCCGCCCCTCCATCTCCAACATCGGACGTGGGATACCCGGCGCCGCCCCGCAAGAAACGACGCCCGAGCGCAAGGATGCGTCGACACCGCGCGATTGACCGGGATCGATGAGGGGTAGGCAGACCGCGGTGGAAGGAAGTGTCGGCGGAGGAGGGATCGAGATGGACGATGGGAAGCGGCTTCAGTTCGAAGGCAAGTGGGACCAGATGAAGGGACGGGTCCGCGAATCATGGGGCGCGCTCACGGATGATGACCTCGACCGGACCCAGGGCAAGTGGGACCAGGTCGTCGGCTTGATCAAGGAGAAGACCGGCGAGAACGCACAGGAGATCGAGCGCCGACTCCACGACATGATGGACTAGTGAGGAAGCCGCCCCCGAAGCGCCTGGAGGCTTGGAGATGACTCAGGCTACATGGGGCTGACGAGCTGGAAGTAGTTCGAGTCCGGATCGGAGAACGTTGCGATCCACACCTCTGACTCGTCGTCACCCGGGTGGTAGGGCTCCTGGATCACGGTCGCGCCGGCAGCCTTGAGCTTCTCGAAGTCACCCTTCACGTCGGCGCTCTCGATGTTCCATATCAACCGGCCCGGCTGGGTGTTCCTCCCCATGACCTGATCGTGTGGTCCGACGGTGATCCCGCCGCCCCCGATCTGCCAGCCCGTGTACCCGCCGTCTTCCCACCCGGGCTTACCGAAGAGCTTGGTGTAGTAATCGGCCAGGGTCTGTGGGGCCTCGGACCCGATCAAGATGCTGTTCAGGTTCATGCTGCCTCCTCCCGTTCGATCGGCTCGTCCTTCCAGCATGCCATCGCCGAGGCTTTCGGACCAACCACGAGGTGGCGGCTGGGCGAACGTTCGCTGCTGCTCCCGATGGCTCCCACCTCAGGGTTCCTCGATACCGACCGATGAATCTGGGGGAGTGCCGGCCGCGGCGCGGGTCCGCCCGGCGCCGACGCCGATGCAGACAACCGACGAGCACGACGACTCTCAGGTGGAGAAGGCCGAGGACGCTCAACGCACGGAGGAGCGCGAGGAGCAGTTCCGCACGCTCGCCGAGAACATCCCGGGGGTTGCGACCTACCTGGACCGCCTGATCGTGGACGACCCGGGCCACTCCATCCCCCTCTACATCAGCCCACAGGTCGAACAGATGCTCGGCTACCCGCTCGCCGAATGGCTCGACGAGAGCGAGCTCTGGCTGCGGATCCTGCACCCGGAGGACCGTGATCGGCTCGTCTCCGCGGACGCGAACGCGCGCAAGCACCTGCAGGCCTTGAGCGAGGAGTACCGGCTGCTCCACCGCGATGGTCATGTCGTTTGGGTGAGCGAGAAGTCGGCGGTCGTCCCAGACGTGGCGACCGGAACGCTCTACTGGCAAGGCGTCATGGTCGACATCACGAAGCGGAAGCGAGCCGAGCAGGCGATGGCTGCCAGCGAGCTCAAGTTCCGGACCCTCTTCGACGCGGCTGCGATCGGCGTCTTCACCCTCGCGTTGGACGGGCGGATCACCGAAGCGAACGCGACGATCGAGTGGCTGGGTCGGTACGACGAAGGAGCGTTGAGCGGCGTCATGCTCGCCGATCTGGTCGAACCCGACGACGAGGAGATCCTCGATGAGCTCGGGGAGCTGCGCGCGGGCCACCGGGATCGCTGCCGGGCGGAGCATCGTTTCCGCCGCAAGGATGGATCGTTCCTGTGGTGCCGCACCGTGGTCACGTTGGTCCGCGGGCCCGACCTGCAGCCGCTCTACGCGATGGGGATGCTCGAGGACATCAGCGCTCGGAAGCTCGTCGAGGACGAGCTGCTACATCGGGCCGTCCACGATGTCTTGACCGGGCTGCCGAACCGGCAGCTCTTGCTGGATCGGCTGACCATGGCGCTCGCCCGGACGGCTCGCGAGCCGGACGTCGGAGCCACGTTGGTCTTCCTCGACCTGGACGACTTCAAAGACGTGAACGACACCTTCGGCCACGGCGCCGGGGACGAGCTCTTGATCCAGGTCGCGGAGCGACTCTCGGCCGCGGTTCGACCGACCGACACCGTCGCCCGGTACGGCGGCGACGAGTTCGTCGTGATCTTCGTCGGAGACGTGTCGAAGCCCGGAGACGCCCGGCTCTTCGCCGAACGCTTGGCCGAACAGCTGAAGGAACCGTTCACGATCGCGGGCCACCGAGTCACCACAACGGCGAGCCTCGGGGTCGCGAGCTGTGCCGACGGGAACGCTCGGCCCGAGGATGTGATCCGCGAAGCCGACGCCGCGATGTACCGGGCGAAGCTCGCCGGCCGCGACCGCATCGAGCTCTCGGGATCGCTGGGCCCGAGCCCCGAGCCGCTCGCGCGCTGAGCCGCCGGCTCCCAGCAGCGCCCTGCGTAGGATGTCGCCGTGCGTTCCACGTCGGTTCCGATCGCGCCGGTCGACCGCGTCTTGCGTGACGGCTCCACGGTGCGGATCCGTCCGGCGACCCCCGAGGACCGGGTGCGGGTCGAGGCGTACCTGATCGATCTGTCGCCGGAGAGCCGGCGTCTGCGCTTCCATTCGGCGGTCGTCGACGTCGGCGAGATCGCCGCCCAGGCGGTGGAGGTCGATCCAGCCACCCACGTCACCCTCCTCGCATTGACGGGCGGGGACGAGGGCACGGTCGTGGGAGGAGCGCAGTACTTCCGGATCGATGACACGCGCGCGGAGCTTGGCGTCAGCGTGAGCGATCGCGTCCAGCGTCGCGGGCTCGGATCGCTGCTGGTGGGTCACCTCGCAGAGGCAGCCCGCGACAACGGCATCACGACGTTCCTCGCGGAGGTGCTCCCCGAGAACCACCCGATGATCGCGGTGGTCCGAGCGAGTGGCTTCTCACCGCGGATTCGCGCGCTCCCCGGCTCGATCGAGGTCACGATCCCGACCACGCTGACCGATGACGCAGCTCGTCACTTCGAGGATCGGGACATCACCGCCGCCGCGAACGCGGTCAGGTCGTTCTTGGTCCCCGAGGTGATCGCCGTCATCGGCGCCTCGCGCGACCCCGGGGCGATCGGCGGGCGGCTCTTCTTGAACCTCTTGGAAGGCAGGTTCCACGGTGTCGTGTACCCGGTCAACCCTCGTGCGACCGCGGTGCAGGGGGTCGCTGCGTTCCCGAGCGTCCTCGAGGTCCCGGCCCAGGTCGATCTCGCCTTCGTCGCGGTTCCGGCCGCTCACGTGCTCGCCGTCGCGCGCGAGTGTGCCGAGAAGGGGGTGCGCGGGCTCGTCGTGATCTCCGCGGGGTTCGCGGAGACCGGGGGCCAGGGGCCGCAGCGCGAGCGCGCTCTGCTCGAGGTGTGTCGCGCATCCGGCATGCGGCTGATCGGCCCGAACTGCATGGGCATCGTGAACACCGATCCCGAGGTCGGACTCAACGGCACCTTCGCGACGACCGTTCCCGTGGAAGGGCGCGTGGGGTTCCTCTCCCAGAGCGGGGCGGTCGGCCTCGCCGTGATGGACCAGACGGCCCGACTCGGCCTCGGGCTCTCGGAGTTCGTCTCGGTCGGCAACAAGGCCGACATCTCCGGGAACGACATCCTGAGCTTCTGGGCCGATGACGCGCGGACCGACGTGGTCCTGCTCTACCTCGAGTCCTTCGGGAATCCGAAACGCTTCGCGCGCCTGGCGCGCCGGATCGGCGCTCGCAAACCGATCATCGCCGTGAAGAGCGGCCGGAGTCCCGCCGGGGTCCGGGCAGCCGCGTCCCACACCGCCTCGATCGTCGCGTCGGACACGGCTCTGGACGCGCTGTTCCGGCAGAACGGTGTGATCCGGACGGACACACTGGAAGAGATGCTCGACGTCGCCGCCGTCCTCGCGCACCAACCCGCCCCGACCGGGAACCGGGTGGGCATCATCACGAACGCGGGCGGCCTCGCGGTTCAGTGTGCCGATGCAGCCGAGGCGCGGGGACTCACCGTCCCGCGCTTCTCGGAGGCGACCTCGGCGGCGCTTGCCCGGGCGCTCCCGCCCGAAGCGTCCACGGAGGACCCGGTCGACATGATCGCCTCGGCCGGTGGGGCCGAGTATGCCGAAGCGATCCGCGTCGTGGCTCGCTCCGGCGAGGTCGATGCGCTCGTCGTGATCTACATCCCGCCGATGGCGTCGCAGGCTCCCGACGTCGCCCGGCACATCGCGGAGGCGGTCGGGTCGCTCGACCGGACGATCCCGGTCATCACCGCGTTCATGAGCGCGCGCGGCGTACCCGACGAGCTCCGCGCCGGGTCGGTCGGCATCCCATCGTTCGCCTTCCCGGAGCAAGCGGCGATCGCGCTCGCACACACCGCGACCTACGGGCAGTGGCGGCACCGCCCCGAGGGGAAGGTGGTGACGTTCGAGGACACTCGTGCCGACGAGGCTGCCGCCATCCTGTCAGCCGCCTTCGCCAGGGCCGGCTCGTGGTTGGAACCCGAGGAGGTCGAGCGTCTGTTGGGCTGCTACGGCGTCCGGACCCCCGCGACGGAGCGGGCCGCCTCCCCTGCGCGAGCGGGAGAGGCGGCCCGCCGCCTGGGAGGGGGCATCGTCCTCAAGGCGGTCGGACCCCTGCACAAGACGGACGTCGGTGGGGTGCGCCTCCACCTGTCCGGCGCCGAGGAGGTGTCGGCGGAGGCGGCGGCGATGGCCCGGCGGCTCGACGAAGCCGGCGAGCCGCTGGAAGGGTTCCTCGTCCAGGAGGAGATCGAGGGCGGCGTCGAGATGCTCGTCGGGGTGGCCGTGGACCCCCATTTCGGTCCGGTCGTCGCGTGCGGCGCCGGAGGCGTCGAGGCGGAGCTCCTGAACGACGTCGCGGTTCGCGTGTCGCCGCTCACCGACCTCGATGCTCGGGAGATGATCCGCTCGCTCGCGACGTATCCGCGTCTGGACGGCTATCGCGGCGCCCCGAAGGCGGACGTGCCGGCCCTCGAGGAGCTGGTCCTGCGGGTCAGCGCGATGGCCGAAACGCACCCGGAGATCGTGGAGATGGATTGCAACCCGGTGATGGTGCTGCCGAACGGCGCCGTGGTCGTCGACGCTCGGATCCGGCTCGAGCCGGTTCGACCGGAACACGAGCACTGACGGGCTGGGCTGCGGTTCCGGATGTACGAGGTCACCGTTCCCCCTCGGGACGCACGGAGCCTGCGGACGATCGCGGGGCCCGAGGCCGGCCGCCGCTACGAACAGCGTCTCGCCGACGCGCGTCGGATCCTCCACGGCCGGACCGTCTGGCAGGTGAACTCGACGTCCGAGGGCGGCGGGGTCGCGGAGCTCCTCCGGTCGTGCGTGGGATACCTCCTCGACGATGGGATCGACACGCGTTGGGTCGTGATCGACGGCGACCCCGAGTTCTTCCGGATCACGAAGCGGATCCACAACCGGCTCCACGGTGTGCTCGGCGACGGTGGTCCGTTGGGCGACGCGGAGCGCCGGCATTACGATGACGTCACCGGTTCGAACGCGGTCGACCTCCGTCGATCCGTGCGAGCGGGTGACGTCGTGGTGGTCCACGATCCGCAGCCGCTGGGGCTCGTGCCCATCCTGCGGTCGCTGGGCGCGACCGTCATCTGGACGTGCCACATCGGGGCCGATATGCCGAACGCGCTGGTCCGTTCCGCGTGGGATCTCCTCGTGCCCGATGCCCGGGCCGCTCAGGCGGTCACCTTCACGCGAGCGGCGTACGCTTGGGACGGTCTGGAACCGGCTCGTGTTCGCGTGCTGCCACCGTGCATCGATCACGCGTCGCCGAAGAACGTCGAGATCGACCCCGATCGGACGGCCGCGATCCTCGGCGCGACCGGCGTCGTTTCGAACACCGGTCGGGATGGCGATGCGAACTTCGAGCGGAGCGACGGCACGCAAGCCCGCGTCTCCCACATGGTGCAGATGACGCCGGACACGCCGTTGCCGCTCGACGTACCGCTGGTCCTCCAGGTGTCCCGGTGGGATGCCCTCAAAGATCCCCTCGGGGTGATCCGGGGATCCGTTGATGCACCCGGCATCGGCGACGCCCACCTGATGCTTGCAGGCCCCATGCCGGGTGCGGTCGCCGACGACCCGGAGGCTGGGGCGGTGCGCCAAGAGGTTCACGAGCTCTGGGAGAGCCTTCCCGCCGGGGATCGCCGGCGCGTGCACCTCGCGAACATCCCGACCGACGATCTGGATGAAAACGCGACGATCGTGAACGCCCTCCAGCGCCATGCCGCCGTGGTCGTCCAGAAGAGCCTGGCCGAGGGGTTCGGGTTGACCGTCACCGAGGCGATGTGGAAGGGACGCGCCCTCGTCGCCGCGGGGGTCGGGGGCATCAGGGATCAGATCGAGGACGGGGTGAGCGGGCTCCTCGTGGATCCGCGGGACCTGACGGCCTTCGGGAACGCGGTCGGATCGTTGCTGGGGGACCCCTCGCTGGCGGCGGGCCTGGGAGCGGCCGCGCATCGCCGGGTTCGGGACCGCTACCTCGCTCCGCACTACCTCGGCGCGTACCTCGAGCTGTTCGCGGAGCTCGCCTGAGGATCCCGCGCAACCGGCAGCGCGATCGTCAGCCGCTGACGGTCACCGAGATCGTGTGATCGCCGGTCGCGCCGTTCGGAACGGGATCGGCCGGGGTCGCGGTCTGGGTCGCGCCGGTCCCGTCGGTGGCACGCACGGCGAGCGTGTGTTCGCCCGGGGTGGCGTCCCAGTCGTAGACCCACTGCCGCCAGGTGTCGATCGTGTCCTGCGCCGCCAAGCGAGCGGGCTGCCACGCCCCGTCGACGCTCACCTCCACCCGCGAGATCCCTCGATGTTGTGCCCACGCGATCCCCGCGACCGTGACCGGGCCCGCGGGGACGGTCGCGCCTGGCTTCGGCAGGTCGATCCGCGACTCGGTCTTGATCGGCGCCTGCTGCGCCCAGCCGCGGTGAACCCAGTAGGCGTCGTACGAAGCGAAGGTCGTGAGCTCGATGTCGACGAGCCACTTGGTCGCCGACACGTACCCGTACAGCCCGGGGACGATCATCCGGACGGGGAAACCGTGTTCGAGCGGGAGCGGCTGGCCGTTCATCGCGACCGCGAGCATCGCGTCGCGACCGTCCATGACGACCGCCGTCGGCGTGCCGACGGTGAACCCATCGACGGACCGGGAGACGATCTGGTCCGCGCCCGGGTCGACACCGGCC
>Ga0307323_10000070_pt1 | contig 28302 bp, 28 predicted proteins | sample ER_DNA_381_FD_194496 | JGI IMG/M metagenome (GOLD analysis project Ga0307323, IMG submission 194496) | Bulk soil microbial communities from the East River watershed near Crested Butte, Colorado, United States - ER_DNA_381 | ecosystem: Environmental > Terrestrial > Soil > Floodplain | place...
GTCCTCGTCCAGCCCGCGCGGGGGCCAGTCGGGCTCTGGCGCGTCACAGCGGCTGGAGCAATGCAGCGACGCGATGTTCTGGAGTGGAATGAGGATGTGCCCGTTCAACTCGAGGTGTGCCACGTCGTCGAGGAGGCAGTACGCGGTGAGCACGCCGTCCTGGTAGTCGCCACCGAAGAGCGCAACCTCAACCTGTTCGCCCTTGTACTTGCTGGTGTAGTCCTCCATTGCCCGGCTCAGTCTACTCGGCGGAAAATGCCGTCCTCGACCGCGAATTCGGCGACGAACGCATTCGCCACGACCGGCCCGCGACGCCGCGACTCGGAGTGCGTGACCCCGTCTGCGAGCGCGTACGCGGCGCGCACCGGCCCTCCATGTGAGACCGCGAGGATCCGCTCGCCCTCGTGTGCGGCGGCGAGCTCCAACAGAGCGCCGATCACCCGGTTGCCCATCTCCTCATAGCTCTCGCCGTCCTCCCATCCCCGCTCGTACTCGAGCCAGCGGGCGAACTCCTTCGGAAAGCGTTCTTCCACCTCGGCGCGCGTCAGCCCCTGCCACGAGCCGACATCCACCTCGCGCAGCGCGTCCACGGCTACCGGCTCGAGTCCGTGCGGCGTCGCCACGATCTGAGCGGTCTCGAACGCCCGCTGCAGCGGGCTCGAGTAGACGGCCGCGAGCGGCTGGTCCGCCAGCGCCGCGCCCAACTCCGCTGCCTGAGCCCGCCCGGTCTCGTTGAGCGGAGGGTCCGCGTGCCCCTGGAAGCGGTTCTCGCGATTCCAATCGGTCTCGCCGTGGCGGGCCAGGAGGATCGTCGTCACGGCGGGAATTACACTAACCGCCCTTGGACCTCGGCCTGCGTGACCGCGTGTGCATCGTCACCGGCTCGACCGGGGGGATCGGCCTCGCGACCGCCAAGCTCCTCGCGGAGGAGGGGGCGCGCGTCGTTGTCTGCGGCCGGGATTCGGAGCGAGTCGAGCGGGCGCGAGACGGGAGCGGCGCTGCGCTCGGCGTGGTCTGCGATCTCGCTGAGCCGGCCGCGCCGGAGGAGCTCATCGCCGAGACGGCCGGCGCTCTCGGCCCGCCGGACTGTCTCGTGAACAACGTCGGTGCCGCCTATCAGCTCGACTTCGAGCAGCTCTCGGACCGGCATTGGGACGAGATGTGGCAGCTGAACGTGATGAGCTACGTGCGCGCGATCCGCGCTGTGCTGCCGGAGATGAAGACCCGCGGCGGGGTGATCGTGAACGTCTCCTCGACCGCGGGCAAGCGCCCGTCGACGGGGATGCCGAACTACTCGGTGACGAAGGCGGCGGTGCTGTCGCTCTCGCGGCTCGTCGCCGACCTCCATGCGGCCGACGGGGTTCGCTGCAACGCGGTCGCTCCCGGGCCGACCGCAACCGAGGCCTGGCTCGGCGAGGGCGGACTGGCCGACCAGCAGGCCAAGCGGAGCGGCAAGACCCGGGAGGAGGTGCTGGATGCCGTCGGCAAGGGCCGCCCGCTCGGGCGGCTCGCGGAGCCGGAGGAGATCGCCGCGGTGATCGCATTTCTCTGCTCGGACCGGGCCGCGTACGTGACCGGCGCGGCTTGGAGCGCGGACGGCGGCACCGTCCCGATCATCATTTGAGGCGTGGCCCGACCGGCCGCCCGTGCGGTTTCTGGCGGCTGCAAAGCGGCGCCAGGCGTCGTCCTCAGTCGCGCCCGTAGCCTCCGGCTACGAGCACTCCCTGCGTCCTATCCTGGCTTGCTTTTCGCGCGCCAGAAATCCACCCGTGCGACCGCCCGAGCCACTAGTCTGGCCCACATGCCCGAACTCGCGGGAAGGACGGCGGATGCCTTCGAGGCGGGCGTTCGCGAGCACGAGGAGCGCTGGCTCTCGCCGCTGGCCGTGCGCTCCTTCGAGACGCGCGGGCGGGCGCAGGCCGAGGAGCCGTGCCTCCTGCGCACGCCGTTTCAGCGCGATCGCGACCGCATCGTGCACACGAAGGCCTTCCGGCGACTGATGCACAAGACCCAGGTCTTCGTCGACCCGGCCGGGGACCATTACCGCACCCGGCTCACGCATACGCTCGAGACGACCGGCATCTCGCGCGGCGTCGCTCGCGCACTGCGGCTGAACGAGGACCTCGTCGAGGCGATCGGCCTCGGGCACGATCTTGGGCACCCGCCGTTCGGCCATGCCGGCGAGGAGGCGCTCGACGCGCTCCTGCAGGCTCGCTTCCACCGACGCTTTCACCACAACGAGCACTCCCTGCGCGTGGTTGACGTGCTCGAGCGCGACGGCCGCGGGCTCAACCTGACGGCCGAGGTGCGCGACGGGATCCTCAACCACACGGGCCCGAACGAGCCGGACACGCTCGAGGGCAGGATCGTCCGCCTCGTCGACCGGGTCGCGTACATCAACCACGACATCGACGACGCGGTTCGCGCGGGCGTGCTCGACCCTGCCGAGCTGCCGCGGGAGGAGATCGAGTTGCTCGGGCCGACCGGCTCGCGGCGCATCGACGCTCTCGTCCACGACCTCGTCGAGACTTCGGAGCGCGCAGGCGACATCCGCCAGAGCGATGAGGTCGGCGCCGCGATGCTGGCGCTGCGGAGCTTCATGTTCGACCGGGTCTACCTCGGCGGCGGTGCCCGTGCCGAGCACGCCCGCGCGCACGCCACGGTGACGCGGATCTTCGATCACCTGATCGACCGCGGCGATCCCCTCGACGAGGTGGTCGACTACGTCGCGGGCATGACCGATCGTTTTGCCCTCTCCTACGCCGAGTCGCTCTGATGGCCAGGATCAAGGACGCATCGGTTCGCGAGACCGTCGAGGCGGCGGACATGGTCGAGGTCGTGCAGGCCCGGACGCAGCTGCGCAAGGCAGGTGCGCGTTTCACCGGCCTCTGTCCCTTCCACGACGAGCGGACGCCGAGCTTCTCGGTCAATCCCCAGGACAAGCTCTACTACTGCTTCGGCTGCGGTGCCGGCGGCGACGTGATCAGCTTCGTTCGCGAGACCGAGCAGCTCGACTTCGCGCAGGCGGTCGAGTTCCTCGCCGAACGTTTCCGCGTCACGCTGGAGTACGAGGAGTCGTCGCCCGAGCGTGAAGCCGAACGCAGCCGCCGCGACCGGCTGCTGGCCTTGCTCGAGCAGGCGGCCAGCTTCTACGAGCGCTACCTCTGGGAAGCCGATGCAGGCAAGCCGGCGCGCGAGTACCTGGAGAGCCGAGGCCTGGGTGAGGAGGTCTGCCACGAGTACCGGCTCGGGCTCGCCCCGGGCGGTGCGACCCTGGCACGAAAGGCCCGCGAGAAGGGGTTCACCGGCCCCGAGCTCGCAGCCGCCGGTCTCGTCAACCGGCGCGGGAACGACTACTTCGCCGGCCGGCTGCTCTTTCCACTCGCCGATCCGCGTGGGCGCGTGCGCGGGTTTCAGGCCCGCAAACTGCGCGAGGACGATCCTCTGCGAGCGAAGTACGTCAACTCGCCCGAGGGTGAGCTATTCTGCAAGGGCGAGCTCCTTTACGGGCTCGACCGCGCGCGGACTGCGATGGCGAAACAGGAGCGGGCGATCCTGGTCGAGGGAAACCCCGACGTGCTGGCCCTCAGACAGGCGGGTGTCGAGCCGGTCGCCGCCTCGATGGGCACGGCGCTGACGGAGAGGCAGTTGAAGGAGCTCTCGCGCCTGACGCAGAAGCTCTACCTCTGCTTCGACGGCGACGCGGCCGGTGAGGCGGCGACGCTGCGGGGGATGGAGTTGGCGGCCGCCCAAGGGTTCGACGTGCGCGTGGTCGCGCTGCCGCCTGGCGTGGACCCGGCCGATGCGCCCGAGGGCTTCGAGGAGCGGCTCGTCGGAGCCGAGAGCTACCTCGGCTACCGCGTCCGCCTCGAGATCGAGCGCGCGCCCGATCGGCAGGAGGCGTTCGTGCGTGTGCGCGAGGTGCTGTCGCGCTTCGACGAGGACTCGCCCGAGCGGCAGGACGCTGTACGGCTCGCCGCCGACCGGCTCGACCTGCCGAAGGAGACGCAGGCCGGCTTCGCCCCGAACCGAACCCGGCGCGCGACGGGGGAGATCTCGCCGCGGCTGCTGGAGAAGGGCTCTCGCCTCGAGCGGGACGCGCTCGCCGGGGTCGCGGCGCATCCCGAGCTGCGCGACCTCCTCGCCGAGCTTGCGCCGGAGCACTTCGATGCGGAACTACACCGCCTGGCACGGGAGCACCTGCTCGACCCGGGTGAGCCGGATGCCGAGTTGGTTCCCTTGCTGGCGGAGCTCGACGCGCGTGCCGCGACCGAGGGGATCGACGACGAGACGGCCAAGGAACTGCTCCTTCGCCTGCGTGAGCGCCAGCTCCGCCGCGAGCTCGTCGCCGCCGACCCTGAGCGAACCAAAGAGCTCCAGGAACAGCTCGAGAGAGTCCGCGCCACAGCCGCGAATCTCGCCTAGGCGCCGCTTGCGGCGCCGCTCTCAGGTCGTGCAGGCTTTGCCTGCGCGACCGTCTGAAATGAGCGGTCGAGGCGTCGGACTCGACACGATCGTCGCTCGGTCGCGGCTACAATTCGCCCGCGCCGAGCACCGTTCCCCGGTAGCTCAATTGGCAGAGCATCCGGCTGTTAACCGGAGGGTTGTTGGTTCGAGTCCAACCCGGGGAGTATGAAAGCCCCCGCAAAGCGAGGGCTTTCGATGTCTGAAGACCCCCTGCGACTCATGAGCAGGGCGCAGGTATCGTCTCTCGGCGAACTCTTCTCACCGGAACGTATTCACGCCGGACGGAAGGACCAACGTGCGTCGACGGTTGTTCGTAGCGCTTCTGGCAGCGGGTCTGCTTCTCGTCGCCGGATTCAGTGCCGCCGCGGTCGCAAGCGGAGGGAGTCCATTCGCCCTTATCGAGGATCAATCCAGGACGGCGGACGAGACGACCACCGATCAGGGCACGCTCGATCGAACGACGACGGAAAAGGCGACTTCGACAGAGTCGACCGAGGACGAATCGAGCGAGGATGACTCGGCCGAGGATCAAAAGCCGCAGGAAAAGACCACGACCGACGTGACCACGTCGAGTCAGAAGGTGACGATCTGTCACCACACGGGCTCGAAGAAGAACCCGTTCCATCCGATCACGGTCGACGAGCACGCGCTTGCGGCGCATGCGGGTCACGGGGACACGGTCGGCCCTTGCCCGCCCGTCACGGCGAGCACGGCCCCGGCTGCGAGACACGGAAAGCCGAAGCACTCGGGTGGCAACGCGAAGGGCGCCGGCCGCTCAGAGCGCGCGGAACAGGGCCAGAAACACGGCAACGGCCAGTCTCACCGACCCGAGAAACACGCCGGCGGGCCTAGCAACTAAGCCGCGCGGGAGCTCCGTTGTGGAAAACGTGTGGAGAAAGTGCCGCAATTCACGTACGGCCGGACGCTCCTCGTCTCCGAAGACTGTCGATCCAACGCTCGGGGTTCACGTCGAGCGCGCCCGGCGCCTCATCCGTGCCGGGCTCACGCGCATGCCACAGGTCGACGTTCAGGAGCTCGATCTCCTCGATCAGCATGAGGATCGCCTTGCCGGCCGCTCGTAGCTCGTCGCGCTTGTCGCTCGACAACCCGTCGCCCCAGGCCCTCAGCATCTCGAGCTTCTGTTCGTCGAGACGGTCCGTCACTAAGGACTCCCCCGCAGCCGCTTTCGGAATGAGGAGGTTCTCACACCTGGAGCCTCAGGGCGAGCTTTCCTTGCGTCAGTGGCCGCAGGAGCAGACTGTCTCGCCCAGTCTGCGCCGCTCGAACTGAAGCCCACAGCGGGCGCAGGTCGGCGGCAGCAGCTCTGCCCGAACGAAGAGCGCGCGCATGAGAGTGGCCCAAAAAGCCAGGTATGGCACGACGATCGCGGGCGAGTTCATGTCCGGGCTTATCGGCCGCTGCGGGCCAGTGGTTTAGCGCCGGTAGAATGATTGGGTGAGCTGGCTGTCGGTCGTGCTCCTCGCCTGCGCCGTCGTGGCGGTGATCGGCGCGGAGTGGCCGAGGCTCGGCGAGAGGCTCGGGCTCGAGGCTCGCCGTAAGCGCGAACGCGCCAAGCGGAAGTCCCAGCTGAAGCTGCTGCGCACAGAGAGTGACGACTTCGCCGCCAGCGTCGAGCGCGACCTCGAGCAGTTGCCCACACTCGAAGACTTCGACCGGAAGAATTAAGAGGGCCTGACGAAACCACGGCTATGCCCTCGGGCCGCCCTGCTCGCCCCGACGCCGCGTCCTCAGTCGCACCCGTAGCCTCCGGCTACGACCGCTCCCTGCGTCCTTGCCTCGGAACGATCAGCGCACCCCGAGGACGAGCGAGGTTCCGCCAAGCCCTCCTAACGCACCACGAAGGTCGTGACCAGATGGCGCGTGTTGGGAAGCGTCGCGTTCGCGTCTTCGGTGTTCTTGGTCTCCTGGAAGTCGGAGACCGTGAAGACCAGCCGGTGGCGGCCTGCGACAAGGTGTCCGAGCCCGACCTGGACGAGGCCTGTCGACGGCGAGTAGCGGATCGGCCGGAAGTGTCCGTCGATCTCGGCGAGGATCGAGCTCGGCTCCACACCGGAGCCCCGGTCGGCCACGGCGAGTCGGAGGCGATCAACTCGGGAGACCACGCGTGTCCTCAGGAGGGCGGTCGGCGGCGCGGTGTCGTTGACCCAGAAGCGAAAGGTGAAGCTCCCGGCGGCCTTGCGGCTCGGCGTGTCGAAGACGAGGTCGTAGCGGCCGGGATTGGGGCGGAAGACCCCGACCACGGGCTCGATTCCGTAGAAGCCGGGCTGGTACGGGTTGATCCGGATCGGCAGCGCCGGGAAGCCGGTGAGGCGGTCCTCGTTGCCGCCGAGTACCAGCCGCGGGGAAACGCGCGAGCCGCGCGCGTGCGACAGGATCACCGCTCCCGCGTTGGCAACGGGCCGGCGGAGCACGAAGCGGAACACCTGCTCCGGCCCGAGCAGGCGCGTGGTCAGGCCAAGAGCACCGGGGCTCGCGGGGTAGCGGTACGACGAGACGAGAGCGCGGCCCTTGCGCGTGTCGCCGCGGTAGACCCCGGGCCCTCGCAGCAGCTGCCGCGGCTCGCGCCCGAGTTGCGGCACCGTCACGCGAAGCCAGTACGGGATCCGCCGCGTCTGGCCGTCTCGCGTGAGGACGACGAAGCCGCTCCCGTCACTAGGCGGGGCACGGAGGGAGACCGCGGCGCGCAGAAACAGTGCCCCCGGGACGGGCCGCGCCTCGGCTTTGAGTGCCACACCGCGTGAGCGGGTCACCTGGTGCACCGAGACCGCCCAGGCGCCCGCTCCGCCGCCCGCGTCCGAGAGCGCAACGCGTAGCGAGGCCACCCGGCCGCGGTGAAGGAGGCCGAACGAGAGGCTCGTCGGCCTGGCGAAGAGGAGCGGCTGGTCGGCGCGCGGAAGCCAGATCATTCCGCCGCCTTCGCGGGTGGGCGGCGTCTCGCCTCGGCTTCGTGTGTTGCCCTTGACCGGTCCGCCGGTGAGTACGAGCGCCGACTTGACCTGCGCCACGGTCCACGCCGGGTGCCGCTGGAGGAGCAACGCCGCCGCTCCGGCGGTGTGCGGTGCCGCCATGCTCGTCCCGTCGAAGTACCGCCACGAGCCGTCGCGTGCGGGAACCGACGAGAGCACGGCGACGCCTGGCGCGGTCACGTCGGGCTTCAGCAACAGCGAGATGGGCGCCGGGCCTCCCGAGGAGAACTCGGCGATCAGCCCGGACTTCGTCGCAGCCGCCGCGGTGATTGCCTTCCCTGCCGAGCCGGGCGAGTCGATCGAGCCGGGCCCTAGCGAGTCGAAGTCGTTTCCGGCCGCGATCACGGGCACGACGCCCGCGTCGGCCGCCGCATTGATCGCCTGGACGACGATGTCGCGCGACGGCGTGATCTCCGGCTCGCCGAGCGAGAGGTTGATCACATCCATCCCGTCGCGGACGGCGCGCTCGATCCCCGCCACGATCTCGGGCGAGTTTCCGTCGAGCCCGAAGGCGGCAGTCGGGATCGTCAAGACGCGGTAGTTGCCGATGTACGCGCGTGGCGCGATCCCGGAGACCTTCACGGGGCCGTCCGGTCCCGGCGCGGTCGTGTCGTGGTCGCCGGCGGCGATCCCGGCGACGTGCGTGCCGTGCTCGGACTCGGTCGGGTCGAAGGGCAGCCGGGCGTAGCGCCAGTTCGCTCCGGGCGGCGGAAAGGAGCGCGCGACGATCACCTTCGCCGTCGCGTAGGCGCGGTTGCCTTTCGGGTAGCCGGGCGGCATCGTGAAGCCGGCGGGGGAGAGGAATGGGTGCGATTGGTCGACGCCGTCGTCGATCACGCCGATCTTGATCCCGTCGCCCGCGGTTGCGAGTGTGGGGCCCCAGAGCTCGGGCGCTCCGATCACGGACGGGCTCCGGAAGAGGGTGCGGCGGTAACGGACCGCTGCGTAGACGTGGGCTACTCCCGGCAGCGCCGCGATCCGCTTTGCCGCGGCGGCCGGGGCGACGATGGCCAGGGCGTTCAGCACGACGCTGTAGCGCCAGCGCACGCCGGCGCCGGGGACTGCTCGCCGGATTTGCGCGACGAGCGCGTTCTGGTCGCGGGAGAGCCGACGCAGGTACGACACGCTCGCCGGTGTGCGGAGTGCAAGTCGGCCGGAGTGCTGGAAGCCGCGCCCCTGCAGCGAGGCCTGTGCGAGCGGCGCCGCCGTGAGGGTCACGACGAGCTCGACAGGGGAACCAGGCGAAGGCGCGAGGACTCCCGACGAGGCCGCGAGTGGCAGTGCCAGGCCGGACACGGCAAGCAGGAGAAGACCCCGTCGCAAGCCGAAAATGCTACGCGTAGCGGCCCGAAGCCGTCGGTACACTGTGCTCGCCAAGCGGATGTGGCGGAATTGGTAGACGCGCACGGTTCAGGGCCGTGTGGGCGCAAGCCCGTGGAGGTTCAAGTCCTCTCATCCGCATTTGGCTAGATCGACCGGGGGCTTACGATGGACGTGCGAGGTGGCGCAGAGGGGCAGACGAGGATCTCTTCGAGGATCTGGCTTGCCGTGTTTCTGGTCATCGCGCTTCTTGGGCTGGCAGCGGGAGTAACGATGGCAGGCGCAACCGGCAGTGCGGTCGCCGGCCCGGCGACGCTGCCCGATCCGGATCCTCCGCCGGTTCCCCCTCCGGTGCCACCTCCGGCGCCGCCACCGCCTCCCGCGCCGCAGCCTCCTCCACCGCCTCCGCCGCCGCCTCCACCGACGGTCATCAGTCCTCCGCCGCCACCTGCACAGGTGGTGACGCCGAAGCGGGTGAAACCCAAGGCCCGCGTCCGCCCTGCCAAGACGGAGAACCCCAGTCCCGCGGCGCGACCACGCCAGCCCGACCGGCCGCTGGCTGCGGCTCCGATCCGGTCTTCGGTGCAATCGGCAAGCGCTTCCGCCACGGGCGCTCCCGTGGCTGGTGCCCTCTATTCGGGGGCGCTTGCCCTTGCTCTGGTTGCTTTGGCCCTGTCGCTGATTCCGATCCGACTCGTGCCCGTGGCGGTCGCGGTTCGCCTGGAACGAAACCGGCCGACGCTCGCAGTCGCCGGCCTAGCGATCGTCACCGCGTGTGCAGTCGCCGGCCTTTTGACTTCGGGGCAGTGACCCGCTGGATTCCGCTTCCGTGCCTACTCACTGCTGCGTTCCTCCCGGCCGCGGCGGGTGGTGGAGCTCTGGCCGCTCCGCCGGGCACGACGATCACCTCCGGCCCCGAGTCGACCGTCGCCACGGGCTCGGCCACGTTCGCATTCACAGGCAGCCAGGCCGGCTCGAATTTCGCGTGCGCTCTCGACACAGGCGCTTTTGGGGATTGCGTGTCCCCCCACACGCTGGTGGTTCCTGACGGCTTGCACCACTTCTACGTAACTGCGATCAACAACGGCGATGTGGATCCAACGCCCGCTGTCTGGACCTGGACGGCGGATACGACGCCTCCGTCGGCGATGCGGGGGCGCCGGACGGTTCTCCGCTACCGGAAGCTCGTGCTCTCTTGGGGAGCGCTGAGCAACGCCGGCGCCGACGGCGTCGTGGTCCGCCGAAGCACCAAACGGGAGCAGGCTCCCAGCTTCGAGGTGTATCGCGGGTCAGGCTCGAGCTACGCGGATTCAAGGTTCGACAACGGGCTCTACCACCGCTACCGGATCATCGCCTCCGATCGCGCCGGGAACCTCTCCCCGGCCGTGGACATAGTGGTCGGTCCGGCGGCGCTGCTGGTCGCGCCCAGGGACGGAGCCCGCGTGAGTGCACCGCCGTCGCTTCGCTGGCGCGAGGTGCCAGGCGCGGGCTACTACAACGTGCAGCTCTTCCGGCGCGGGGGCAAGCTCCTCAGCGCCTGGCCACGCTCGCCGCGGCTGAAGGTTTCCAGGAGCTGGACGTACCTCGGCCATCGCTACCGGCTGACTCGCGGGCACTACACCTGGTTCGTCTGGCCCGGCTTCGGGCAACTTGCGCGTGGCAGGTACGGCTCGCTGCTCGGGCAGGGCTCGTTCGACGTGAGCTAGACGGGAGGGCTTGACTAACGGAGCGCGGCGAGCACTTCGTCCGCGTGGCTGTCCGGGTTGACCCGGCGCAGAATCCGCGAGACGTTGCCGTCGGCGTCGATCACGAACGTCGAGCGCTCGTAGGAGTTCTTGCCCTCCTGCGCTACCCCGTACGGTTCGCCGAGCTTGTGCTCGGGATCGGCGAGCAGTGTGAACGGCAGCGAATACTTCGACTTGAAGCGCTCGTGTGAAGCCTGTGTGTCGGCGCTGATCCCGAAGACCGCGGCGCCGGCGCGCTCGAACTCGCCATAGGCATCGCGGATGCCGCAGGCCTGGCGCGTGCAACCGGGTGTGTCGTCCTTGGGGTAGAAGTAGAGAACAACGGGCTGCCCGTGCAGGTCGGAGAGCTTGACGGTCTCGCCGCTGTCGCTCTCGAGCTCGAAATCCGGTGCCGGCTTGCCTTCTTCGACCACGCCGGGATGCTAGCTACCCTGGATCGAGTGAGACGCGCCTTCCGCGACATGAACCCGACACTGCGCGGCTTTCTCGTGATCGCGTTGATCGCGGTGGTGATTGTTGTGCTTCAGCTCGAAACCACGCTGACGGTTCTCTTCCTGCTGGCGCGGATCGCGTTCTTCCTCGCAATCGCCTACTTCGTCTACCTGATGTGGCGCGACCGGCGGGAGGCGATCTCGATGTGGTCGGCCCGCTCGCGCGCGGTCTTCTACGGCTCGGCGGTGGTCCTCGTCGTCAACGTGGGCGCCCGCTTCTTCGTTCCTGTCGGGAACGGCTTGAACCTGATCGCCTTCCTGGCGGTCTTCGTGCTCTGCGGCTTCGCGATGTGGCGGGTCTGGCGCGACGAGCACACGTACAGCTATTAGGCCACTAGGCCTCTGCTCTGATCCCGGCCCCGTCGAGCTCGTCGAGGGCCTCGCGGATCTCCACGTGCCGTCCGACAAATATCGGCGTGTCTCGCTCGGTGTAGCGGCTCGCCTCCGAGTCGCGCAGCGTGAGCATCAGGTGCATGAAATCGGAGGGCTCGTCGCATTCGAAGGCGGTCATGAACTCCTGGTCGTCGATCCCGAACGAGTAGGTCGTGTGGTTGACGATCGTCTCGAACTCGTGCCCGACCTGCATGTGCTCGTTCATCGCGCGCTGCCGGTCCTCCTGGGGAAGCGAGTACCACGAGCGCAGCTTCACGAAGGGGTAGACGACGAGGTAGGGCGAGCCCTTTGGCATCACCTGCCGCGGCTTGCGGGCCTTCGTGTACTCCGAGGCCTTCGTGGTCGCGAGGTAGGAGTAGGGCGTGGAGAGCCAGCCGGCGAGTGGAGCCGCGTTCAGCGCGGTGCCGAGCTCGCCAAGGTCTTCGTAGCGCTCGGTGATCTTCCAGAGGAAGAAGTCGGCGTCGGGGCGCACTCCCGCGACCGAATAGGCGCGCAGCGAAGCCATGCGCCCGGCCCAGTCCTCGACGGCCTCGGCAAACGCGTCCTTATCGGCGCTGCGCTCCTCGATCGGGAGCCGCCGCCACGCGGGATCCACCTTGAAGAACGTGTACGCGACGTACTGCCCGGCCACAGGCGAAAGCGTAGCTACCTACACGTTGTGAGCTCGCCGTTGCGCAGGTCGGCCACCGCACGCTTGAAGGCGGGCAAGCTCGGCTTGGGTGTCCCGTCCGCGAAGTAGAGCCCGGACTGCCAGCCCGCGAAATCGGCCTCGTCGAAGGTGTGGAAGATGAAGATGCCGCGTACGGTTGGCTGGCAATACGCAAGCGCGAGAGCGCTGCGGTAGTACGCCGCCTGGAGGCCGAAGCCGACGCTGTCGGAGCGTCCCGCGAAGCCCGGGTCGCTGTAGGAACGGAGCTTGGTCCGCGGCACGTTCGTCTGCACGCCGAACTCGGTGTAGTAGATCGGCAGGCGCGCAGACGGCTGCGCTGTCCCCTTGAACGCCTCCTCGAGCAGCGCAACCAGCTTCGGGTAGTCGGCGACCGTAATCGAGGTGTTCGTCGGATGGGAAGCCGTGGGCGGGACGCGTGAGGCCTGCATATAGGGGTGGAAGGCGAACGCGTCCATCAGCGGGCGCTTACGGCCGCTCGCGCGATAGGCGGAGCCGAGGTCGCGGATGAACGCGGTGGGCGAGTGTGTCGGCCGCGAGCCTCCCGGCCGGTCGGCACCTCGCGGGGCGAGGGCGCCTCCCAGGACTCGGACGCCGGGGTCGGCTGCCTTGATCGCGTCGTAGCTGCGCACGAGCAGGTCCAGGTAGCCGACCGCTGCGAGGTCGCGTCCGCCGGCTCCGAACTGGGGCGCCCAGAAGGTGTTGAGGTTCGGCTCGTTGCCGACGATCACGTCGCGCACCGTAGGGAGCGTCTTCACGAGCGCGGCGCAGAACTCAGCGAAGTCCGCCCGCTCGGAGGGCGTTTTGGGCGTCTCGCGGGCCAGCCCGTGCCAGACGACGACGAAGAGCCGCATGTCGTCCTTCTTCGCGGCGGCGGCCACGTTGCCGAGCGCGTGCACGAGGCTTCGGGGAGGCCGGCGCTGGCCGCGCTTCCAGGTGGCAGAGACGATCGCGGCGTCGAACCCCGCGCCGTGGGAGATGTCCACTTGCGCCTGCGCGAAGCTCCGCGACTGCTGTGCCAGTGCATCGTCCACGACGCCGACCACGAGGGTCCGGCGCCGCGCGCTGTTTCTCCCCGGCGGCGGGGGCAGGCGCAGCGCGCTCGTGTCGACGGGATCGGTGGCGTTGGGCGTCGTCGCGGTAGTCGTCGGCGCACTGCCTGAATTCGTGTCGCCGGTCGTCGGCTGAGAGCTCGACGCACCCGTGGAGGCCGGCGCCGCCGGTTTCTTCTCGCTTCCGGAGGAGACGACAATCGCGACGACCACCCCGGCCGCGGCCGCAACCGCGACGGCCGCTGCAAGGAGGGCCTTCTTCACGAGGTCGGAGGCTACCCTTGCCAGCGATGTCAAAACCGCTCGAAGACCAGCTGAAGGCGCTTCCGGCCAAGCCGGGCGTGTACCTCTTCTGCGGTGAGCGGGGCGAGGTTCTGTACGTGGGCAAGGCGAAATCCCTGCGCCCGCGCGTCCGCAGCTACTTCCAGGCGAGCTCCGACACGCGCTCCACGATCGCGCAGCTGCCGGAGCGGGTCAGGGACATCGAGGTGATCGTCACCGACACCGAGGTCGAGGCGCTTCACCTGGAGCAGAACCTCGTCAAACGGCATCGGCCGCCCTTCAACGTGCGGCTTCGGGACGACAAGTCGTTCCCGTACATCGCGGTCACGGTCGAGGACGACTACCCGCGTGTGATGTTCACGCGCGAGCGGCACCGGCGGGGCGTCGTCTACTTCGGCCCGTACGCGAACGCGAAGAAGGTGCGCGAGACGCTGGACGTGCTCAACCGGGTCTTCCCGTACCGGCCCTGCGAGGGGCCGAAGCCGGGCCGCCACTCCGGGATCCCCTGCCTCGACTACCACATCGAGCGCTGCCTGGCCCCGTGCGTGGGCTACATCTCGAAGGAGGACTACCGCGCGATCATCGACAGCGTGATCGAGTTCCTCTCGGGCGACACGAAGCCGATTCAGCGGGAGCTCGAGCGGAAGATGAAGGACGCCGCCGAAGGCGAGCGCTTCGAGGAGGCGGCGCGCTACCGGAACCGTCTCTTCGCCGTCCGCCATCTCGTCGAGCGACAGGCTGCGGACAAGCGCTCCGTCGGCAGCGTCGACGTGATCGGGATCGCCGCCGACGGTGACCGCGCGACGGTTCAGGTCTTTCCGCTGCGCGACGGCCGGCTGATCGACCGCTACGGGTTCCACCTCGAGAACGTCGACGGACAGGACACGGCCACGCTGCTGGAGGCCTTCCTGATCGAGTACTACGGCTCGGCGCCGAGCATGCCCCCGCAGATCGTGGTGCCGCCAGATTCGGGTGACACGTCGGTGCTGGCGGATTTCCTCTCGGAGCGGCGGGGCTCGCGCGTCGAGGTGCGCGCGCCGGCGCGCGGCGAGAAGCGGCGGCTCCAGGAGCTCGCGACGCAGAACGCGCGACTTGCGCTCGAGTCGGAGGTGCTGCAGGTCGAGCGCAAGCGGGTGCGCCGGGTGGAGGCGCTCGAGGAGCTGCGTGAGGCGCTCAACCTGGAGAGCCTGCCGTTGCGGATCGAGTGCTACGACGTCTCGAACATCCAGGGCGAGTCGGTCGTGGGCTCGATGGTCGTCTTCCAGGACGCGATGCCGAAGAAGGCGCACTACCGCAAGTTCGGCGTGCGCACCCTCGATGGCCAGGACGACTACGCGGCGCTCGCCGAGGTGATCGCGCGCCGGTTCGCGCGGCTCCAGGACGCGACCTCGGAAGACTACGACGAGTCGTTCGCGGCGACTCCGAACCTCGTGGTGATCGACGGAGGCAAGGGCCAGCTCGCGGCGGCGCTGGCGGCGATGCAGGCCTACGACCTGCCGCGAGTGGCCGTGATCTCGCTTGCGAAGCGTGTCGAGGAGGTCTTCGTGCCCGGGGAGGCTGAGCCGATCGTGCTCGACCGCAACTCGCCGGGGCTGCATCTGCTGCAGCGGGTGCGCGACGAGGCGCACCGCTTCGCGCTCGACTTCCATCGCCAGCGGCGCCAGGCCAAGGCGCGCGAGTCGATCTTCGACACCCTCCAGGGCGTGGGCCCTGCGCGGCGGCGGGCCCTGCTACGCCACTTCGGTTCGGCCGAGCGCTTCCTCGCCGCGAGCCAGGAGGAGCTCGAGGGCGTCCCGGGGATCCCGGCGAGGACCGCCCGGGCCATCTACGCCCAGCTACACAAGGCCGGCCGAGCGTAGTAGCGTCTGCTTACCCCGGCAAAAGGAGGCTCACGTGGGAGTCGCAGTGGTTTCGATCATGGAGTTCTCAGGCGATGCGGACGAGCTGCAGTCGAAGATGAACAACATCGACGATGTCGCCAGGCGTAAGGCGGCCGAGTACGGCGGCGTCTCGTCCACCGTCGTCCGGACCGACGACGGAGTGATGGTCATCAACATGTGGTCCGACGAGCAGGGCCGGCACAAGATGGCTGACGACCCGGAGATGCGGCAGGCCATTCAGGACGCGGGCATGCCCCCGCCGAGTGCCAAGGGCTACGAGGTCCTGGAGCACCGGACGGTCAGCGACTAGCTCGCATCGGGCGGCCCGGAGCCGTTTCCGCCTTCGCTCTTCATGAACGGATAGCGGTAGTCCTGGGGCGAGACGAACGTCTCCTTGATCGTGCGCGGGCTGACCCAGCGGATCAGGTTCCACATCGAGCCGGCCTTGTCGTTCGTGCCAGAGGCGCGCGCACCGCCGAAGGGCTGTTGGCCGACGACCGCGCCCGTCGGCTTGTCGTTCACATAGAAATTTCCGGCCGTGTAGCGCAGCGCCTCCTGGGCCTCCTCGATCGCGCCGCGGTCCTGCGAGAAGATCGCGCCGGTGAGGCCGTACTGCGCGGTGTCGTCCACCAGCTCGAGGGTCTGCTCCCATTCGTCCTCGGGGTAGACGTAGGTCGTGACGATCGGCCCGAAGAACTCCTCGCTCATCAGCCGGTCGCGGGGATCCTTCGTCTGGATCACGGTCGGCTCGACGAAGTAGCCATGGGTGTCGTCCGTGCCGCCGCCGGCGATCACCTCTGAGTCGTTCGCGCGCGCGTGCTCGATCGCCTCGCGCTGCCGCGCGAACGACCTCTCGTCGATCACCGCGCCCATGAAGTTCGAGAAGTCGCTGACGTCGCCCATCTTGATCGTGCCGACCTCCTCGACGAGTCGCTCACGCAGCTCGGGCCAGAGGTTCGCGGGCGCGTAGACGCGCGAGGCCGCCGAGCACTTCTGGCCCTGGTACTCGAACGAGCCGCGCAGGATCGCCGTCGCGACCGCCTCCACATCCGCGCTGGGGTGGGCGACGATGAAGTCCTTGCCGCCGGTCTCGCCGACGATGCGCGGGTAGTTGCGGTAGCGGTCGATGTTCTGGCCGACCGTCTTCCAGATCGAGTGGAACACGGCCGTCGAGCCGGTGAAGTGGACGCCGGCCAGGTGCTCGCTCGCGAGGGCCGGCTCGCTGATCTCGGCGCCGCTGCCGTAGACCAGGTTGATCACGCCGGGTGGGACGCCGGCCTCTTCGAGCAGCCGCATCGTCCAATAGGCGGAGTAGGCGGCCGTGGACGCGGGCTTCCAGAGCACGACATCGCCCATCAGCGCCGGGCTCGTCGAGAGGTTGGCGCCGATCGCGGTGAAGTTGAACGGCGTGATCGCGAAGACGAAGCCCTCGAGCGGCCGGTATTCCATCCGGTTCCAGACCCCGGGCGACGAGACGGGCTGCTCCTCGTAGATGCGAAGCATGAACTCGACGTTGAAGCGCCAGAAGTCGATCACCTCGCAGGCCGCGTCGATCTCCGCCTGGTAGGCGGTCTTCGACTGGTTGAGCATTGTCGCCGCTACGAGGGTCGAGCGCCACGGGCCGGCGAGCAGCTCGGCGGCACGAAGGAATACCGCCGCGCGATCCTCCCACGGCAGGCGGTGCCAGTCCTCCCAGGCCTCGGTCGAGGCGTTGATCGCGCGCTCGACCTCGGTCGCCCCGCCCTTGTGCACCTCGGCGAGGACGTGACCCTTGTCGTGCGGCATTACGGCCTCGAAGATGTCGCCGGTCTTGATCTCTTCGCCGCCGATGATGCATGGGATCTCGAGGCGCTCGCTCCTCATCTCCTCGAGCCGGGCCTGGAGCTCCGCGCGCTCCGGGCTTCCGGGCGCGTACTCGCGCACCGGCTCGTTGCGCGCGGGAGGCGGGCGGAAGATTCCGGGACCACTCATCGCCCGGATTCTACGATTGCGGAGTGGTCGAGCAGATGAGCTACGCCGTCGACGGCTGGGGAGTGGGTGAGCTGGTCTTTGCAGACGGCCTGCTCGCGTGGCACGAGCTCCCCACGCCGGGAGGGTCGGCAACCGGCGGTCACCCTCTCGTCGAACGCCTGCGTGCCTACTTCTCCGGCGCTGAGCAGTCGTTTGACGACCTCGACCTCGAGCTGGACTGGTGCACCGACTTCCAGCGCGGGGCAATCGAGGCGATCAGGTCCATTCCGTATGGCGAGACGGCGACGTACGGCGAGGTGGCGGCGCTTGCCGGCCACCCGAACGCCCAGCGCGCGGTCGGTTCGGTTTGCGCCTCGAACCGCTTCGCGGTGGTCGTCCCGTGCCACCGGGTGGTGGCCGCCGACGGCCTCGGGTCCTACGGCTCGCTCGGCGTGGGGTACAAGCGGCGGCTGCTGGAGCTCGAGCATGTCGTTCTCTGACGACGTTCGCGGCGAGCTCGCCGCGATCGCACCCGCGCGCGACTGCGACCGGCTCGCGGAACTCTCGGCGCTCTTCCATTTTGCCGGGCGCCTGCACCTGCTCGGCCGGGGCGAGGTCAGCCTCCATCTCGACCTCGCGAGCTCTGCGGTTGCACGGCGCGCCTTCGCGCTGCTGCGCTCGTTCGAGGTCAGCTCGGAGATCCGCACGTACCGGCGGCACGCCTTTGGGCAGGAGACCCGCTATCAGCTCCACGTGGAGGGCGGGCCGCGGGCGCTGGAGCTGCTGGAGCGGGCGGGGGTGGTGGACGCGCGCCACGTCCCTCGCGATCGAACGCCGAAACGCGTCATCTCGCGCGCCTGCTGTCGAGCCGCCTATCTGCGTGGGGCGCTGCTCGCGGCCGGTTCGGTCAGCGCGCCGCCATCGCCGCACCTCGAGGTTCGCAGCGAGAGCCGTGCCGGAGCCGAAGCGGTCGCCGCCGCCGCGACCTCCGAAGGCGCCGAGTTGCGCGTCACCGAGCGAGGTGACCACGCGCTCGCCTACGCCAAAGGCATCGACCGAATCGCCGGAGTGCTCGCCGCCGCGGGCGCGAACGACGCCGCCCTCGCTCTGCAGGAACAAGCAGTGGTGGGAGCGACCAAAGCCCGTGCCAATCGTCTCGCCAATGCGGATCACGCCAATCTGGTTCGAACCGGCCGGGCGGCGCACGCCCAGCTCGAGGCAGTGCGGCGGCTGGAGCGAGCGCGCCGCTTCGGGGAGCTCTCGCCACAGCTTCGCGAAATCGCGCAGCTGCGCCTGAAGCATCCTTCGCTCTCCCTCCGAGAGCTCGGCGCAAAATGCAGCCCGCCTACCAGCAAGGCCTCTGCCCACCGGCGTTTGCGGGCTCTGATCCGGATTGCGCAGCACTGAACGGCGGTCCACTTTTTCTCACTTTCAACAACGTAGTTTTAGGCCGCCGCAGTGCGTAATACTGTGCTGCGGCGGGCTCGCGCTCGTCCGGCGATGGATTCAGACCCCGTCCGTCGCCAAGGTCCGGAGCGCGACAATGCGGAGGGGGAGGTCGTCCTCGGAGCTTCCCCTCCGGCCCGCCAGCAAAGCTGGCGGGCCGGAGGGATGAATCCGCCCGCCCGGCAAAGCCGGCCGGGCTCTTATGGTCGGCGTCGCAAGCGACGCCTTGGCGGCCCGCCTTGCTGCCAAGACGGGTCAGGTTGCTCGATAGACTCGACGGGCAAGCTATGGGGAGGAACTTGTGGCTATTCGGGTAGGGATCAACGGCTTCGGACGGATCGGGCGCAACTTCTTCCGGTCGCACCTTCAGCGCGGCGGGGACTTCGAGATCGTCGCGGCCAACGACCTGGGCGACGCGGCCATGATGGCGCACCTGCTCAAGTTCGACTCCGTGCTCGGCCCCCTTGGCAAGGACGTGCAGGTTGGCGACGGGACGATCACCGTCGAGGGCCGGGAGCTCAAGATCCTGGCGGAGCGCGACCCGGGCAGCCTCCCCTGGGGCGATCTCGGCGTGGACGTGGTGATCGAGTCGACCGGCTTCTTCACGGATCGCGACGGAGCCGCGAAGCATCTCGACGGCGGAGCCAGGAAGGTGATCATCTCGGCGCCGGCCAAGGGACCCGACGTGACGATGGTGCTCGGCGTGAACGACGACGCCTACGACCCCGAGGCGCACCACGTGATCTCGAATGCCTCCTGCACGACCAACTGCGTCGCCCCGCTCGCGAAGGTGCTGCACGACGAGTTCACGATCGAGCAGGGCTTCATGACGACGATCCACGCGTACACGAACGACCAGAACATCCTCGATCTCCCGCACGAGGACCTGCGCCGGGCTCGCGCGGCCGCGATCAACCTGATCCCGACTTCGACCGGCGCCGCCCGCGCGATCGGGCTGGTGCTGCCCGAGCTTCAGGGCAAGGTCGACGGCATGGCCATGCGCGCGCCGGTGCCCACCGGCTCGATCGTCGACCTCGTTTGCCGCGTGGGCCGCGAGACGAGCGCGGAGGAGGTCAATGAGATCTTCAGCGCCAAGGCCGACACCGGCACCTTCGAAGGCATCCTCAGCTACTCGGAGGAGGCGCTTGTCTCGACCGACATCATCCACTCGCCGTACTCGTCGATCTTCGACAGCGAGCTGACGATGGCGAACGGGAACATGGTCAAGGTGCTCGGCTGGTACGACAACGAGTGGGGCTACTCGTGCCGGCTCGTGGATCTCGTCGCAAAGGTCGGCGCGACGCTGCCGGCTGCCGTCTCGGCCTGAGGCGCCGACTTGGCGGCGCCGACCAGAAAGGCCGCGCCGGCTTTGCCGGTGGGGCCGTCTTAGCTTGTATCGGCCGCGCTCCGTCCGCCAGGCCGACGTGGCGGGTAAGCACGTGCTCGTGCGCGCGGACCTGAACGTGCCGCTCGAGGACGGCCGGGTTGCCGACGACAACCGGATCCGCAAAGCGCTGCCGACGCTCGAGCATCTGCTCGGGCACGACGCGAAGGAGGTCGCGATCTGCTCGCATCTCGGCCGCCCGAAGGGGCCTGATCCCGCGTTCTCGATGACGCCCGTGGCCAGGCGGCTCCACGAGCTGCTTCCGGACGAGCGCATCGACGTGCTCGAGAACACACGCTTCGACCCCGGCGAGACCAAGAACGACCCCGAGTTCGCGCGCAAGCTCGCGGAGGGGCGCGACCTTTTCGTCCAGGACGCGTTCGGCTCGGTGCACCGCGCACACGCCTCCACGGTCGGGGTCGCGCAGTTGCTGCCGGCCTACGCGGGCCTCCTGCTCGAGCGCGAGCTCGTGGAGCTCGGCAAGCTCCTCGGCGAGGTGGACCGGCCGTTTGTGCTCGTCTCCGGCGGCGCGAAGGTCGAGGACAAGCTCGAGGTGCTGTGCAACCTCGGGGGCCGCGCCGACACGGTGCTCGTGGGCGGCAAGATGGCGGAGGAGCTGCGCGAGCACAACCCGCTCGGCTTCCCGGTCGAGCTTCCGCACGACGTGGTCGCCGCAGTGGCCTTCGAGGCGGACGCGGAGGCGAAGGTCGTGCCGTACGACCAGCTGCCGGAGGGCTGGCTCGGGCTGGACATCGGCCCCGAGACGCGCGAAGCCTTTGCCGCCGAGATCGGCAAGGCGAAGACGATCTTCTGGAACGGGCCCATGGGCGTCTTCGAGTGGCCTCGCTTCGCCGAAGGCACGAAGGCCGTCGCCGAGGCGGTTGCGCAAGCCGACGCGTACTCCGTGGTCGGCGGCGCCGACTCGGCGCGCGCGCTGCGCGAGCTTGGCCTGGAGGACGAGGTCTCGTGGCTCTCGACCGGCGGTGGTGCTGCGCTCGAGCTCCTGGCCGGCAAGGAGCTTCCCGGCGTGACCGTGATCCCGGAGGCCTGACCGATGCTGATCGCCGGCAACTGGAAGATGTACAAGGGCCCGCGCGAGACGCGGGAGTTCTGCGACGCCTTCTCGCCGCCCGCCGGCGTCGAGGCGGTGCTTTGTCCTGCGTTCGCATCGCTGCACGTTGCGGTCGAGAGCGGGCAGACCGTCTTCGCCCAGAACGTTCATTGGGCTCCCGAAGGTGCCTTCACGGGCGAGGTCTCGGCGCCGATGCTGCTCGCGCTAGGGGTCACGGGCGCGATCGTCGGCCATTCGGAGCGGCGGCAGTACTTCGGCGAGACCGACGAGACGGTCGCCCGCCGAGCCCTGGCCGCGCTCGAGCACGGCCTGCGCGTGATCGCCTGCGTCGGCGAGTCTGAGGAGGAGCGCGAGTCGGGCCAGATGGAGCTCGTGCTCCGGCTCCAGGTGGAGGCGATTGCCGAGGCGACGGGGGCGAGCGAGCAGCTCGTGCTCGCCTACGAGCCGGTCTGGGCGATCGGCACCGGCAAGACCGCCACGCCCGACCAGGCGCGGGAGGCGCACGCGTTCATCAAGACCTTGCTGCCCGTCCCGGTGCTGTACGGCGGCTCGGTCAAGCCCGACAACGCCGAGGAGCTGCTCTCGCAGCCGGACGTGGACGGCGCGCTCGTCGGCGGCGCCTCGCTGGAAATGGAATCGTTCACGGCGATTTGCCAAGCAGCCGCCGCGAACTAGTCGTCCTGGTCGTCCTCGACGGCTGGGGCTGCGCGCCGCCCGGGCCGGGGAACGCCGTCGAGCTCGCCGAGACGCCGGTGTTCGACCGGCTCTGGGCCGAGTACCCACACACGACGCTGAAGGCTTCAGGCAAGGCGGTGGGGTTGCCGCCCGGCCAGATGGGCAACTCGGAGGTCGGGCACCTGACGATCGGCTCCGGCCGGGTGCTCGACCAGGACCTGCAGCGGATCAACCGCGCGATCGAGGACGGCTCCTTCTTCGAAAACCCGGCGCTGAAGGCCGCCTTCGCCAAGGGCGGAGACGTCCACCTGCTCGGCCTCGTCTCCTACGGCGGTGTCCACTCGCACATAGACCACCTCAAGGCGCTGCTGGGCTTTGCCCCGGAACGCACATGGATCCACGCGTTCACGGACGGCCGCGACGTCTCGCCGACCTCGGCGGCGCGCGACCTCGCGGAGCTCCCCGCCGAGCGAATCGCGACGGTCGTCGGCCGCTACTACGCGATGGATCGTGACCAGCGCTGGGAGCGGACCCAGCGGGCCTACGAGGCGATCGTCGAGGGTGTGGGCGAGCTCGCGCAGGATCCGGTGGCAGCGGTCGAGGCCAGCTACGCCCGCGGGGTCACGGACGAGTTCATCGAGCCGATTGTCCTCGAGGGGCGACCTCGTCTCGGGAAGGACGATTCCGTGATGTTTTTCAACTTCCGTCCCGACCGGGCGCGGCAGCTGACGCGGAAGCTGCTCGACGGCGGCTTCGACGTGACCACGATGACCCGCTACAGCGAGGAACTCGACACCCCGGTCGCGTTCCCGCCGCAAGCCGTGGACGAGACGATGGCCCAGGTGCTCGCGGAGAACGGCCTACGGCAGCTCCACGCGGCCGAGACCGAGAAGTACGCCCACGTGACGTATTTCTTCAACGGGGGCCGCGAGGAGGAGTGGCCGGGGGAGACGCGTCTGATGGTGCCGAGCGCGCGCGAGGTCGGCACCTACGACAAGAAGCCCGAGATGTCGGCTCCCGAGGTGGCGGAGCGCTTCTGCGAGGCGCTCGAGCAGAACGGCTACAGCTTCGCGATCGTCAACTTCGCGAATCCCGACATGGTCGGGCACACCGGCTTCATCCCGGCGGTGGTCAAAGCCCTCGAGACCACCGACGCGTGTCTCGCTCGGGTCGTGGAAACCGTCGAGCGTCTCGGCGGTGTGACCCTGGTCACCGCCGATCACGGAAACGCCGAGACGATGTTGGAGCCCGACGGACAGAGCCCGCACACTGCCCACACCTCGAACCCGGTCCCGCTGGTGGTCACTGATAGCGAGGCTCACCTGCGTGAAGGCGGCGAGCTGAAGGACCTCGTGCCCACCGCACTTGCTTACCTGGGGCTCACGAAACCCTTACAGATGACCGGACAAAATCTCTGCAAATGACCCATTTTGGGTGCATGCACACGTCCCCCGTCCCGTCTATACTCCGCAGGCCTTGTCCCTTGCCCAGCCTGACCTAGGCGTCCTTCGAAAGGCGCAGCGCGGAGACGAAAGAGCGTTCTCCCTGATCCTCCGCGCCTACGAGACGCCGGTCTTCAACTACGTGCTCCGGCTCGTCGGCGGCAACCGGTCGCTCGCCGAGGACCTGACGCAGGAGGTCTTCCTCCGCGTCTATCAGGGGCTGCCGAAGTTCTCGCTCCGCTCGAAGTTCACGACCTGGCTCTTCCAGGTGACGAAGAACCGCGTGCTCGACGAGCTGCGCGCGAGCGAGCGGAGGCCGCGGTCGGTGGTCGCGATCGACGACATCGCGCCGCTCGAGGTGCTGGATGCGCCGATCGAGCGGCTCGAGGAGATCGACGCGCTCTGGCGCGCGATCGAAGACCTCAGCACCGACCTGAAGATGGCGCTGCTCCTGCGCGACGTGGTCGGCCTCTCCTACACGGAGATCGCGGACTCGCTCGAGATCACGCTCGCCACGGTCAAATGGCGGATCTACAAGGCGCGCGAGGAAGTTCAGCTCGCGCTCGGCCGCGAGGGGATCAGCTTCGGTGCCCAGCCCGCCGCCGCCGAGTCCAGCTCCTAGCGCGAGTAGAACCGTAACCAGGCACTGAGGTTTCGCGCCTGCTGCTGGGCGGTCGCGCCGGGGGCGATCGGCCGGACCGCGGGCGGCCGAGGCGTGGCGGGGGGAGTGGAGTCGGAACCGCGTGTGCCGAAGGCGATACCGAGTAGGACCGCTGCGAGAGCGAGCACTCCGACCAGGGCGAGCCAGAGCCTCCGCCTGTTCGGGCCGGCGGCGCGCGGCGTTTCCAGCGGCATCGTGGGCGGCTCGCCGTCTTCGGGCGCGAGCGCCCGCGCAAGCTCGGCCGCCGAAGAAGGGCGGTAGTGCGGATTGCGGGCCAGCGAGCGCATGACCGCGTCCTCCACCCGCTCCGGGACGTCCGGCGCAAGCTCGCTCACCGGTGTGATCGCGCCCTGCGCCTGCTTCGCCGCGAGATCGGCCAGCGAGTCGAACTCGTACGGAGGGCGGCCGGTCAGAAGCTCGTAGAGGACCGCGCCGAGCGAGTAAACGTCGGCCGCCGAGGTCACCTCCTCGCCCAGCGCCTGCTCGGGCGAGAGGTAGGCGGCGGTGCCGAGGACCGTGCCGACCTGGGTGAGGGCGGTCGTCTCCGCGGCGCGGGCGATCCCGAAGTCGGCGATCTTGAGCGTGCCGTCCTCGCGCAGCAGCAGGTTCTGGGGCTTCAAGTCCCGGTGGACGAGCCCGGCCGCGTGCGCGTGCGCGAGACCGCGGCATGCCTGCAGCGCCAGCCCGACCGCCTCGTCGGCCGGCAACCGCCCGCGCTCGTGGAGGACGTCGGCGAGGGTCTCGCCCTCGACGCACTCCATCACGATGTAGAGCCGTCCGTCGGCGTCCTCGCCCGCGTCGTAGACGCTGACGACGTTCGGGTGCGAGAGCCGCGCCGCCAGGCGAGCCTCGCGCAGGAAGCGCTTGCGGAAGGCAATGTCGTCGGCCAGGTTCTCGGCGAGCACCTTCACCGCCACCGGCCGGTCGAGCTCCGAGTCGCGCCCGAGGTAGACGGTGGCCATGCCGCCGCGCCCGAGCGGGCGCTCGAGCCGGTACCTGCCTCCGGCGACGTTCAGCTCGGTCAAAGGTCCTTCTCGTGCTTCTTCTTCTCGTGCCTCTTCTTGTCGTCCTTGCGCGTGGGCTCCGCGCAGACGGACTGTCGGGCCACGAGGCCGTTCGCGGCGCTCATCAGGGGCTCCTGATAGCGCGGCGGCACCCGGTGGGACTGAATCGCCTCGAGCGCCTCGGCCTGGAGGCGCGCCGCCGCCGCTCGCGCCGTGCAGCTGCCCGGCTTGGCACTCGCGATCAGGTCGGCCTCGGCGGCCAGGCGCTGCGCGACGTCGGCCGGGATCCGGGGCGGTCGGGGCCTCGGCTTCGTCTGATCCACGTTGCCGCCGCCACAGCCCGCCAGCAGAAGTGTGCAGCTAAAGGCCGTGACCGAGGCGCTCCGCCAGCGCATCGGGCAACCCCCTCTCGCGGATCTCGGCCTGCGTCAGCTCGACCGGGTACTGGACGCGCCGGAACGATGCGGTACGAGACTCGAAGTCGAGCAGGAGCCAGGCCGCGCGTGGGTCACCATCGCGCGGCTGGCCGACCGAGCCGGGATTGAGCAGGAAGCGCCCACCGCTCAGGTCGACCTCGGTTCCCTCGGGCGCGAGACCGCCTTCGAGAGCGCCGTTCTGAAGCGCGATCGCCAGCGGGATATGGCTGTGCCCGACGAGCACGAGCGGCCCTTCGGTCAGCTCGAGCGCGTCCGCGGCCGCCTCCGGCGTCAGCACGTAGTCCCACACCGGGTCGCGCGGGCTCGCGTGGAACAGCTCGACGTCCCGCCGCCGGGCCGTTGGCCGCAGCGACTCGAGGTACTCACGCGAGCCTTCCGCCAGCACGCTCCGGGTCCAGCGCGCGGCCTCGACCGCGTCGCCCGTGAACTCGGCGAGGTCGATCTCGCCGAGCACGCCGAGATCGTGGTTCCCGGCCAGGCACAACCCCGCCCGCTGCTCCATCGCTGCGCAACAAGGGTTCGGGCGGGGCCCGTAGCCGACCACGTCGCCGAGGCACCAGAGCTCGCTGGGCTCCTCCTGCTCGACATCTTCGAGCACGGCCTCGAGAGCGTGCCAGTTAGCGTGAATATCCGAGATGACCGCGACCCGACTCGCCAAGGCCGCAACCTTAGTGGCGTTTTCGAAATGACTTCGTTCCGATCGACCGGTCATTTCAGACGCACGCGCAGGCCGAGCCCACGCGTGCTGAGAACGGCAGCGCGAGCGCTGCCTCTGGTAGTGCTAGCCGCGGGCTGGGCCGTCGCTGCGTGGCTCCTCTGGCAGACCTCGGTGCCCGAGAGCCTGCGGCTTCCGCACGTCGACCTTCACGACGAGTTCAGCGCTTCAATCCTGCGCCGCTCCGCCCGCTACGACGGCTTCCTGCGCTGGGAGTTGGTGATCGCGACGCTCGTCCAGCTCGCTGTCCTCGTGGGCCTGACGCTGCTCGGCCCGCGGATCGCCCGCGCCTTCGAGCTCGGCCGCGTGGCCACGGGCGTGATGGTGGGCGCCGTGACAACGCTTGTCCTCTGGGCGGCCGGGCTTCCTTTCGGCGCCGTCTCGCTCTGGTGGGGCCGCCGCTACGGGCTCGCGAAGCAGAGCTACTGGGAGTGGGCGCTCGGCCAGTGGCCAAGCTTGCTCGGCCAGGTGGTCGGGCTGACGATCGCGTTGACGATCCTTCTGCTGCTCGCCGGCCGGTTCCGGAAGCGCTGGTGGCTCGTGGCGGGGCCGCTCTTCATCGCGATCGGCCTGGTGCTCGTGCTTGTGCTCCCGTATCTCGAAACCGTGGGGACGCGTCCGATGCACAAGACGCCGCTCGCCGCCGAGATCAGGCAGCTGGCGCGCAGGGAAGGAGTGGGGGGCACGCCGGTCCGGATCCAGAGCGTCAGGGACGAGACCACCGCCGCGAACGCGATGGCGACCGGGATTGGTCCATCCGCGCGCGTCTTCATCTGGGACACGTTCCTCGACGGCCGCTTCACGCCGGGCGAGATCAAGGTCGTGGCGGCGCACGAGTTCGAGCACGTCGCCGCCCGACACATCTGGAAGGGGTTCGGCTGGTCGGTGCTGATCACGATCCCCGGCTTCTTCGTGGTCGCGCGGCTGACGCGTCGCCGTGGCGGGATGGAACGACCCGAGGTGGTGCCGTTCGCGCTGCTCGTCCTCGCCGTCTTCGGTCTGGCGATCACGCCGTTCGGCAACGCGATCTCGCGGCGCTACGAGGCGGAGGCCGACTGGGCCGCGCTCCGGACCACCCGCGACCCCGTCTCCGCCGAGAGCATGTTCAAGAAGTTCACGGTCTACGACCTGGTCCAACCGAACCCGCCGGGGTGGTCGTACGTGTGGATCGACAACCACCCGACGGTGGCCCAGCGAATCGCGATGGCGCGAGCCTGGCGGGCCCGGGAGCGTTAGGCGGCAGCGTCGTCGTCGTCGTCGTTCTCGGGAGTCTCGGGCAGGTTGCGAATGCCCTCCCGCGACGACCACTTCGACCACGAGTCCTGCATCGCGTCCAGCAGTTCGCGCATGAACCGCGTGGACATATTCACCCGCGCGACCACGACGCCCGGCACGTCGCCCTCCTCGACCTCGTGGTCGATGCGGGCGAAGGTCAGCGTGAACTCGTAGTCGGAGAAGCTGACGTTCGCGAAGTTCGCGTAGACGCCCGCCAGGTTCTCGGGGTCGAGATGGATGTTGAGCTGGCGCTCCTGGGCGTCTTCTTCCACCCGTCGAGGATACTACGAGGGTGATGGTCGCTCTCAGCGAGGCGCGTGCGAGCTAACGCTGTCGCGCGTCTCGAGGCGCGGCTCTCCGAGCTGGCCGGTGCGCCGGTTGGGCTGGAGCGGCCGAACGACCCGGAGCATGGCGACTACGCGACCAACGTCGCGATGCAGCTGGCGCCGGTCCGCAAGCGTTCTCCGCGCGAGCTCGGGGAGGAGCTGGCCGCGGCTGCGCTGGGCCTGGAGGAGGTCGAGCGCGCGGAGGTCGCCGGCCCGGGCTTCGTGAACCTCTGGCTTGCGCCGAGCTGGTTCGGCGAGGCGCTGGCCGAGATGCTCGACGCCGGTGACGCGTATGGGGGCGGCTCGGCGGTGCGGCCCGAGAAGGTGCAGGTCGAGATGGTCTCCGCGAACCCGACCGGCCCGATCACGGTCGCGTCGGCGCGAAACGGCGCGATCGGCGACTCGGTCGCGCGCCTGCTCCACTTCGCCGGCCACGACGTCGAGCGCGAGTACTACTACAACGACTCGGGCGCGCAGATGGCGAAGTTCCGCGAGTCGGTCGAGGCGATCAGGCGCGGGGAGGAGCCGCCGGAGGACGGCTACCGCGGCGAGTACGTCGCCGAGCTCGCGGCCGAGGACGGCGACCCCGTGCCGAAGATGCTCGAGCGGATCGAGTCGACGCTCGAGCGCT
>Ga0307323_10000076_pt1 | contig 27420 bp, 30 predicted proteins | sample ER_DNA_381_FD_194496 | JGI IMG/M metagenome (GOLD analysis project Ga0307323, IMG submission 194496) | Bulk soil microbial communities from the East River watershed near Crested Butte, Colorado, United States - ER_DNA_381 | ecosystem: Environmental > Terrestrial > Soil > Floodplain | place...
CCAGGCTCTTCGCGCGACTCGCACCCGAGCACCCCGAGACCGTGATCGAGCTCTGTCACTGGGGAGTCGGCGCTGTGGGTGGAATAGGGTTTCGTATCTTTCCCGCATCACTTCGCGGGCGACGTTGTACGGGCCCCGCCTACGGCCTCGCGATTCTGGCCGCCTTCGAGACGGCGATCGCCCCGGGCCTCGGAATCGCCGCCAGGGATCGGACCGTCTCGGAACGGTTGGCTCTGGCGGGAGACCACCTGGTCTATGGGATCGTCTTGGGACGAGAACAAAAAAGGGCTTAGGAGCGGCCATGTTCAAGCTCCGCCACGCCTACGGCTCGCGCCTCGCTTCGCGCGGGCTCAGCGCGAAGCAGATCGCCGGCGCGATGGGGCACAAGAAAACCTGAGATCTACATCCAGCGCTTTAACGGCGCCCAGGCCGACGAGCGCGTCCGGGAGGCGATGAGCGGCTAGTCGGTTCCAAAATCGGTTCCAAAGCCGAGCACGCTGCACGGAGCGCAACTCCGCTCCACGAGAAAACCCACCCTTTGCGGCGGGTTTTTTCTATGGGCGTGCCTGGGATTGAACCAGGGACCTCCCGCGTGTGAAGCGGGCGCTCTCCCGCTGAGCTACACGCCCTTTCGGGGCGCAGGATAGCCGCTGCTACCATCGCCGGCCTCGGGCCGGGCCCCGTGCGGTGGAAGCTTGCGAACCGCGTCAGATCCGGAAGGAAGCAGCGCTAAGTGATGCCTTCCAGGCGCGCGGTGTGCCCGGCCCGGGGTTCGGTAGAGTCGTCGCGTGGCCGCCTTGTACCGCAAGTACCGCCCGCAAGACTTCGACGAGGTCGTCGGGCAGGAAGCGGTCACGCGCACGCTCAAGAACGCGCTCGCGCACGGGCAGATCCGGCAGGCCTACCTCTTCGCGGGCCCGCGCGGGACCGGCAAGACGTCGCTGGCGCGCATCCTCGCCAAGGCGCTGAACTGCGAGCACGGGCCGACGCCGACCCCGGACAAGACGTGCCACGCGTGTCGTGCGATCGCCGACGGCACCTCGCTCGATGTGATCGAGATGGACGCCGCTTCGCAGCGGGGGATCGACGACATCCGCGAGATCCGGGAGCGAGTCGTGCTGCAGCCGGTCGAGGGGGACTACAAGGTCTACATCCTCGACGAGGCACACCAGCTCACCGACGCGGCCTTCAACGCGCTGCTGAAGCTGATCGAGGAGCCTCCGCCCCACCTCGTCTTCGTCTTCTGCACGACCGACCTCGGGAAAATGCTGCCGACGGTTCGGTCGCGTTGCCAGACCTTCGCCTTCGCGCGGCCGCGGCTGCCCGAGCTCGTCCAGGTACTTCGGCGCGTGGCCGACGGCGAGGGGATCGAGGCACCTGACGCGGCGCTGTCGCTGATCGCTCGCGCAGCCCGCGGCGCCTACCGCGACGCGGTTTCGACGCTCGACCAGCTCGCAGCCGCGACGGAGAAGCAGGTCACCGTGCAGTCGGTGCTCCAGCTCCTCGGCGCCGTCGAGGAGGAAGCGCTCTTCCGGCTCTGCGACCTCGTCGTCGACCGCGACACCTCCGGCGCGCTCACGTTCATCGAGGAGCTCTCCGAGCAGGGACAGGATCTCGGGCGGCTCGTGACCGACCTGCTCGAGCACCTGCGCCACCTGCTGCTCGTCCAGCACATGGGCGAGGTGCCCGACTCGCTGCCCGTGACCGAGGAGACGCGCGAGCGGCTGCGGGAGCAGGCGAACCAGATCGGCGAGGCGACCGTGCTGCGGCTCTGCGACCTGCTGGCAGTGGCGGTGGACGACATGCGCCAGGGCGGCGACCCGCGCCTGCCGCTCGAGCTCGCGCTCGTGAAGGTGACGCGTCCCGCGGCCGATCTCTCCCGCGAGTCGACGGCGCACCGGCTGGAGCTGCTGGAGCGCGGTGTCCCTTCCGGCCACGCCCCGGGGACAGTCCCTAGGCCCGGTCCCGAAGAGGCACGTCCGGCCGAGGAGCCGCCGCCCGGCGAGCCCGCCCACGCGCCGTCGCTCGAGCTCGAGCAGCTGCAGGAGGCCTGGCAGCGGACGATCCTGCCGGCCGTCGAGGAGAAGTCGATCCCGACCGCATCGGTGCTGCGCGAGGCGCACCCGAAGGGCCTCGCAGGCGACACGCTGACCGTCGAGTTCCCACGCGCGGCGTCGTTCCACCGCCAGCTCGCCGAGGAGCCGAAGAACGCAACCCTGCTCGCTGAGGCGCTCTACGAGATCACCGGCCGCCACCTCGACCTCGCCTTCGAGGTCGACGAGAACGGCGGTGAGCTCCCGACTGAGGAAGAGCAGCCCGCGAGCGAGGAAGAGATCATCGAGCTGATGAAGGGAACCTTCGACGCGCGCGAGGTGGATGACCAATGAGCATGGACTTCGGAAAGATGATGGAGCAGGTCCAGCAGATGCAGACCCAGATGCAGCAGGCCCAGGAAGAGCTGAAGACCGAGACCGTCCAGGCAACCGCCGGCGGCGGGATGGTCACGGTCACCGCCACGGGCAACGGCGAGATCACGGAGATCAAGATCGACCCGAAGGCGATCGACCCGGACGACCCGGAGCTGCTCGCCGACATGATCCTGGCCGCCGTGAACGAGGCCCTGCGCTCGGCGCAGAGCCTGATCGAGTCCAAGCTCGGGCCCGCGATGAGCGACCTCAAGGGCCTCGGCCTGCCCGGTCTCTAGTGGACGCGCGGATCGAGGCGCTCCGGCGCGTGCCGCTCTTCGCCGACCTCGGCGACACCGAGCTCGAATGCATCGCCGAGGCCGCGACCGAGGTCGAGATCCCCTCCGACCAGGTACTCGTTCAGCCGGGCACGGCCGGCACGGGGATGTTCTTCATCGCCGAAGGCACCGCGGTCGTCGAGACGAAGCGCGATCACGTCGAGCTCGGCCCCGGCCAGTTCTTCGGCGAGCTCGCGCTGATGAAGCCCGACTCGACCCGCACCGCGCGCGTGTGGGCGAAGACGCCGCTGCGCTGCCTCGCGCTCGATCGCGCGAGCTTCCGCGAGCTGGTCGCCTCGCATCCGGAGGTCGCGGCGTCGCTGCTCGAGGTCGCGCTGGGCCGCCTGGCGGAGAACGCCGGCGTCGGCGACAGGTAGCCAAGGCAGAATGGTGGGGTGTTCAGCCCCGCCGTCGAGAATCTCGTCGCCCAGCTGACCCGCCTGCCGAGCGTGGGTCAGCGCACCGCGCAGCGGCTCGCGTTCCATCTGCTGAGCGTGTCGAAGGACGAAGCCCTCGCGCTTGCCCGCGCGCTCGAGGAGGTCAAGGAGCGCGTCCGCTTCTGCCGCGAGTGCGGGAACCTGACCGAGGAGGAGACCTGCGACATCTGTCGTGACACGCGTCGCGACCACACGATCGTCTGCGTCGTCGAGCAGCCGGCCGACCTGATCTCGGTCGAGCGCACGCACGAGTACCGCGGCCTCTACCACGTGCTCGGCGGCTCGCTCTCGCCGCTCGACGGCGTCGAGCCGGAGCACCTGCGCATCGACGAGCTCATGGGCCGGGTCGAGCGAAACGGCGTCCAGGAGGTCGTCCTCGCCACCAATCCGAACATGACGGGCGAGGCCACGGCCGCGTTCCTGGCCGACCGGCTGCGTGGGCGCGTGCGCGTGACGCGGCTGGCAAGCGGGCTTCCCGTCGGCGCCGACCTCGAGTACGCCGACGAGGTCACCCTCGGCAGGGCGCTCTCCGGCCGGCGCGAAATGTAGGGCCGAACAGGCCCTTCCCTACACTTCCAGCCGTGACAACCACCGAATTCGAGGCGATTCCGGCCGTTGCGGGCGCCGAGCCGCGCGTCGGCACCCTCGTGATGAAGTTCGGCGGCACCTCGGTCGCCGACCCGGCGAAGATCAAGGACGTCGCGCAGCGGCTGGTCGCGGCACGCGCGGCCGGGAACCGGGTCGTCGCCGTCCTCTCGGCGATGGGCGACTCGACCGACGATCTCGTCCGCCTGGCCTACGAAGTCTCGCCGCGCCCGAAGCCGCGCGAGCTCGACATGCTGATCTCGGTCGGCGAACGGATCTCGTGCGCGCTGGCGGCGATGGCGATCCACGATCTCGGCGCCGAGGCGATCTCGCTGACGGGCTCGCAGGCCGGGATCGTCACAGACACCGTTCACGGCCGCGCCAAGATCGTCGACGTGCGGGCGCGCCGCATCCACGAGGCGCTCGACCAGGACCGGATCGTGCTCGTCGCCGGCTTCCAGGGCGTCTCGACCGACTTCGACATCACGACCCTCGGCCGCGGCGGCTCCGACACGACCGCCGTCGCGCTCGCCGCCGCGCTCGGCGCGGAGGTCTGCGAGATCTACACCGACGTCGAAGGAGTCTTCACCGCCGACCCGCGGCTCGTCCCCGAGGCCCGCAAGCTCCACGCGGTCAGCTTCGAGGAGATGCTCGAGCTCGCCGCCTCGGGCGCGAAGGTGCTCCAGGTACGCTCGGTCGAGGTCGCGCGCAACCACAACGTCAAGCTGCACGTGCGCTCCACGTTCTCTCCGGAGGACGGCACCTGGGTTCGGGAGGAGGACGATCGCATGCTCGAGAAGGCGCTCATCTCCGGGGTCACGCACACGCGCGAGGAGACCCTCTACCGCGTCCAGGGCACGACGCCGTCGCGCCTCTTCGCCGCACTGGCCGAGGCGGGCGTGAACGTGGACACGATCGTCCAGACCAGCCCCGAGATCGTGTTCTCCGCTCCCGCCGACGACCGCGACGCCGCGACCGAGGTGCTCGACGGGCTGAGCGTCGAGTGGAGTGCCCGCGACGACCTCGGCAAGGTCAGCGTGATCGGCGCTGGCATGAAGAGCCATCCCGGTGTCGCTGCGAAAGCCTTCCAGACCCTCGCGGACGCGGGCATCGAGCCGGAGGTCGTGACGACCTCGCCGATCAAGATCGCCTGCCACGTGCGGAGCGACGAGGTCGAGACCGCGGTCGTCGCGCTTCACCGCGCGTTCGAGCTCGACGCCCCGGAGGCCGAGCGCCAGCATGCCTAGGATCGGAATCGTGGGCGCGACGGGCGCGGTCGGCCGCGTCGTCGTCCAGCTGCTGGCGGAACGTGGCTTCGATGATGTGCACCTGTTCGCCTCGGCGCGCTCGGCGGGAACCGAGCTGGTCGGCCGCGTGGTCGAGGAAGCGACCCCTGACTCGCTCGGCGGGCTCGACCTCTGCCTCTTCTCCGTCGGCGCCAAGGCCAGCCGCGAGCTCGTCCCCCACGCCGTGCGCGGCGGAGCGATCTGCGTCGACAAGTCGGCGGCCTTCCGCCTGGAGGACGGCGTGCCGCTGGTGGTGCCGGAGGTGAACGGCGAACGCGCGCTGGAGCACGAAGGCGTGATCGCCAACCCGAACTGCTGTGCGATCCCACTCGCGCTCGTGCTGAAGCCTCTGCACGAGGCGGCCGGCCTGCGCGCGGTGCGCGTCGCGACCTACCAGTCCGCCTCCGGCGCGGGCGCGCAGCGGCTACAGCGGCTCCTCGACGAGCCGCAGGCCCAGCACGACCTGGCGATGGACTGGGACTTCGACGGCGAGGAGTTCGAGGAGGAGTCGAAGCTCCGCGAGGAAACGCGCAAGATCCTCGAGCTGCCTGAGCTGCCCCTCAGCGCGACCTGCGTGCGAGTGCCGGTCCCGGTGGGTCACGCCGAGTCCGTCTGGATCGAGACCGCGGAGCCGCTCGATCCGACCCGCGCGCGTGAGCTACTCGGCCGCGCGGCCTCTGTGCGCGTCGAGGACTTCCCGACCCCCGGCCTCGCCGCGGGCGGCGACGAGGCCCTCGTCGGCCGCATCCGCCGCGATCCGGCCGCCGAGAACGGCCTGTCGCTCTTCGTCGCGTGCGACAACCTGCGCAAGGGCGCAGCGCTGAACGGGATCCAGATCGCCGAGCTCGTCCTGTCGCAGCGCGCCGTCGCGGCCTGAATAGGCCGGATTCCGCTCGAAACCCTCAAGCGGGAGGCTGTAATTCCCGATACGTGCCGTGAGATGCGGCCTGCACGCCTGGACCACAGCTTCTTCGAGAACGAGCCCCGCTCGCACCTGGGCGCTCTCCTCCTGCGCAAGGGTCTCGTCAAGAACGAGGAGCTCGACCGCGCGCTCGAAGAGCGGGAACAGGGCGAGATGCTGGGCGAGGCGCTCGTACGGCTGCGCTTCTGCTTCGAGGACGACATCGCCCGCGTGCTCGCAGAGCAGGCGAACGTCGAGTTCATCGACATCGGCATCACCTCGGTCGACTACCGCGCAGTGGAGCTGCTGCCGTGGGCGAGCGCCGAGGAGCTGCACGCGATCCCGATCCGCCTCCACCCGGACGACAGCGTCTCCGTGGCCGTCGCCGACCCGACGGACGAGAGCCTGCTGCCGAGCCTCAGGCTGGCACTGGGCGGGCGCGACGTGCGCCTGCTCGTGACGACCCAGTCGGCCCTTCGCGCCGCCTGGGCGACGGCGTACCCGCAGCGCTAGGGACGGCGCGGAGCCGGAACCGGCTCGGGCAGGAACGCTTCTTTCAGCGCCCGCAGCACCTTCGCGCGCTTCCCCTCCAGCACCGGCACCAGGCCGCCCAGCTCCAAGCGGGCGAGCTCGACCTGACCCGAAGCACGCACGGTGCGGAAGCCGAAGTCGACGAGGAAGTCGTGCGGGAAGACCGTGCGATGGACGAGGAAGCGCTCGTAGTCGGACTCGCCCTCCGGGTAGCGGTACGCGAAGGCCTCGAGCGCAGCCGCGCCCTTGTCCTTGGCCTCGCCGATCGCGGCCAGGAAGAGCGACTGCAGCACCCACGGGCTCGTGCGGTCGATCAGGTAGGCGCACGTCACGAGCACGGCGTCGTCGGAGGGCGGGCCTGCCGGGAGCTCCTCGCCGCGGGGGAAGAGTCGGGCCGCTCCGTATTGCATCGAGCCGAGCGCCCGCCCGTCGTCGTCGTAGTAGATCGTCCCCCAGGCGCCGAACTCGGTCTCGGCCTTCTCGATCCACCGGCCCTTGTCGACCGCACGACCTCCGGTGCGGGACTGCCACCAGACGCAGTTGTGGCAGACCGTGGGCGCGTGCTCGAGAGTGGCGCCGGTGAGGCCCGTGATGCGGATGCTCACGGAGCGCCGATCGCGCCCACGACGACGTCAACCGCGAGCGGGCGTGCGCCCGCCATGCGCTCGAGGTAGTCGGCCACACGGCGCTGCACGTCGGCGCCGACCTCCGGAGCCGAGGCGCCCCAGGCGAGCTCCAGGTGAAGCTCGACCGACACGCGGCCCTCCTCCTCGCTCACGCGCACGGCGCCCTGCCGGGGAAGGCGGCCTTCGACGAGCCCCGCCACCCCCTCGGCCTCCCTGGCCGCGTCGGCGGCGTAGCTGGCGAGCACGTCGGCCGCGACGCTGGCGTGGCCTTCCATCAGGCCGATTCTAGGACGAGCTCGGTCGCCTCGGGCCGCGCGAGGAAGCGGAAGGGCACAAACGTGGTGCCGAGACCCGCGGAGAGGTGCAGAGTGCCGGTCGGCCGTCGGTAGCGGCCGCGAATGTAGGTCCAGCGGATGTGCGCGAGCCGCAGGCGTCCTCCCGGCCAGGGCAGGCAGATCTGTCCGGCGTGCAGGTGCCCGGAGAGAACGAGGTCGAAGGTGCCCGCCGGGATGCGGTCGATCACCTCGGGGTAGTGGCAGAGCAGGATGCGCAGGTCGGCCTCCGGGTCGGCGAGCTGCTCGGGCCGCGACCGGCGCCGCCGGTACGAGCGCGGGTCGACGCCGACGACCTGGACCCGCTTGCCGCGCAGCTCGACCGTGTGGGAGTCGTCGGTCAGCAGGATCGCCGGCGCGAGGTCGACGACGTCGGCCGGGTGCGAGAACGGGTCGCGGGTGAGCGCGAAGTCGTGGTTGCCGAGGACGGCGACGCAGTGGGGCAGCCGCGCGAGCAGCTCCCGCAGCCGGGGCTCCCCGCTCCGGCGCGAGAGCAAGTCGCCGCTGATCAGCGTCAGGTCGGGCTGCCGCTGCTCGACCCAGTCGACCGCGCGCTCGACCGCCGCGGTTCCCCGCGAGGGAAAGCCGAGGTGCAGGTCGGAGAGGTGCGCGATGCGTAAGCCGTCGAGCTCGGGCGGCAGTCCCGGCAGCGGGCAGCGCAGCGTCTCGAGTCGCACCCAGCCGGCTTCGAAGTGACCCCACGCGAGCCCGGCCGCCGCCGCGGCGCCTCCGAGCCGCGTGATCTTCAAGTTACGCCTCGAGCTTCTCGACGAGCGGCTCGACGGAGACCACGTGGCGCTTGAACTTGAGCTCCGATTCCTCCAGGCCGGCAGCGACTCCGATCAGCTGTGAGAGGTGCAGGATCGGCATTGCGTAGTCCTTGCCCGTGGCCTTCTTCAGCTTCGATTGCCAGGCGTCGAGCGAGAGGTGGCAGAGCGGGCACGGCGTCACGATCGCGTCGGCGCCCGCCTCGGTCGCCTGCTCGATCGGCTGGATCAGCTCGCCGAGCGCGGTGTCCTCGCGCGCCTGGATGATCGGGAAGCCGCAGCACTTGATCTTCGCCGGGTAGTCGATCGGCTCGCCGCCGCAAGCCTCGATGATCGCTTCGAGCGACCATGGACGGTCCGGGTCCTCGAAGCCGAGGATCTTCGAGGGCCGCAGGATCTGGCAGCCGTAGAAGGGCGCGACCTTCAGCCCTTTGAGCCCCTTGTGCGCGACCTCCTTCAGCCGCTCGAAACCGTCGCCCTCGGCGATCAGCCAGAGCAGGTGCTTGACCTCGACGGTGCCGTTGTAGGGCGGTGCCCCGACGGTCTCGAGGTTCGTGCTCACCCGCGCGCGCAGCTCGTCGTCGTTCTGCAGCTGCCAGTTCGCCTGCCGCAGGTTCAGCGTGCAGACGTTGCAGATCGTCATCAGCGTGTCGGCGCCGGTCTCTTCCGCATAAGCGAGGATGCGCGCGTTCAGGTGGAGGTAGTAGTCGGGCTCCGCCTCGTGGATGTCGCCGGCGCCGCAACACGTGACCGACTCGAGCTCGTCGAGCTCCAGGCCGAGCTTGGGCGCGAGCGCCTGCGTCGAGATGTCGAGCTCCTTCGCCGAGAGCGAGGCGAGGCAGCCCTTGTAGTACGCGACCTTCCTCACGTCAGTCGCCACCGCTCTTGCCGCCGGCCTGCTCGGGTGCGACCCGGCTCGCGGGCCCGCGGTCGGGATCCTCGTCCAGAACGTGCTCGATGCGTGCGAGAGCCTTCTCGCCCTGGATGATCCCCGCCGCGCCGTCGCGCCCCTGCTCGCGGACGAGGTCGTGCAGCGCGCGCGCTTCCTTCACGTCCTTGGCGACGTGCGGCGGGAACGGCGGCGGCACCTTGCCGTGCTTCGCCAGGTTGAGGGCGAAGCCGACCTGCTTCACGGCCTCGACCACGCCCTGGGTCTTCGGCACGAGCTCGGTCTCGCGCAGCCAGCCGGTCGTCTCCGCGGACTTCACGAACCACTTCGCGTGCTTGGCGCCCATGTCGTGGTCGACCTTCTGCTTGATCGACTCGGCGCCGAGCTTGGCGATCGCATCCCGCGGGTCGACGCCCTTGGGACAGCGCTCGTTGCAGAAGTAGCACCGCGTGCAGTCCCAGATCCCGTGCTCCTCGTTGTAGTCGTTCAGCCGCGCGACGTCCGCCTGGTCACGCACGTCGCCGACGAAGCGGAACCCCTTCGCGAGCGCCGCCGGCCCCAGGAACTCGGGATCGGACTCCATCGAGTTGCACTCGGAGACGCAGCAGCCGCACATGATGCAGAGCGACTCCTTGTGGATCGCGTTCATCCGCTGCTGCGAGACGATGCGCTCCTTCTCGGCGACCTCGTCGTAGCCGGGGTCGAGCCAGGGCTTGACGGCGCGGATCTTCCCCCAGAATGGCGCCATGTCCACCACGAGGTCCTTCAGCACGGGCATGTTCCCCATCGGCGAGATCACCGGCACGTGGCCGGCTTCGACAATCGGCTTCATGCGCTCCTTGCACGCGAGGATCGCGCGTCCGTCCATCCGCATCCCGCAGGAGCCGCAGATCATCATGCGGCAGCTCTTGCGGTAGGCGAGCGTCCCGTCGTGCTTGTCCTTGATCAGGTCGAGCACGTCGAGCAGGCACGCCCACTCTGGCGCATCCACCTCGTACTCGCGCAGCACCTTGTCCCCGCTGACCGGGTCGTACCGCCAGATCTTGAGCGCGACGTCCATCTAGGACTGGGGCCGCAATGTCTTCATCAGGTCGACAACCGAGTCCGAAGGCGGCGGCTTGACCGACACGGGCGAGCCGAAGTCGTGCAGCTCGATGGTCACGTTCGCGGCCTGCTGCCGCCCTGCGTGCTCCGCGTAGCTCACCTTGCGAATGTAGCCGTTCGCGTCGACCCACACGTCGAGCGGCAGCGTCTTGAGCTTGCTCTGTGAGATCACGCGCCGGAGCGCCACGCGGGTGCTGCCCTTCGCCTTCTCCGCCGCCCGCCCGAGGTCGGTGTTCACCTTGTAGTGCGTCGTCTCGACTCCGTCGACCTTCTCGGTGCCGAGCTTCTGGACGTCGCCACCCACACCCTCGAGGTAGGCCAGCGCGTTCGTGGGCGTCGGGCTCGCGTTCAGCAGGCTGCTCAGGTCGAGCCCGCGCTGCTTGGCCAGCTTGCCGAGGTCGAGCTTGATCCATTCCTTGTTGCCCTGGGTCGCCTGCCGAAAGACGGGCGAGCGCATGTAGAAGACGTCGCCGATGACGACGGTGTCGACCGGGATCTCCCGGCCGCTCGCGGTCACCTTCATGCTCAGCTGGCCGGCATGGTCCGTGCCCGTGTTGAAGACCCCGCTGCCCGTGCCCTTGAGCCCCTGGCCGGCGATCGTGAAGTTCGCTTCGAGGCTCCCGGCTGCGGCAGTCTTCTCGGCGGCCTGGACGATGTCCTTGCCGGAGGCCGAGCCGCCGCCACCGCCACCACAGCCCGCAGCCAGCAGGGCGAGCATCCCGAGGAGGGCAAGGCGGCGCATCAGTACGTCCGCTCCATCGGCTTCCACTTGGTCATCGTGACCGGCTTCCACTCGAGCTGCGGCCGACCGTCGTCCCAGGTCACGAGCGTGTGCCGCAGGAAGCTCTCGTCGTCCCGCTCGGGGAAGTCGTGCGGGCGCGCGTGGGCGCCCCGGCTCTCCTTGCGCTCAATCCCGGCGACGACCATGCAGGCCGCGAGGTCGAGCAGGAAGCCGAGCTCGAGCGCCTGCGTGAGGTCGTTGTTGAAGACCTGCCCCTTGTCGTCGACGACGACTCGTCCGTAGCGCTCGCGCAGTCCTTCCACGATCTCTCCCTGCTTGCGCATCTGCTCCTCGCGCCGGAAGACCCCGAAGTTGACGTGCATCGTCTCGGCGAGCTCGTTGCGGATCGACCACGGCCGCTCGCCCTCGTCCCGGTCGAGCAGCTCCTTCAGCTCCCGCTCGGCGTCGGTCTCGGCGCTCGCAGGAACCTCGACCGTCGTGTGGGTCAGCGCCCAGTCGGCCGCGTGTGCGCCGGCGCGCTTGCCGTAGGTGATCGTCTCCATCAGCGCGTTGCCGCCGAGGCGGTTCGCGCCGTGCACCGAGACGCAGGCGCACTCGCCCGCGGCGTAGAGGCCCTCGAGCGAGGTCTGGCCCCAGACGTCCGTTTCGACGCCGCCCATGTGGTAGTGGGCCCCCGGCCGGACCGGGATCGGCTCACGGATCGGGTCGATACCCGCGAAGACCATCGCCAGCTCCCGGGTGCCGGGCAGGCGCTCGAGGATCTTCTCCGCGCCGAGGTGGCGCAGGTCGAGCAGCACGTTCCCGTCCACGCCGCGCCCCTCGTCGATCTCGGTCTGCTCCGCCCGCGAGATGACGTCGCGGGAGGCGAGCTCCATCGCGTTCGGCGCGTAGCGCTTGAGGAAGCGCTCGGCTTCCGAGTTGAGCAGGTACGCCCCCTCGCCGCGGCAGCCCTCGGTGATCAGCACCCCCGTCGGCGCGAGCGTCGTCGGGTGGAACTGCATCATCTCCATGTCCTCGAGCGCGACGCCGAGCTGCAGCGCCTGCGCCATCCCGTCGCCGGTGCAGGCGTAGGCGTTAGTCGTGCCGGTGTAGAGCCGGCCCGCCCCGCCGGTGGTGAGGATCACGGTCTTGGCCCCGATCGTGGCGAGTCCGCCGTCGACGAGGTTCCAGGCGATCACGCCCTGGCAGCGGCCTTCGTGCTCGACCAGCTTCCAGACGAAGAACTCGTCGTAGACCTTCAGGTCGCGCTTCATCACCTGCTCGTAGAGCACATGGACGAGCACATGGCCGGTGATGTCGGCCGCGTAGGCGGTGCGCGGCTCGCCCGCCGCGCCGAATGGGCGCTGCGCGATGCGGCCGTCCTCGGTGCGCGAGAAGACCGCGCCCCAGTGCTCCAGCTGGTAGACGTCGCCCGGCGCCTCGTTGCAGAGGATCTCGATCGCGTCCTGGTCGCCGAGGTAGTCGGAGCCCTTGACGGTGTCGAAGGCGTGCTTCTCGGGGTCGTCCTCGGACGCGTTCCCGAGAGCCGCGTTGATCCCACCCTCGGCCGCACCGGAGTGGCTGCGCACGGGATGGATCTTCGAGACGAGCGCCACATCGGCCCCCGCGTCGTGCGCCTCGATGGCCGCGCGCATCCCCGCGCAGCCGGCCCCGACGACGAGCACGTCGTGCTTCGCTTCCACCGGCACGGACGCTATCGGATCGCCCAGCTGAGCCGCCGCGTGACGATTGCCGCGTTCACGTCAGCTTCATCTGCCAGGACTATGGTGTCGAAGGGAAGGGCGTGCTTCGAATCGATCGTCATCGGCTGGGCCCGCGGGTCTACGTCCTGGGTACACGCGTGCACGAGTGGCATCTCGGCGTGGCCTTGCTGCTCGGCCTTGCCGTCGGGGGGCTCTTCGACCGCGTCGACGACAACTTCGCCACGGCTGTGGCGATCGCGGCCGGTCTCTGGCTCGTCGCGAAGGACTGGCGAGACCTCTTTCCCGCTCAGAGGGACAGCGCCGCCTGGCGTCTCGGCCTGCACGTACGCGCGCACCCGCTCAGAGCCGTCCACCGCGCCGACCCGCTCCCGCAGGTCGCGGCCCTGACGGCAGGGCTTGCGGGCCTCGTCAACCTCGCCTCCGCAGCCACCCCGAACCTCGCCTGGCGGAACCACCTGCTCCTGCAAGTCGAGCCGTTCGAGGCTCTCAAGCTGTCGCACGCGGCGGCGATCCCGGCCTCGATGCTGCTGCTCGTCACGGCGCCGTACCTCTGGCGCCGACGGCAAGGCGCCCTACGGCTCGCGCTTGCCCTGCTGCTGGGGCTGACCGCGCTCGACCTCCTGAAAGGCCTCGACGTGGAAGCCGCCGCCGGCAGCGTGGGCGCGGCGGTCGTGCTCTGGCTCGGGCGGCACTCGTTCTGTGTGCGACACGACCCCGACACGCTTCGGGCCGCGCTGCGGCGCGTCCCGCTCCTCGCGGCTGCGAGCCTCCTGCTCTGCGGGCTGGCCATGTGGATCGCGGCGCCCGAGAGCGCGGGCTTCGGGACGATCCTGCGCGCGACCGGCGACGCGCTCCTCTGGCAGGTCGGGCCGCTCGACTTCCATCGCGAGCTCGGCCATCTCGACGAGGCGATCGGCTTCGCCGGCCTGCTGACGCTCGTCTGGTGCGCGTACGTGCTCTTCCGGCCGCTCGCCGTCCCGCGCGTGCTGCCGGGAATCGAGGTTCGGCGAGCGGCGCGAGACGTCGTGCGCCGGCACGGCAGTGACACCCTCGCCTACTTCAAGCTGCGGCGCGACCAGCACTACCTCTTCAGCCCTGACCGCCAGGCGTTCCTGGGCTACCGCGTCGAGGCAGGCGTGCTCCTCGTGTCGGGAGACCCGGTCGGTCCGGAGGCGGCCATTCCCTCGCTCCTCAGGGAGCTGAGCCTCTTCGCGGAGACACGAGGCTTGAGGTTGGCGGCCCTCGGCGCGGGCGAGCTCGTACGGCCGCTCTGGGAGCAGCTCGGGCTGCGGTCGATGTACCTGGGCGACGAGGCGGTGGTCGAGACTGGCTCGTTCTCGCTCGAGGGCCGCGCAATCCGCAAGGTCAGGCAGTCGGTGACACGGCTGGAGAAGCACGGCTATCGGGCGGAGCTCGTGCGCCTGGGCCAGCTCTCCGACGCCGAGCTCGCGGAGCTCGAGGCTGTGAGCGTGAGCTGGCGCCGGGGCGACGTCGAGCGCGGCTTCACGATGTCCCTCGACGAGCTTCGGCGAGAAGACCACGGCGACAGCCTCGTCGTCCTGGGCCGAGACGCGGAGGGCCACATCGGCGGCTTCCTGCACTTCGCGCCCAGCTATGGACGGGCGGCGGTCTCGCTCTCGCTCATGCGCCGGCGCCTGGACACGCCGAACGGCCTGATGGAGTTCCTCGTCGCGCGCGGGCTCGAACTGCTCCGCGAGCGGGGCGTGGAGGAGGCGTCGCTCAACTTCGCCGCCTTCGCGCGCTTCGTGCACGCGCCGCGTGGGTGGGGCGAGCGCGTCGCGGGTCGTGGGCTGCTGATCGCCGATGCCTTCTTCCAGATCGAACGGCTGCACCGCTTCAATGCCAAGTTCTTCCCGCGCTGGGAGCCGCGCTACCTCATGTACGAGCGCGTTCAGGCCCTTCCGCGGGTTGGCCTGGCAGCGCTCTGGGTGGAGGGTCAGCTGCCGAAGCCGGGCCCTCCGCGGCGCTAGCCCCGAGGACATCGCCCACCTCGAAGGCGATCCAGAAGCAGAGGGCGGCGAGCGGCAGCTCGCCGGCGAGCGCGAACAGGAGCGACCACTCGAAATCACGGCCGGGCTGCGCGGTGACGAGGTCGAACCACGCATCGCAGAGCAAGGCCGTTCCGGCGATCGAGCCGGCGATCGTCACGTAGGCCGATCGCTTGAGCATCGCGACGAGGGTCGCGACCAGGGCGGCGGCCTCGAAGAGATCGAATCCGGCCCAGGCCACCTGCCAGTGGTGCGTCACGTGCTCGGAGGGCAACGTCGCGCTCAGGTAGGCGGTCCACGGGAACAGCGCGATCGCCACGCCGCCGAGGACGAGCAGGAGCCAGAGACGTGCGTGCCGGAGGCTCTCGAGAACGTGGTGGGAACGGTGTGGAACCGAGCTTTCCGGCATCGAGCCATTCTGCAGGAGCGCTTGGCCCCACCCGAGCCTGGGTATGCTCCCGCCCGTGGCGAAGATGCTCTTCCGGCTGCCCGAAGCGGCCGCCGTGACCGAAAACCCCGACCCCGAGCAGCTCAAGGAGCTTGCCTCGCGCATGCCGAACGCGCGCCCGACGTGCTTCGGCAACCTCAACGCCCAGACCAAGGTCGTGAACCGCTCCAAGGGGTCGACCTTCATCGTCACCGACGAGCCCGACGGCCAGAACCAGGCGATCACCCGCGAGGAGGGCGAGCGCTGGGCCGAGCGGCAGGCCGAGTACATCGCCGACCAGGCGATGGTCGTGATCGACGGCTACATCGGCAACGACCCCGAGTTCCGCACTCCGGCCCGCCTCTACGTCGAGGCGGCCAACGCCAACATCGCCGGCATGCAGCAGCAGCTCTTCTTCTCTCCCGCCGAGGGCGAGGAGCTCGAGCCGGAGCTGACCGTGATCTACACGCCGAACCTGAAGGCCGAGGGCTACCCCGACGACCGCCTGATCGCCGTCGACCTGGAGCAGGGCGTGACGCGCGTCCTCAACTCGGACTACTTCGGCGAGTCGAAGAAGGGCGGCCTGCGGATGTGGAACAAGCTCGTCTACGACAGCGGCGGGATCCCGCTGCACGCGGGCTGCAAGATCATCCCCACCGAGCGCGGCAAGCGCGTCGGCCTGATCGTCGGCCTCTCCGGTACCGGGAAGACGACGACGACCTTCACGCGCCAGAACGGCTCGCTGCCGGTGCAGGACGACTTCGTCGCCTGGATGCCGAACGGCCGCGTCTACGCGACCGAAAACGGGTGCTTCGCCAAGACCTTCGGGCTCAACCCCGAGGACGAGCCCACGATCTACGCCGCCGTGACGCAGCCGCGCTCGTACCTCGAGAACGTCTCGCAGCACGGCGACGAGCCCGACTTCTACGACACGAACTACACCTCGAACGGGCGCGCGACCTTCCCGTTCGAGGTGATCGAGTCGGCCGCCACGGAGGAGATCGACGAGGCGCACTTCCTGTTGATCCTGAACAAGAACGAGAACATCGTCCCCGCGGTCGCAAAGCTCGAGGGGCCGCAGGCAGCGGCCTTCTTCATGCTCGGCGAGACCACGGGCACGAGCGCGGGCGGCGCCGACGAGGCGGGCAAGTTCCTGCGCGTGCCCGGGACGAACCCGTTCTTCCCCATGCCGCACGACCTCCAGGGGAACCGCTTCCTGGAGCTGCTCGCGCAGCACCCGCTCGAGGTCTTCCTGCTGAACACCGGCCGCGTGGGCGGCCCCGAGAGCAACGAGCGGTCACGCAAGGTGCGGATCAAGCACTCGTCGGCGATCGTCAAGGGGATCGCCGAGGGCACGATCGAGTGGGAGCGCGACCCGGACTTCGGCTACCTCGTCGCCTCGTCGGTGCCCGGGATCGACGAGCCGGAGATCCTGCGGCCGCGACGGCTGTACGAGGAGCAGGGCCGCGGCGACGAGTACCGCGCGCTGATCGAGCGCTTCAAGGCCGAGCGGGCCGAGTTCCTGCGCGGTTTCCCGAGCCTCTCCGACGAGATCGTCTCCGCCGTCGCCTAGCGGAGTCGACCGGCCGGCGGCGAAGTCGTCGCCGTGGACGAGCAGGTCAGTCGCTTCCTCGAGAGCCCGGCGCTCTCGGACTCGACCCGTCGCGCCTACCGCGTGGACGTCGAGGAGTTCTGCGCCTGGCTGAAGCGGCGCGGCACTCGCCTGGACGGGATCGACGTCCGCACGCTCGCGGACTACGCCGCCGAGCTCGGCCGAGCGCGCCCACGCAAGCTGGCGCCGACGACGATCGGCCGCAAGCTCGCCGCGGTGCGCGCCTTCCTGCGGCATGCGCTCGGGCCTGAGCGCGTTCCCGACGCCTCGTTCGCGCCGCGCCGGCCGAGACGGCTGCCCGATGCGCCGCGACCGCACGAGGTCGACGACGAGCTGGACGCGCTCGACGGCGATGAGCCGTTGGCGATCCGCAACCGTGCCCTCGTCGAGCTCGTCTACTCCGCGGGCCTGCGCTCGCAGGAGGCGGTCGACCTCGACCTTGCCGACCTCGACTTCGAGCAGGAGCACGTCCACGTGCGCGGCAAGGGCGGCAAGGAGCGGGTCGTCCCCCTCGGCGAGGAGGCCTCGCACCGGCTTTCGACGTATCTGCGGGAGGCCCGCCCACAGCTCGCGCGCGGCGCCGAGAACGCGCTCTTCCTCTCCCTACGCGGGCGGCGGCTCGACACCAGCACCCTGCGCCGCCTGCTTCCGCACCCGCACCGGCTGCGCCACGCGTTTGCGACACACCTGCTCGAGGGCGGCGCCGACCTGCGCACGATCCAGGAGCTCCTCGGTCACAGCTCGCTCTCGACGACGCAGATGTACAGCCACGTCGACGCTCGCCGCCTGCGCAAGGTGTACGACAAGTCGCACCCACGCTCCTGACGTTATGTGATAGTTTTATCACCTGTTTGGACGACGCCAGGATCTGGAAGGCGCTCGGCTCGCCACATCGGCGGGCCCTGCTCGATGCGCTTCGCGACGGGCCGAAGACGACCAGCGCCCTGTGCGAGGTGCTGCCGGAGCTATCCCGCTACGCGGTGATGCAGCACCTGGGCGTGCTCGAGCGCGCCGGTGTCGTGCTCGTCCGCCGCGAGGGCCGTGAGCGCTGGAACGAGCTCAACGCCGTCCCGATCCAGCGCGAGCTCGAGCGCTGGCTGAACGGCTTCCAGCAGGCCACGGCCTCGCAGCTGCTGGCCTTCGAGCGCCACCTGCAGAGATCAGCACCGGAGAAGGAGGAGTGATGCACCCGATTCGCCACATCGCATTCACCAACGAGCTGCGCTTCACGCGGCCGCGTGAGGAGGTCTTCGAGGCCTTCCTCGAGACGGACAAGTGGTTCCAGATCAGCTACGGCGAGGAGCGGCTGAAGGCCGTCGTCAACGACCGCCGCGTGGGCGGGCAGATCTACGAGGACTGGGGCGACGGCACGGGCAAGCTGTACGGGACGATCGGCTGGTGGGACCCGCCCACCGGCTACTCGCAGACGAGCGAGATGCTGGGCGGAGGGATCACGCTGACCCATCGGTACGAGTTCGCCGACGACGGCGAGGACACGGTGCTGCGGCACGACTTTAACGCGTTCGGCCCGATCTCGGACGAGATGGCGGAGGGGATCAACAGCCACGGCTCACTCGAATCCTTCGAGCCGCAACTCCGGGCGTGGATCGAGCGCGGCGAGGTGATCCCGCCACCGGAGCTCTGAGCGCCACGCTCGTCTAGAGGTACACGCCCGAGAAGCGGGTGCCCACCACCCCCGCCCTCCAACAGCCTATGAGCGAAATTGTCACGTGTCTGTGCCGTGTGCGTGACGAGATTGCGCCGAGGCGACCGCCACCTGCAGGCCGGCCACAGGCCCGAGGCAGGCGTGCACGGCCCCAGCACGAAGGAAGAACGTCCGATGGCGACGCCGCGGCCCGATCCGGCTGCTTCCGATCCCGAGGTCGACGGGTTCCTCGCCCTGCTCGCGGCGCGACGAGCGCCGAAGACGGTCGAGGCGTACAAGCGGGATCTGCGCGCGCTCGGGGACTGGCTCGGCGGGCCACCCTCGAAAGCGACGCATGACGACCTCGAGCGTTGGCTCGCCGAGCTTCGAGCGGCCGGCCTTTCGCCCGCGACAATCGCCAGGCGCATCGCCGCAGTCCGCTCGTTCTTCAAGCACCTCGTCCTGCTCGGCGTCCGTGACGACAGCCCGGCCGCTGCCGTCGAGCTCCCGCGCCGCCGCCGGAAGCTCCCTCGCACCCTCTCGCCCGCCGAGGCTCAGCGCCTGATCGAGGCCGCGGCAGGCTCGACTCCGCGGGCAATGCGCGACCGGGCGCTCGTCGAGCTGCTGTACGGCGCGGGCCTCCGTGTCAGCGAGGCGGTCGGGCTCGACCGCGGTGGCGTCGACCTCGACCGCCGCCTTGTCCGCTGCATGGGCAAAGGCGGCAAGGAGCGGGTCGTCCCGGTCGGGCGGCACGCGGTCGAGGCGCTGCGCCGGTACCTCGCGCACGGGCGCCCCTATCTCGACAAGCGGCATCGGCCCGACCTGTTCTTGAACGCCCAGGGTGGCGCCCTGACCAGGGCCGGGGCCTTCCTGATCCTGCGCCGTCTGGCCGGCCGGGCCGGCCTCGAGCCCGAGCGCGTCCACCCGCACCTGCTGCGGCATTCGTTCGCCACCCACCTGCTCGAAGGGGGCGCCGATTTGCGCAGCGTCCAGGAGATGCTCGGACACGCCGACCTCGGCACGACCGAGCTCTACACGCACGTCACCGACCGCCGCCGTCGCGACGTCTACTTCCGCAGCCACCCCCACGCTCGCCGACGAAACGTTTCGGACTCGTGACGAGCAGGAATCACGGGTGGACGATGACTGCTGACCCCCACCTCGCCGTTCTCTTCTCGACTGCGATCGCCGGCCTGCTGATGTCCATGGCCGGCCTGCAGAAGAGCGCACTCGAGCGAAAGCGGCGTCGCCGGATCTGTCCCTCCTGCGGCCACCAGCTCCGCGGCCGCGTTTGCGGCTGCAGCTAGAGCTGCTAGCGGGCCTTGGCCCGCTTCTCCAGCCCGGTCGCAACCTTCGCTGCGGTCTGCCGTACCTCGCGGTCGAGCCCTTCCTCGTCGGCGATCCCCTGTAGCAGGACGATCGTGTCGCGCTGCGCCGAGCCGTTCCGCAGCGCCATGATCGCGAGGCGTCGCACGGCGTCGTTGTCGTCGGCGTTCGCAAGCGTGTGCAGCAACGGGCGCACGGAGTTGACCGTGCGCGGATGCTCCCGCGAGAGCAGCTCGAGCGAGAGGAGTGCGGAGCCCCGGCAGGCGGGGCTGTCGTCCTCGAGCCCGCGGCGCAGCAGCTCCTCCTTCTGACGGAAGCGGAACTGGCCTACGGCCCGATAGGCGGCCGCCCGCTCTCGGTAGTCCTCCGAACGCGCGGCGGCCTCCAGCTCGTCGGCCCAGGCGGCGCGCAGCTTCGCCAGATCGCGCTCGTTGCCGCTCTCTGCGAGCACGTTCGCCTCGACCCCGGCCTCCGCGAGGCTCAAGTTCCGACCGCAGCCCCGCCCACAGCGGACGCCGGCCGCTCGCCGGGCCCCACGTAGCGCGCCGAAGGCCGGAAGAGCCGGCCGGTTCGCTTCTGCTCGAGGATGTGTGCCGACCACCCTGCGACGCGCGAGCACGCGAACATCGCGGGCGCGAGCGGCGGCGGGATCTCGGCGACGTCGAGCACGATCGCCGAGTAGTACTCGACGTTCGTGGCGAGCACCCGCTCTGGATGCCGCTCCTGCAGGGCCTTGAGCGCCACCTGCTCCAGCTGCTCCGCGATCTCGACCTGCGCCGACCCGAGCTCCTTTGCCGTGCGCTTGAGAATGCGCGAGCGCGGATCCTCGGCGCGGTAGATGCGGTGCCCGAAGCCCATGATCCGCTTGCCGCTCGCCAGCGCCTCGCGCACCCACCGCTCCGGGTCGCCCATGCGCTGCACCTCCTCGAGCATCGGCTTCACGTACGCGGGCGCGCCGCCGTGCAGCGGGCCGGAGAGCGCGCCGACGGCCGAGGAGAGCGCCGCGCCGCAGTCCGCGCCGGTCGAGGCGACCACACGCGCCGTGAAGGTCGACGCGTTCAGGCCGTGCTCCGCGGTGCAGATCCAGTAGGTGTCGATCGCCTTGACGTGGCGCGGGTCGGCCTCGCCGCGCCAGCGGAGCAGGAACCGCTCGGCTGCGGAGGTGCCCTGCGAGACGACGTCGTCGGCTGCCGGCTCGCGCCCGTCGGCCTTCGCAGCGGAGCGGGCGACGATCTCCATCATCTGCGCCGAGAGACGCCCGAGGTCGTCACGCGCCTGCTCGTCCGAGATCTCGTTGAGCTTCCCGAGCTCCCACATGCCTGCGAGCCGCGCGGTCTCCGCCTGGAGATCGGCCGGGGCGTTCCCCGTCAGCGCGGCCGGCTCGTAGGGCTCGGGGTCGGGCATCGTCGAGTTGAGGTCGTCGTCGACGAGCAGCCCCCAGACCCGCTCGTACGGATAGTTCCCGACGAGCTCCTCGATGTCCACACCGCGATAGCGGAGCGAACCGCCCTCGCGGTCCGGCTCGGCAATCTCGGTCTCGACGGCGACAACGCCCTCGAGACCCGGGTTGAACTCGTCCACGGGCGGAAATCTACAGGCGAAGGCGTCGCCTGCGACGCCGACCAGGGAGGCTGCGACGGCTTCGCCGGCGCGGCCGTCCAACGCACCTCCTCGGGCGGGTGCGATCTAGACGCTGCGCACGAATTGCCTCCGCTAGAGTCACGCGCCGTGGCGCACGACGTGACACTGATCCCCGGCGACGGCACCGGGCCAGAGCTGGCGGAGGCCACGCGGCGCGTGCTCGAGGCCACCGGCGTCGCCTTCGAGTGGGACGTCCAGGAAGCCGGCGCCGACGTGATGGACTCTTACGGCGGCAACCCGCTGCCGGAGCACGTGCTGGACTCGATCAAGCGCACCGGCGTCGCGCTGAAGGGCCCGATCACGACCCCGGTCGGAGTCGGCTTCCGCTCGGTGAACGTGACGCTGCGCAAGACGCTCGACCTCTACGGCCAGGTGCGGCCGTGCAAGAGCTACGAGGGGGTCCGGTCGCGCTACGAGGACGTCGACCTGATCATCGTGCGCGAGGCCACCGAGGATCTCTACGCCGGGATCGAGTACGAGGAAGGCTCCGGGCACGCGAACGAGCTAGCCGAGTGGATCGAGGCGCGTGGTGGCAAGGTGCCGGAAGGCTCCGGAATCTCGATCAAGCCGCTTTCGGTCGGCGGCAGCCGGCGCATCGTCGAATTCGCCTTCGAGTACGCGCGGCGCAACGGCCGGCGAAAGGTCACCGCCGTGCACAAGGCGAACATCATGAAGTTCTCCGACGGGCTCTTCTTGCGCGTGGCGCGCGAGGTCGCCGAGGAGAACGGCGACATCGAGTTCGAGGACCGCATCGTGGACAACCTCTGCATGCAGCTGGTGCAGCGGCCCGAGGAGTACGACGTGCTCGTGCTGCCGAACCTCTACGGCGACATCGTCTCCGACCTCGCAGCCGGGCTTGTCGGCGGCCTCGGCCTGGCGCCCGGCGCGAACTTCGGCACGCACGCCGCGGTCTTCGAGCCCACACACGGCTCGGCGCCGAAGTACGCGGGCCAGAACAAGGTCAACCCGATGGCGATGATGCTTTCCGGAGTCCTGATGCTGCGCCATCTCGACGAGCGCGAGGCAGCCGACCGCCTGGAAGGCGCGATCGCCGACGTCATTCGCAGCGGCGAGCGCGTCACCTACGACATGAAGCCGAGCCGCGATGACCCGACCGCGGTGGGGACCAGCGACGTCGCCGACGCGATTATCGACGCGCTGAGAGCGCCGGTCTCGTGAGCCAGCGACGCAAGGTCACGGTCGTCGGGGCCGGCAATGTGGGCGCCACCTGCGCCCAGGTGCTCGCCAACCGCGACTACGCGGACGTCGTGCTCGTAGACATCAAGGAGAATCTCCCGCAGGGGAAGGCGCTCGACATCAACCAGATGGGCGCGGTGCTCGGATACGAGCCCTACGTCGTCGGGTCGAACGGCTATGAGGAAACAGCCGGCTCGGAGGTGGTCGTGGTGACCGCGGGGCTGCCGCGCTCGCCCGGGATGAGCCGCGACGACCTCGTCACGACCAACGAGAAGATCGTCGGCTCGGTTACCGAGCAGGTTGCCGCAGCCTCGCCCGAGGCGATCCTGATCGTGGTCTCGAATCCCCTGGACGCGATGTGCCACGTGGCCAAGAACGTGTCCGGTTGGCCGAAGGAGCGTGTCTTCGGGATGGCAGGGATCCTCGACACCTCGCGTTTCTCGACCTTCATCGCCTGGGAGACCGGGTCGTCGGTGAAGGACGTGACCGCGATGGTTCTCGGGGGGCACGGCGACCAGATGGTGCCGGTCGTCTCGGCGACCACGGTCGGCGGAGTCCCGCTGAGGAGCCTCGTTTCTGAGGACCGGATCGCGGCGATGGTCGAGCGGACCGCAAAGGGCGGTGGCGAGATCGTCGAGCTGCTCGGCACCTCGGCCTGGTATGCCCCCGGGGCAGCCGCGGCGCAGATGGTTGACTCGGTGATGCTGGACGAGCACCGGGTGCTGCCGTGCACCGCGTACCTCGAGGGCGAGTACGGGATCGACGGGCTCTACATGGGCGTGCCGGTCAAGCTCGGGGCCCGCGGCATCGAGGAGATCGTGGAGCTCGAGCTCGGCGAGGACGAGCGCGAGGCGCTAAACGCCTCCGCGGAGGCAGTCCGCGAAGTCGTCGGCGTGCTCGGCACGGCGGCGTAGCCCACCCGCGCCCGTGGGACGAATCGGCACGAACTCGTCACAGCCCGGTCACAGACACGCGACCCTTTGGTGGATACGCTCGCAGCGGGCGGCGGGTGGAACCTTCATCCCCACCCTGGGTGGGGATGCGCGCGTGAAACTAGGACCGGCAAGAGCTGGGGCGACGTGGATCTCGGGCTGAGCGGTCGCACCGCGATCGTCTGTGGCGCCTCGGCGGGGATCGGGCTCGCGATCGCGGAGTCGCTCGCCGCGGAGGGCGCCAACGTTGCGATGTTCGCTCGCAGGCGGGACATCCTCGAGCGCGAGGCGGAACGGGTCGGAGCGCTTGCCGTGCGCGGCGACGTCACCAACCCGGCCGACCTGAAGCGCCTGCTCGACCGCACGCTGGAGGCCTTCGGCGGAATCGACATCCTGGTGAACAACAGCGGCGGCCCGCCCCGCACGCCCGCTGTCGGGCTCACCGACGACCAGATCGAGTCGGCGGTGGAGCTCCTGCTGCTTTCCGCAGTCCGACTAACGACCCTCTGTCTCCCCCAACTCGAGCGCAGCGGCCATGGCCGCGTGATCAACATCGGATCGAGCTCGATCAGGGAACCGATCGACAACCTGGCTCTCTCGAACGCGGTCCGCCCCGGGGTGGTCGGCTGGGCGAAGACGCTCGCTCGTGAGGTCGGGCCGAAGAAGATCACCGTGAACACGATCGCCCCCGGCCGGATCGAGACGGAGCGCCTCGCCGAGGTGTATGCGGGGAAGCCGCGCGCCGAGGATCTCGAGGTGATTCCGCTGCGGCGCTTCGGCCAGCCGCGAGAGGTGGCGCAGGTCGTCTGCTTCCTCGCCTCCGACGCCGGCAGCTACGTCACCGGGTCGCTGATCCCGGTCGACGGTGGACTGACGCGCAGTCTCCTCTAGCAGACGTATCCTCGAGGCTGATGCGGTGGTTCTCACCGGCGCGGCTCGCCGCCGGCGGCCTCTTTCTCCTCGGCGCGGCGGCGTTCGTGCTCTGGCTCGCCCCTGCGGACGGGTATGACATCCGCCTCGTCGACCCCGCCCATCCGGCCGACCCGCTGGTCACCGTGCCGGGCGAGAAGCCGTCGCACCCGCCCGGGCCGATCTACTTCGTCGACGTCCGCGAGCGACAGGCGCGCTTGCTCGAGCGTCTGGTCCCCTGGGTGCGCGCCGACGGGTCGTCGATTGTCCCCGCCCCTCCCATCAGCTCGGCCGTCGAGCAGCAGCTCGGCCAGCAGGACATGACCGAATCGCAGAAGGTCGCGGCGGTAGTTGCGCTCGGCCGTCTCGGCTACGAGGTCCGCGTCCGCAGTCGTGGAGTGACGATCGCGCTCGTGGATGCCCATGCGCCCGCCGCGAAGGTGCTGCGTACGAGCGATGTGATCGTCGCCGCCGACGGCCAGAAGGTGACCTCCGTGCTGGATCTGCGCGCGGTGCTCGGCAAGCACCCGCCGGGACACCCGGCGCGCATCGTCTTCCTCCGCGGCGGCAAGCGTCACGAAGTGACCGTGCGAACGATCCCGGACCCGCAGGACCCCAAGCACGCCATCATCGGCGTCTCGGCGCGCGACGACATCAAGGTGACCCTGCCCGTACGGATCAAGATCGACGCGAGAGGGGTCGGCGGCCCGTCGGCCGGGCTCGCGTTCGCGCTCGACATCATGCAGGAGCTAGGCCGGAACGTCGCGCACGGTCACAAGGTCGCGGCGACCGGCGAGCTCGCGCTCGACGGCACCGTCGGCCCGATCGGCGGCGTGAAGCAAAAGACGCTCGGGGCGCGCGAGGCGGGTGTGGACGTCTTCCTCGTCCCGGCCGGGGAGAACGCGGACGAGGCCCGGCGCTATGCGGACGGCCTGCGGATCATTCCTGTGAAGAACTTTCCACAGGCGTTGCGGGCGCTGGCAACGCTGCCCCCGAAAGCCTGAACTTCACCCAGTTTTCGGCCAGTTTGAAACCGCCGGAAATTGCAGTGTTTTCTCCACAGACAAGCTTGATTCGACTCACAGGCCCCCTATGATCCCGCCTTGTTCGGGGCAGGCGACTAAGAGGAGCAAACTGGGGCATGGGCAAAACGGCTCAACCAACGTGCGAGGATTGCTATTTCCACCGGGCCGGTCTGTGCGCGCTCACGCTCGAGGCGCCGTGTCCAACCTTCCGTCTCCACAGCCGCGGCTCGCTCGTGCCGCCGCGCCAGCCCCGCCTCGTCCCGCGGCCGCTCGCGCCGCTGGCTCCGCTCGCCGGCCAATCGGCCGCCTAGACTTACGCGGGCGTGCAAGAGGAGCCGACTACCGGGGCTCCGGAGGAGCCGGAGGCTCGAGAAGAGGGAGAGCCTCGCGAGGGGTTCCGCGGCCGCTACCAGCCGCGGCTCTACCTGAAGCTCATCGCGCTGGGCCTGCTCGTCGCGTACGCGATCGCGTTCGTGCTCGAGAACAACCGCCAGGTCAGCGTCCACTTCGTGCTTGGCACCGCGCGCGGCTCGCTGATCTGGCTGATCCTGGTCAGCGTCGCGATCGGGCTGCTGGCCGGGATGCTCCTCTCGCAGCTATACCGGCGCCGGCGCCGCCGTCACTAGCTTCGCGAGCCGCCGTACGCCCTCGTCGATCTCCTCGGGCGAGACGAAGCTGAAAGCCAGGCGCGCCGAGGAAGGCGGGCCGCCGAAGTCGGCGCCGGGCACGAAGGTAACTCCTGCCTGGCTTGCACGACCGAGCAGCGCACCCGCATCGACCGACTCCGGCAGCTCCAGCCACAGGAAGTAACCGCCCTCGGGGCGGTTCCACCGCGCCGTGCCTTCGAGCTCGCGATCGAGCGCCCCGAGCATCGCGTCGCGCCGGGAGCCGAGCAGGCCCTGCACGCGCTCGAGGTTCGGCTCGAAAAGCCCGCGGCGCAGGAACTCGTAGACGGTCGCCTGGGCGATCAGCGCCGGCGTGATGTAGGTCGAGGCGACGAGCTCCTCCAGCGCGGCGGCCAGGGTCGCAGGCACGATCGCGTAGCCCACGCGCAGGCCCGGCGCGATCGTCTTCGAGAACGAAGAGCCGTACATCACGTTCTCCCCGCCTTCGAGCTCGAACAGCGTCGGCAGCGCCTCGCCCTCGAAGCGGACAAGACCGTAGGGGTCGTCCTCCAGCACCGGCAGCGAGCGCTCCCGCGAGAGCTCGGCCAGGCGCCGGCGGCGCTCCAGGCCAAGGGTTGAGCCCGTGGGGTTCTGGAAGGTCGGGATCGTGTAGACGAACGCGACCGGGCCGTCGTCGAGCACCCGCTCGAGGGCCTCGACGTCGAGGCCCTCGTCGTCGAGCGCTACCTCAGCGAGCTCGGCGCCGGCCGCCGCGAGGATCTTGCGGGGCCGATCGTAGGTCGGCCGCTCGACGATGACCCGTCCTCGGTCGCCGAGCGAGTCGAGCACGAAATGGAACGCCTGCAACGACCCGTTCGTCACGAGCACCCGCCCCGGCTCGACCCCGTGGCGCTCGCCGAGCCACTCTCGCAAGGGCTGGTACCCGAGCGTGCTCCCGTACGAGAGGGCGACTGACCCGTCGCGGTCGAGAGCGGCCTTTGCACAGTCGGCGAGCTCAGCGACCGGGAGGCACTCCGGCGCCGGGATGCCGCGTGCAAACGAGATCGTGCTCACGCCGGGAGTGTAGGCACCGCTCCGGCCTTCCGCGCGCGAGGCGCCGACCGGTTCTGCGTCCGCGCGACGGACGGCGCGGGCAACCGTAGGGCGGCTCGCCTGCGCGAAGGTCACCGTCGGCTGACGCAGGGAGAAGTCCCGGCGAGCCGTGGGCCGCCGGGACTCCCTCGAGTGCCCGTCTTGCCTACGGCTGGCCAAAAACGAACGACTGGCCGTTGACGCGCAGGCTGCGGAGGATGGCCGTGAGGTCCAATCCGCCCGTGAAGCCGGTGGTCACGTAGATGCCGCTGACCACTTCGCTGCCGTGCGCAGCGAACGGCTGCTGATCCGGCGGCACGCCGTCGCACGAGTCGTCGTCGTAGCGAACGTCTC
>Ga0307323_10000083_pt1 | contig 26553 bp, 28 predicted proteins | sample ER_DNA_381_FD_194496 | JGI IMG/M metagenome (GOLD analysis project Ga0307323, IMG submission 194496) | Bulk soil microbial communities from the East River watershed near Crested Butte, Colorado, United States - ER_DNA_381 | ecosystem: Environmental > Terrestrial > Soil > Floodplain | place...
AGCGGATGGTACGACCGTGATCCAGATGTCGACCGTCAGCCCGGCTGCGACCGAGCGGCTCGCTTCCCAGCTCCCCGGCGACGCCATGCTGGACTCACCCGTGCTGGGCAGCGTCGGCGAGGTCGAAGCCGGCACGCTGAAGGTGTTCGTCGGCGGCGAAGATGCCCTGGCCGCGCGCTGGTCGCCGCTGCTTTCGACGCTCGGCACGGTCATGCACGTCGGCCCGATCGGCGCGGGCACGGCGGCGAAGCTCGTCGCGAACACGACCCTGGTCGGGATCATCGGCGTCCTCGGCGAGGCGCTTGCAATCGGCCAGGCGGTCGGGCTCCCGAGGGAGCGCACCTTCGAGGTCCTGGGCGTGACGGCGCTCGCCGACCAGGCGGAACGCCGTCGGGCGGCGGTTGAGAGTGGCGACTATCCGCCGCGCTTCGCGCTGCGCCTCGCGCGCAAAGACGCCGACCTGATCCTCGAGACCGCGGAGAAGCATGGGGTGGACCTCCGAGTGGTCAAGGGCGCCCAGGAGTGGCTTGCCGACGCCGAGGCGGCCGGGCTGGGCGACGCCGACTATTCGGCGGTGCTCGCCAGGATCCTCGAGAGCCAGGAGGCGAGCTCGGACAAGTAACCGGGATCGATCGTGTGCGGCAGCGGGTACTCCCGGTAGAGGACGTCGGCTCCGGCCGCCTCGAGCGTCTCCTTCGCTCGACGGCTCCACTCCACCGAGATCACCGGGTCGAGCGTTCCGTGGCCGATCGCAATCGGCGGGAACGGCGGCGTCAGGTCGAGCTCGACCTCGGGGATGAAGCCACTGAGCCCGATCAGGCCGGCCGGTCGCTGCCGTCCTTTACCGAGCCCGAGCGCGTAGGTCATCACTGCACCCTGGGAAAAGCCGCCGAGGACAGTGCGCTCCTGCGACACGCCGGTCTCGTCCGCAAAAGCGGCGAGCCATTCGCCGGCGAGCTCGTAGGTCGGCTCGAACGTCTGCTTGTCGGGGCGTCCGATCTCCTGGACGGCGTACCAATGCGCGCCGCCGGGCGGCATGGACAGCGGCCCGCGGGGCGTGGCGCCGACCAGCCGCCGCTCCGGGTCCAGGTAGTCGATCAGCGGGAAGAGGTCGTTCTCGTCGGCGCCGCGCCCGTGGAAGAGCACGAGCGCGCCCTCAGGTTCACCCGCCGCCGGTCTGAGCCGGTGCGCGAGCGACTCGAGCCCGCTCACCGCGTGGCGGCGGTCTCGCGCGGGTTGGGCAGCGGCGTCAGGACCGGTTCCACCTGCGCGCGAAGATGCTCGAAGTCGGGCGGCAGCGAAAGCCGCTCGCCGAGGTGCTCGGCGGGCTCGTCGGTCGCGAAGCCAGGCCCGATCGTTGCAATCTCGAAAAGCACTCCGCTCGGCTCGCGGAAGTAGATCGACTTGAAGTAGAAGCGGTCGATGATCGGCGTCACATGCGCGCCCGCGCCGGCAACTCGCTCTCGCCAGGCCTCGTGCTCGTCCAGCGGGGACGCCCACGCGACATGGTGCACGGTCCCGGCCCCGCCGATGCCCGGGTTCTCGGGCGCCTGGTCATACTCGTAGAAACCGCCGCGGCGCTCGCCGCGCGCCTCCCACGTCTCGCCGTCCCGAGAATCGAACTCGAGTGTCTCTTCGAGGAACGCGCGGCTGCGCCCTGGGTCGGCCGAGAAGGCCCGGACGCCGTCGAAGCCCTGCAGGGCCAGCTCGGCCGGAATCTCCGGATGCTGGGCGATCAGCGGCTCGTCCTTCCTCTCGACCACGGCGAGCTCGTGGCGCAGGCCTTCTGGATCCGTGAACGTGAGGCTGCCCTCTTCCCGCGAGAGCATGTGGTTGTCGAGCCGCTTCTGCCAGAAATCGAGCGCTTCCTCGGAGGCGAGGCGCCAGCGCACGGTGTACACCATCCCGGCGCCGGCGCGGCCTTGCCGAGCGCCCGGGTACTCGAAGAAGGTGATGTCGGAGCCGGGGTCGCCCTGCTCGTCCGCGTAGAAGAGGTGGTAGACGGTCGGATCGTCCTGATTGACGGTCTTCTTCACGAGCCTCAGCCCGAGGACGCCGGCATAGAACTCGACGTTCCGGGGAGCGTCCGCGGTGATCGCGGTGACGTGGTGGACGCCTTCGAGCTTCATCACCGCTCAACCTACCCTTCCGCGTCGAGCTTGCGCAGCCACTCCTCGCCTGCCGCCCGCCCCTCAGGCGTGCCGAGGAAATGCTCCAGCGGGACATGCACGAACGCGCAGCGAGCCTGGGCGAGAATCTCGTCGCCGTCGACGATCTCACCCGAGATGTGGACGCGTCGGCCGTGTTCGTCGTCGACTCGCGATTGGATCAGGAGCTCGGTGTTGATCGGCACCGGCCTGCGGAAGTGCACGAAGAGCCGCCCGGTCACGGTGGGGAATCGGTACCAGCTCGCCAGCAGGCCGCATGCCTCATCCAATGCCGCGGCGACGAGGCCGCCGTGGACGAGGCCCGGCGCCGCCTGGTGGCCATCGTTGAACTCGAGATAGGACTCGTACTCGGTCAGCCCCTCCTGCTCGGGTCGCACCAGATGAATGCCGTTCGGGTTATCCCCGCAGCCCCAGCACGCAGGGTCGTGGTGTGGCGGCACCCGGGGCGGGTCGCTCAGCGCAGCCCGCCGCGTTCGTGGTGGGCCCGGAAGAACTCGTGCGAGCCGGCGGTCGCCATCGCCGCCGAGGCGGAGATCTCGAGCGCGAGTGTCGCCGCGGCGACGATCTGGGCGAACCGGTAGACCTTGCCGGCGCCCGCACAGTCCATCAGCGCGAGCCAGGAGCGGGCATAGGGGAGAGTCGTACCGCCGCCGACCGTTCCGACCTCGAGCCCGGCCAGCCGGATCGTGCAATTGAGACCGCCTTCGACGCGCTTGCCGGTTCCGTGGGCCATCGAGCTGGTGCCGATCATCCCCAGGTCCTGGCCCGTCGCGGCAAAGATCGCTGCGATCGCCGAGGCGGGGGTGAAGGCGACCGACTGCATGCCCGAGGCGACGGCGCCGTGCGTGCCCGCCCACGAGAGCTCGAGTAGGTCGTCGATCGAGGTGCGCAGCACGCGGCGGACGGCTTCCTCGCTCAGCGTGCACTCGGCGATCACGGTCTTGCCGTGCCCGCCGCGCTCGAAGTAGCGGTGGGACGGCTTCTTGTCGCCGCCCATGTTGGCTTCCAGGATCGCGCGCTGGGGCTTCACCGGAGCCTGCTCCATCACATACCCCATGTTCAGTGCGTACGAGTTGCGGGTCATCATGTTCGGCCCGCAGGCGTCGCCGGTCGTGAACGCCCACATGACATGGCACATCGGGCCGACGACGTGTGTCTCGACCTCGCGGAGCTTCGCGTACTTGGACAGCGCGGGATCGGCTTCGACGCGCTCGGCGAGCCACCGACGCATCTCCGCCACGTGCGCGTCCAGGAAGCGGGAGAGCGTGACCGCCTCCTCCGCCGAGCCGCAGACGAAGCAGGAGGCGCGGGTGATTCGGTCGCGCAGCACGAACGTCTTGAAGCCGCCGGACTCCGAGACGGCGCGCGCGCCGCGGTACAGCGAGAGCGAGAGCCCGCCCTCGGTGTGGGCGAGCGGCACGTAGACCTGGTCGCCGGTTCGCGCGGTCTCGGTGACGCGGCCGAAAGGCTCCTCGAGCTCGTACTCGCCGAGCTCGATCTCGAGTGGGCCGATCACAGATACGGGGATCACCGCCACGCCCGTGACGGCCTCCTGGGCCTTTGCGAACGGCGTGAGGTCGTGCGAGAAGACCTCACCGTCCTGGGTCAAATCACGCAGCGCGTCCTGACGGCTCTTGATCGAGTCGGGATCGTTCTTGCGGGGCCAGCGCCGCAGTTCCACGGACGGGAGCTTACGGAGGGTTAATCTCCGGCGGATGGCGACCGAGCAGGTAGTCGAGCAGCAGCACGAGGATCCGGGCGCGTACGCGGGCGTCCTGCGTTTCTACGAGCTGGCAAAGCGCGCGGAATGGCAAGTGCGCGACCTGCCGTGGGGCGAGATTCCTCCGATACCGGAGACCAAAGGAACCCCGCAGAAGGTGGCGCGGCGCCGGGACATGTGGCGGTCGGTCGTCACGCAGCAGCTCCAGGCGGACGAGCTCGCCTGCGAGATGGCCTCCCAGCTCCTGAACATCGCGCCCGACCACGAGGCGAAGCTCTACTACTCGACGATGGTGCAGGACGAGTCGCGCCACACCGAGTGCTGGTTGCGGCTCGCGGGGGAGATCGGCGGCACCGGCGAGCGCGATCCGCACCTCGACACGCTCGCCCACATGACGCTCGAGGCAGACACGCTCGAGGAGAAGGTTTTCCAGATGCAGGTCTTCTACGAGCGGCTGATCATCTCCCGCTTCCGGCTGATCGCCAGGGCCTCGCGGGGCACGCTGCTCGAGGACGTGTGCAACCGCCTGACTACGGATGACGGGATCCACCATGGCGCCGGGATGGCCTACGAGAAGGTCCTGCTCGAGAACGCCTCCAAGCAGACGAAGCAAAAGCTCGTCGACGCCGCCAACCGCCTCTTGCCGACCTTCGTCGAGCACGCGCTCTGGCGGCCTAAGGAAAGGGCGTTCATCGGCCGCGCGATGCACGCGCGCGACATCGAGCGGCTGAAGGAGGACCTCGAGATCGGGGTCAAGCTCGCCCAGTCGCTCGGTCTCGACGTCTCCGAAGTAGAGCTCCCGGTTTGATGCGCGCAGCTACGCACAAACCGTGGCAGAACGGTCGCGCCGGCAAAGCCGGCACGACCTCCAAACGGCATCGCAAGCGACGCCTCGGCGAAGTTCAGCTTCCGGTCTAACCGCATGGCGACGCTGATGGAAGGGCCGCCACTCGCGGCCCGGATTCGCGCCGAGGTCGCCGAGGAGGTCAAGGACCTCGGCCGGCTCGGGCTCGTGACGCTCCAGGTGGGGGAGGACCCCGCCTCGACGATCTACCTGCGACGCAAGCACGAGGCTGCCCAGGAGGCCGGGATCGAGTCCGAGGATCGCAAACTGTCGGCGGAGATCTCGGAGGAGGAGCTGTTCGGCGTTTTGGCCGACCTGAACGAGGACGACGCTGTGGACGGGATCCTGGTGCAGCTGCCGCTGCCGCCGAGTCTCGACGAGGCGAAGGCAATACGGGCGATCAGCCCGCTCAAGGACGTGGACGGTCTGCACCCGTTCAACGCCGGCGAGCTCTACCTCGGCCGGCCGACGCTGGTGCCGGCGACGCCACTCGGAATCATGGCGCTCCTCGCCGAGCACCGGGTCCACCTCGAAGGCGCGAACGCAGTCGTGGTGGGCCGCAGCGACATCGTCGGCAAGCCGGTCGCGCACCTGCTGCTGCAGTCGAACGCGACCGTGACGATCTGCCATTCCCGCACGGCCGACCTTTCGCGACAGACGCTCGAGGCCGATGTGCTCGTGGTCGCGGTCGGCTCGCCGGAGTTCATCACCGCCGACATGGTCAAGCAGGGATCTGCAGTCGTCGACGTGGGTATCAACAGGACCGAGAGCGGGCTCGTTGGCGACGTCGACCCCGACGCTGCGGACCACGCCGCGCTCCTGACTCCTGTCCCCGGCGGCGTCGGTCCGATGACGATCGCAATGCTCCTGCGGAACACGGTCAAGGCGGCGCGTTATCGCCGCGGCCTGCTTGCGTTCCCCCAGGGGTGGCGCTAAGGTTCGGCCGCTTCAAATGGAAGGTCGGCGGCCCTGCCCGGGCCGTCGTTCGTTTTTGCAGTAGGAAGGAGTAGTTAGTTGGCTGAGGGGACTGTCAAGTGGTTCTCGAACGAAAAGGGCTACGGCTTCATCGAGCGTGAGGGTGGCGAGGACGTGTTCGTCCACCATTCCAAGATCGCCATGGACGGCTATCGGTCGCTGACCGAGGGCCAGCGGGTTCAGTTCGACGTCGAGCAGGGCGACAAGGGCCTGCAAGCGGTGAACGTCCAGGCCGTCTAAGAACCTTTCGGAACCGAAAAACCAGCGGGCTCCGAAAGGGGCCCGCTTTTTTATCCGGAAAAAGTGCTCCGCACTTTTTCCGGGGCTAGTTTGTCCCGTCGCCTTCGCTCGGGAGATCGGAAAGGATTAGGCAATGATCACGAGAGACGAGGTGCTGCACGTAGCCCGCTTGGCGCGGCTCGAGCTGACCGATGACGAGGTCGAGCGCTTCCGCGAGCAGCTGAACGCGATTCTCGAAGCCGTCGGCAAGGTCTCCGAGCTCGATCTCGCGGACGTCGAGCCCACAGCGCATCCGCTCGATCTCGTCAACACCTGGCGCGAGGACGAGCCGCGGCCCTCGCTCTCGGTCGACGAGGCGCTCTCGAACGCGCCGGACCGTGAGGGCGACTTCTTCCGCGTGCCCGCGGCCTGATGGACACCCTGCGCCTGACCGCCGAAGAGGCCGCCCGCCTGCTCGACCGGGGCGAGGCCTCGTCCGAGGAGCTCCACGCTGCCTATCGCGCCGCGATCGACGAGCGCGACCCGGAGTTGCACGCGTTCCTCAGGACCGTGGACGAGGTCGAGGGTGGCGGGGTCCCGATCGCCTTCAAGGATCTGATCTCGACTCGCGGCGTCGAGACGACCGCAGCCTCGAAGATCCTCGCCGGCTACAAGCCGCTCTTCGACGCGACCGTTGCCACCCGCTGCAGGGATGCGGGGCTGCCGCTGCTCGGCAAGACCAACATGGACGAGTTCGCGATGGGCTCGTCGACCGAGAACTCGGGGTTCGGACCGACGCGCAACCCGTGGGACCCGGAGCGGGTGCCCGGAGGGTCATCGGGCGGCTCGACGGCCGCCGTCGCGGCCGGATTCGCTCCGTGGGCGCTCGGCTCCGACACGGGCGGCTCGATCAAGCAGCCCGCGGCACTCTGCGGCGTCGTCGGCCTGCGACCGACCTACGGCACCGTCAGCCGTTACGGGATCGTCGCCTTCGCCTCGAGCCTCGACCAGATCGGTCCGATCACGAAGACCGTTCGCGACTGCGCGCTGCTCTACCGGACGATCGCCGGGCGCGACCCTTGCGACTCGACCACCGTCGAGCTGCCGCAACCGGTCGAGCTGCCGGAGGCGGACGATCTCCGTGGGCTCAAGATCGGCGTCCCCAAGGAGCTGAACGAGGCCGAGGGGATCGAGCCCGGCGTCACGGAGCAAGTGAACAAGTCGCTCGACCTAGCCCGCGAGCTCGGCGCCGAGCTGGAGGAATGCAGCCTCCCGCGCTCGGTCGATTTCGGGCTGCCCTGCTACTACCTGATCGCTCCCTCGGAGGCTTCGTCGAACCTAGCCCGCTACGACGCTGTCCGTTACGGCCACCGCGCCGAAGGCGCCGCCGACGTCCGCGAGATGTACGCGCGCACGCGGGACGAGGGCTTCGGCGACGAGCCCAAGCGCCGGATCATGCTCGGAACCTATGCGCTCTCGGCCGGCTACTACGAGGCCTTCTACGGCCAGGCGCAGAAGGTGCGAACGCTGATCAAGCAGGAGCACGACGCCCTGTTCGAGCGCTTCGACCTGCTGGTCTCGCCGACCTCGCCGACGGTGGCATTCGCGCTCGGCGCCCGCACCGACAACCCGCTTGCCATGTACCTCTCGGACGTGCTGACGATTCCCTCGAACATGGCAGGCATGCCAGGGCTCTCGGTCCCGTGCGGCCTTTCGGAGGGCCTGCCGGTCGGCCTGCAGCTGATCGGCCCGCAGTTCTCCGAGAACACGTTGTTCCGGGCCGGGCACGCGCTCGAGCAGGCGCTCGGCTTCGATTTCGTCCCGGAGCGCCTCCGATGAGCTGGGAGCCCGTGATCGGCCTCGAGATCCACGTCCAGCTGAAGACGCAGTCCAAGATGTTCTGCCGCTGCGCGGTCGGAGCGCTCGATGCGCCGAACACGCGCACGTGCCCGATCTGCCTCGCGCATCCCGGAACCCTGCCGGTGCCGAACAAGCAGGCGATCGAGTGGACGATCAAGCTCGGGCTAGCTCTCCAGTGCGAGATCGCCGAGCACGCGGTCTTTCACCGGAAGCACTACTTCTACCCGGACAACCCGAAGGGCTACCAGATCTCCCAATACGACCAGCCGCTCTGCGTCGGCGGCCGGCTCCGGCTCCCCGGGGCCGGCGGCGGCGACGAGATCGGGATAACGCGCGCGCACCTCGAGGAAGACGCGGCCAAGACGCTCCACGTCGGCGGTGCCGAGGGCCGGATCCACGGCGCCAGCTCTTCCCACGTCGACTTCAATCGCGGCGGCACGCCGCTGGTCGAGATCGTCACCGAGCCCGACCTTCGCTCCGCCGACCAGTCTCGCCGCTTCCTGCAGCTTCTGCGCCAGACCGTCGTCGAGCTCGGGATCTCGGACGCCGAGATGGAGAAGGGCTCACTCCGCTTCGACGTCAACGTCAGCGTCCGGCCGGAGGGCTCGGGGGAGTTGCGGACGCGCACGGAGCTGAAGAACATGAACTCGTTCGCCTTCGCCGCCCGCGGGATCGAGCGCGAGATCGAGCGCCAGATCGGCATCTACGAGTCCGGGGGAGAGGTCGAGCAGGAGACGCTCCACTTCGACCCGACGCGCGAGGACGCGCCGCCGCTTCGCTCGAAGGAGGAGGCGCAGGACTACCGCTACCTCCCGGAGCCCGACCTCGTCCCGGTCGAGCCGCTCAGCGAGTGGTCACTCGACACTTTGCGCGCCGAGCTGCCGGAGTCGCCGGCGGCGCGGCTCGAGCGGCTGCTCTCCGCTGGGCTCGAGCTGCGAGACGCCGAAGCGCTGAACACCGACCTCGCGCGCGTCAGTCTCTTCGAGACCCTGCTCGCGGCAGGCATCGAGCCGAAGCCGGCGGCGGCCTTCGTCCTCAACGAGGTCACGCGCCACGAGGTCGATCCCGCGAAGGTCGACGGCGCCGAACTGGCGAAGGTGTTGCGCGAACGCGACCAGATCCCACGCGAAGCGTTCGACGCGGCGGTGGCCGCCTCCGCGGAATCGGGCTTCGCGGCCGAGGCCTACCTCCAGGAACGGACCGTCGCCGACGCCTCCGAGCTCGACCCCGTGATCGATCGGATCCTGAGCGAGAATGAGCAGCAAGTAGAGGCCTTCCGCGGCGGCAAGGAGGGCTTGCTCGGCTTTTTCGTCGGCCAGGTGATGCGTGAGACACAGGGCAAGGCGAACCCGAAGGTCGTCAACGAGCGCCTGCTTGAAAAGCTTCGCGCTTGAGCCGCAGTCTTAGGGGCGTGCGATGCCGACGATCATCGGCCTCTCGACCTTTGGCGCTTTCGGGATTTCGCCGTGCCTGACTGATTCGATTTCGAGCGGGGACGCATCGATTGCAGCGAGCGTCGCTCGGTTGGGATTGCAGCCGACCACGTTGTAGAGGGGTCGAATTCGGTCTTGCCATTTCGCGATCGTCGGATCGTCGGAGCGAACATGCTCTAGAAAGAGGAGGCGGCCGTTCGGCTTCAACACGCGCGCAATCTCCAGCAGCGCGTCCTGTTGATTAGGGACGGTGCAGAGGACGAACGTCACGACTGCGGTGTCGAAGGTTGCATCCGGGAAGGGGAGTCGGTCGGCTGGGGCATCGACGATCTCGGCCGTCGGCAAGAGCTCGTGGACGCGCCGGCCGAGGCGAACACGCATGTGTCGATCGGGCTCCGCGAGCACCAAGCGCGTGACGGCCTCCGGATAGTGCTGAACGTTGAGCCCGGTCCCGGCCCCGATCTCGATTGTCGCACCTTGGGCCTCGGCTAGGAGTTGTCGCCGCTCCTCTCGCACCCCGGCCTCTTCCGAGCCCTTGCCGACCGTGTCGTACAACGCCGCAAAAAGCCGTCGGATCATCGGGTCTCCGTTCTGTTTGCCTCATCGCGATCCTATTCTTGTCAGCGGCTCGTCGATAGGCCCTCACCGAGAGTCGAAAAGCTCGAAGTTCGTACGTCTCATGGAGGTAGGGTCAATCACAGGGGTCGAAGGAGGGAAACGATGGCGAACCAGGTCAGTTGGTTCGAGGTGGTCGGGCAGGACGGCGAGAAGCTCCGCAGCTTCTACGGCGACGTCTTCGGCTGGAAGTTCAACCTGCCGGCTCCCGAGATGAACTACGGGATGACTGACGCCGACGACACGGGCATCGGTGGCGGCATCGGCCAGGCCCAGGGCGGCCCAGGCCATGCGACGTTCTACGTCGGTGTCTCCGACCCGCAGGCCACGCTCGACAAGATCGAGGGCTCGGGTGGCAAGACCGTCGTGCCGGTGACCGAGATGGAGATGGTCACCTTCGCGATGTTCACCGACCCGGAGGGACACCTGGTCGGGCTCTACAAGTCCGACGATTAGGGCCTGATTTTCGAAACGGTGCCGGAGCCCTGGTTCGCAACCCAGAGCGCTCCGGCGCCGGGCTCGATCTCGCGCGGCTGGAAGCCGACGTCGAGCCGCCGGAGGACCTTCCGCCGCGACAGATCGAGCTTCTGCACCCGGCCGGTGTCGTAGTTCGCGATCCAGAGGGCCTCCGTGCAGGCGAGGCCCATACTGCCCGCGCCCACGCGAACCCGGACCGCGACCTTGTTCGTCGCCGGGCTGACGGCCCGGAGGTACGGACCGAGACGATCCGACGTCCAGAGCAGGCCACGGCAGAAGACCGCATTGTCGGGGTCGGCCCCGATCGGGATCGTCGCGGTCACCGAGTTCGTCGCTGGATCGATCCGCGCCAGGGAGCCGTTCTCGTTCGGCGCCCAGGCTGAGCCGGCCGCCAGCACCACATCCTCCGGGTTGCCACCGACCGAAATGCGCGCCTTGACCGAGCTCGTCGCCGGGTCGATGCGAACGACCTCGCCGCGGCCGAAGATCGCGACCCAGACGTCGCTCGCAGTTGCCGTCAGCCCGGCCTGCTCGAGCCCCGCGTCGATCCGGGCGACGACGCGGTTCGTCGCCGGGTCGATCCGCGAGAGGTAGGGGCTGTCGAAGGAGCTGACCCAGACAGACCCTGCTCCGAAGGCCGTCGCGTACGGAGAGTTTCCGAGCGCGATGCGGGCACGCACGCGATTCCGGCGCAGGTCGATCCGCTCCAGCCGTTGCGCTCCGTAGTTCGCGGCCCAGAGCGAGCTCGCACCGACGGCGAGCCCGATCGGAGCACCGCCCGTGCGGACCGTCGCGACGACCTTTGGCGGTCGCACGGCCGCGCTGGCGACGCCGGCGAGGAGCCCGCCGACAAGCCCGAGGGCCACGAGGCTACGCACGCGCATGCGCCTGCTTGCGATCGAGGAGCTCCAGCACGCGGTCGGTCCAGGCAATGGCCGACCGCGTGCTCTCGAGCCCGTGCAGAAGGGTCAGGTAGGGGAAGAAGTCCTCGTTCCGGTCGATCGTCCGCTCGATCTCCTCGAGCTCTGCGAGCTTCTCGGCAGCGAGCCGCTTGCGCTCGGCGACCTGCTCGCGCAACGCGCCGAGCTCGCCGTGGCTACCGAAGAAGAGCTTCAGCAGCAGGCCGTCCCTGGCGACGCTCGCGATCGGCTCCGGCGACTCGAGCCACCCGCCTAACGCCTGCTCGCCTGCGCGCGTGATCGAGTAGAGCTGTTTGTCGGGCCGCTTGTCCTGCGCGACCGGGGTTGCCCGCGCGAGCCCGCGCTCGACCAGCCGCGGCAGGATCGCGTAGATCTTGCTCTTCGCGGGGCGCCAGAAGTAGCCGATGCTCCGGCGCGAGAGCTTGTCGAGCTCGTAGCCGGAGCGTCGGCCGAAGGTGAGTAGGCCGAGGACGGCGTACTCGGTGTCGGAGAGGTCAGCCATTAGTCCCCAGGGTACTAATCCCTGGGGAAGCAAACAAGGGTCAGCCGCGAAGCTGCGGCAGCACTTGATCGCCGTAGACCCTGATCGCCTCGAGTGCGTGTGGGCCCGACTGGTTCGAGAGCTTGACCACGACGTCGCCGTCGACAATCTGCTCCAGTTGCCTGATTCGCGAGACGTGCTCCTCGGGGTCGGCCGAGATCACGAAATGCTGCATGAACTCCTCGTCCGCCACCTGCTCCTCGCCTCGCTCGTACATCGCCTTGGGGTCGAACCAGTCGTCGGTGTAGAACTCGCCCGGGACGGCGCCTTTCCAGACGCGGGCCGCCTCGAGCGCCTCCTCGTCGCTGGGTGCCCAGGAAAAGCCCGTCTCGAGCACGATCGGGCCGGCTTCGCGGCCTACTTCCGCCGCGGCCTCGCGGTAGGCCTCGACTAGCTTCGGCGCCTGCTCGGGGTCGGCCATCGTCCAGAGCCCGTCGCCGTAGCGCCCGGCGACCTTCGCCGCCCCCGGGTGGAACGCGGAGATGTAGAGCGGCGGCGGCTGCTCCGGCCGCGTGTGGAGGTAAGCGCGTTTGGTCTTGAAGAACCTGCCTACGTGGTCGACGCGCTCGCCGTCCCAGAGGCGCCGGATCAGATCAGAGGCCTCCTCGAGCGCCGCCAGTTGATCGGCCGGGGACGGCCAGTCGAGCCCGAGCGGCGACTCGTTGAGCGACTCGCCGGAGCCCAACCCGACGAAGACGCGGCCCGGGTACATCGCTTCGAGGGTCGCGAAGCCCTGCGGACCACGACCGGGTGGTAGCGCTTCAGCGCGACTGTGACCGCCGGGCCTAACGGGATACGCTCGGTCGCCTGCGCCGCCGCGCCGAGCCAGATCCATGCCTGGCCCGAGTGGCCGGGCTCCCACCAGGGCTGCAGGTGGTCCGAGCAGGCGACCCCGTCAAAGCCAGCCTGCTCGCCGGCGACGGCTTGTTCGACCAGCTCGCGTGGGTGGTATTGCTCGTGCATGCAGCCGAGGAAATAGCGCGCCATACAAGGCGGCTACCCGGCTCTCTAGGCTTGGAAACGAGCCTCGCCTAAAGGTTTTTGGGCCTCCAGCCGATCCCTCATACGAGGGATGCCACATCTCCGTCTCATCCTGCCCTTTCTCGCCGTTTTCGCGCTGGCGCCGGTCGCGCACGCCGCCGGACGGCCGGCCGTCGCGGGCCTGCAGGTGACCTTGCGGCACCACCATGTCTACCGCGGCCCGGTCGACGGCATCGTCGGCCCGGGAACGAAGCTCGCGGTGATGCGCTTCCAGCAGCGGCACGGCCTGAGGCCCGACGGGATCGTCGGGCCAGCGACGCGGCGCGCACTCGGTCGCTTCGCTCGGCACGTGCTCGGCTCCCGCCGGCTCGCCCCTGGCAATACCGGCTGGGACGTCGCCGAGCTGCAGTTCGCGCTGGCCTGGCACGGCTTTCCGAACGGCTCGGTCGACGGCGGCTTCGGCGGCCACACCGAGCGGGCGCTGGTCAAGTTTCAACTCTGGGCGCATCTGACGGCCGACGGTATTGCGGGCCCAGGCACCTTCCGCGCTCTCCGAGCGCCGCTGCCGACCTGCCCGATCTCGCTTGCCTGGCCGCTGCAGGCGCCGGTGGAGAGCCTGTTCGGGCCGAGAGGGATCGGCTTCCACCCCGGCATCGACCTGTCCGCCCCGACCGGCACGCCGGTGAGCGCCGCGGCCGCCGGTCGCGTTGTTTTCGCCGGCTTTGACGGCGGCGGCTACGGCAAGCTCGTCGAGGTCGCGCACGGCAATGGCGTTCTTTCGATGTATGCGCATCTCTCGGCGTTCTCCGTTCGCGTCGGCCAGTCCGTCGCGACCGGAGCACGGGTCGGCCGAGTCGGCTCGACCGGCGAGTCGACCGGGCCGCACCTGCACTTCGAGGTCAGGGTCCGGGGTGCCGCCGTCGACCCTGTTTCGGCTCTCCGCTAGCCGCCGACAGCTGAGCTAGTCTCAGCGAGGATGAGCGTGAAGCGGCATCTGCTGACGCCGGGGCCGACGCCGGTCCCGCCTGAGGTGCTCACCGCCCTCGCCCAGCCGATCGTCCACCACCGTACCCCCGACTTCCGGCCGATCTACGAACGCACCCTTGCCCGCCTGCGAAATGTCTTCCGCACCGAGACTGAGGTGCTCCTGTTCGGCTCGGCCGGCACCGGCGCGATGGAGTCGGCGGTCGCGAACCTCTGCTCGCCCGGTGAACGCGTGCTCGTCGTCTCCGCGGGCAGCTTCGGCGAGCGCTGGCGGGCGATCGCCACGGCCTACGGCGCCGACGTCGAGGCGCTCGAATACGCATGGGGCGAGATTCCTCTTGCAGACGACGTCGCCTCTCGGCTGGAGGCGCTCGGCGGGGCCAAGGCGGTTTTTCTCACCCATTCGGAGACGTCTACCGGCGTCGTGTGCGACCTGCAGGCACTCGCGGCAGCTGTCAACGAGGCGGGGGCGCTGAGCGTGGTCGATGCGGTCTCGAGTCTGGGCGCGGTGCCACTCGAGACCGACGCCTGGGCGCTCGACGTCGTCGTCTCCGGCTCGCAGAAGGCGTTGATGACGCCGCCAGGGCTGGCAATGTGTTCAGTCTCCGAGGGTGCCTGGTCGGCGCGCGGCGACTCGCCGCGCTTCTACTTCGACTGGGAGCGGACGCGAAAGGCCCAGGCTGCGCTCGATGCGCCGTTCACGCCGCCCGTGTCCCTGGTCGCCGGCCTCGACGTTGCGCTCGGGCTCCTGTTGGAGGCCGGGCTCGAGGCGGTCTTCGACCGTCACATCCGGCTCGGGCGTGCGTGTCGTGAGGGTGCCAAGGCGATGGGCCTCGAGCTCTTCTCGCCGGACGACGACCGATCGGCGGTCGTCACTGCGATCCGCGCTCCGGAAGGGATCGACGCGACCGATCTCGTCGCAGGGCTGCGCGATCGCTTTGGCATCACGATCGCAAACGGTCAGGGCGCGTTGAAGGGGAAGATCTTCCGGATCGGCCACATCGGCTACTTCGACGTCTTCGACATCACGACGGCACTCGCGGCCGTCGAGCTGGTGCTCACCGACCTCGGCGCCGAAATCGAGCGCGGCACGGCGGTGACCAGGGCGCTCGATGCGTACGACGAGCGCGCTCGCGTGTGACGCTTCGGGTCCTGATCCGGGAGCCGATCGCCGACGCCGGGATGGAGCTGCTCCGCGAGCGGTTCGAGGTCGATTTCGACCCGAACGGCGACCTCGCGAACAAGATCGGTGACTACGACGCAATCGTGATTCGTTCGGCAACCAAGCTGACCGCGGACGTGCTCGAGCGGGCCGATCGATTGAAAGTGATCGGCCGGGCCGGAGTGGGGGTGGACAATGTCGACGTCGAGACGGCCACCCGGCGGGGGATCGTGGTTGCGAACGCTCCCGAGTCGACCGTCGTCTCCGCGGCGGAGCACACGATCGGCCTGCTGGTCGCGCTCTCTCGCAACATCCCGCAGGCGCATGCCGCCCTGAAGCAGGGCCGCTGGGAGCGGGGGCGGTACGGTGGCATCGAGCTCGAAGGGAAGACGCTCGGCGTGCTCGGGTTCGGCCGGATCGGCCAGCAGGTCGCACGGCGAGCCCTCGGGCTTGGGCTGCGTGTTGTCGCCTATGACCCGTTCGTCGCCAAGGAGCGTTTCCGCGAGCTCGGCGCCGAGCGCGCCGAGACGCTCGGTGAGGTCTACGAGGTGGCCGACTTCCTCACGCTCCATCTGCCGCTGACCGAGGAGACCCGCGGCTCGATTGGCAGCGACGCCTTCGCGCAGATGCGGGACGGCGTCCGGGTGATCAACGCTGCCCGGGGCGAGCTCGTCGACGAGCCCGCCCTCGTCGAGGCGATCACGTCGGGCAAGGTTGCGGCGGCGGCGCTCGACGTCTTCTCGGCCGAGCCCTACGAGGGGCCGCTGCTCGAGCTCGACAACGTCATCGTCACCCCGCACCTCGCCGCGTCGACGGAGGAGGCCCAGGATCGCGCGGGCCTGATCGTCGCCGAGCAGGTCGCGGCCGCCCTGGACGGGGCGCTCGTCACGAACGCGGTCAACATCCCTGCGATCAGGGCAGAAGACATGGAGGCGCTCGGCCCGTTCGTGCCCCTCGCCGCGAAGCTGGGGCGGCTGGCCATGGAGCTCGCCGGCGGCCGCGCCGAGCGGATCACCCTCGCGTACTACGGTGGGCTCTCCGGCTACGACACCAGGCTGTTGACCGTCGCTGCGTTGAACGGGGCCTTCCAGGGCCGAGCGGACACACCGGTCAATTACGTCAACGCTCCGCTGATTGCAGCCGAGCGTGGGATCGAGGTCGACGAGGAGCGCCGCCGCGCCTGCCGCGACTTTACGAACCTGCTGCGGGTGATCGTCCGCGCGAACGGCGATGAGACCCGCGTCGCGGGCACGACGATCGGCAACGACCACCGCCACTGGCTCGTCAGCGCGCTTGGATTCGAGCTGGAGATGGAGCTGGCCCCGCAGCTCGTCTTCTTCCGCTACGACGACGTCCCGGGTGTGATCGGCCGGATCGGGACCCTCTTCGGCGAGGCCGGCTTGAACATCGCCAACATGGCCGTGTCACGCACGAATCGCGGCGGCAAGGCGCTGATGGCGCTCTCGCTCGACTCGCCACCGCCCGGCGAGCTCGTCGAGCAGCTCCGCAGCGAGGGCTTCGTCGATGATGCCCGCTTCATCTCGCTTTCATAAGCGGCCGGGACCGGCGGCGCTAGGTCGACGGGGGGAAGGCTGGCTCTTCCTCCAGGTCGTCCTGATGGCGCTCGTCGGTCTGTCCACTCTGAGCAGCGTCTCGTGGCCCGAGCCGCTGGCCTCGACGCTCGCTCTTGCCGGGTTGGCGTTGATCGCAGGCGGACTGATGCTGCTCGCGGTCGCCGCCATCTCGCTGATCGCCGCCCGAGCGATGACGCCTCTGGCGCGCCCGCGTGAGCGGGCGTCGCTGGCGCGCGGCGGCGCCTATCGGCTTGTTCGCCACCCTGTCTACGGAGCGCTGATCCTGATCGCCGTCGGTTCGTCACTCGCAGGCTCGCCGGTGGGGCTGCTCCCGACGGCTCTGCTCGCCCTCGTCGTCGACCGCAAGGCGCGCGTCGAAGAAACGTGGTTCGAGCGATCTCGTGAGTACGCGGAGTACCGGACCCGAACGCCGCGGCGGTTTCTCCCGGGTATTTACTAAGCCGGATCCGCGCGCGGGTCGAGGCCACGCACGATCCGGGCGACCACGTCGTCAACCTTGCGGACGACTGCGTACCCGTGGCGATGCTTGACGATCTTCTCGATCTCTGGCTCGACGTGCTTCGGGTTGAGGACGAACGTGGTCGGGTCCTCTCGCACCTGCTCGTATTCGGCCAGCGGAACCTCGAGCCGCTCGGCGCAGCCCGAATCCGAGCACTCGCACATGAACTGCGCCTCATCGGACTCGAACCGCTCCGACGTCTCGGCGATCCGCTCGTTGACGTCGCGAAACAGCGATTCGGTCTTCGCGCTGAGCTCGCGTTGATTCGCCTTCGAGGTCACACTCGTCTCCCGGGTCAAGAACGGATCAGCGGCCGGAACGGTTGCGCGGGCTACGCTTTTCCGCGTGATCACTCGGTCGTGGCCGGACGAGGTGGAGCGCGTCGCCTCCTTTCTGCGGGAGTCGGGTGCCGAGTCGAGGATCGAGGAGTTCGCCGAAGGCACACCGACCGCCGAGGACGCGGCCAAGGCAGTCGGCTGCGAGTTGCCACAGATCGTCAAGTCGCTCGTCTTCGACTGTGACGGCCGCTCGGTTCTCGTCCTGGTCCCCGGCGACCGTCGCGCAGACCGCCGCAAGGTCGCAGAGGCGGCGGGGTGCGCCAAGGCGCGCATCGCCGGAGCCGAGCAGGTGCGGGAAGCGACCGGCTACGAGCCCGGCGCGGTTGCCCCGTTTCCGCTGCGAAAGGTCGAGCGAGTCTTCCTCGATCGTTCACTGCTCCAGCATCCCCTCGTCTGGGTCGGCGCCGGCTCGACCCGGCACATGGTGGCACTGACTCCGACCGAGCTTCTGCGGCTTTCCCGGGGGCAACCGATGGACGCCGTCGACACTCGCACATAACATTTGGACGAAGGAGGTCGCTGCATGCGCGAGACCGAGAAGATCTGGATGAACGGCGAGCTGGTCGCGTGGGACGATGCGCGAATCCATGTCGGCACCCATGGGCTGCACTATGGCTCGGGTGTCTTCGAGGGCATTCGGGCCTACGAGACTCCCAACGGCAGCGCCGTCTTCCGGCTGACCGACCACCTGAAGCGCCTCGACAACTCGGCGAGGCTGCTCGGGATGGATCTGCCTTTCTCGGTCGAGGACCTACGGCTCGCATCACACGAGCTGATCGCCGTCAACGGGCTCCCGGAGTGCTACCTGCGGCCGATCGCGTTCTTCGGCTACGGCGAGCTCGGCGTCTCCGCCGTCGGCAATCCGGTCGACGTCGTGATCATGAGCTGGCCCTGGGGCGCTTACCTCGGCGAGGACGGGCTCACGAAGGGGATTCGCGCCAAGATCTCGAGCTGGCAGCGAATCGGCCCGAACGTTATCCCGCACGTCGCCAAGGCGACCGGCGTCTATCTCAACTCGATGCTCGCCGTCACCGAAGCGAACCGCGCCGGCTATGACGAGGCGATCCTGCTGACCGCCGAGGGCTACGTCGCCGACGGCTCGGGCGAAAACGTCTTCATCGTCAAGGATGGGGTCATCTACACGCCCGATCTCTCGACCTCGATCCTGCCCGGGATCACGCGGGACACCGTCATTCAGATCGCGCAGGACCTCGGCTACCGGGTGGTCGAGAAGAGCCTCATTCGCTCCGACCTCTACCTCGCCGACGAGGCGTTCATGTGCGGCACGGCCGCTGAGGTGACGCCCCTGCGCGAGGTCGACGACGTCGAGCTGGGCGTGGGGCCGGTGACGTTGGAGCTGCAAGCGGCGTACATCGACACGGTGCGCGGGCGCAGCGAGCGCTGGGCGCAGTGGCTCGAGTACGCCGAGCGCACACCAGCGGAAGCGTAAACCCGGAAAATGCTGACGCATTTTCCGGGTAACTAGCTTGTCCCTTCGCTCCGCTCGGGAGACTCAACCGCCGGCTTCGCCGTCGAACGAGGTACCGCTCGCTCGCCCCTGGATCGGCGAGCGGGAGGAGGAGCTCGTCCTCGAGGTGCTGCGTTCCGGGCGGCTCTCGCTCGGGCCCACGATCGACCGCTTCGAGGAGCTGATCGCCGAGCGCGTCGGCGCGCCTTATGCGACCGCGGTCTCAAGCGGCACGGCGGGGCTGCATCTCCTCTGCCACATCGCGGGGCTCGGTCCGGGCGACGAGGCGATCACGTCGCCGGTCTCCTTCGTCGCCTCGGCGAACTGCTTCATCTTCGAAGGCGCGGCGCCGGTCTTCGCGGACGTCGACCCGCAGACGTTGAACCTCGACCCGGCCGCCGTCGAGGCCGCGATCACCGAGCGGACGAAGGCTGTCGTCGCCGTCGACATGTTCGGGTATCCGTGCGAGCTCGACGCGCTGCGGGCGATCTGCGAGCGGCACGGGCTCGCGCTGATCGAGGACTCGGCCGAAGCCCTTGGCGCCGTCTACAAGGGAACCCCTGTCGGCGGCCACGGGCCGTCCGCGGTCTTCGGCTTCTACCCGAACAAGCAGCTGGCGACGGGCGAGGGCGGCGTCGTGCTCACCCACTCCGAGGACGAATGGAAGCTGCTGCGCAGCCTTCGCAACCAGGGTCGCACCTACGACACGGGAGCCTGGTTCGACCACGTCCGGCTGGGCTGGAACTACCGCTGGACGGATGTGCAGGCCGCGCTCGGGATCGCCCAGCTCGAGAAGCTCGACCAGATTCTGGAGCGGCGCAGCGCGGCGGCCAATCGGTATGCCGAGCTGCTGGGCGACGTCGGCGGAATCGAGTTGCCGCTCGCCGACGACGCCGACCACGTTCGCTCCTGGTTCGTCTACGTCGTCAAGCTCGCACCCGAGCACGACCGCGACGCCGTCATGGCGGAGCTCCGCTCAGAAGGGATCGGGACGGCGGAGTACGTCCCGTGCGTCCACCTGCAGCCGTTCATGCGCGAGCAGTACGGCTTCAGGGAAGGCATGTTCCCGGTGGCCGAGGACGCGTGCTCGCGGACGTTGGCCCTGCCGTTCTTCGCCCAGATCGAGCCCGAGGATCAGGAGCGGGTCGCCGAGGTGCTGCGGGCCGCCCTCTGACTGCCTCGCGGGCGATAATCCCCGCGTGACCGACGCGAACCGGATGGTGTTTCTCGGCTTCGGCAAGTACGCACGCGCCGACAAGATCTACGCGATCGAGCCGATTCGCGACGACCGTCGCGGGCACGGCCGGCGCACGCTCGTCTGGGTGGAGGGCGTCAACGAGCCGATCGTCGCCTCGCGCACCGAACGGACGATCCTGCACGAGATGGGCCAGCAGGCTTCGACCGGCACGCCGCTGCTCGACCAGGCGCTCGACCTGGCCGAGCGCGTTGCCGAGCAGACGCAGCAGGGTCGGGTCGACGTCAACGACCTCGGGCGCCGGGCACGGAAGCTGTTGGAATCAACCGCGAAGCCCGGCGACGCCGAGAAGCTTTTCTAGTGCCCCTTCCGGTAGTGGTCTCGCGTTTCTGACGAGTGACCGGGGCCGCCAGGGTAGGACGCAGGGAGTGCCGATATGCGGGCATATCGGCGCGACTGAGGACACCGCCTGGTGGTTCCGGGCGCCGTCAAAAGCGCACTGACTACTGCCGGAAGGGGCACTGACTGAGCGGGCCGGAACCACCCTTCGAGCAGGAGCCGGTCGGCACCGCGCCCCCGCGCGAGGCCGGCTTTTTCAGCCGCCTGACGATCGATCTCTCGCCCCTGCGGGAGTCCCCGCCGTTTCGTCGTCTCTACATCGGCCAGACGATCTCGTGGTTCGCAGGCGAGATCACCTGGATCGCGGTACCGATCCAGCTCTTCGAGCTGACGCACTCGACGCTGCAGGTCGGGTTGCTCTACCTGACGACGCTGATCCCGCTCCTGGTCGCCCCGATCGTCGGCGGGGCCGTCGCGGATGCGGTCGATCGGCGCTCGATGCTCCTGATCGCCGAAGGCGGCTTCGCGCTCGTTTCGGTCGGGCTCGTGGTGAACGCGTCCCTCGCCGAACCTCACGTCTGGGCCCTGTACGCGCTCGATTTCGTCGGCACCGCAGTGTTCAGCTTCGGCACACCCGCTCTGAGATCGCTCGCGCCGCGTCTCGTCAGGCCCGAGAAGATCGTCGCCGTCTCGGCGCTGGAAAGCCTCGCCTCGAACTTCAACGCGGTCGCGGGCCCGGCGATCGGCGGCCTCGTGATCGCCGCGATCGGCTTCACGGGCACCTACGCGTTCGATGTCGCCAGCTTCGGCGCCTCGCTCGCGAGCATCTGGCAGCTGCCGAGGCTGCCGGCTGCGGAGGACGCCGAGCGGGCCAGCTTTCGGTCGATCCTCGAGGGTTTTCGCTATGTGCGACGGCAGCCGGTGATCCTCGGGATCTTCCTCGTCGACACGAACGCGATGATCTTCGGCATGCCGATGGCGCTCTTCCCGGCGATCGGCGAGCACTTCGGCGGGGGCTCGAAGACCGTCGGCTTCCTCTATGCCGCACCGTATGCCGGCGCATTGGTCGCCTCGATCTTCTCCGGCTGGGCCGGCCATATCCGTCGACAGGGTCTCGGCGTGGCCGTCGCAGCTGCGTTCTGGGGTGCGGCGTTGGTCGGCTTCGGCTTCGCGACGGCGCTCTGGCTTGCATTGGTTCTGCTTGCGGTGGCGGGCGCGGCGGACTTCATCAGCGCACTGTGGCGCAGTGCGATCGTGCTGACGGCGACGCCGGATGCGATGCGCGGGCGAGTGACGGGGATCGAGTTCACCCAGGTTGCTGCGGCGCCGACCTTCGGGAACCTGGAGGCGGGCGTGGTCGCCACGCTGACGAGCGTGCGGTTCTCAATCGTCTCGGGCGGGCTCGCCTGCATCGCTGGCTGCGGCTTGATCGCGCTCGCGATTCCAGCCCTGCTTCGCTACGACTCGAAGGCACCGAAATGATCGGTACCGAGTTCTTCGACCGGGACGTCCACGAGGTCGCGGCCGAGCTGATCGGTGCCACATTCCTGGTCGACGGAGTCGGCGGCAAGATCGTCGAGGTCGAGGCCTACCACCACGAGGACCCGGCCGCCCACGGCTACCGCGGCCGCACCAGCCGCAACGCGTCCATGTTCGGCCCGCCGGGCCATGCGTACGTCTACCGCTCCTACGGCATTCACTGGTGCGTCAACTTTGTCTGCCGGCCGGAGGGTGTCGCGGACGCAGTCCTGATCCGCGCGCTCGAGCCGACACACGGGCTTGCGGAGATGAAGCGTCGGCGCGGCCTCGAGAACGAGCGCCTGCTCTGCGCCGGGCCAGGGCGGCTGTGCCAGGCACTCGGGATCACCAGCGCGCACGACGGCCTCCCGCTCGACCGGCCTCCCTTTCGGCTCGAGCCGCGCACCGAGGAGCCCGAGCTGGTCCGCGGCCCGCGGATCGGCATCACCCGTGCCGCCGAGCTGCCGTGGCGCTACGGGCTGGCGGGCTCGCGCTACCTCAGCCGTGCTTTACGGCCAACGTGACCGCCATGCCCGGCGCGGCTGCTCGCCCCGCCCGCGGCGACTGGGCGACGATGCGCGCGGAGCCCGGGGCGTCTCCGGGCGTCAGGTTCACGTCGACCTTCAGACGGGCCAGCTTCGCGCGCGCCCTCTCGACCGTGAGGCCGACCACGTTCGGGACGACGCCGTGCAGGGCCCGCGGCAACACGAGCGTCACCCGTGCCCCCGAGGAGAGGTGCCCGCTCGACGGGAACTGCTTGACGACGACGCCGACGCGCTGGCGAGCCTCGGCGGGCCGGTAGACGAGCGTGGTGGAGAGCGGCTGGTCGGCAAGGACGGCCTTGGCCTGGTGCAGGGGCCGGCCGACGACGTTCGGCACTTCGACCTCGTTCGGTAGGCAGTTGGCGGTGTGCTCGGGGCCTGAGTCCCCGAAGTACTCGATCGTCTCGGTGTCGCGGCAGTAACCGTTGGCAAGCTGGAGCCGCCCGTCGCGATAGGTGACCAGCTTCGGCGACGCGTACGGGATCGACGGTGACGGGAAGCTCTCCGGCGCATCGTGGAGGTACGGGAGCGCCCGCTCCATGAAGCTCTTCCAGATCAGCGCCGGGAAGGTGCCGCCGGCAACCGGCTTGCCGCGGTACTCGTAGGTCATCGGCCGGAGCTTGTTCGGATAGCCGACCCAGACGGCGGTCACGAGCTGTGGGGTGTAGCCGACGAACCAGGCGTCACCGTAGTTCTCGGTCGTCCCGGTCTTGCCGGCCGCAGGTCGGCCGCCGGACAACGTCGCCGCCTTGCCGGTCCCGTACTTGACGACGTTCTGGAGCAGCGACGTGACGATCGCCGCGTCCTCCTCCGAAAGCGCCTGTACTGGTCGCGCGGTGTTGTCGTCGATCGCCTTGCCCTTCTCGTTGGCGACCTTGAGGATCACGCGGGGCTGGTTACCGAAACGCCTGCCGTCGATCCGCTTGCCGCCGTTCGCGAAGGCGCCGAAAGCCCGTGCCATCTCGAGCGGGTTGACGCCCTGAGAGCCGAGTCCGATCGAGAAGTACGGCTGCAGCTTGCTCTTGATCCCGAGCGACTTGGCCGTGTCGGCGATGTTCTGCGGGCCGACGAGCTTCGTCAGCTGTGCGAACACCGCGTTGTCCGAGTAGGCGGTCGCTTGCTGCACGGTGATCGGGCCGAGGTATTCGTCCTCGTAGTTGTGCACCTCCCATAGGCGGCCGCCGGCATTGATCGTCACCTGCTTCGAATCGAAGGTCGTGCTCGGCGCGACACCCTCCTTCAGCGCGGTCGCGAGCACGAACGGCTTGAAGGACGAGCCGGCCTGGCGCTCGCCCTGGACTGCGAGGTTGAACTGACTCTTGCGGTAGTTGCTGCCCCCGAACATGGCGACGACCCGCCCGTCACGCGGGTCGATCGCCACCAGCGCGGCCGTCGGGCCGGCCGGATCGGTGAGCCAGGTGCCGATCGAGTTGCGCGCCATCTTCTGGAGCTTCAGGTCGATCGTCGTGTAGACCTTGAGCCCGCCGCCGAAAACGCGGCCTGACCCGTAGCGGTCGACGAGCTGCTGCTTGACGTAGTTGGCGAAGTACTGCGCCGGCCCCTGGTCGCCCGGGAGCTGGATCCGCTGCCGCGGCGGGAGCTTCGTGTTCAGCGCGTGCCTGTAGTCGGCGAAGGTGATGTCTCCCTGGTCGAGCATCTCCTTGAGAACGACGTTGCGCCGTGCCCGAGAGGTGCCCGGATTCGCCGCCGGGTCGTAGGCCGCCGGATCCTCCGGGATCCCGGCGAGCAGTGCGGCCTCGGCCAGGCTCAGCTTGCCCGGCCCGGCCCCGTGGTGGAAGTAGGTCTGGGCGGCCTGCTCGACGCCGTAGGCGCCGTTCCCGAAGTAGATCGTGTTCAGGTAGGCGGTCAGGATCCTGTCCTTCGACCAGCGCTGCTCGAGCTGCCAGGCGAGCGCCGCCTCCCTCAGCTTTCGCGCGATCGAGCGCTGGTTGTTCGTATAGGTGTTCTTGACGAACTGCTGGGTGATCGTCGAGCCGCCCTGCACCGCGCCGCCGCCGCGCACGTCGGCCCAGACGGCGCGCATGATCCCGCGGAGGTCGACGCCGCGATGCTCGTAGAAGCGCTTGTCCTCGATCGCGACGATCGCCTGCTTCATCAGCGGCGAGATCTCGTCGGAGCGGAGCAGGATCCGGCTCTGCGACCCGCGGAGGACCGAGAGGACGCGCCCGTTGCCGGCGTAGATGTAGCCGTCGGTCTGGTTGTGGATCCGGCTCGGGTCGAGCGCCGGGATCTCGCCCGCGATCGCGGTCACGAGCCCGACACTGAAGGAGGCGAAGCCCAGCACTGCCAGGAGGCCCAGCAGTGCAAAGAGGCGAAGCTTCCGGATCCGGCGCCGACCTTTCGGCCGCGCCACGGCGGAACGTCGTCGGCGAGACAGAACTGCGCGATTGTAGCGCTAGAGTCTGCGCAGCCATGGGCGTCCCCGAGCTGACTCGTAATGCCGTCGACGTCCTGCCCGCAGGGGAGCTCGAGCGCAAGCTCGCAAAAGGAAGGCCGCTACGCGTCAAGCTCGGGATCGACGTCACCTCTCCCGACATCCATGTCGGCCGCGCGATTCCCCTCCAGCGCATGCGCGCGTTCCAGGACGAGGGTCACACCGGCGTCCTGATCATCGGCGACTACACGACTAGGATCGGCGATCCATCCGGCCGCTCGGCGGAGCGCCCTGTGCTCTCGGACGAGGAGATCGACGCGAACGCCCAGACCTACCTGGACCAGGCAATGGTGATCCTCGACCCGGAACGCACGGAAGTGCGGAAGAACGGTGAGTGGCTCTCGAAGCTGACCTATGCGGAGGTCGTCCGCCTAGCGCGGACGCTGACGGTCGCCCGCCTGCTCGAGCGAGACGACTTCGCCAAACGGATGGCGGCGCAGGCGCCCATCTCGGTCTCCGAGCTGCTCTACCCTCTGATGCAGGCGTACGACTCGGTTGCCGTCGAGGCGGACGTCGAGCTCGGCGGCACCGACCAGCTCTACAACCTGCTCGCTGGTCGCGATGTGATGGAGGCCTACGGCCTCGAGCCGCAGGTCGTCCTGACGACGCCGCTACTCGTCTCCTGGGACGGCAAGAAGATGAGCTCGTCCGAGGGCAACAACATCCCGCTGACGATGGCGCCCGAGGAGCAGTTCGGACGGGCGATGAGGATTCCCGACGAGTTGCTGCCCGAGTGGTACAGGCTGGTGATGGAGCGCGACCTGCCCGCAGGCGACCCGCTCGAGGCGAAGCTCGAGCTCGCGCGGTTCATCACGCGGCGCTCGCACGGCGAAGAGGGAGCAAGGCGTGGGGAGGACCACTTCACGCGCGTGGTCCGCGAAGGCGGCGCGCCGGAGGAGGCCGACATCCCGGTCGCGAGCGTCGACGGAGTCGACGTCTACCTGCCCCAGCTCTTGAGCGATCAGTTCGGCCAGTCGAATAGCCACTGGCGCCGTGTCATCGAGCAGGGCGGGGTGAAGCTCGACGGCGAGCCCCTTCGCGAGATCGAGCTGCCGGCGGAACGCCTGCGCGGCTCGCTGATCCAGGCCGGCAAGCGGCAGTTTCTCAAGGTCTCCGGCTGATCTCGATTCTTGACACCCTGCGGCGGAGTGCTGCTATCATTCCGCGGCTGCCCTTCGGGGCGGTGTAGCAAAGTCCCTGTAACTCGACGAACGGAGCGCCTCCAACCGGATTCGGATACGACCTGGATCTGCATCACCGGAGGCCTCTGGCGCGAGTCGGAGGCTTTTTTACGCCGTCACGAACGTAGCGCCGGTCTTTGAAAACTCAGCAGCGAGCGTTTACGTCGAGACCTCTCGCGCGCGTGTACACACCTACGTGTGTGAGAGGAATCAAGCAATAACCCGTCTGCCTCGGTTCATCGAGGTAGACCTTTGAGCTCAAGCTCGAAGAGAAGCTTGCCGGCTAGTCCGGCAAACCAACTTCACGGAGAGTTTGATCCTGGCTCAGGACGAACGCTGGCGGCGCGCTTAACACATGCAAGTCGAGCGAGAACCAGGGCTTCGGCCCTGGGGACAGCGGCGAACGGGTGAGTAACACGTGGGTAATCCACCCTCGGCACCGGAATAGCCCGGGGAAACCCGGATTAATGCCGGATGGCCCGTCGACCCTTCGGGGTTGACGGAAAAGGTAGCTTCGGCCTCCG